>Ga0209415_10004605_pt1 | contig 25183 bp, 21 predicted proteins | sample PeaSoiSIISIP2007_FD_187696 | JGI IMG/M metagenome (GOLD analysis project Ga0209415, IMG submission 187696) | Peat soil microbial communities from Weissenstadt, Germany - SII-SIP-2007 (SPAdes) (version 2) | ecosystem: Environmental > Terrestrial > Soil > Wetlands > Peat | place: Germany... | reverse complement strand
CTCGATTTCCTGTTGCATTCAATGGCGTTCGCGCCGAAGGCCGATCTTCAGGGCCGACTCGCCGATAGTTCGGTCGAGGGTTTCCTCACTGCGATGGATATCTCTTGCCACTCTTTCGTGCGCATGGCGCGGCATGCGGAGCCGCTCATGACCGACGGCGGCGTGCTCGTCACCATGACATATTATGGGGCTGAGAAGGTCATCCCGCACTACGGACTCATGGGTCCGGTGAAGGCGGCCCTGGAAGCCGCCGTGCGCTATCTCGCTTACGAGCTGGGACCCAAGGGCATTCGCGTTCATGCGATCTCGCCGGGTCCACTCAAGACACGCGCCGCATCCGGAATCGCTCAGTTCGACGAGCTACTCGTAGAGGCCGAGCAACGCTCTGCGGAGCGTGATCTCGTTGATATTATCGATGTCGGCGCGGCAACGGCCTTTCTATGCTCCCCTTATTCTAAGCTCATGACCGGCGGCACGATCTACGTGGATGCGGGCTATAACATTCGAGGCTGACATATCGATTGGTGGCGCCCTCACAATAGAGATCGAGAGTGCCGCTGCTAAGCGTTGCTCGGTGGGATCATTGGGAGAAAGCGCAATGGCGAGAGGCAAGGAGGGTGCCGATCAGCTAGGCAGATCTGCCTTACGCCCATCGAGCCGTTATCGGCTGCACAGAGCGTCGTGCTTGTGTTGGGAATAAGCCCGCCAGTGATTTGTGCCGTCCTGGCCGAGGGCGCGGATCGAATCATCGACCATGGCCGAGCCGCGGAACACGACCAGTCCACGTGGTCGATGCGCTTCAGGCCGACATAGACTTCGCCGTCGGCGACGCACTGCCAGAGCCGCGCCCAGGGATAAGGCTTGCCACCATACTCATAGCTGCCGAGCACGGCATTTGCGATGTCGAGATCGGAGATCATAGCGCGGCCGGCAGCACCGGGATCGGGACGATGGCGGCGCCGATCACCGCCGATCCGGCGGCGATCGCTGCGAGCTTCGCGATGAGCGTCTTCTCGTCGATCACGAGCGCGCCGCAGCCGTGGCAGTCACCGTTGCGAATTGGGGCAGCCACCTGTCTGGGTGTAGTAGCTGTGACTATAAGGATCCCAGCAGGTATAGGTGCCGCTGTTGAGGCAACTTCGGACGTAGGGCGGACATCGCGGAGGCGACGCGTTTGACCCAACTCGGAAGAACGGGCGAACCGCCGATCTGGTATTGCGACCGGGAGAAGGCTATTCTCATGCCAGGTGGCTGACGGCGTTTGGGTCGCGTGAAGATTTCATGAGCGCGCCCGGAGAATTGCGCCGCTTCTCCGCACAAGAATTCCACCGTCATCATGAAGACGGGATGAGCCAGGGCATGACCCTGGCGCTGGAGGAGACTGCCGGTGGATCGGAAAATTGTTCTGCGCGACGCATGTCGAACTATGACGCGGCGCAATCTCATCGTGACGCTTGGCGCGTCGCCCATCGCCTTGACGGCGACGGCGGCGCAGGCGCAGGAGCGCATGCCTGTCATCGCAATCGCCGCGCCTTCGAGACCGACCGAGGAAATGACGGAAAACGGGTCGGCGCCGTTCTGGCGCGCGTTTTTCGCGGAGCTTCGCCGTCGCGGACGCGTCGAGGGCAAGACCATCACGATCGAGCGTTTTTCCGCACATGGGGGCAGCGCGGATTTTCCCTCGCTTGCCCAAACCGTCACGGCGCGCAAACCCGACGTCATTGTGGCGATCACCAACGATCTGGTCGGCGCCTTCAAGAAAGCCACGACGTCAATCCCCATCGTCGGCAGCACCGGCGACCCGATCAGCACCGGATTGGTGACCAACCTGTCGCGGCCCGGCGGCAACATCACGGGCGTTAGCGCCGATCCCGGAACCTTGCTTGCCGGCAAGCGCCTGGAGGTGCTGAAGGAGGCGCTGCCGCGTCTGGCGCGGGTCGGCTACGTCGGCATGCGGACGGGCTGGGAGCATTTCGAGGGCGAAGGGCTGCGCGAGGCGGCGCAGCGGATGGGCATCGACATCACCGTGCCGCTGCTCGGCGATCAGGTCGATGAGGCGGAATATCGCCGCGTATTCAGCGCTTTCGTGCAGCAGGGCGTGGGCGCTTTCGTGGTCTCTCCCGTGGCCCAGAATGTGACCTATGAACAAATCATCGTGGATTTCGCGCGGTCGCAGCGGCTGCCGGCGGTTTATCCTTATCGCGATTACGCCGAGATCGGCGGGCTGTTCGCCTATGGGCCCGATCTGCCGGAGCTTTTCAGCCGCCTCGCCGATGAGGTCGATGAGATATTAAAGGGCGCAAAACCCGGCGACATTCCCTACACGCTGCCGTCCAAATTGACCTTGATCGTCAACCTCAAGACCGCCGCTGCGCTCGGCCTCACCATTCCGCCGATGCTCCTGGCGCGCGCGGACGAGGTGATTGAATAGGCGAGCCGATGTCGGCTCCTGGCACGTTTCTGCGGTGTCAGCCGGGCGCGTGAGTTTCCGAAGTCAAGGGCAAAGCGGACCAGTCACGCGCGGCGCGAAGGGTGCTGATGACCTCTTGGTGAGACGATCGATTCCATTGCCGGCACGGAATGCGGCGGACGCATGCGTTGTTAGGGCGACTGAGCGAGCGCCGCCATCGTGCGGGCATTGATGCCCGCGAGATCGGCGTCCGGCGAGCCCGGACGAAGCTCCCATCGACCGATCTGTTCCGAGTTCTCGACCACCAGGCGGCAGCGCTCGAAGCGCCGAGTCATGAATGAAGCCAACAGCGCGTCGAGTGGCATTTCTGTCTTTAGCAGTTCGAGCAGCACCACCGCGTCCTCGATTGCGAGGCATGCTCCACTCGCCATGTGCGGCGTCAGAACATGCGCCGCGTCGCCGATCACGAGAACATGACCTTTGTGCCAGGGCGCCGCGAGCAATAGAGAATCGATCGGGCGATATACGATCTGCGACGCGTCACGGACATGCTCCCGCGCCGCCGCGAGGGGCCCGCCAAAGGGAGCCAGTAGGTCGCGCAATATGCTTGGCAGCTCGCGCTCAGCACGCCGTGGATTGTCAGGCACGTTCTCGACCAGGAAGATATACATCTCCTGCTCGGACACCGGGTTCAATCCCGGCTGGCATGTGCCACCGTAATATACATGAAGAGTTTGCACGTCAGGCGACCGCGGCACGGTTGCACGCCAAACCGCTTGTCCTGTGAAATGCGGCTTCGCTTCCTCGCCGAAGAGGAGCGCGCGGGTCTTGGAATAGGCGCCGTCCGCGCCGACGACGAGATCATAGAGCGCCCTCGAGCCATCAGAGAATTCGACCTCGACGCCCTCTCCGCGCTCGTGCAACGCATTGATCGTTAGGCCAAGGCGAATCGGGACATCAGCGGACCGACAGCCTTCGAGCAGGATTGCATGAAAGGCGGGCCGCATGATTCCCACCGCCGCCGGTCGGTTTGAACCAAGGAGGCGCGGGACCTCGATCTTGCCGACTACCGCGCCCTCTGGGTTGCAGACGGCGAGATCGCCATAGGAATATCCCTTCTCGAGGCAAGCTTCCAGGTAACCCACACGGTTTAGCGCCCGCAATGTCGGCCCGAGAAGTGAAATGCCGAGCCCCAGAACCGCCCAATCGCGACTCTGTTCCACAATTTCTGCCTCGACCCCAGCGCGCCGAAGTCCGGCGCCTAACGTCAATCCGGCGACGCCGCCACCTACGATCAAGATGCGTCTCACATTGCTCATGATTGCCATGTCCTTGTCCCAGAGAACGTCGATTGGGAGGCCGATCCCTAACTGCTAAGTCCGGAGCCGGTTTGATACAAGGCGTCTCGCAGCGAACTAACCGACGTCGGTTGATTGGCCTCCATCGGGTGGTCCGAACAGAATGTTAGAGAAGGTATGGTCTTGGCTCCAGCATTGGCGCGGTCGACGAAGCCAGCCGACGGCAGTGCCAGGTCTTACGAGAGGTGATGCGTAGATTGCCCACGTCGGCAAGTGGCAAGAAACTGTAGTGTCGGCTGCCCGCAAGTTTTTCCGAAGCTGGAGTAATAGCGGGCGTAGCCTGGACCGGCCGGAACCGGCGCGATTAAACCAACCGCGACTTTACTACGAGCCGGACATCGCCCGGGTCGGGCAACGTCTCGCCTCCGCGTAATTGCGGTCGCATGGGAGGGAGATTAGCTGCGCGGAGCCATCTAGGCGATCACTTCGGAAACGGGTAGTGTCTGAACGTCGCCGAGACCGGCGCAGCCGCGTCCGAGGCGAAAACGATCGAAGGTTCAGTCATGCTTGAGCTCTATCACCACGGAACCTCGGTATGCGCTGCGAAGCCGCGCATCGTCTTCGCCGAGAAGGGGCTGGAGTGGACCGGACACTATGTCGACATCCTCAAGGGCGAGCAATTCGCGCCCGAGTATCTGAAGCTCAACCCGAAACATGTCGTGCCGACCTTGATTCATGATGGGCACATCATTCGTGAATCGACCTTGATCGGCGAATATCTGGACGAGGTGTTTCCGGACCCGCCGCTGCGGCCGACAACGGCGCTCGACCGCGTCACCATGCGGCTTTGGACCAAGCGGCTCGACGAAGAGGTTCACCCTGTGACGGGGATCGTCACTTATGCGATCTCGCACCGGCATGCCGTGATCGCCAACGGTCCTGACGCGATCGACCGCTGGGTGAACAGCGTACCGCCTGGCGAGCGCGCGCGCCGGCGGGCGCGGCTCGAAAACGGGATCGGCGATCCCGAGGCCGCCGCGGCCCTCCGGGTCTACGACCGTTTTCTTGCCGATCTCGAGACGCAGCTCCAGGCGTCACCGTATCTTGCCGGCGACAGCTTCTCTCTTGCCGATGTGGGCGTCATTCCCTACGTCAACCGGCTCGATATGCTGAGCCTGGCGAGGCTTTGGACCGAGACACGACCGCATCTCATGCGCTGGTGGGACCGTGTGAAGGCACGGCCGAGCTTCGCGCCAGCGCTACTGAAATATCTGCCGCCGGGTATCGCGCCGATGATGCGGGAAAAGGGCGAGGAAGCTTGGCCGCAGGTGCAGTCGATTCTGAACGGCAACGCCTGATCGGGATGGCATCTCGCCGGATGCGAGCGGTGCTGAATGTCTCATCCTGGCACAATTGCGAAAGTGAGACCGCGCTCCCGATTTGGCCGCATTCGGTGCATCTTCGGACGGGATGTGCCTGCGCTAGACCCGTTCCGTTGCAGGCGTGCGGTCTCGGAAAGCGCATAGGCTTGTTCAAAACCTCGGGTCGGCCCAACATGACGTGGAACCGGGAGCTATCCGGAGAATGCCGCTCGTGGGAATGAAAGAAGGGCTGAAGGAGGCGGGGATGGACGGAACGTCTGAAGGATCGAAGGTCGTCGTTGCGACCGCGGACGACCCACATTTCACGCCGGGGCGCCGGCCGGAGATCCGGTATCGCGACCTTGGCGTCCAGGAGGCGACGGGCGGACGGATGCGCGCGGAGGTGATGCATGTCAGCGCCGGAAGCCCTGCACAGCCCACCGGGTGGCACTATCACGAGTGCGAGATCCAGTTCCTCTACATGTTAAAAGGCTGGGTCGACCTCGAATTCGGCGATCGCGGCGTCGTGCGCCTCAAGGAAGGGGATTCGATGATGATCCCCGGTGGTACCGTGCACCAGGAAATCCAAGCGTCGCCAACCATGGAACTGCTCGAGGTCTCCGTACCGGCGCGGCTTGGCACCGTGAACTGCGCGCCGCCTGCGAACCAATAGCTACGGCAGGAGAACGGCCGACTGGGATCAACAGATCGGGCCGCCCGTGCCCAGTCTCGATGTCTCGAAGTGGCACTTCTCGTCCGAGCCAGGCGCCTGCGCCTCTTTCCGGAGCTGGAGGGATAGCGGCAGTCGTCGGGGCACGGCGGAATCGACGTGTTTGACCTGCAGCGGACCTCGACCCACTCACGCCGATGCGCTCGAATGCAATCTCTTGCTTGTTACGCTAAGGAACGGCATTGCCCTGGGGGATGTGATGCCCAACGCCTGTGATGTCGTCGTGATCGGATCGGGCCACAATGGTCTCGTGGCAGCAGCCTATCTTGCCAAATCGGGCCTGAAGGTCGTGGTGACCGAGAAAAGCGATTGGTTCGGCGGCGGCGGCGTGACCTCGGAGAGCCATGGAATTAGGAACGCCGCACATCGCGGCCTGCCGAATGTGCTTTGGACCATGCCGCAAAGTGAAGGGACAGGAAATGATGCTAAAACCTGTGGCTATCCTGGTCGCTTGTCTGTGCCTTGGCGCCGCGTCACCGGCTAACGCCGATGAGATCAATTTGGTTTTCGGCACCACCCTATCGCCGGTAGTGCATGCGAGCGTCCGCATCTTCCATCCCTGGGCCGACCGCATCAACGAGGAGGGCAAAGGCATCGTCCACATCGATGTGCGCGACGGAGCAGCCATTGCCAATCTCTCGAATTTCTATTCGCGCGTTGAGGATGACGTCATCCAGATTTCGTGGGGCCTGCAATCGGCCGTCGGCGGCAAATTCCCGCGCAGCCTCGTTGGAGCGCTGCCGTTTGAGGTTGAAAAAAGCGAAATTGGCTCGGTCGCGCTTTGGCGTGTGTTTAAGAGCGGCTTGCTGAATGCCGAATACGATACCGTTCAGCCGCTCTACCTTATTACGTTCCCGCCGTCGGGCATTCACTATGTAAAGGCGCCGAAGACGTTGGAAAATCTGAACGGGCTCAAGCTTTGTACAGGCTCGAAGGTGGGGGCCGACACGATCGAGCGGCTCGGGGGTACGCCGATTTCGTGCCTTACGAGCGATTACTACACGGCGATGCAGCGCGGTATGGTTGACGCCACGATGGTGCAGTGGACCGCGTTCCAGCCTTTTAAGTTGCAGGATGTAACTTTCTACCATCTCGAAACCAAGCTTGGTGGCGCACCAGGCATGGTCTTCATGGACAAAAAGAAATATGAAGCCCTTCCGGCAGCCGCGCGCAAAATCCTTGACGATAATTCCGGGGAAGCGGAGAGCCGCGTCTTCGGCAAGTTCTGGGACGATGTAGACGACGAAGGTCGCGAGATGGTCAAGGCGCTTGGGCCCAAGCAACAAATCATCTCGCAATCCCCGGAGATCGAGGCGAAATGGCGCGCTGCGGTGTCGCCGGTGATCAACGATTGGGTAAAGGCCACGCCCGATGGCGATAAGGTGCTGGCCGCCTTCCGCAGTGAGACGGCTGCATTGAAGGGCTCGAAATAGGCCAGGTCGCCTCGGCGGAGTGTGACTGAAATTATGCGCTCTTCCTTTCAGGTAAATCGGATGGCCGCGGGGGCTTTGTTGTGACGACGCTGCCGACCGCAGCCGCCGCGGCACCGGCGGTTGGAGCGTCTTCGCTCGACCATCTAGAATACCGGCTAAGCCGTCTCTCCTACGGCATCGCCGTCGGCTGCGTCTGCGGAATGCTGGCGGTCGCCGCCATCACGATGGTCGACGTACTGCTGCGCTGGATCACCGACGAGCCGATTGCGGCGATCAATGAGATGGTTCAGATGACCTTTTCGGTTGCGATTGCGGCTTGCATCCCCGCCGGCATGGCCCAGCGCGTCAATCTCAAGATCGATCTCGTCGCACGCTATTTCACGCCGGCGGTCCATGCCTGGCTCGAAGTGCTGGGTTGCGCCTGCCTTTGGCTCTTTTATGCGGTGCTTGCCTGGCGCATCGAGCTCGTCGCCGAAAAGCTCGGCAGCGAGGGGCGCACGACTGTCATCCTGCTGCTGCCGCAAGCGCCTTTCATCCACGGCGTGGCGTTTTTGCTGGCCTTCGGAACGCTGGTGCAGGCGGTCATTCTCGTCAATGAAATCCGCCGCGCCCTCGCCTGCTCGCGTGCGGCAAATATCGCCGCGGCAGTCACGGCTGCTGGGATCCTTGCCGTCGTCTGGCTGTCGATCGGCAATATCGGCCCCATCTCTTCGTGGGCGCAAAATCACGTCGGCCCGACGGTGACGATCGTTTTCGTCGGAATGTGGCTCATGACATTGGTCCTCATCCCGATCGCCGCGATCATGGGGATCGTCGGAGTCATCGCCTCGGCCCTTTTCATCGGCCTGGTTCCGTCGCTCGGCGCCGCCTCGACCGAGGTCACGGGCTTTCTCGGCGATATCCAATTGGCGACCTTGCCGCTCTTCCTGATGATGGGAAGCTTTGCGGCCGTCGCCGACATTTCGGAGGATGTCTACCGCCTAGCTCACGCGCTGCTGGGGCGCCTGCGAGGTGGCCTCGCCTTGACGACGATTGCCGGCTGCGCCGGGTTCGGCGCGCTCACCGGGCATTCGATCTCGACGGCCGTAACGATCGGCAAGGTTGCATTGCCGGAGATGCAAGCCCGAGGCTATTCGCCCGCCTTCTCGACGGGCGTCGTCGCCGCCGGTGGAACTTTGGGTGCGCTACTTCCGCCCGCTTCCGGGCCGCTGATCCTCTTTGCGCTGCTCTCCGAGGCGTCGATCGGGCAGCTGTTTGTCGCCGCAATCGGGCCGGGCCTGCTTGCCATTGCGCTCTACCTCCTCACGATCGCGATCTATGTACGCATGTCGCCATCGGCGGCACCGCTGAGCGCCGTGAGCGAGGCCGGGCAGCTTTGGGCAGCGGCGCGCCGCTGCGGCCCGGCCTTTTTTCTCTTCGCCAGCGTCCTGGGCGGCATCTATTTCGGCTTCTTCACTGCCACCGAGGCGGCTGCAGTCGGCGCTTTCGAGTCGTTCCTCTTCGCGCTCTGGCGCGGCAAGCTGCGCGGCAGCAGATTCTGGGACGTCATGGCCGGTACAACCGCGACCACCGCCATGATCTATGGCCTGATCTTTGGCGCGCAGATCTTCTCCTTCTTCGTCGGCATCAGCGCGTTGACCGAGACGGCGACCAACTTCATGGCCCATCTCGACTGGCAGCCGCTCAGCATCATGGCCGCGATCCTCGTGGTCTATCTGCTGCTCGGTTCCGTAATGGAGTCTTTCGCAGTGATGGTGATCACGGTGCCGATCGTCACCCCGCTCGTGCTGCATCTCGGCTACGACATCCTGTGGTGGGGCGTAATCAATATTTGCGTGGTCGAGACCGGTCTCATCCACCCACCCCTGGGCCTCAACGTCTTCGTACTGAAGAGCATCCAGCCGGACGTTTCGCTATGGACTGTCTACAAGGGCGTAACGCTCTTCGTCGTCGCAGATCTCGTCAAGCTCGTTCTGCTCGTCCTTTTTCCATCGATCGCCCTTTGGCTCGTCACAACCATGGGCAATTGACCGCATCATTGGCAGTCGCAGAGACGCATCGCATCTACGAGCGCGGAAGCACCTGTGTCAGCGGCCCACATAAATTGCGCGGTTAGACCCGGGCGATGCCCGCGGCCAAGAAACGCCGAACCTTTATGTCCGGAAGTGGCACGAATGCGAAGTGCCGTGACACAAGCGTCGTGGCTATTTTCGGAGCATAAGCGGACGTCACCTAGACATCACGTGACTGGTGCAGTCGTCCCGTCACCGTCATTCGTTGGCCGCCATCGGCGTACGCCTGTGATTGACGACGAGCACCAAAACGCTGCTATTCGTCGGTGAAGCGCTCGTCAACTAACCCTTCAAACAGCGGCTCGCCGAGGGACATGCTCGGTCGGGCGCCCTCTAGTTCACGGAGCTACCACGACCGATGTGATGTCCTGGAACCAACTTTGCGCCTGGACGAAGCCCGATACTTTGGGCGAGAGGGCGCGCGGATTAAGATCGCTGACGATGAACAGGCGCGCGGCGTCCTTGACCGTCAGCTCATGCAAGGCGACGATGACCTTGGTACGCTCCACATCGTCGAAGGTCGACAGAGCCTGGCTCGCCAGTGCATCGACCTTCGGGTCCGCGAAGCCGCCCCAGTTGGCACCGTTGGGCGATCGGTAGGTGCTCATTACGGTCTTGATGAAATTGAGCGGATCGGTCGCGCCGCTGCTGAAATTGACGGCGTCGTATTGGGGATATTTCACCGCGCCCTGAAGATAGATGGTAAGGACGGTGTTCCAGTCGAGCGTGTCGAACTTTACCTTGAAGCCGGCCTTCTCGAGTTGTTCCTTGACCAGCTCGTTCATCGGCAGCGGTTGCATCTGCCCGGAGCCCGATGTCGAGATCGCGACGCTGATGGCGCACGGATAGCAATTCGCCTCCTTGAGCAGCGCGGTCGCCTTTACCGGGTCGGTCTTGAATTCGGTCGGGTGGCCGTAATAGCGCTGGGCCGGGACATAGATGCCGTAGCTTGGAACGGCGACGCCGTTGAGCATTTCCGCCATGTCATCGCGATTGACCGCGTAGTTCGCGGCCTCGCGGACGCGGAGATCCTTGAAAGGCCCGTTCATCACGTTGAGAAGATAGGGCCAAGTATGCGGATAGACGTTGGTGACGATCTGCATGCCCGCCGACTTCAGCCGGTCGATTGCGTCGGGCGGCGGCGCCTCGACCCAGTCGACCTGACCCGAGAGCAAGGCCGCGACGCGGGTCGACGCCTCGGGCATCGGCATGAGGACGACGCGGTCTTGCTTGGGCACGCGGGTCTTGTCCCAGTAGTCCGGATTCTTGACGAGCTCGAGCCGTTCGTGCGGCACCACCTTGTCGAATTCGTAGGGGCCGGTGCCGGCCGGGGTCTTGGCGTAGACCTGGTAGTTGTAACCCGCCGCCTTCAATGCGCAGGGCGATAGCATGAGGACATATGGCGTGTTGTATGGAAACAGCGACGACACGGAGATCGTATCGATCGCGATGGTGTAGTCGTCGACTTTCTCGACCTGGGCAATATCGTTGGTGCGCGAGCGCGCGCGCGCGAAATTCAGCGGATCGAAGGCCGGATCGGTCTTGTCGGTCAGGCGCTTGAAGTTCGCGACGGCGGCGTCGGCGTTCCAGTCGCATCCGTCATGGAACTTGACGTCGCGACGCAGCTCGAAAATCCAGCGTTTGTTGTCCTTGGGGTCGGGATACCATTTCGTCGCCAGGCCGGGCCTGATGTCGACTTCCTTGTCGCGCTGCGACAAATCCCAATCGCTCAGCCCCTCGTAGAGGCTGTAGCCGACGAAGCGATAGCCCTCGAAGCCTTGATCCGGCTGCCCGGTCCAGGCCGGCAGGTCGCCGGCGGTCATGGCAATCCGCAACACGGACTCGGCGCGCGCGCCGGTGATTGCTGCCGCAAGCACCAGCCCGAGGGCGACCGAACGAGATGTTCCAGTTGATCCGAGCATCGCGCAGCACCCCGCTGTCTCATTGATGTCGGCAGCGAGCCGCTGTCGACTCAGGAGGCCCGTTGCAAGCGGCATGCCGACGCATCGCGTCGCGGTTTCGCCGCGATTCCGTGACTGCACGATTTTAAGGCAGGGCGGATTGATCGATCCGTAAGCGGCCGAATCAATTTTTGTGCAGCGCAACATGCGCGGTGTCTCGACCGCCGCGCTGCGGGCGCGCCGTCGAAAGCCGGCAAAGCGGCGTGGATCGGTCACTTCTGTGCACATTTCCCTGCCGAGGGCCGGGCGCCGCCACGGCGCGTCGGCTTGGCACCCAAATTGCGTAGGCAAGGACAAGCTGCCGACACGATCGGGACGACCTCGATGTGGCTTTACGCGGCGCGAAGGATTCTGCTGGCGATACCGATCGCCGTCGGCGTGACGGTCATCTGCTTCGGCCTCGTCTATCTCGCTCCGGGCGATCCGGTGCAAACCCTGCTGCCACCCGACGCATCGCAGGCCGATGTCGCCTACCTGAAGCAGGTTTACGGCTTCGACAAGCCGGTTCCGGTGCAGTACTTGAAATGGCTCGGGCGGGCCGTGTCCGGCGATCTCGGCACCTCGATCCAGACCAACCGGCCGGTCCTTCTCGAAGTGACCCGCGCCTTGTCGCATACGCTGATCGTGTCGATCGGCGCCGTGCTGGTCGCCTTTCCGCTGGCCATCGCGCTCGGTACCCTTGCGGCGTTCCACATTGGGCGAGGCCTCGACCGGGTCGCCACCGGCATCTCCGTCGTCGGGGTGAGCGTGCCGAACTATTGGCTCGGCATCGTGCTGGTGATCATTTTCGCGGTTCAGCTCCGCGCGCTGCCCGCAACCGGGATGGGGCCCGAAGGCTCGGACAGTTTCGACGTGACGCGATGGTCGCAGCTCAAATACGCCGTCCTCCCGGTGATCACCACGGCGACCGTGCCGCTTGGCATCATCATGCGGAGCACGCGCGCCGCGGTGGCTGAAATCCTGAGCCAGGATTTCGTCCAAACCCTGAACGCCAAGGGTCTGGGCCGGATAGCCGTGCTGCGCCACGCGGTGCGGAACGCACTGCCGCAGATGCTGGCCGTTATGGGCCTGCAATTCGGCTACCTGGTCGGCGGCTCGATCCTGATCGAGACGATTTTCACTTGGCCGGGCACCGGCTTCCTGATGAGCAAGGCGATCCTCACCCGCGACATCCCGCTGCTGCAAGGTACGATGCTGGTGCTCGCGCTGTGCTTCGTCGCCATCAACCTGACGGTCGATCTCCTTCAGACCACGATCGATCCGCGGATCAAGCGCGGATGAAAGCCCGGATCGAATGACCGATGCGTCCTTTCCGCTATCGCTGCCATCCGGCGCTGAAGACAGGTTTGCGGCGGCCCCGCGCGGCTATTGGCACACCGTCGGCCGGCGCCTGCGTTACGACTACGTCACGCTCTTCTTCCTACTGGTCGTCGGCCTCATTGCGTTGGCCGCGATCCTCGCGCCGCTTGTCGCACCGTTCGACCCGAACAAGACCAGTATGCTCTATCGCCTGAAGCCGATCGGTTACAGGGGGTTTCTGCTGGGCACCGACGAGCTCGGACGTGACATGCTCTCGCGCCTCATCTGGGGCGGCCGCATGTCGCTGACGATGGGCTTGACGCCGGTGGCCATCGCGACCTCGATCGGCGGCTTTCTCGGCGTCGTTGCAGGCTTTGCCGGCGGCTGGGTCAACATGCTGGTCATGCGCACGATGGACGTATTCTATGCCTTTCCGTCGGTGCTTCTGGCGGTGGCGATCTCGGGCACCATGGGTGGGGGCGTCGCCAACGGACTGGTGGCGCTCACGCTCGTCTTCATCCCGCCGCTGTGCCGCGTGTCGGAGGCGGCAACCACGCAAATCCGCACCCGCGATTTCGTCGAGGCGGCGCGGGCCAGCGGCGCCTCGACCCTGTCGATCATCTTCTATCACGTGCTGCGCAACATCATGGCGCCGGTGTTCATTTACGCGTCGAGCCTAATTTCTGTGTCGATCCTGCTGGCGGCGGGGCTGTCGTTCCTGGGTCTGGGAGTCGAGCCGCCGACCGCGGATTGGGGGCTGATGCTGTCGACGCTGCGGCAATCGATCTATGTCCAGCCGCTGATCTGCGCCTTGCCGGGGGTGGCGATCTTCATTGCTTCGCTCTCGTTCAACTTGGTGAGCGACGGGCTGCGCCAGGCCATGGACATCCGCGTATGAACGAGGTGGTCCGCCCCGAAGCCGCGCGGCCAACGCCGGTTTCATCGGGCGACGCGCGCGACCGCGGCGGCAAGGCGCAGCCGATCCTCACCGCGGAGAACCTGCGCAAGTATTTCCCGATTCACGGCGGCGTGTTGATGCGCAAGATCGCCGTCGTGAAGGCGGTCGACGACGTCTCGTTCATGGTGCTGAAAGGCGAGAGCCTGGGGATCGTCGGCGAGTCCGGGTGCGGCAAGTCCACCCTGGCGCGGCTCCTGATGTGCCTGACGCCGCGCGACGCCGGCAGCCTTGTGTTCGACGGCGATCCGATCGGAGGGACTTCCGGCCTCTCGCTGCGCGAACTGCGCCGCTATATGCAGATCGTGTTCCAGGACAGCGACGCCTCGCTCAACCCGCGCCTGACGGTCGAGGACTCGATCGCCTACGGACCGCGGGTCCATGGCATGGCCAGCGCCGAGGCCAGGGCGCTCGCCCGCGACCTTTTGCAGCGCGTGGGGCTGCGGCCGGAGCTGTTCGGCATGCGCTACCCGCATGAACTTTCCGGCGGTCAGAAACAGCGGGTCAACGTCGCACGCGCGCTCGCGCTCAACCCGCGTCTGCTGATCCTGGACGAGGCGGTCTCGGCGCTCGACAAATCGGTCGCCGCGCAGGTCCTAAACCTGCTGCGATCCCTCAAGCGAAGTTTCAACCTCACCTATCTCTTCATCTCGCACGATCTGGACGTGGTGCAGTACATCTCCGATCGCGTTCTCGTCATGTATCTCGGCCAGATCGTCGAGATCGGGCCCGCCGAGGCAATCTATCGACGGCCGATGCATCCCTACACGCGGGCACTGCTCAATTCGCGCCTCGCGCTCGACCCGCGCGACCGTGTCGAAACCGCGCCGCTGACCGGCGATCCACCCAACCCGATCAATCCGCCGTCGGGCTGTCGATTCAGAACCCGCTGTCCGTTCGCCGAACCGATCTGCGCCAAGGCCGCGCCGGCGCTCGCCAAATGGGTGGATCGCGCATCCCATGTTGCAGCCTGCCACATGGCCGACCGCGCCTCGGGCCACAGCCGCGCCGGCGCCGCGCCGCCGCCTTTGGCTCGGCATGTCCGCCCCGAAGCCATCGTGTCAGGATGACCGCCGCGGTGGCCCGGCTGCTCCCGATATCCAACCGCGAAGCCGCCGCACCGCTGGTGATGGTGGAGGACCTGCATGTCAAATTCGTGAGCCGGGACGAGACAGTCGAGGCGGTCAACGGCGTCTCGATCAGCCTCCGCCACGGCGAGGTTTTGTGCATCATCGGCGAGTCCGGCTCAGGCAAGTCGGTGACGATGCGGGCGCTGATGAGTCTCCTTCCCAAGCGGCGGACGCAGATCAGCGGTAGCATGCGGATCGGCGACCACGACATCCTGGCGCTGTCCGAGCGGCAGCTTGCGAAACTGCGCGGCTCGGTCGTGTCGATGATCTTTCAGGAGCCGATGACCGCGCTCGACCCGGTCTACACGATCGGCCACCAGATCGCCGAGACCGTGGTACGGCACGAGGGGATATCGTGGCGCGCGGCGCAGGACCGCGCGCTGGAGCTGTTGCAGCTGGTCAAGGTGCCGTCGCCCGAACGGCGCCTGCAATCTTATCCGCACGAGCTGTCGGGCGGGCTGCGGCAACGCGCGATGATCGCCATCGCCTTGTCCTGCCGTCCGGCGCTGCTGCTCGCCGACGAGCCCACGACCGCGCTTGACGCGACGGTGCAGATCCAGGTGCTGGTGCTGTTGCGCAATCTACAGCGCGAGTTCGGCATGGGGCTCATTTTCGTGACCCACGATATGGGCGTCGCCGCGCAGATCGCCGATGAGGTTGCCGTGATGTATGCCGGCCGCATCGTCGAATACGGCAGCGCACGCGACGTCCTGATGAACCCGCGCCATCCCTACACGATCGGCATGCTGGCCTCGACCGTGCACGGGGAGATGCGCGGCAAGGACATCGAAGCCATACCCGGAAGCGCGCCCGATCTCCACGCGCTGCCGCCCGGCTGCAGCTTTGCCCCCCGCTGCAAGTCGGCGGTTTCCGATTGTATTGCGTCGGTTCCGCCGGTCGCAATGGTCGCGCCCGGACATGGCGCGAGCTGCATTCGCCTGGGCGAGGATTGTGGGCCCGGCGCTTCGCGTGCCATCTTCAACTCTTGAGCGAGGAGGTCTTATCCATGGCCGAGAAAGCCAAGCTGCGCATCGCCCATCTGTCCGGACCGAATGCGACGATCCAGAACACGCCGCCGCTGGTCACTTCCAACAAGGCGCGCCAGAAATACGGATTGCCGCCGATGACCCAGCCGGACGGCACCATGGTCCGGTTCGACGCGTTGCGCACGCAGCGTCTGGCCGCACCGGCCAAGGTCTATGTCGAGCAATTCTCGGCTCATCCGCTCGAGCGCGACGCGGCGGAGCTCTATGCCCCGCCGGATGGTTATATTGACGTCGACGGCGTGTTCCACAAGGAGCGGCGCGGCGTTGACGACAAGCCGGTCTACGAGATCGAGCTGCGGCCCGAGGACGGCGTTTATCCGCTGCCCTACATGGCGCGGCAGGTGGGCGGGCAGCCGTGGGAAGAGGAATGCGCCGAGCCCAACGCGCCAGCGGCGCAGGCGCGGCAGGGATTTTTCCCCGACGGCTCGCGCAGCTTCGAGGAGATCGACCGGCTTTCGGTCGATCCCAGCGGCCTCGTCAATTCGATCTCCTCGCTGGCGTCGGTCGATTTCTACCGGCTGCTGCCGCCGAGCGGTTACACGAAGGGACTGCCGGCAGCGCTGCGCACCGATGTTGGCGAGGGCGACATCGAACCGGAGACGCGCGGAAAGGATTTTTTCCCCTACAAGCCGCGGCATCTGGCGACGTCGCCGCCGCGGCCTGCCCTGGCGCGCGTCACCAACATCGCGCAGAAAGTGATGTCGAGCGGTCGCTATGACGGCGCGATCTTCACGCAGGGCAGCCCGGCCGTCGAGGAGACCGCATATTGGCTGAACCTCCTCATCGACACGACGCTGCCGATCTGCGGCAATGCAGCCCAGCGCCCGCAAGGCCAGATCAGCAACGACGGTCCGAAGAACATCGTCGACAGCCTGACCTTCATCAATTCGCGCATCTGGGCCGACGAGCAAGGCCGCAGCCGGACCGGCGTCGTCGTCATCCAGGAACAGCAGGCCTTCGCCGCCCGCGAAGTCGCGAAGGCCGACGCCAGGCCTGGCGGCTATGTCGCGACCGGCGGGCATGGCGGAATCCTCGGCGGCGTCAATCATGTCGGCAAGCCGGTGCTGATGTACGTGCCGGCCTACAAGCATACACATTTGTCCGAGGTGAACACCTCACGGCTGCCGCAAGCGGTGCGGGCCGTGCGGAGCGGAAGCAACGGGATCGTCAGCTTTGACATCGTCATCAAGAATCGCGACGGCGACATCCTGCCGGATGCGATCCCGTCCGTGTCGATCGTCAAGGACGGCGGCTATTTCGGCGAGGATTTCGGCGACGATCCGGCGCTCGAAGGCGATCTCGCCTATTTGCTCGATCACAAGCTGCGGAGCGGCCACCTGACGGGATTCGTCACCGAGGGCCAGGTGCCTTATGGATCTATGACCTCGCAGGCGCGCTCGAAGATCATGGAGAAAGCGGTACTGAGCGGCTTGCCGGTGGTCCGGGTCGGTCGCGGGGCGCCCGAGGGTTTCGCGGACGGAACCGCGCTCTTCATCTCCGGATCGAACCTTACGGGGACAAAGGCGCGGCTCTTACTCATGGCGTGTCTCATGCGCTTCGGCAGTCTGCCGCCGGCCAAGGATCCCGACAATCCGACGCCGGCCGAACGCAAGGCGGTCGAGACCGCGAACGCCGCCTATCAGCGCGTGTTCGACACGCATTGAGGACGAAGGGTCGCGCCCGCGGTCTTCGCGTTTTCTTGTCGCGGTACGCTTGCGAATGTCCGTGTGTGGCACGTCTGAGACCGTCGAATTTGCCAACAGTGTGTCCGGCTTCCGTCAAATACCGGACCTGCCCCGGAAATCGCTAAACCGACGCGATTGATCTAAGCGGTCATTGGTGGGCTCTCCACAAGCTGCATCCCCGAGGCGCTCGTGGTCCTTCACAGCGATAGGACCTTTCTGTGGTAGCTTTGCCCCAGCATATATAGACTGGTGCGTATGAGGTTCGCTCTTGGCGGTTGCAACCAACCTAAGAAAGACCGGGGGTCATCGAATTGCTAGGGCGGCGGACTTTTTTAGCCCTTGCGGGCGCCACATGCGCGGCTAATTGGTCGTTCGTTGCGTGTGGAGCCTCGGCGAGGCTGCCGACGGTTGGGTTCTTTGGCACGGCCTCGGCTGAGGCTTGGCGCAGCTGGCTTGCGGCTTTTGTTGGGCGGCTCGCGGAGCTCGGGTGGGAAGAGGGTCGCACTATAGCGACGCAATATCGATGGGCGAATGGCGACGCGGCCCGTTACGCGGAGATCGTGCGGGAGTACATCCAGCTGAATGTCGACGTCATCGTCACGTCGGGCGCCGGGGCCTTCGTGGCAAAGCAAGCCACATCGGTCATTCCCATTGTCTTCACCGTCGAGATCGATCCTCTTGCGAGCGGCTTGGTCAGCAGTTTGGGGCGGCCAGGCGCGAACGTTACCGGCAATTCGCTGCAGGCAGCTGACGCTGCGGGCAAGCGGATCGCGACGCTCCGCGAGATAATCCCTCGCCTTCGTCGCTTAGCTATTTTGGGCAACATTAGCTATCCGTCGACGTTGTCAGAAATGGCACAGGCTGAAATGGCTGCAAACAAGTTAGGGATCGATGTCGTGAAGCAGGGAATTCGGCGGGCGGACGACATCCCGCATGCCTTCGACGCATTCCAGCGCGATGCTGATGCCCTTTATGTCGCCGTGGAGCCGTTGGCGATAAGCCAGCGATTTCAAATCAACAGTTTGGCGCTCAAAGCACGACTGCCAACCGTGAGCGGTACACGGGATTTCGCGGCGGCGGATGGCTTCATGGCGTATGGCCCAAACTTTCCGACCCTTTTTCGGCGCTCCGCAGACATGGTCGACAAAATATTACGAGGAACGAAGGTGGGCGAGATTCCGGTCGAACAGCCGACTAAGTTTGACCTGGTCATCAATCTCAAGACTGCCAAGGCTCTCGGCATTGCTATCCCGACATCCCTCATCAGTCTCGTTGATGAGTTCATCGAGTGACATTTACCGAGGCCTGGTAATGGCACTGAACGGCGGTGCTGGGCGCTGGCGCGGATCTCTGAAATTGAAGGTCAAGCCGACATAGTCCTGCCCGACCGGGCCCGACCCGAATGAACCTATAGCCGAATACGGGATTAGCGGGCGGTCATCTTGTGGGTTGGCTTATAAGACGGCGCTCACCCATCGACCACAATCTGGCGAACAAGGCGAGCAGCGCAGCGCCAACCAGTACCGGGCTCAGCAGCCAGCTCGTCGGCAGGCCCCAGCCAGCAATTAGGAACGCATCAATGCCGGCCGGCGGGTGCATTGCGCGCAATGCCAGCATTAGCAACGTCGCCAACCCGACGCCCAAGGCACTCGCCGTCTCGCCAGAGCCGAGGTACCAAAGCGCGACAAATCCCGTGGCGCACGATGCGAGATGCCCGACGATGATCGCATAGGGCTGCGCCGCCTCGCTTTCGGGCAACGACAAGGTGAGGACGATCGAAGTGACGAACGGGACCTGCGACAACGGCTCATGCGCAACGTCCGAGAGCAGTTCCATTATTCCGATCGCTGTCGCTGCGCCGAGTGCGCGATATAGCCAGACTACGATTCGATTCAATCCTATTCCTCCGCTGGATGGGCCCATTTTATCCGACACTGCTGGACGCCGGGGAGTCAGCTATTGGCACGATTCCGACGAAAGAAAAGGGGCAAAGCCCGTCAGCTTTGCCCCCACAAATCAGACGTCAACTTGTTCCGCTATGGCGAGGGCGTCGTCGACCTCGATCCCAAGATAGCGAACGGTACTTTCGATCTTTGTGTGTCCAAGGAGCAATTGCACGGCACGCAAGTTGCCGGTACGACGATAAATGAGTGTCGCTTTGGTTCGGCGGAGCGAATGCGTTCCGAAGAAGCAGGGGTTAAGCCCAATGGCGCCAATCCACTGGGAGACCAACCGCGCGTACTGCCGCGTTGTCATGCACCGATCGCGGCGACCGCGGCCCGGAAAGAGGAACTCGCCGGGCTTTTTGCCGGTCGCTCCGAGATACGAATCGAGCGTCTCACGTGTTTGCTCCGTCAGCTCGAACCGGACTGGCCGTCCCGTCTTTTTCTGCCGCACGGTTGCGCGATCGACGGCATGCCCGTGTGGCGCCACATCTTCCACTTTCAGGCTGACCACATCGCAGCCGCGGAGTTTGCTGTCAATTGCGAGATTGAACATCGCCAGGTCGCGCTTTCGGCCTTCGACCTGCAATTTGGTGCGGATTGACCAAACGTGCTTCGGTCGGAGCGGCGGTTTCGCTCCAGTCAATTTGCCCTTGTTCCACGGATCGCGGCGCGGAGCCCGATCGGTAGCGTCTGTAATATTTTTCACCGTCACCTCCTCAGTTGCAGAGGCCGACCATCATGCACCGCCAGAGCCCTAAGCCACTGGAACGGCGTCCGCTATTTGACAACTTCGGCCGTTGCAAGCCTCGTGGTTCCTACCCAGAGGTCGTGATTGACCCCGAACGGAACTCGGCCCCGCCTGAGCCGCCAGGTTCGGCGGCAGCCCCTCGCGTGTTACGCTATGGCACTGCATGGCCGAGGGGGCGATGAAACACAAGGACGATCCGCGCGGATTGCTCCAGTCACTCAGTCGGCGCGATCTCATCGCAATGATCGGGGGCGCGGCGGTGGCGTGGTCGACCGGCGTAGGGGCGCAGCAGGCTGGACGCACTTACCGCATTGGTGTGTTGACATCCCTGCCAAGGCGCCAGCGTGCCTTTAACACCATGTTCGATGAACTGAGCCACAACGGCTTCATCGAGGGACACAATCTCATCGCCGATCCGCGCGGATTCTCTGTGCCGCCATCGGAGCTTGAAGCCGTCGCGGCAGAATTAGTGAAGTCTGGTCAGGACGTAATTGTGACGAGCGGGCCACAGGCTGCACATGCTGCACAGCACGCGACGCAGTCGATCCCAATCATGGCGGTCATGGACGACCCTTTGGACGCCAAACTCGTCGTTTCGATGTCTCATCCCGGCGGCAACACGACCGGATTGGGTATCTTCGCCACCCAACTTGACGCCAAGCGATTGGAGATCCTCCACGAACTTGTTCCAACGGCGCGCCGCATTGGAATGCTTGGCGATCCCGGAACTGTCACGAGCCGGCCGAATGTCGAGGCGTCAGCGCGTGAACTGGGTCTTGAATTGCTACCGCGCGATGTAGGTAACCCCAATGAAATCGGTGCTGCGATTGATTCCCTACAGGCCGCACATATCGATGCTCTGTGTATCCTGGCTTCGCCGGTTTTAGGCAATGATGGTGCAACCGATTTCATTATCGATCGCATGCGCCGATCCAACCTGCCAGCGATGTACCAATGGCCGGATGCAGCAGTCCCATCTGGCGCGCTCATAGCATATGGCCCTCGCGAAGACGCAATCGGTCGGCTCGATGCGCAACAACTCGTGCGCCTGCTAAATGGTGCGGCCCCTGGGGAGCTCCCGATCATTCAACCGACGAACTTTGAGTTGTGGATAAATCTCATGACGGCCAAGGCACTCAACCTAACTATCTCGCCGACCATGCTCGTCCGGGCTGACAAAGTCATCGAGTAAGTGCGCCAGGCAAGCTGAGCCGGTGGGGACAGCTGCTCGATCTTGCTGGGCCCGGAATGTCGGTTCATAGCACGACTCCGACGATTAAAAAGGGGCAAAGCGCGTCAGCTTTGCCCCCATAGATCAGACGTCAACTTGTTCCGCTATGGCGAGGGCGTCGTCGACCTCGATCCCGAGGTAGCGAACGGTGCTCTCGATTTTTGTGTGCCCCAATAGCAACTGGACGGCACGCAGGTTGCCGGTACGGCGGTAAATGAGGGTCGCCTTGGTTCGGCGCAGCGAGTGCGTCCCGAAGAAGCTTGGGTCAAGCCCGATCGCACCGATCCAGCGAGATACCAGCCGCGCATACTGTCGCGTTGTCATGCATCGGTTGTGACCACCCCGGCCAGGAAAGAGAAATTCGCCGGGCTTTTTGCCGGTGGCTCCGAGGTAGGCGTCTAGCCTCTCGCGTGTTTGCTCCGTCAGCTCGAACCGGACGGGCCGCCCTGTCTTTTTCTGCCGCACGGTCGCGCGATCGACGGCGTGTCCGTGCGGTGCCACGTCCTCCACCTTCAGGCTGACGACATCGCAGCCGCGGAGTTTGCTGTCGATCGCGAGATTGAACATGGCGAGGTCGCGCGTTCGCCCTTCGACCTGCAATTTGGTGCGGATTGACCAAACGTGCTTCGGTCGGAGCGGCGGTTTGGCCCCGGTCAATTTCCCCTTGTTCCACGGCTCGCGGCGCGGAGCTTGATCGGTCGCCTCGGTAAAATCTTTCACGGTCACCTCCTCTGTTACAGAGGCTGACCATCATGCACCGTTAGAGCCCTAAGCCGCTGACACGGCGTCCGCTATTTGACTACTTCGGGCGTTGCAAAGCTCCTGGTCCTGGCCGGAACCGGCGCGATTGGCCCAAGGCGGACCTTGGCTCAGGGGACGATGAATGACAGCTTTGCGCCCATCCCCGCCTTTCAGTCGATTGTCGCTGCTGCTCTGAACCGGACATTCCCCCACGAACGCGTCCGGCCGGTGTGGGTGGGCGCGCCGGTGGTTGACGATTGATCATTTGTACATCCCCAAATGGGCAATCGCCGGTTCATTTGACCGAGGCAGTGAATTCGAAGCTGCTTCTCAGTCGATGAACCGTAAACGTGCCGGCACCCAGTTGCCACCAGGGATCCAAACGTATCGAACGGCTCCCGGGTCAGAATTGACTCCATCCATAGGCAAAGGTCGCGACGCCGATGACGACCAGCGCGACGGCAGCAATGCGCGACACGAGTTCTGCATGCGCGAGGACCCGTCGCGACGCCGCCGCAATTCCTGCCGAGAGCGACGCGAGAAAGAGCACGAGCGTATAGCCGACGGCATAGACGGTCATTGCGGCAACGGCACGGGCCGGCGACCCGGCCAGCGAAACCGCGCCGAGAATGAAGGCGAGGATCGGGCTGGCGCACGGCGTTGCGACGAGAGCGAACGCCAAGCCGACCATGAAGGAGCCGGCACCCGGCGGGATGCGTGTGGCAATCTGGGGCGTCGGCAGTCGTACGAGCCCTGCCATCCACAAACCCATGAGGATGGTGAGCACGCCGACCGCGATGTTCACGGGCGCACGGTATTGTACGAAGAGCGCGAAGAACAGCGACGAGACCAGGCCCAACGCGACATTGACCACAACGACGCCGAGCACGAACATTGTCGCCACTCGAACGGCCGCGGCCCGCGAGCGCAACTTCGATGCGCCGATATACGACAGATTCAGCGGGAGCATTCCAAGGACGCACGGAGAGATGCTGGCGACGAGGCCGCCGACAAAAGCCACCGCGTACAATCGCCAGCCATAGAGGGCGCCCGGTCCAGTCAGCCGCGCCGCGACCGCGTTCTGCCAAAGCCCGACCTCGTGCTCGAACACCTGTCCCAGCGGTCCCCATGCTATCGCAGACGCGACCGCGGCAATTAGGAGGATCCCTACCGTTATTCCGATGCGCGACGCTCGATCTCTCACGCTACCTGCTTTCCGCCTTCAGCGCATCATCGATCGCCATCTTGTAATCGCCGAGCGTGCTGTCGTTGTAGAACGTGGCATAGACCTTGCCGTCCTTCGGTTCGATCACCGCGACGGTGGACGTTGCTGTTTTGGCGGCATCGTAAAACTTTTCCAGGCCCAGCTTCTGCGCTTCTGCCTGGGAGGCTGCCGCTGTCTTCGCATTGGTTTCGTCGAACTGGACGAAGTTGATTTTGCCTGCATAGGACTGCTTGAGATCGTCGATCGTCGCTTGGGTTGCCTTGCAGGCCGGACACCAATCGGCGTGAACGCGGACTATGAGCGGCTTGCCTTGCAGGGAGGCAGCCAGCGGTCCGACGGCTGCTACCTCCGTTGCGCCGCGCGCCTGATACGACGGAACCTTCGAGGCGGACCCGGTCGTCACCTCGGCCCACGCCGTCGAGGAGCCAAAAACCGCCGCGATCAATCCGAGGATAGCAAAGTGTCGATTCATCATCCTTCTCCTTCACAGGGTGCTGGCGCTCTGTGCTTAAAATCAAACGTCAGGTTCGCTGGCTTCGAGAGTGGGCTTCACTTTCGGGCAAACGCCTTCGCCGGCATGCTCATCGCCATAACGCGGCGTAAACTTTACGAACGCTTCACGATAGGTGGGCGACGCCACTGTGTCGATGCTCGCACTATCCGCGGCGGCCCTCCGACCCCGTGACTTGGCGCGGCATCGGGCGCCATAATCACGGCAAAGGGAGGGAGTCACCATGCTTGAGCTTTATCATCACGGCACATCGGTCTGCGCGGCCAAGCCGCGCATCGTGTTCTCTGAGAAGGGCCTTGCCTGGACCGGCCATTACGTCGACATACTCAAGGGAGAGCAATTTGCGCCGGAATACCTGAAACTGAATCCGAAGCACGTGGTGCCGACGCTTGTTCATGACGGCCACGTGATCCGCGAGTCGACGATCATTGGCGAGTATCTCGACGAGGTGTTTCCTGATCCGCCGCTGAAGCCGTCCTCTCCGCTCGACCGCGTGACGCTGCGAATGTGGACCAAGCGGCTCGACGAAGAGCTTCACCCTGCGACATACGCCGTCACGTTCGCGATATCGCATCGTCATGCGGTTATCGCCAATGGGCCCGCGGTGGTCGAGTATTACCTTAGCCAAGGCTCCCCCGCCGAGCGCAAGCGCCGCCGCCAGCGGCTCGAAAAGGGTCTCGACGATCCTGAAGCCCAGACGGCCCTCCGCATTTACGACCGCTTCCTCGCCGACATGGAAACGCAGCTTTCGCAAACGCAATGGCTTGCGGGCGACGGTTTCTCCCTTGCCGAAGTCGGCGTCATCCCCTACGTGAACCGGCTCGACATGCTGCAACTATCGGGAATGTGGACCGGGGCGCGACCGCACCTCACCGACTGGTGGACGAGAATCAAGGCACGGCCAAGCTTCGAGCCGGCGTTGCTAAAATACGTACCGCTTGCGCTTCGTGAACTTATGCAAGTGCGCGGCGAAGAAGCGTGGCCCCGAGCTCGCGCCATCCTGCGGGACAACTCGAAAGAATCGTGAAGGTCTCGACCGAAGCCGCCTTTCTCAGTAAGGAGACCATTGCAATCCTAGCCCTGGCCGAAGGTTCGCGAACTTCTGGCAACGGCGTAACGAGAGGAGGCATCGCATGGCCGATAACGCGGATCGATTGAAGCAGCTGGCCAAGAATTTTCTAGGGAAACAGCTCTACGTCGTTCACACCACGCCCAACGCGCCGCGCGAAGAGCTCGACCGCCTGCTCCCCGAGCATCTCGAGCATCAGGTCAGGCTCGAGAAGTCGGGCATCATGTTCGCGGCCGGTCCCATGATGAACGCCGATGGAACGCCGGCCGGCGGTTTGATCGTCATCCGCGCCAAGGATTTCGCCGAGGCAAAGGCCATCGCCGATTCCGATC
>Ga0209415_10004604_pt1 | contig 25186 bp, 17 predicted proteins | sample PeaSoiSIISIP2007_FD_187696 | JGI IMG/M metagenome (GOLD analysis project Ga0209415, IMG submission 187696) | Peat soil microbial communities from Weissenstadt, Germany - SII-SIP-2007 (SPAdes) (version 2) | ecosystem: Environmental > Terrestrial > Soil > Wetlands > Peat | place: Germany... | reverse complement strand
CTCGTCCCGGACGACGGCGGAGGAAAATTGCAGGATTCGGTTATTCACGATTTTGAAACCTGGGTGAAAATGGGGGCGCCTGATCCGCGCGACGGCGGTGTGGTAACGAGCGTTGCAAAACCATGGGACACATCTGAAGCGAAAAAGTGGTGGGCATTTCAGCCGTTAAGACCTCCGGCGACGCCGGACGTGACGGACTCGGGTTGGGCGCGAGGAGAAATCGATCGATTTGTGCTGGCCGGCATGGTTGGCAAAAACCTCAAGCCTGTCGCCGACGCGGACAAGCAAACCTTGATCAGGCGCGTCTATTTCGACCTGATCGGCCTTCCGCCAACCCCGGACGAGGTGGATGCCTTCGTGCGGGACAATTCGCCGGCCGCCTATGAAACACTCGTCGATAACCTTCTCGCCCGACCCCAGTTTGGCGAGCACTGGGGCCGGCATTGGTTGGATGTGGCGCGTTATGCCGAATCCGCCGGCAAAGATTTCAACGTCTCGTTCCCCAATGCATGGCGTTATCGAGATTACGTCATTTCCTCTTTTAACCGGGACAAACCGTACAACCAGTTCATTCGTGAGCAGATCGCCGGTGATCTCATGCCCGCCTACGATCCGGAAAAGCGCGCTGAGCAGATCATCGCCACGGGATTTCTTGCAATCGGCCCCAAAGGATTGGATGAGCAGATACCACGGCAGTTCGATTTGGATCTGGCCGATGAGCAGGTGGATGCGACTTCGCAGGCGTTTATCGGGCTGACGGTTTCTTGTGCGCGATGCCACGATCACAAATTTGATCCGGTATTACAAACGGATTACTACGCGATGGCGGGCATCTTCCTCTCGACCAAAACGGACTATGGAACCATTCCGGGACCCGGGAATAACGAGCCCGGCCAACTGATTGAACTTCCCCCAACGGCCAACGAGCCGACGGTTCAGAATACTTTGACGCCCGAGGACCGCGAAAAGCTCATGCAGGAATTGGCGCAAGCGACTGCCGAATATGACCAACTCACGGCGAACCGAGGCGGCCAGCGGGGCGCGCGGCAAAGGCAGCCGCAGGGCCAGGCTCCCGCCAACACCGTCCAGAAGGCGCAGCAAGTCCGCGTCGCGCTGGGCAAGAAAGCGCAGTTAGAAAATGAACTGAACACGTACGACGAATCCGGACGCCCCAAGGCGTTTTGCATGGGGGTCTATGACCGCCCGGCAAACGTCGGCGCGCTCGAACCGATGCGGCCGATCCAGCTCGGGCCAAGGGGGCTTCCGCTCAAAAATCAGCCGACCGGGTTTGATACCATCGCCGACAGCCCGCTTTTTTTCCGCGGAGAAATGAGCGATCCTCGCGGTCGGGTTCCGCGCGGCTTTCCGGCCTTCTTGGTAACCAACCGAACGTTCGCCATGCCGAGCGATGAAAGCGGACGCAAGGAACTCGCGGATTGGATTGCATCGCCCAGGAACCCGCTGACGGCGCGGGTGATGGCCAATCGCATCTGGTACTGGCTGTTCGACCAGGGGATTGTCGCTTCGGTTGATAACTTCGGCACCATGGGCGATGCGCCTTCCAACCAGCCGTTGCTGGACTACCTGGCCTGCCAATTGATCGAGAACAGGTGGTCGGTGAAGAAAACGATTCGCCAGATCGTGCTGAGCCACGCGTATCAGCTTGCCTCTAGCTACGACGAGACGGACTACACCGCGGACCCGCAAAATACGCTGATATGGCGGCATTCGAAACGTCGCCTGACCGCCGAGTGCATCCGTGACGCAATGCTGGCATCGAGCGGTCAACTGAATCTTAAACCGCCGGTCGGATCGGCCGTGGCGCTTGCCGGGGATGGCCCGATCGGCACCGGCCCGGCCTATTCCAGGATCAACGAGGCCAAGTTCGCGGATGCCACGAATTCCTATCGCAGCATCTACCTCCCGGTGGCGCGGGACGTGGTGCCCGATTCACTTTCGGTGTTCGATTATCCCGATTCGAGCGTTGTGAACGGGGCAAGGGAGACGACCAATGTTCCCTCGCAGGGTCTTTACATGCTCAACAACGATTTCGTCCGCGCACAAGCCAGGCAAGTGGCCCTTCGACTTTTGAGCGGTTACGGCTCCGGCGAAGATCGCGTGAACCTGGCTTTCAGGCTGATATTGGGACGGCCCGCAAGCGCATCCGAGCAAAGGACGGCGGCGGCATTCTTTTCGCGCATGGCGGATGATCCCCGCGTCAACGCGCCGGCAGCATGGACGGATTTCTGCCTGGCTCTCTATAACACGGCCGAGTTTCGGTATTTGAATTGAGGAATTTATGAACGACTCCTGTGGACACTCGTGCTCGTCGGTGACGCCGCTATTCACGCGGCGCGGATTTCTTCGCAGCGTTTCATGCGGGTTTGGCTGGTTGGCATTCTCAAGCCTCCTTCAGCGGGCCATGGCCGTTCCGTCGGGTCTGACCAACCCGTTGGCGGCGAAAGCTCCGCCCCTGCCCGCCAAAGCAAAACGCGTCATCTTTCTTACGATGCGCGGCGGGCCGTCGCATGTGGATACGTTCGATTACAAGCCGCAACTGACCGCGGATACCGGCAAGCCCGGCAAGCGGCCGGGCACTAAACTGCTCGGATCGAAATGGCAGTTCACTCAGAACGGCCAAAGCGGGCTATGGATTTCAGAACTGTTTCCCAATGTCGCCAAACACGCGGACGAATTATGTCTGGTCCGTTCGATGCAAACGGCCCTTCCCGCCCACCCGCAGGCGTTTCTAAACCTGCACACCGGCAATACGCGGTTGGTGCGCCCCAGCCTCGGCGCGTGGACCACCTATGGCTTGGGCACGGTGAACGAGAGTCTTCCGGGCTTTGTCACGATCACGCCGCCCAGTGACTTCGGGGGCGCGCAGAATTATGGCAGTGCTTTCCTTCCCGCGATCTATCAGGGTACGCGCATCGGAGCATACAACCGCCCGATTGCGCGAGCGGCCGTGAAGAATCTGGAACGAAAGCTGGATGCGGATGCGCAACGCGACGTGCTTGACCTGGCCCAGAACTTGAACCACGAAGCGCTCGAACGCGAGCAATACGACCCCGAAGTCGAAGGCGTCATCGAGTCTTACGAACTGGCTTACAAGATGCAGGCGGAAATGCCGGAAGTGATGGACCTCTCCAAGGAAAGCGAAGCCACCAAGCAACTTTACGGCCTCGGGGATGCAACCCGGCGGACCGGCGGCATCGATGCCGGCACCGATGATTTCGGTCGAAAATGCCTGCTCGCCCGCCGAATGGTCGAAGCGGGCGTACGATTCGTCGAAATCGCCCACGGGAATTGGGATCAGCATTTCAATCTCGAAACAGCGCTTGGCGCTAACGCGCATGCCGTCGATCTTCCGATCGCCGGCTTGTTAACCGACCTCAAGTCCAGGGACATGCTAAAGGATACTCTGGTGATCTGGGCCGGAGAATTCGGACGCACGCCCCACGCGCAGGGCGGCGACGGACGCGATCACAACAACAAGGCCTTTACCCTTTGGATGGCCGGCGGTGGAGTCCGGGGCGGAATGAGCTACGGAACCACCGATGACTACGGCTATGAAGCCATCGACAACAAGGTGCAAATCCACGATCTACACGCCACGATTCTCGCGCTGCTCGGACTCGATCATGAGACGCTCACCTACCGCCACGCCGGCCGCGATTTCCGTCTGACCGATGTGGATGGCAATGTCGTGCGCGACATCATCGCATGATCGAGCGGCGAATCCCGATCCTGCTCCATCCGAGCCGGTGCCGTATCCGTGGCCTTGCCCCATATAATGGCGGCCGTGAGTTACGATCTGCAGATATATTCCGTAAGGCCTTTCGACGCGGCGATATTTGACGGCGTCAAGGATTGGAACCCCGAGCAGTGTAGTTTCCAAACCGCCGGCTGGCAGATCGTCGTAAACTCCTCGGACAAAATCCTTCCGGAAGACATCGAAGATGAGATTGCCTCCCTGCTCCCCGGCATTGGCTTTCTGACCGAATTGAATCTCGAAGGCCGGCAAACGGACCAGGCAAGGCGCCGGTTACGCTCGGCGGCAAAAACGATTGCCAAGGCAACACACGGAGTCGTCGTAGACCCGCAGGAAGACACGATTCAAACTCCCGCCGGAGTGTCACGCTTTTCGCCTCCCCCCAAGCAGGAAAGCTTCTCCGTCATCCAGCTCTCCTGGTGGTTCCTGAACAACGCTTTGCCGGACCGCGACAAACGGGAATCGTTTTTCGGCCTTCTCGAACGACAGTTACCCGAAGCAATGCCGAAGAGATATGGGTTGTACGAGCCGCCCCAACACCTGTATGCGGAAACCGGCAAAGAGCATCTCCATCAGTTCTTGGATAAGAATCTGCACGATAACATCGTCTGGTATCCGCACCGGCCCGTCACTTCGGTACATCTGGCATTTCCCAAGCCCATCGGCCCAAGTCGGCAGGGTTTTCGTTCCAACTTCCTGGAAATTGAAATCGAGTCCGCGGCGCTCAATCAGCCGGGATGGTCAGAAAATCTGCGGCGTTTCTGGATTCAGATGTCCGCGTTGTTGCAACCCATCTACGGAGATGTGCGCAAGGCCGCAGGATATGTTCGCCATGGCCGTAGTGTCTGGATTGACCCGAACTGGAACGAAACGTTCGACCAGACCACACGCAGTTGGTTTTGGAGAGGCATTCCGCTGAAACTCGGCCAAGCCGTCGTCTTGGGCGATGTTTACCAGAAATTATGGCCGGATTTTGTCGCCAAATCCCAAATCGAGGGCGCCTTGGCCTTCGCTTCGACATCGGATTGGTGTTCGGACGAGGATTTGTCGCACCGCGTGGGCCGTACTCCCAAAGCCCTGGCCCTGCGTCCAGGCGAAGGAGCCGGTCCCTCACAACAGTATCCCGAAATCTGGCCCTTTGGCCCTGTGTTCGATCCCCCGAACACCTGAGCTCTTAAGCGCAATACCGTTCAATGGCGATAGTCGTCTCATTCCATTGGCCCCCGGCTCTGCCGGGGTTTGCGCGAGCATGGGACGGTCATCTCGATCAACATGGGCTACACTGCGCGTATCACGGAAAACCCCGGCAAAGTCGGGGGCTAACGGAGGAAGCTGGCCCAGATCACCCGAAAATACGCTTCGGCTGCCGCATACGGCGGCGGAGCGCCAAGGGCATTGCAATCGCGATCAGTGCCAACGAACCCGGCTCGGGTATCGCGGTGAGAACGACGCTTGTCGTGGTATAGGCGATGTTGAAATGGCCGGTGGGGTAGGTCAGATCTAAAATGCCAAACGAGCCGGTTCGCGTTCCGGCGGTCAGGATCGTGAAGGTTTCGCCGAAGTAGGGGCTGAATCCATCGGTCAGGGTGACCTCGAGCGTTCCCGAAAGTGAGGCGGTGCCGGTGGCGTTGAGAAATCCGAAGTCGGCGCCGGCGCTCGGGCCGCCGATGCCGATGTCGAGTTCATCGGTTTGGCTGTAATTGCCGGTGATGGACAGTTCGCCGGCGGTTGCACTTGGACCGGCGCCGGCGAGCGAGAGGTCGCCGTAGTTGTTGACGGGGCCGGACGTGTCGCTGGCGTTGGCAATGCTCAGGCTGGAATTCTTGTTGAGAACGTCCAGGACGGAAGTGGCGGCCAATTGCCCGCCGGTTTGGGAAAAGACGCCGGTGCCGGAGTAGCCGATGTAAACGGAACCGGCGTTGAGAGTTCCGCCGGACAGGTAGTAATAGCCTTTGGCGCCGAGATCGCCCGTGGCCATGTTGATCGCGGCGGCATTGTTGGTTCCGCCGCTCTGGTTCACCGTGCCCGTTCCGAATTCGCCGAGGTATTCCGATGCAGTGATCGTGCCGGTGCCCGAGAGGTTATACGTTCCGCTGGAATTCGCGTTGGCGCCGAGCACGAGAAAGTAGGAAGAACCCAGACTATTCATTCCGGCAGATTGGGTGATGGTCCCCGAGCCGGCGCCGCCGGCGACTTCCTGCGTGGTGACCGCGAGCGTGCCGCCCGTGATCGAAACGAACCCGCTTTGGGTGGAGGATTGTCCCAGATTGATGGAATTGGCGAAGGCGTTGCCGGAGGCGATTTGCGCGGTGCCGTTGTTGTCGACGTCAGCGTCGGTTCCCGAGCCCGGGACTCCGGCGGTCCAGTTGCCGGGGGTAGACCAACTGGCGGTCGAGGCCTGCCAGACGGTCTGGGCAAATAGGGTTTGCCAGAAGAAGAGGGTTGCCAAGACCGCCAACTGAAGATGGCGGCAACTGTCGCGGAACGAAGGGCGATGAGTGCGCATTTTCCCGATACCTCCCATTTGCATCGTCGCCAACGAACGCTGACGGCGAGCATACCTAGTGTATCTGATTTTGGATTTTGTCAAGACCTTTGAACCCGCCGCTCGCATGGTAAGATCGTCGCAACCATTCGAAACAACGCTTCCATTGCCGATGGTTACGCGATCGACCTGCGGAACGTGACCAAAATCTATCGCCGGCGCGTTCATGCCTTGCAGGGCGTGGCCATGCAGGTGCGCCGCGGCGAGATTTTTGGATTGCTCGGGCCGAACGGCGCGGGCAAGACCACTCTGGTCAAGATCATGGTCACCGTGGTCCGGCCGACCAGCGCCCAGGGGACGATCCTTGAGCATCCCATCGGCCATAAATCCACTCTCGCGCGCGTGGGATATCTGCCCGAAAATCACCGTTTCCCGCGATATTTGAGCGGAAGACAGGTGATCGAATTTTTCTCCGCATTGGCCGGCGCCCCTCGCCAGGTTCGCCGGCATCGGGCGGCGGAATTGCTCGATCTGGTCGGCATGACGAGTTGGGCCGATGCCAAAATCTCGCAGTATTCCAAGGGAATGCTTCAACGCATCGGGTTGGCGCAGGCGCTGGGAGCGAATCCGGATTTGGTCATTCTCGATGAGCCGACCGATGGCGTCGATCCCGGCGGCCGGCGCGACATCCGCGAGGCGCTTTTGCGCCTTCGGCAGCAGGGGGCCACCATCTTCATCAACAGCCATCTTCTCAGCGAACTGGAAACCGTATGCGATCGCGTCGCGATCCTCGTCGCCGGCCGAGTGGCCCGGCAAGGTTCGGTCGATGAGTTGACGAGGGCCAGGCAGTTTTATCTTTTCGAATTGGAGAATCCCGCCTGGCCCGCGGTGGCCGGGGCTTTCCCCGGAACCTTCGATTCCGTCGCCGCTCCCGCTCCCGGCCAACCGGCCCGCGGCAAGCTGCCCGACCAATCCTGGTGCGAATTCGACGGCGCCCTGCTGCGCATCGGCAAGACCGAGCCCGCCGAGGTCCAAGCCATTCTCGATGCCCTGCGCGCCCGCGGCGTAATTATCCGGAAAATGCAGTTGATCCGGCCATCCCTGGAGGACTTGTTCTTCGAAGCGGTGACCGATCCGGCCAACCCACAGCAGGCGTTGCCCGGCGCGGTGCCGCCCCCTCTTCCCATTGGAATCCAATGAGCCAAACCCTGGCCCTGCTTTTGGATGCCTATCGCGACCTGAACGCCAGGCGAATGTTCTGGATCGTCCTGGTCCTGTCCACGCTGGTGGCGGCCTGCTTCGCCGGCATCGGCCTCACCCCAACCGGGTTCGAAATCCTCGCCTGGAAATTTCCTTCGCCCTTCTTCAACAGCAAATACATTTCCCCCGGCGATTTCTACAAGAGCATCTTCCTCAATTTCGGCATCGGGTTCTGGCTGACCTGGCTGGCGACCGTGCTGGCGCTGATCTCCACCGCCAGCCTGTTCCCCGATTTCATCGCCGCCGGCGCCGTCGATCTTTACCTGTCCAAGCCCATCGGCCGGCTGCGGCTTTTTCTCACCAAGTATTTCTGCGGCCTGCTGTTCGTCGCCTTGCAGATCGCCTGCTTCTGCGCCGCCAGCTTCGCGGTCATCGGCATTCGCGGTGGCGCCTGGGAGCCGGGAATCTTCCTGGCCGTTCCCATCGTCGTCCTCTTCTTCAGCTATCTGTTTTGCTTCTGCGTCCTGGTCGGCGTCTGGACCCGCTCGACCGTCTCCGCCGTGCTCCTCACGCTCTTGTTCTGGGTTTGCATCTTCGGCGTCCACACCACGGAAATGCTTTTTCTGATGATGAAGGTCTCGCAGGATAGCGCTGCGGCGAGCCTGAACAGGGAAATTCAATCGACCGAACATTCCCTTGCCAAGGCCCGGCAAACCGCCGCCACGCGCCCGACCGCGCGAAACGCCGGCGAGGTGAATCGGCTCCAAGCCCAACTGGAGCGCGACCAGCGCCAACGTGCCGCCGCGGGCAACACGATTGAATTCGTCCACCAGATTCTTTACGACGTCAAAACGCTTTTGCCCAAAACCTCGGAAACCGTGGCATTGCTCGAGCGGAAACTGATCGACACTGCCCGCCTCCAACGCGTCGCCGATGCCCGGCGGGACAACTCGCAGGATTCCCAGGTCGATTTCAACGGCAACCCCGTGGACGTCAAGGCCCTCCAGGCCGCGATCCGCGGGCGCACGGTCGGCTGGATCGTTGGGACTTCCGTGGGTTTTGAAATCATTGTGCTCGCTCTGGCCGCGTGGCTATTCTGCCGCCGCGACTACTAAATCCGACACACAACAGCATCCCCGACGGCTCAGAGCCAAGAAGAATCTTTGTCAAAACTCCAAACCTCGGCAATTTACGCAAAATTGTTGACATTGTTCGTCGGCAAACGTAGTTTATGGCTTCAAACCGGAAGACCGCATGAGCTTACCGGAGACCGAACGCTCCAAACCAGAGCCTTGGGAAGCCGAACTGCGACGCGTCCACCGGGCGCTCCGCGTCGTCAGCGCCGCCAATAGAGCGCTGACCGTTGCTTCGGACGTCGTTGCCTGGTTGAACCAAGTCTGCCATACCGCCGTGGAAGTAGGCGACTATGCGATGGCGTGGGTCGGATTTGCCGAGTCCGACGAGCAAAAAATGGTACGGCCGGTGGCGCAAGCGGGATTCGACGCGGGGTACCTCCAAACCGCCAACATTACCTGGAAAGACGAACCGCACGGGCGCGGCCCGGTAGGAATTGCGGTCCGGACCGGAAAGCACTGCCTCGCGCGCAACATCCCAAACGATCCCGCCTTCGATCCCTGGCGCAATGAGATCGTGCGAGAAGGGTACGAATCCGCCATCGCTTTACCCCTCAGCGGCGACGGGCGCACCTTCGGCGTTCTGGCCATGTATGCCAAAGAGGTCGATGCGTTCAGCCCGAAGGAGATCGAAGTCCTGACCGAGCTGGCAGACGATCTGGCGCACGGCCTCATCGTCGTCTTTCGAACAGGCGTCCAGCGACAAACCGCCACCGAAGCTCTGGCGGAAAGCCAACGTAAACTGCACCAGGCCGAGCGGATCTCCCGGCTCGCGCAATGGGACCGCGACCTGGCAACCAACGTTCTCACATGTTCCGACGAACTGTGCCGTATCCTTGGTCTGGAAGCGCAAAAGCCAATCTCTCATCTTCCGCAGTTCATGGAACTCGTCCACCCCGACGACCGGGCGAGCGTCATTGAGGTGGTGAATGAGGCCATGCGCAGGCTCGGAAGCTTCCATATGGACTATCGAATCATCCGCCCCGATGGCCAGTTGCGCTTCATTCACGGCGAGGGGGAAATCATCCCGGACGATGCCGGCCGCCCTCGCCGGTCGATCGGTTTCCTTCACGACGTCACCGAACACCATCTGGCGAAAGTCGCCTTGGAAAATGCCAATCGATCCCTCGAAACAAAAAACATCGCGCTGCACGAAATCCTGCAGACCATTGAGGCCGAGCGGGACAAGATCGGGCGGCGGGTCAACAAGAACGTGGGGAAAATCATTCTTCCCCTTCTCCAATCCCTCAAGGAAGGCGCGACGCGCCAGCAGCAGCGCGGCATCGACCAGATCGAAAAGTGCCTCCTGGACATTGTTTCCCCGTTCATCGACGAGATGGCCCACGCTGTGAGGAACCTCACGCCGGCCGAGCTTCGCGTTTGCAGCTTCATTAAACGAGGCCTGGGTGTGAAGGAGATCGCGGAACTCGAGCACCTTTCGCCGGAAACCATCTCGGCGCATCGACGAAATATCCGGCGCAAGCTTCAAATCGCCCATCGAAAGGTCAACCTCACGAGTTATCTGCGAAACGTTCTCTCCGACTCTCCCGCCGCCTCGCCTGGCGGCGCATCGGGTAGTTCTTCTACTTGATCCCTACCCGCTTATACGCCGCTTATGCAGAGTTGCTGCATCGCATGTAATTCCGATCTCATACTACTAGCGTAGTCGAAGGAAGCCGAAGGACATATTTCCAGCTTCAATGGAAGCCTGAAGGCGAGGGATACAGTGAGCGAGCCAGTCGAAATAGCGAGTACGATTACACGTTTCCTGCGGGAAAGCAGCCTCGGGGCCAGCCAGTTGAGCTTTGCCGACCGGCAGGTCATCTTTCAGCCGAGCGATCCGGCCGTGAATTTCTACATCATCGACTCGGGTCAGGTTCGCGTGTTTCAATTGGTGCCGTCAGACGGGCTTAGGCTGCTGACGATTCTTGGGACGGATGACTGCTTCGGGTTCTCCGCCCTCGGAAGGCTGCCGGTCTACGACAAGCTCACCATGTCGGTCGGCAACTCCGTGCTGCGCGCCATTCCCGCCGACCGTTTGCGCCAGGCATTGCTGGCCCGCGGCGATTTGACCATGCAATTCATCGAAGCCATGGCCCGGCATCTCTTTGACGCCTGGTCCGAGAGGAGCAGTTTTGCATTCCAGGATTGCCGCCTCCGGGTGATCCGGACCCTGCTGCGCTTCCGCAATTCCCCGGCCGCGCGATTGGTGCCGGGCGGCGTCGAGCTGCGAATCACCCATGCCCAACTCGCTCAGGCTGTCGGCGCCGCGCGCGAAACCGTTACTTTATGCCTGATCCAATTGCGAAACGAGAACCTGGTGCATACCAGCCGGAGCCGCGTGACGTTCAATCCCCAGGCCTTGCTTTCGATCGATCCGCAGGCCGATTCCCTGCCCGAATTAGCTCTTGCCGTATAGCAGCCCCGTCGGCGCATGGATGACGACCCGATTGCGTCCCCCGCCCTTGGCCTGATAGAGCGCCGCATCCGACAGCCCCAGCAATTGCTCCGCCCCGGGCGGGGCGTTGTTCTTTCTCGATGCGATCCCCGCCGACATCGACACCCCATCGTTCTGCCGCAGCACGATCGCCGAGCCTTGCGCGAATTCATCCCGGATGCGCTGCGTCACCTGCGCCGCTTCCTGCGCCGAGGCGTGCGGCAACAGCAGCACGAACTCGTCTCCCCCATATCGCGCCGCCACGTCCATCCGACGCATGTTCGCCGAGATCACCTTTCCCGCCACCGCCAAGAGCTGGTCCCCCATCGCGTGGCCCTTGGTGTCGTTCAACTGCTTGTATCCGTCCAGGTCGATCATCACGCACGCCAGGTCGCTGTCCATGCGCTCGCTCTCGGCGAACATCTGGTCCAGCACCCGGTTGAAATGCCGCCGGTTGTACAACCCCGTCAGCGCATCGGTCGCGGCAAGCTCCTCCACCATCTTCAGCGATTCTTCCAATTGCGCGTTCTTACGCTCCAGCTCGGCGCGGAGCTTCTCATTTTCCTTGTACAGTTTGGCGACCGTCAGGTTCTTTTCCACCACCAGCGGGATCGTGAGCAGGTAATCACCAAACTTCACGACGTAATCCATGGCCCCCTTGCGGATGGCCTCGGCGGCAAGGTGGCCGACGTTCTCGCCCGTGACCATGATGACCGGGGTGGCGCAAGCTTCGCGGATTCTTCCCAGCAACTCCATGCCGCTGACGTCCGGCAGGTTGAAATCCGTCAAAATCAGGTCGAAGGCCCCCAGATCCAGTTTCATCGCCGCCTCGCCGCTCTCAACCGCCCGCACCGTATGCGCGCCGAAATGCGCCTCCAGCGTCTCGCCGATCAGTTGCCGCTGATCCGCGTCGTCTTCCACGATGAGCAGTTTGAGCCGTTCCATATCTGCGCCTTCTCCCGTTGGTCCGCTTACCGCCTGCACTGCTCCGGTGGAATGTGATGGCCCGGATACTGATGGATCGTCAGCCAATAATTCGTGCTCGTCACCACGGTCTTAAGAAACTGCTCCGCGTTCGCCGGCTTGAGCGTGTAGCTGTTCGCCCCGGCCTTGGCCGCCATCTGCATCTGCCGCTCGTCGCTCACGCCCGTCATCATGACCACCGGAATGTCCCGCAATTCCGGATTCGCCTTGATCGCCTTCAGCACCGTCTGCCCGTTGATGTCGGGCATCTCGATGTCCAGATAGATCAACCCCGGCCGCGGCGCCCGCCCCCATTTGTCCCGTCGATGCAGGAAATCCAACGCCTCCTGCCCGCTGGAAACCTCGTAGACTCGGTTGCTCACCTTGCACTGGTAGATCGCGTCCCGGATCAGCATCCGGCAATCGACGTCGTCGTCCACCAGCAGAATGGTGATCTCCTGCATCCGACCGCTTGCCATTGGCGTCTTAGCGCTCATGCCACACTTCTCGCTTTCGGCTGTTCACCCGACTCCGGCACGAACTGGCCGTTGATCGTAAATCGGAACGTGCTCCCGCGCCCCGGCTCGCTTTCCACCCAGATGCTTCCGGCGTACGTCTCGATGATGCTCTTCACCCACGACAGCCCGACCCCTTTTCCCGGCACGTTCCGCGACGCCGAGTTCCTTCCACGCCGAAAAATGTAAAACACCTTCCCCACGTCCTCCGCGTCGATCCCCAGCCCCGAGTCACGCACGTAAAACTCCGCTTCCGTCGCCCTCACCTCGCACCCCACGTGAATCTCCCGCACCCGCCCATCCCCCATGTACTTGATCGCGTTGTCGATCAGATTCTGAAACACCTGCCGGAAACGCGATCTCTCTCCGTTCACCGCCGGCAGGGGGGTGTCCACGATCAACTGGATCTGTCCGCTCCTCAGGTCGTTCTCAAACATTCCTTCCAGCTCCCGCACCAACGCGCCCGTCTCCACCCGTTCCATCTTTTCTCGCCGCGTCTTGATCCGCGAAAGCTCCAGAAGCTCCGAGATCAAATCCGTCTCCACCTCCACGTTTTTCTGAATCCGCTGCAATCGATGCACGATCTCCTCGTCGAACCGCTCGGAATGCTTCAGCAGCAGCATCGACGCCATTCCGCTGATGTTCCGCAGCGGAGCGTTCAGGTCGTGGCTCACGGCCCGCAGGAAATCCTCCTTCTCCGCGATCTCGCTGCTGAGCCGCCGGTTGGCCGCCTCAAGCTCCGACGTGCGATGCGCAACCTTTTGTTCCAATTCGTCGTTGGCTTCTTCCAGGCGACGGTTCGCCTGCCGCAGGTCCTGCTGCTGGCCCTTAATCGTGGCGATCATGGCATTGAACGACCGCGCCAAGTCGCCGATGGCGTCGCTCCGGTCGATCGCCACCGCCGCGTCCAGATCGCCGCCGGCGATCCGATTCGTCGCCCGCACCAGCTTCCGGATCGGCAGGAAAATGCGATGCACCAATAGATAGGCCAGAGGTAAAATCCCCAGAATCACCACGCACCCGATTCCCATCGACAGGTAATTGACACGCTGCACCTGCAACTTTTCCTGCGTCGGTGAAATCCCCACCGACACGTACCCCATCAGCCGCGATGCCCCCCCGCGCAGCCCGGTGTCCAGTACCGGCTGGCACACCTCGAGATATTCCCCAAGAGCACCCGATGCTTCCATTCGCACCTGCGCCAGCGAACTGACTTCGGTGCTCAGCAGCGACGGCGGGGCCGAACGCGCCGAGGTGTCCCGGCTCGCCAGCGCGATGTTCTTTCCCGACGCGTCGTAAAACGCCACGAAGAGAATATTCCGCGCCTTAAGCAGATCGGCGCCCATCGCCCGCATCGCCGCGACGTCCCCCGTGGTCATCGACGGCCGCGCCGCCATCGACAAGGTCACCGCCGTCTCCCTTGCCTGGTCCCCCAAAATCTCCATCACCTGCGGGTCGATTCGCGACGCCCACAGCCAGCACGTCGACCCCAACGCCGCCGTCAGCAGCGCCATCACCACCACCACGATCTTCCCCTCAAGACCCACGAAGCGCCACACGCGCGCAAGCACGGGGCGCGGCCGCGGTGCGTCCGCTTGCTCCGGGTCCGCCCTCGGTACGTCCGATCCGGTGATGTCGCGTCGTTCTGGCAATTCCATCGAGATTCGCGGCATTCGCCGCATCAGCTTCATCGTCGCGGCGATCCCAGCGGTTAAGATGTACCGGCCGTGCGATCTGCGCCGGCGAAAAATTATGGGACTTGCCGTCGACCCCGCCATCGCCGAACTCGCCGCAGACGCCACCTGGCCCGCCGAGCTGTCCGTCCCGCTCGAGCCCTGGCGCCTCCGCGCCACCCACGGCTACTCCCATCGCGCCAATTCCGTCCGAACCGCCCACGCCAATCCATCTCAATCGCTAACCGCCAATTGGCCCGCCTTGATCTCGCGGGCCGAGGATTTCTATCGCCGGCACGGCTTGCCCACGATTTTCCACATTTCCCCCGCCACGATCCCGGCCGATTTGGACCAAATCCTCGCTGGGCGCGGATACTTCATCGAAAGAGCCTCGCAAGTCTGGTGTGCCGATCCCGCCGAAGTAATGCGCGCCACCGCCCGCCCCGATTCCATCAGCCAGATCGTCTTGCGCGACGCCCCCGATGCCGCTTGGCTTCAATGCGCTTTGGACGAAACCATCGGCCCGGCCAGAATCCGCGAGCAGATTTGCCGCCGCATCCCCCCTCCTCGCGTCTTCGCCTCAGTCGTGGACAAAACCCAGACCGTCGCCGTAGCCCTGACGGCCGTCCATTCTCGCATCGCCTGGCTCTATTGCATGGCCACCGTTCCCGTCCACCGCCGCCGCGGCCACGCCCTGGGCCTCATTCATTCCCTGGCCCGATGGGCGATCGCCAACGGTGCCACGGCAAATTATCTCCAGGTCATGTCGGACAACGTCCCGGCCCAGGCCCTGTACGCCGGCGCCGCATTCGCCCGCCAATACCAATATCACTACCGGGTTTCACGCCAGCCTACCGACCTTGCCGCATCCCCATGAAACTCGCCCTTGTCTCCAGGCCCCACATCGCTATACTTCCCATCCCCGCCGGGCATGCCTCAGAACCATGCCGGTTGGACGTCCGCGCGTAAGTCGGTTCGCCTTTTGCAACCGCCGCGCATGTTTTGAGACGGGCTTAGAGGCTGTGAAACAGCCTCGGAGGCTGTGAAACAGCCTCTTCCGCCCGTGGAAAGCGATCTCCCATGGGCCGCTATACCGGTCCCAAGCTGAAATTGTCCCGCCGGGTCGGCGTTCCCATTGCCGACATTCCCAAACATACCGCCCGTGGCGAACTCGAATTGCCCGGAATGCACGGCTACCGCGGCCGGCGAAATACCGAATACGGCGTTCGTCTCTGCGAAAAGCAAAAACTCCGCTTTTACTATGGCATGTACGAAAAACAGTTCCGCCGATTCCTCAACATCGCCAAGAAATCCAAGGGCAACACCGCCAACACCCTCATGCAGCTTCTGGAATGCCGCCTCGACAACGTCCTGCGCCGCCTCGGCGTCGGTCGGACGATCTGGTCCACCCGCCAGATCGTTTCTCACGGGCATGTCATCGTCGACGGTCGAAAGACCGACATCGCCAGCTACCTCGTGAAGCCCGGCCAGTCCGTCACGTTCAAGGAAGGCATTCACAAGCATCTTCGCGAAAACATGGAGCAGAACGCCGGACACCAGGTCCCCAACTGGCTGGAATGGAATCCCGCCCAACTCACCGCCAAGATCAAGGCGGTGCCCGCCCTGGAGGACGTGCCGTTCGAAGTGAATTTGAATCTGATCATCGAATTCTACCGGTAATCGTCCCTCCGGCCGTTTTCGGGAAGATCACCGCGAAGAAGCGAAGGAAGCGAAGTTTCGCGAAGTCCGACTGATAATTCTTGAATTTCTTCGCGCAACTTCGCTGCTTCGCTCCTTCGCGGTAAAATTTTTGGTTGCGGCTATGCCGCGCTGAGCGTCCCTTCGCTGCTTCGCCCCTTCGCGGTAAAGTCTTTTCTGTACCGCCCCAAACCGAAAAACCGCTCGAACTCCCCACATTACCGGACGTAGTAACTCCTAAATCATGTGTCCTGCCAATCTTGCCTATTCTCCGCATTCTTCTGCGAATTTCCAAGTTCAAGTTGCAAAATCCTATGGTCGATGTTCAAATAGCGAAGATAGATAAGCAGGCTAATTGGTGAAGCCTGTAATGTCTTCGCCGAGTTTAACAGTTTGCTTCCGAGGCAGCCATGAAGACAGTCTTTACCACGGGAGAAGCCGCTGAAATCTGCAAAGTTTCCCAGCAAACGATTATTCGCTGTTTCGACAGCGGTCGGCTGCGCGGCTTCCGCGTTCCCGGCAGCCGTTTCCGTCGCATCCCTCGCGACGCCCTCATCGCCTTCATGAAGGACAACGGCATCCCGCCGGACGCCCTGGACAACGGGAAACTCAAAGTCCTGGTCGTCGACGACGATCCCGAGATCGTCGAACTGTTCGTCGATGTCCTGGAACGCGACGGTCGGTTTGAGGTCAAGACCGCCAGCACCGGCTACGACGCCGGCATCCTCACCCAGGAATTCTTGCCCGACCTGGTCATCCTCGATTACATGCTCCCCGACATCAACGGCAACGTCGTCTGCCAGACCATCCGCAAAAACCCCAGTTTCGAGCACATGAAGATCATCATCGTCTCCGGCGTGGTGAACCAGGACGAGATCAACGATCTGCTCAAATCCGGGGCCGATGATTTCGTCAAGAAGCCTTTCAACATCGAAAAGCTCATCGAACGCATCGGTGAAATGCTGGTCGCCTGATTTGGTCGGATCCGCGGCTCTCGCCGTGGCTTTGCGCGCCCAACGTCGCGATAAAATGAACCGTGGTATCCCCTTCCCTTTCACCTCCGCAGGACGATCATTCAACGACAATGTCGCCATCCCCGGATCATCTTCAGCCGCGCCGCGTCGAGTTGATCCTTCAGCAGCTTGAGGAGCTTCCCACTCTCCCGGCCGTCGCCACTCGCGTCCTTCAGGTGACCGCCGACGAAGAGTCCTCCGTCAAGGACATCGTTGCCCTGATCGGCAGCGACGCCGCTCTGACGGCGCGAATTCTCCAACTCGTCCATCGAGCCGATCTCGGCGTCCGCGCCGAGACCGTGACCCTCGAGCGGGCCATCGTTCTGCTCGGATTCCAAGCCCTCCGCAGCGCCGTCCTGGCCGTCTCGGTCTTCGAGACCTTTTCCACCCCGAATCCGCATCAGACGAAATTCTCCCGCGAGGACTTCTGGAAGCATTCGCTGGCAACGGCCTGCTGCGCCGAGTTGTTGGGCGAGGCGATGGAGACCGCCTACGGCAAAGACGCCGGGTTCCGACCGTCCGAGGCCTTCGTTTGCGGATTGCTCCACGATCTTGGCAAGGTCGCATTGGATGCCATCCTTCCCAAAAGTTTTGCCCGCGTGGTGGAAGCCGCGGATTTGCTCCGCGGAAACATCGCCGACGTCGAACGCACCGTCATCGGATTGGACCACATGGTCGTCGGTAAACGTCTGGCCGAACGGTGGGAACTGCCCCAGATCATCCGCGAGAGCATCTGGCTCCACGGCCAGGCCCCCGAAGCCCTGCCCGATTCCGTCAAATATCCCCGAATGATTAATCTGGTCACGCTGGCCGATCTGATCGTCCGGCAGCAGCATTTGGGCTACAGCGGCAATTATTCCTTCCCGATCAGCCGGGAGCGGCTCGGCGAAGTGATCGGCCTGGCTACTCCCACGGTTGAAAACGCCGTCACCCGCTTGGTCGATCGCATCGAGTCCCGCGCCGGCGCCCTGCAACTCGGCCAGACCAGCACGCAGGAACTCTATCATCAAGCGCTTCAGCGCGCCAATCAGGAGCTGGGCCGGGTGAGCGGCCAACTGGCGGCCAAGAACCGCCGGCTCGCCGTGCGGGCGCAGTATTTCGACGCGCTGAGCGCATTTCAAGGCCAGCTTCGCGCCGATGCCGCGCCGCAAAGCGTCCTGCGCGCCATCGGCCAGACGGCCGTCGGAGTTCTAGGCGTTCGCTGCGTCGCGGCCTTTTCCCTCATGCCCGCCCAGGACTACGCCGAAGTCCTCCTCTTCGACGAGGCCGGCGAAATCTTCGAATCGTCCCTGGTGGATTGTCCGGCCCGGCCCGGCGTCGGCGACGGGCCCGTCCTCCACGCCGGCGATGAATTGGACTGGCTGCTCTCCGCCATCTCCCCTCGCCTTGTCGGAGACCAGCGATATTGGATCTGCCTTGGCGCCGAAGGAACCTGCGTGGGCGGCGTCGTCTGGGGCGCTGTCGCCGGCGAGGGCGACCGCCTCGGCCCCCAGGCCCAGGAACTCAACGCCATGGCCGGGGGTTGGGCACTGGCACTGCGCACCGCCCAAATCCGTGAGGAAGCTCGCGCATTGGCCGAGCAATTGGCCGAGGCCAATCGGCGACTTCAGTCGGCCCAGAACCAAATCCTCCATTCGCGCATGATGACCAGCATTGGCGAAATGGCCGCCGGCGCGGCGCACGAAATGAACAATCCCCTGGCCGTGATTAGTGGCCGATCACAGTTGCTGGCCGCTGAATTAGCGGACCCCAAGCACCAGGCCATGGCCCATCTGATCAACGAGCAGAGCCATCGCCTCAGCGAGATCATTTCCGAACTGATGGATTTCGCCAAGCCCGTGCCGCCGCACCTCCAGGAATCGGACCTGGCCGACCTCGTCGCCCATGCCCTGCACGATGCCAAGCAGCACACCGATCCTGCCGATAGGACCATTGAGTTGACCATGGGCGATGTCCCCCCGGTCATGGTCGATCCGAAGCAGGTCGCCGCCGCTCTCACGGAAGTGATCGACAACGCCCTCTCGGCGACGGATCCTTCCAAGGGACAGGTGGCGATTCACGCGGCGTACGATCCGTATTCGTCCCGCGTGGCGCTGACGATCACCGACAACGGCTGCGGAATGGACGAGGCCACCCTCAAGCGCGCCTTCGATCCGTTCTTCAGCGGCAAAGCGGCCGGTAGACGCCGCGGACTTGGTCTGCCCAAGGCGCTGCGATGGTTGGAATCCAACGGCGGATCCATGCGGCTGGAAAGCCGCCCGCAAATGGGAACCAGAACGTTGATTCTGCTTCCCGCGGTCAACGGTAACTCCGCTCCGGACCGACAGGCCGGCGACCGCCAGCCGGCCCCATGACGCCTGCATTGGAGTGATGATGACGCCTGTTCGACAACCGCCTCAGACCGAGCGATCCGTTTCGCCCCGAGTGCTCGTCGTTGACGATGAGTGCGACGTGGTTGAACTGCTCAGCGACGCCCTGGGCCGCAACGTCGATTGCCGCCTTGTTTCCGCCCCAAGCTTCGCCGAGGCTTCACAACTCATTGAGACCGCGGCCGTCGATCTGCTGATCGTGGATCTGCATCTGCCCGACGGCGACGGCGCCGAACTCCTGGCCGCCCTGCGGAAACGTCATCCCCTGGCCAGCGCCATCGTGGTGACCGGGTTGCCCAGCGTTGAGACCGCCGTCTCCGCCCTCCGGCACGGCGCGGTCGATTTCCTCGCCAAGCCCTTCACCCTCGATGAATTCCTCCGCCGCGTTCGCGCCGCCTTGCATCGCAACGCACTCCGCGCCAAGAGCGAGAGCCGCGTCGACCGCCTTCGACTTGCCGTGCGCCGCCTCAACGACGCCCGCAGGCTCGTCACCCGCAAGGTCGATCTCCTCTGTAACGATCTCGTCGCCGCCTACGGCGATCTCTCCCGCCAACTCGATTTGGTCCGAACCACCGAATCGTTCCGCGGCGTCGTCGTCAGCTCCGACGATCTGGAACAGATGCTCTGCCATGCCATGGATTGGATCCTGCGCCAGATCGGATACGCCAACGTGGCGATCTGGCTGGCCGGGCCGGAGTCGGATTTCCAGCTTGGCGCGTACATGAAATACACCATCGCCGGGGAGCCGCCGCTGACCGAGGCGATGCGCGACGGTTTGCTGCAAGTCCTTCGCCGCGACGGCATGCTCCATCTCAACGCCGATGAAGCCGCCAAGCTGATGAGCCCCGCCGAGTTGCGGTTCCTTCGTAACCAGGCGGTCCTCGGCATTCACTGCACTTATTTGGGTGAATCGATTGCCAGCATCGTCTTGTTCCGCGAAGGCGCCAAACCGTTCAGCTCCGACGATGCCGCCACCCTCCGGGCAATCGCGCCGGTGTTCGCCATCACGCTGGCGACCATGGTCCGCGGCGAAGTCGATCCGAACGATACCGACGTCCCCGACGATTACGACGGCCCGCTCATGGACGGACCGGATGATTCTTCTCCGCGCCGAAAGAAAAAAGACGACTCCGACTGGTGGAAGCGCGGCGAGCCGCCGCCGTTCTGACCGGCCGAAACGGCGCTGCCGCCGTCAAGAAAAAAATCACCTAATTCGCCACTTTTTTCCCAGGCGATTTTTCCTTTGAATTAATCTCGTCTTGATGAAATCTTGATTGCCCCAAGCGCGACGGGCCGATATTATCTCCAACGTACGGTTGTTCTGCTGATCTCCGTGATTGGAAGGCATTATTGGTTAAACCTATAATCAACCCCAGGGGATAGCCGCCGACGCCACGGCATGCCCGCTTAGACGGGAAGTTGGACGCGCCGGATAACGGGAGAAACCTCCCGCTTCGGTCAATCACCCACTTTATTCAAAGGGTTTGATCAAACGCTTTCACACGACTTTGGCGGATCCCCCGTACTATACTGCCCCTCCGTCTGGGCGCAACGGCCAGACTTCCAGCTTTGTCATTCCATTGCTATTTGCGCGCCCGCGTAACGGTCGGCGGTGAGAGCGATCGCCCTATCGCACCGGGAAATCTGCAACTTTCCGCCCCCTTTGACCATCTATAAGAATATAACTCGTTCATTTTACGCGGGTTTGCCAGGCCCGCCGTTTCGAGTAAGGTCTGGGAAATGATATAATTACGGAATCAAGGAAACACCAATGAAGTGTTGCAAACGATCTTATCTCGCTGTGTTCGCTGCCGTTGCCGGCATTCCATTTTTCGCCAAACCCGTTATCGGACAGATACGCGTCGATACAAGCGGCCGCGCATTGGACGCCAACCCGCAGATTGGCAGCGGGGGATACAACTTGGTGGGTCCCATGAACGCGCCGGTAAGTTGGGGTCAGTACCAGAATGCAATAATCAACAACAGCGCGGGCGGATTTGGCCCTGGCGGACGCAACTACAACGCCTTCGTCCTTGGCGGGGGCTACACCAATCCATTCGGATTCCGCGGACTTATGGCCGGACAAGGCGTCGACCAATTCATCGCCCTCACCAATGCTAATGCGCCCATGATGGTCAACCCCACCGCTACCTCTTCTTCTTCCAATCCATACGTGGTGGCATCGCCGTCTCAGCAAACCTTTTACGGCCTGGTGAATCACGACGTGGCGCCTCCAGGACTGCCCGGCCCAGCCGGCAACCCCGGCAACACTGGATACCTTCCCCCGCAACCAATGGGCCAGGCCCCCGAAGACCTTCGCCTCGGCGCTATCGAATTCAGCGGCCAAAGTCAGATCCTTCCCAAACCAACCGAAATAATATTGCCCGGCCCCGTCGATCCATCCGCCAATCCGGCCACCGCCGCACAACAGCAGTTGGCTGCCTCGCCCCTTTACGGCACCTTGGGCATTTATAACAACAACCCCCAACAGCCCGGACCGGAAGACCAGAACAATCAGCAATCCGCCATCTTCGGCGGACAGACCCCCTTGCAGCAAGGCGGGATCTCGCCGGTGCTTAATCCAACCCCGATCCAGGCTCAAGTCAAAGAACTGCGAGAAGAACTCAACGCGCAAAGCGTAAACGGCATCGGAACGAAAACCCCCTCCAACACCCTCGGCGCGTCACTGCTTAGGCCGCTCCAACCCGGCTACCAAAACTCCAATCTCGAGCAGCCGTTGCCTTCCATCGCTCCGCAAACCTCCCTGGTAAAGTCGGCCAACGTCGCTCCGGCGGCCGGCGCCGTGGATACCGGTCAATCCAACCGGCAGTATCTCCCCAACGACGCCAACCTGCCGCCGCCCACTCGGCAAAGCGCTCTCTATGCCAAGCTCCGCCAAAGCTTGGATGATTACAATTCCGCCAATTCGCTGACCGATGAACAGGCCAACCGGAAATTCCAGGAGATTCTCCGCCTTCGCGGCCTTGCAAACGCCAACGCCGAACATGGGTCCAACGTATTGAACGGCCCCGGGGCCGCCGCAACGGCGAATCCCGGCGAACTCCCCGGCGGCATCCCCAATCCCGAAGAATCCACCAGCCCCGGACGACTTCCCAATCCAGGCCTTCTCCCCGGCCCCGCGGAAAATGCTCATCTGGCCAAGCCCGGCTTTACCACCATGCCCAGCAACCTGGGCGCCGGACCTGGCTTTGGCTTGCCGCCCGTTTCCGCCCCGCCCGTGCCCATCGACAGCTATGCCACTGGAATACAAGTCAGGGGATTGGCCGGCCTGATCGCCAGCGCTGAACTCAATGTCGAGCAGCGTCATTACGACAAAGCCATCGCCCAATATAACGCGGCCATCGACGTTTACCCGAACAACCCGCTGATTCTCATGGCCCGCGCCACCGCCGAGCTTGGCGGTGGTTATTACGCCCAGGCCAACGCCGACATACACCTCGCCATCGCTCAGGATCCCGCGGTCCTCATGGGGCAGTACGACCTGCAAAAACACCTCGGCCCAGAACGCCTCAAATCACTCCTGGCCGATCTCAAGCAGATGGCCAAGGAGTCCAACGACGACTCGCTCCACGCCTTCCTGCTCACCTTCGCCTATTACAACTCCCAGCACATCGGGCAGGCGGTGGATTGGTTGGATATCACCGACAAACGCTCAAAAGGTCAGGATTTGGCCATCATACAGATGAAAAAATATTGGAATTTCAACGAAGACCAGCAACCGGCCCCAACTCCGCCCGTTGCCAAGCCCAGTTCCGCTGCGCCGTCAACGCGCCCATCCGGCAAGAACTAGGAGCTTCCGTAGTTATCCCTTGCCGACGCACCGCCTATATGTATGTGTGGCGCCGCGCAAAAAAAGGCCCCGGACGGGGGGATCCGGGGCGTAACTCCCTTTAGGAAGGGAGGTCGTCCAAGGGGGTGCTTGGACGGTTGAGGGCCTTAAAAATCGTTTGGAGTTCAACTCCCCCAAACGCATATTTTCTCAAACTTACCCGTCTCCCGCCTCTTAAAGGGGAAGACGCAACCTCGGAAATATTAGCGGCACATGGACAAAATGCAAGCGGTATTTTGAGCCGCCTCAAGTCCGAGGCATCCTGGCTTAGGTAACGCTATATTACAAAGCGGGTTACGTGCCTTATGCCGAGTGTCCCAAATATGTCGAATCCGCCCCATTTTATCAGGTATCGCGGGGGCGATGGTGAATCGCGCCGTTGATTCGATTGCGGTCAATGCGTCAAGGATATCATCGCGGATTATCGTAGTCTGTTGTGTTCCTGGAGAACGGCCGTCGGCTTCCCGACGTCTGTTAATATTTGATGATCCTCTTGATGCCATGCCCGTGCCCCATACACTTGCAAAAGTCGTGCAGAGTTAACGAAGTATGAGCAGGACTGCGCTCTCGCTATCGACACCCTCAACCGAGCCCGCGCTCTCCCCTGCGGGAGACGTCGTCACCGCCACACCCCAGGACATGGTCAGTCCCGCCGACATTCTCATCGAGGCTCGAAATGTCAGCGTCTTTTACGGCGCCCATGAGGCCGTCAAGGCCGCCTCCCTCTCCATGCCCCGAAACCGCATCATCGCCATGATCGGGCCCAGCGGGCGCGGCAAAACCACCTTTCTTCGTTCCATCAATCGCCTGAACGATCTCATCCCCGGCTGCCGTGTCGAGGGCGAATTGCTTATCTCCGGCCAGAATATTTACGAACCGAAAGTGGACCTGGTCGCCCTCCGACAGCAGGTCGGCCTGGTTTTCCAAAAGCCCAATCCGTTTCCGAAGTCCATCTATGACAACATCGCCTACGGCCCGCGGCTCCAAGGCATCTCCCGCCGCGCCGAATTGGACGCCATCGTCGAGGACTGCCTTCAGAAAGCCGCGCTTTGGGAAGAGGTCAAGGACCGCCTCAAAACCAGTGCCTTGGGAATGTCCGGCGGCCAGCAGCAACGGCTCTGCATCGCCCGCGCCCTGGCTACCCGGCCCACCATCCTGCTCATGGACGAACCGTGCAGCGCCCTCGACCCCATCGCCTCCACCAAGATCGAAGACCTGATGACCGCCCTCCGCGCCAATTACACCATCGTCATCGTCACCCATAACATGCAGCAGGCCGCCAGGGTCAGCGATTTCACCGCTTTCTTCTTCATGGGAGCCTTGGTGGAGTATAATGCTACATCGGCGATGTTCACCAACCCGATCCGCAAGCAGACCGAGGACTACATCACCGGGAGGTTCGGTTGAAAGAAATTCCGTCGACTATCAAGGCCGCATGTCACATCATCTGAACGATCTTCTTGAAAACCTGCGGACGCAAGTGGCTCGCATGACGACGCTGGTCCTACAGGTTGTCGAGCAGGCTTGCGATGCCGTCTTCACCGCCGATTCCAAGCTCGCTCAGGAAACCATCGGCCTGGATCAACGCATCGACGACGAGGAAGTCCGCGTCGAGAAGAGCGCGATCGACCTCCTGGCCCTTCAACAGCCCGCCGCCGTCGATCTGCGCACCGTCACCACCATCATCAAAGTCAACGCCGATTTCGAACGCATCGCCGATTGCGCCGTCAACATCGCCCAGCGCGTGCTGCCCCTTTCCCAACTGCCCGATTACGAGCCCCCCGGCGACTTGAAGCTCATGGCCAACACCGTCCTGGAAATCCTTCGCGACACCATCAAGGCGTTCAACCTTCGCGATGAGGAACTGGCCCGGCACGTGCTCAAGAGCGACGATGTCGTCGATGCTCTCTATCACCAGATCGTGCAGGACATGATCTGCCTGATGGAAACCGACGGCCAGAAGGCCAACACGGAACTCGGAAACATCATGATCGCCAAGAACCTGGAGCGGATCGCCGATCACTGCACCAACATCGCCGAGGACGTCGTCTACATTCACACCGGCCGAATCATTC
>Ga0209415_10004603_pt1 | contig 25186 bp, 26 predicted proteins | sample PeaSoiSIISIP2007_FD_187696 | JGI IMG/M metagenome (GOLD analysis project Ga0209415, IMG submission 187696) | Peat soil microbial communities from Weissenstadt, Germany - SII-SIP-2007 (SPAdes) (version 2) | ecosystem: Environmental > Terrestrial > Soil > Wetlands > Peat | place: Germany... | reverse complement strand
CCCGCAAGCGGCGAGAGAGCCACACTGGCCGGTACGATCGCCGAGTACTCACCTCGGGCCTGACAGATGGCCTGTTGCCAGCTTGCCGCGCTATTGAATTCGAGAACTTCCGATGCCAGCGGCGGTGGAGTGTCCGGGCAAGACTGCATCAGATAGCTGAACGCGACGGGCCGGCGCCAGCCGTCAGCCTGGCCTGCGCACTCCCGCGGAGACGGTTGCATCCAGCCTGATTGTTCCACCCATCTCGTGTAATCCGGGTGGGGACCGCTGAGGGGCGCTTCCAGGGAAGTGCGGGTGCCGATCCAGCGCCGAGCTGTATTGCCGATCCGCCGCAGCGTGCGGAAGAATACGCTGTCTTCGACGCGGGCAAGACGCGATTCCAGCTCCTTTTGTCGAAGCAGAAGCTGACGAATGACGTCGTCGGGTTCGTTCGTTTCCAGTCGCAATTTGCGATTGATTCTGCCCTGCGACGGCGAACTCACAAGAACAATACTACCCGAGATCTCGCCCGAAGTTGCGCGCTGCTAAGTAGGAAATGCCCGATCAGGCGACTTTCTGGATTCTGCCGCTCTTAATGCACGCCGTGCAGACTTTCACACGCTTGTGAGCTCCGTTAATCACCACACGCACGTTCTGCAGATTGAGGTTCCAGCGGCGCTTGGTTACGTTGTGGGCGTGGCTGATGCGGTTACCGAACTGCGGCCCGCGCCCGCATACATCACATGTCTTCGCCATGACAGCTTTCTCCTGAGTCGTTCAAAACCTTGAGTTTAGCAGCCTACGATGGTTTTCCGCAACTCAGCCTGTTTTTTCCGCAATGGCTTTGCCCTGAACGAATTGCAGCAGGTAGTCCGGGCCGCCGGCCTTGGAGTCGGTGCCGGACATGTTGAAGCCACCGAACGGGTGGGCACCCACCATGGCCCCCGTGCACTTGCGGTTGAAATAGAGGTTCCCCACGAAGAACTGTTCTCTGGCTTTCTGAATCTTCGCCGGGTCGTTTGTAAATACCGCCCCCGTGAGACCGTACTCGGTGTCGTTCGCCAGCTCCAGGGCGTGATCGAAGTCGCGCGCCTTGGTGACCGCCAGCACCGGTCCGAAGATCTCTTCGCGGAATACGCGCGCGGTGGGAGCGACATCGGCGAATACAGTGGGCTGAATGAAATAGCCGTCGCCCTCTGCCGGGCCACCGCCGGCGATGAGACGGCCTTCGTTCTTACCGGCCTCGACATAACCGAGGATGGTGCGTTTCGCGCCCGCGTTGATCACCGGTCCCATGTAGTTGCCGGCATCTTCGGACGGCCCCAACCGAATCCCGGATACGCTGAGCTGTAACTTCTCCAGAAACTCGTCGTAGACTGCCTGATCCACTATGGCGCGCGAACAGGCCGAGCACTTCTGGCCCTGATATCCGAACGCGGAAACCAGCACACCCTTCACCGCCGCATCCAGATCGGCGTCAGAATCGACGACGATGGCATCCTTGCCGCCCATCTCTGCCACGACGCGACGGATCCACACCTGGCCCTTTTGCGGTTTCGCCGCCAGTTCGTTGATGCGCAGGCCGACGTCGCGCGACCCGGTGAACGAAACGAAACGCGTGCGCGGATGCTGCACCAGCAGGTCGCCGATTTCTGCTCCACTGCCCACCAGCAGAGAGAAGCTCTCGCCCGGAAACCCGGCCTCGAGCAGCACTTCGGCGAACTTCTGCGCAATGGTGGGCGTGTCGCTCGAGGGCTTCACCACCACGGTGTTGCCGGTCACCAGCGCGGCCGTCGCCATGCCGGCCAGAATGGCCAGAGGGAAATTCCATGGCGGAACAATCACACCCGGGCCCAGCGGGACGTAGACGATCTCGTCTTTTTCACCGGGCAACTGCACCAGCGCGGGCGCGTCCGCCAGCTTCATCATCTGGCGCGCATAATACTCGCAGAAATCGATCGCCTCGGAGACGTCCGCTTCGGCTTCCGGCCATGTCTTGCCCGCTTCCACCAGCAGCCACGCGTCGAACTCGAACTTACGGCGGCGCAGGATCCAGGCGGCGCTAAGCAGCATCTCCACGCGCGTTCTCGCCGGGGTGACGGACCACTGCGGGAAAAAGCGCCAGGCCGCATCTACCGCTTCGCTCGCCAGAGCCGCGTTGGCCTTTGAATGAACCCCCACTACCTCCGAAGGATGGGAGGGATTCAGCGACCGCAGCTTGTCCGGGGTCCGTACACGCCGGCCCGCGATGAGCAGATCGTATTCGCGGCCGAATTCGCCGCGTACACCCCTCAGCGCGTTTTCGGCAGCGCGCCGCGTTGCCGGATCCGAAAAATCCGCGTACGGCTCGTTCCGAAACTCCGGCAGAGTCGTGGCCGAGTACGATTCAACCGCACTCATGGAATTCGATCGGTCAGACGCGGTCGCGCACGTTTCCGACAGCGCTTTCGGCGAGCTTGCGGCCGCGCTCGAACATCTCGGCGGCCTCGTCAGCCACTTTGCGGCCTTTTTCATACAGCTCGCGGCCGCGGTCCACGGCGGCGCGTCCCTGTTCCGCCAGCGCGGCACGTCCCTCTTCGGTCTTCTTCGAGATGAGCCTGCGCGTTTCCTTGCCGCTGGTCGGCGCAAACAGCAGGGCAATAGCGGCGCCAACGGCCGCCCCTGCGACGAACCAAACGATGTTGCTGCCGGTATCTTCCTGGGCCATGTTTGCCTCCGCTCCTATTCTATCCCGGCAAGCGTAGCAGATTCCGCGCGAAGCGGATCCCAAACGAGCGCGAAGCTGGTCCAAACACGAGAAGGTGCGGTAGAATTCCGGGGATGTCTCTGCCGCTGGATCTGGAGCCGGTGATCGAGGCCGCATGGCGGCAAGTGCGCCTGATTCCGGGCTACGTGGGCTACCGCGAGTTTCGGGCCCTCGCGATGCTCCACTGGGGCGCTCGCGGTGAGGGGTTCAACGTCGAGATCGGCAGCTTCCAGGGCAAATCCACAATCGGTCTGGCGCACCTGTCGGCGCACTACGGGCTCGGGCCGGTGGTCAGCATCGATCCGCACGACGCCCCCTGTGTCACCGATCCGGCGCTCGGGGATCTTTCATCCTCCTTCGACAGCTTCCAGTCGGCGCTACGCTCGGCCGGCGTCGAACGCAACGTCGAGATTCACCGGGCCCGGTCAGCCGAAGTGGCGAAAAGTTGGAATCGGCCCATTCGTTTTCTCTGGATTGACGGCGACCACACCTGGTCCGGCGTCAAGCTGGATTTCGACCTCTTCTCTCCGTTTCTGGTGGACGGGGCCATCATCGCGCTGCATGACACCCTTCACGAGTTCGAAGGGCCGATCCGTGTATTTGTGGAAGAGATTCTGCGGTCGGACCGCTTTGGAACTGCTGGCCTGTTTCGCAGCATTGGCTGGGCGCGGTTTTGTCCGCGTGATGGAGCGGATTTTCGCCTCCGCCGGGAACGCCTCGCCAGGCAGACTGCCCCGTTGATTCCGTTGGCCGCGGGCGGGCGTAACATCAGCGGCTTCGCGAGGATGCAGTGGAAACTGCGCAGGGCCCTCATCCCTCATGCCGTGCCGTCGCCAACCCGTTGCGAGCGCCTGCTGGCAGCGGTCCCTGAGAGTCCGAGGACCAGCCGGGCAGCTCGGGAACCCGCCTGAACCACGCCGGTGATTCGACTGCGGCGTCTTTGCTCAGCGCATTGTATCCCAGCGCGACAACGACAAGAAAAATCGTCAGGTCCTCGCTGTCGCCGAAGTTCACATCGGCCATTCCTTCCACCAGCAGACTGAGCACCACGGCAATGCCGCCATGCAGCAGAAATCGCCGGTCATTCCTCCCCGGCGGCAGTGCCCGGACTCCGCAGCCGAAATCCCAGAGGATCTTCCCGATCAGCCACAGGAACACGATCAGCACGGGAATGCCGCGCTCGGCCGCGTACTCCAGATAAACATTGTGCAGGTGGATGGTCGATCCGGCCGGCAGCGGCAGGGGAACATCCTTCGGCAGGAACTCCATGAAGCGAATGCGCGGCATCTCCGGCCCCAGACCGAACCACGGGTGGGCTTGGATCATCTGCCACCCGGTGCGCATCAGGATGAAGCGGAAATCGTTCGAATCGTTCTCCGTGGGATGCACAATCGAAAAAGCTCTCTCGCGCATCGACGCCGGGGCGACAAGCATGCCGATTCCCACGACCACCGGAATCGCCAGCGCGGCCTTCGGTCGCCAGCACCAGAGCAGGTAGACCGCTCCTACCATGGTGGCGATCCACACGGCACGGGTCTCCGCCAGGACAATCCCGAGTCCCATGGTGAGACCCAGGCCGCTCCACCACCAGATGTGCCGCCGCGCGGCCGGTGAGAAGAGCAGGAACGACCCCAGCATCAGCAGCACCAGCATCTCCTCGACGGAAAACGTGTACCAGTGGCTCATGAAACCGGTGATGCGGCGCACTACGTATCCGGAATAGTAATCCTCTCCGTTTTCGTAGATTGTGTAGAATTTCCAGGCGAACTGAAAGACGCCAAGCAGCGCGCTGGCCGCTCCGCACGCGGCCCATGTAATTACCAGCCAGCGTGCCACCTTCATTCCGCGCAGCAGCGTGAAAGCCACCAGCAACTGACTGAACACATAGATCTTCTTAACCTGGGGAAAGCCCGCCAGCGGGTCCGTGGACAGAGCCACGGCAATCAGGGTGCCGAGCAGGAACAATCCCAGTGGAAGCCGGATCGGAGGAAGCCGCAGTTTCTCGCGCGAAAGCAGCAGGGCTGCCAGCGACGCGCCCAGCAGAATCTGTGAAGGCGCGATGCCGATGAGGATTGCGGCCGACGACGCAAAAGCAAACCATCCCGCTGCCTGGGAGAGTGCAGATTGATTACGCTTCAGCCACCCAGGTTGCTCCACGGAGATACACCAACCTAACACATCAGCATCGAGCGCCTTCCCGGTCCGGGGAGTGTCGGATCAGTCTGGCCCAGCGCCCGAAAACCAGAGTCGCGGCGCGTTCCTGCGCCGCATCGAAAGCGTACGGGTCGAGGGGCTCGCTCAGCTCTCGCACGTCGCCACAGTTGGCGTCCTGGCGGCACCAATCGGCGATCATGTCCGGGGTGGTCTCGAGATGGAATTGAAGACCGTACACGTGCGAACCGTAGCGGAACGCCTGATTGCGGCACCCATCCGAGCACGCCAGATGGGTGGCTCCGGAGGGAAGATCGAACGTCTCGCCGTGCCACTGCAGTACCGTACAGGGATCCGGCAGTCCTGCAAGCAGGGGATCGCCGGCGCCAGCCTCCGTAAACCGCAGCGGATACCAACCGATTTCCTTTACCGGATTCCGATACACCCTTGCGCCAAGGGCCTTTGCGATAAGCTGCGCACCCAGACAAACCCCCAGAACTGGTTTCCCGGCCGCCGCGGCAGCTTCGATGAGCCGGATCTCCACCTTCAGATATTGGTCGCCATCATTTGCCGACATGGGGCCGCCCATTAGGATCAGCGCTGGCGTGGTGGATAAATCAGGAGCCGTGGCGCCGGCAAAAAGGTCAACATAGCGCCAGGCGAGACCAGCGCCTTCGAGCGCCGGACCGATGCGCCCCAGACCCTCGAAAGGTACGTGGCGAATCACCGTAACAGGATTGTCCGTCATGAAGATACATGAACCTCATTGGTTCAGAGTACCGAAAACAGCCCGGCTGAAGAAGATGCCTATTCTCCGCGGACAATTCTTCCGATGTGATCTGTGGAGCGGTGCGATACGCTGAAAGGAATCCGTGCATGCGGACAGGGCTGCTGCGGCCCGCAACGCGCGACCGGATGGGAGAGCGCGTGCGGCCGGCCCGGGAACATTGACTTGTGCGAGTACTGATTGCCGATGACAGCGTAGTTTCGAGGCACCTGCTGGAGGCGACCCTTCGCAAGTGGGGTTACGAGGTGATTGGCGCTTCCGACGGCGCCGCTGCATGGGACATCCTACAGCGTGAGGATGCCCCTGCGCTGGCCATCCTTGACTGGATGATGCCGTCGATGACCGGGCTCGAAGTGTGCCGTCTGGTTCGTCAGATGAACCGCGAGCGCTACACGTACATCCTGCTGTTAACCTCCCGCAGCCAGAAGGAAGATCTCATCGAGGGCATGGAGGCCGGCGCCGACGACTATGTCATCAAGCCTTTCGACCAGCACGAGCTCAAGGTTCGGCTGAGGGCCGGCACGCGCATCATCGAGCTGCAGTCGGAACTGCTGGCCGCGCGCGAGGCGTTGCGCGAGCAGGCAACGCGCGATGCGCTTACACGGCTGTGGAACCGCTCGTCCATTCTTGACATACTGCAGCGGGAGCTGGCGCGCGCGACCCGGGAAAAGCGCCCGCTCGGCGTAGTGCTGGTGGATCTCGATCACTTCAAGGCGGTAAACGACACACACGGCCACTTTGCCGGCGACGCAGTGTTGAGCGAAGCGGGCCGGCGCATGCAGAGCGACATGCGGGAATACGATTCGCTTGGGCGCTACGGCGGCGAAGAGTTCCTGGTTCTGCTCCCCGGCTGCGACGAGCGCTCCACCTGCAGCTCGGCCGAGCGCATGCGGGCGCATCTGGCTAATCAACCCATGGTGCTCAGCGATACCACCGTGCGCATGACCGCGAGTTTCGGCGGAACGAGCTTCAAGCCTGGCGTTCCCTGCACCGCGGAGCAGCTGATCCGCCGCGCTGACGAGGCGCTTTACAAGGCCAAGGATCTCGGCCGGAACCGCGTGGAATATCTGGACAGCGGCGAAGACGCAGACGTGACGGCGGTGAAGCCGGAGATGGCCCGCACCATGGCGTGACGCGCCACGGCGCGCATGTTCCGAGCCACGCGCATCAGCAAGCGATTCCGCGCGTTTTCAGAGTCCAATTAACGCTTCGTTGTCGCTACCTGGAAGTGGCTGAGGGTGGCGGCATACTGCGAAAGGCCCTTATACAACGCCTCCGCGATCTTCTGCCGGGTCTCGGGCCTCTTGAGCTGCCGTTCGTCCTGGGGATTGCTGACGAATCCGATCTCGGCCAGCACCGACGGCATGGTGGCGCCGATGAGCACCACAAACGGCGCTTTGCGAACGCCGCGGTCGCGGGCGCGGGTGGCCCTTCCGGCAGACGCAATGAGCGCGGTCTGAACGCGCTGCGCGAACTCGCGCGACTCGTCCACTTTATCCTTGAGCGCGATCTTCTGCAGAACGTCCTGCAGATCGTTGATCGTCATGGCCGACTCGGCGTTCTCGCGGGTGGCCAGATCGAGCGCGTCCTTCGATGTCGTGAAGTTCAGATAGTAGGTCTCCACACCGCTGGCGTCAGGCACCGGCGACGAATTCGCATGGATGGAGATAAACAAATCGGCCTGCTGCGCATTGGCGATCGCGGTGCGCTGTTCCAGCGGGATGAACGTGTCGTCGGCGCGCGTGTAGATGACCTGGCTGCCCATGCGCTCCTCAACCAGCGCTCCAAGACGTTTCGCAACGTCGAGTACCAGGTCCTTTTCGCGAAGGCCGGTGGGGCCGGTAGTGCCGTTGTCGTGGCCGCCGTGGCCGGCGTCGATCACGATGCGGTTCACTTTGAGTCCGAGCACGCGGATCATGGAGCGGTCCCCGCTGGCATTGCGGCGCGCAGGATACGCGACGTCCGAAGAACGGGCGGGCGCGGATTGCGGAGAAGGAGGAACCACCTCGGCCACAATCGCAGGCGCGGGCCGGGCAGGAGGAACCACCTCCGCTGTAATCGCCGGCGCGGGATGATCGGAACTGTGAACGGCGGGTGCAACGGGCGCAGAGACGGCGGCAGCCGGGGGCGGAGGCAGATCGAACCTGGCCGCGATGACTGGGTTATCGCGGGGCGCAGTGGCGGCCATGGCCGGCGGTTGATCGAAGCGAGGCGGGATGGAAGGAGGAGTCGCGCGGCGCACGGGTGAAGGCGGCGTGAACTGGCGCACGGCTCTCACCGGCAGGGGGGCGGCAAGGGGTCGCTCCAGGGCGGCTGTCCCGCGGTCGGCCTCGCCTTTTCTCACGCCTGCGCCGGGAGCGTGCAGCTCGACGATGAGCCGATCCGGATTCGCCAGCCTCTCAGTGGTAAAGGAACTGGCGGCGGCCAGGTCGAGAACGATACGGGTCACACCGTGCTGCGTCTCGGCGACGCGGATCTGCCGGACGAACTGATCGTGCACTGGAATTACGTTCACGCCCCGCTTTTCCAGCTCGGGCCGCGTACCGGGCAGGTCGAAAAAGAGCCGATCAGGATTCGGAAGACGGTCGGAACGAAAGCTGAACTCTCCCGTGGCTTCGACGGCGATGCGCGTCACGTCGCCCAGCGACCAGAAACGCACCGCTGTCACTCGGGCACCTTCGGCATGAGCTACCGCGGCGCAGAGCATAGCCAGAATCGCCGCGGGACGACCGAACGGCCACTGCTTTCGGGGGAGGTTGAGCATACCGTTTCCGCTTACTGTTCCGTTACTATGTGCAACTGGCCCCGTTCGTCAACGAACGAAACCAGCCGCGGGTGTTGATCCTCCGCCGGCGGCTGAGCCACCTTCGGTGCGCTGGCCGCGGCCTTTACGCTCGCTTCGTTCTCCTTTGCCCGTTCGTATTGCTCCCCGACCTTCCTCACGTAGTCCACCGTTTCCCGGTACGGCGGAATCCCGTTGTACTTCGCCACCGCGCCCTCGCCCGCGTTGTACGCGGCGATGGCTAGTTTGTCGTCCTTGAACGTGTCCTGGAGAAAACGCAGATAGCGCACGCCGCCCTCCACGTTCTGTTTCACGTCGAACGCATCGGACACTCCAAAGCGACGCGCCGTGGCGGGCATCAGTTGCATGATCCCCTGTGCGCCCTTCCACGACAAGGCCTGCGGGTCGAAGCCGCTCTCCACGGAAATCACGGAATTGACCAGCGCCGGGCTCACGTTGTAGTCCTTCGCGGTCTTCTCTACCAGGGCCTGGATGGCGGGATCCGGAGCGGTCCGCGGGACCTGCTTATGGGCAGCCGGGGCCGGCGCTTTCATCGGTACGAGAACGCGGACCAGCCGGCCGGTTTGCGCGTCCACGCGTACCACCGATTTCACGCGCGAAGCGAGCGCAGCGGCCTGCGCGCCACTGGGAACGCTTCGTGTACCGGCTTCCGCTCCGCGGGTTGTCGTTTCCGTCATCGCCAGCACCGCAGCCGCGAGAAAACAAACTGCGGCCATTTGTTTCAAACAATTATAGCCGGATCTGATTACGATGGAAAGACTTGATTGCACGGAGGCGCCGCCGGACGTTATTATTCTCTCATGCGGGAAGCGGGGTTTGTCCTGGCCGGCGGCCGCAGCTCCCGCATGGGACGCGACAAGGCGTTGCTCCGTCATTTGGGCGTTCCTCTCGTGGTTCGCGCCGCCGCCGCCGTCAGAAGCGCGGCCGGATCCGTGACCATTCTCGGCGACCCCGCGTTCTACGGCCGCTTTGGGTGGCCGGTTCTTCCCGATGAGCAGCCCGATCTGGGTCCCATCAGCGGGCTGTGCACGGCTCTGGAGCACACCAAAGCCGAGTGGAATCTTCTGGTTGCCTGCGACATGCCGGAGCTTTCCGCGGATCTCCTGCGCGAACTCATCCGGCGCACGCATCGCTGCCGCAGCCTCTGCATCGCCCCGCTGACCGAGACTGGCTTCGAACCCCTTTGCGCCGTGTACAGGCGCACGGCGCTCCCCGAGGTCCGCAAAGCCATCGCCGATGGGCGGCTGAAGATGCGGGATCTCCTGCCGTTGCTCGACGCCGTGCCTGTCGCCGGCCTCGATCCCGCCTGGTTCCGCAACGTCAACACGCCGGCCGAATGGGCCGGTTACAGCCATAGCCGATGACCGAGGTCACCCATTACATAGACTTTCGGCACGTCTATAAGACGTTCGACTACCCCGTTCTGGCCGATGTGAATTTCTGGCTGGATGCCGGAAAAACCCTGGCCATCATCGGGCGCAGCGGCGTCGGCAAGTCCGTCAGCCTGGGTCACATCATGGGTTTTCTGAAGCCGGACCAGGGACGGGTCATTGTGGCCTATCAGGACATCACCGATTTCGACGAGGCCCAGCTTCGCGCCATCCGCAGGAAAGTCACCATGGTCTTCCAGTCGGGCGCGTTGTTCGATTCGCTTACCGTGGGCGAGAACATTCTGTTTTCACTCGAGTTACGCGAAGACTACGACATGCGGAACAAGGAAGACGTGGTGGACGGGCTGCTCAACATGGTGGGCCTCCTCCACTATCGCGATGTTTATCCCGCCGACCTGTCCACCGGCTACAAGCGCGCCGTGGCCATTGCGCGAGCGCTGGCGGCGCAACCGGAGTGCATCCTTTACGACGAGCCCACCACCATGGTGGACCCCATCATGTCTGATGACCTCACCAATCTCATGCTCAAGCTGAAGCAGCAACTGAAGCTGACCTCGGTGGTGGTGACACACGATCTGGATCTGATGCGCAAAGTGGCCGATTCGGTGGTGTTCCTGTACGACGGAAAGGCCATTTACTTCGGCCCGGTGGAAGACCTGGAGCGCGCCGATCACCCGCACATTCAGGAATTTCTGGCCATGGACCGGGTCGCGTTGTGATTGTGCCTTCCTTCTGCCCCATCCTGGACACCGCGTTCTGCACGGATCTTCTCGAAGCCGCGCACAACGGGCGCGGCGGGCGTCCGGTCTCGCGTTTTCAGGGAGAACGCCGCCGCGTCCTGTGCACTCCTCTCGAAGCCGCACGCGCGATTCTGGACGGCGGCGCCGGCATCCTGCAGTTTCGCCACAAGGGCGTTTTTTCACGAGCGGTCTTCGAAACAGCCCGCGCCATCGCGGATTTGTGCCGCGCCGCAGGTGCTATGTTCGTTGTCGACGATCGCGCCGACGTAGCCATGATCCTTCACGCCGGCGTGCATCTTGGCCAGACCGATCTCGCGCCCGGCGATGCGCGGCGAATGCTGGGAGACGACGCGCTCATCGGGTTTTCAACGCACAACGAAGCGCAATTGCGCGCGGCGGCGGCGGAGCCGGTGGATTATGTTGCGCTGGGACCCATCTTCGGGACAACATCAAAAGACCGGCCCGACCCGGCAGTTGGGGTTGAGGAACTGCGCAAGCTTCGCCCCCTGACGTCGAAACCTCTGGTGGCCATCGGCGGCATCACGCGCGGGAATGCGCCCTCGGTTTTCGGCGCGGGGGCGGACTCAATGGCGGTCATCGGGGACCTGCTGGCGGGACGCGCATCCGCCGCGGAGATCAGGCGACGGACGGAAGAATGGCTACAACTGACCAGCAAACCGGCACGGGTCTCATAAAGGGCCTGGGACTACTCGATTCCACGACGTTGGTCATGGGCTCCATGATCGGCTCGGGAATCTTCATCGTCTCGGCCGATATCGCGCGCCAGGTGCGATCGCCCGGCCTGCTCATCATGACCTGGGTGATCACCGCGCTGCTGACGATTGTTGCCGCGCTTAGCTATGGCGAGCTGGCGGCGGCGATGCCCCATGCCGGCGGCCAGTACGTTTACCTGCGCGAGGCTTTTGGACCGCTGAGCGGGTTCCTGTACGGCTGGACCCTGTTCACGGTGATCCAGACCGGCACCATCGCCGCGGTAGCAGTCGCTTTCGCCAAGTTCACCGGCGTATTCTTCCCGGTGGTTTCCGCACACAACTATCTGATCGGCTCCGGCAAACTGGGCATCACCACACAGCAGTTGCTGGCCATTGCCATGCTCGTGCTGCTGACCGCGGTGAATACACGCGGCGTGCGGACAGGTGCCGCGGTGCAGAACACATTCACCATCGCCAAAGTGGGGGCGCTGCTCGGTCTGGTGGGGCTGGGAGTGCTGTTCGGCCGAAACCCCGTCGCGATACACGAGAACTTTGGCGATTTCTGGCGCAACGCAGACTGGACGCTCACCGCGATCCGCGTCACCGGCGTCGCCATGGTGGGCGCCCTGTTCTCTTCCGACGCATGGAACAACGTGACCTTCACGGCCGGCGAGGTGCGCAATCCGAAACGCAACCTGCCGCTGTCGCTGGCCCTCGGAGTCGGGCTGGTGTCGCTGTTGTACCTTGCCTGCAATTTCGTGTATCTCAGCGTTCTGCCGCTGGGCGCCATCGCCTCCGCGCCGGAGGATCGTGTGGCCACGGCGGTGGCCTCGGGGATTCTGGGGCCCGTTGCCGTGAAGGTGATGGCGGCGGCGATTATGGTCTCCACCTTCGGATGTCTGAACGGAATGATTCTGGCGGGTGCCCGGGTCTACTACGCGATGGCGCTGGATGGCCTGTTCTTCCGGCCGGCCGGCCGCCTGGACCCCGTTCATCGCACGCCGGTGTTCTCTCTGGCGGTGCAGTGCGTCTGGGCCTGTCTGCTGACGCTGTCGGGCCGCTACAGCGACCTGCTCGATTACGTCATCTTCGCCGTCCTGTTGTTCTACATGCTGACCATTGCCGGTCTGTTCCGGCTGCGCCTGACCCGGCCCGACATGCCGCGCCCTTACCGGGCGTTCGGCTATCCGGTGCTGCCGGCGCTTTACATCGTGGCCGCCGGCGTAATTGAAGTCCTTCTATTGCTTTACAAGCCAAACTACACCTGGCCGGGGCTGCTTCTGGTGATACTCGGGGTGCCCATCTACTACCTGTCCCGCCTGATTCGGTGACGTACACCTCATTTCCGAGTTTGCGATTCACGGGCTCCATGCTATGTCAACAACTTACAGCCAGTTCAGGAATGAGGAGAAATGAGGAAATGAGGTGTGCGTCACCGAATCAGGAACGTCCGTGACGTTTCCCACGTACCTCCGTCTATGTCAATGATTGGAAGGGAATACGCAGGCCGTGGCGGCCCCGGCGATCGAGTTCCAGCGAATGGATGAGTCGGCGCTGATCCGGGCGGCTCAACGGGGCGAAGAGCGCGCCTTCGAAGAGCTGGTACGGCAGTACGATCAGAACGTCCTTCGCATGGCGTTCCATCTGCTCGGCTCCGCCGAAGACGCCAACGACATTTATCAGGAGACGTTTCTCCGCGTTTACCGGAATCTGCACAAGTTCCGATACGACTGCAGTTTCCATACGTGGCTGTATCGCATTGTGACCAACCTCTGCCTGGACGTGCTGCGCAAACGCAAGGTCCGGAAGGAGGAATCGCCGACCATCGCTACCAGCGAAGGCGAACTGGATCGCATGGATGCGGTGCCCGACGGACGGGCGCACGGCGATCCGCAACGCGAGCTGTTCAGCCGCCAGTTGGAGGGACGCATTCGCGACGTTCTGGGGACATTGACGCCGCGCGAGCGGATTGTGTTTGAGATGAGGCATTACGAGGGCATGCGCTTGCGGGAAATCGGCGAGGCCCTGGGCACCACCGAGGAGGCCGCCAAGAACTGCCTGTTCCGCGCGACCCAGAAAATGCGGGCCGCTTTGGGAGATTTCATATGAAGTGCGACGAGGCAGCACGACTGATTCCGCTTTATCTGTACGGTGAGCTGGACTTCAACGAGGAAGAGCGATTCGAGTCGCATCTGGACGGCTGCGAGCCGTGCCGCGCCGAGGTTGACCGCCAGCGGAAGCTGCACACTCTGCTCGACTCGGCGGCCGGTAGCGCGATAGAAGACGGCATGCTGACCGGAACGCGGCTGGAGCTGCGCGCGCGGCTGAAACACGAATCGGCTGCGCATCGCGGCTGGTGGGCCCATTTCAGCGAGCTGTTCGGCGTGCGTTTCGCTCCCGCGCCGGCGATGGCGCAGGTGGCGGGCGCGGCGGCTCTGGTGGCGATCGGATTTTTCGGTGCGCGTGTGGCGCCGCTGCGGTGGCTTGGGAGCGGCAATTCCGGCAACGTGGCGGCGATTCTGGACCCGGCGACTTCGCGCGTGCGCTATGTTGAACCGGTGGATGCCAATCAGGTGCGGATCGTCATCGACGAAACGCAGCGGCGTACCGTGAGCGGGAGCGTGCAGGATGATCCGATCAGGAAGTTGCTGATCGTGGCCACACGGGACCCGGACGATCCCGGTGTGCGCGTGGAGTCGGTGGAACTGTTGAAATCGCAGTGTGGCTCGGCGGATATTCGCAACACGCTGCTGTATGCTCTGCAGCACGATCCTAACGCCGGAGTGCGCCTCAAGGCTCTCGACGGATTGAAGCAGTTCGCGGGCGATCCGGAAACGAAGCAGGTGCTGACACACGTGTTGCTGACCGACGGTAATCCGGGCGTCCGCACGCAGGTAGTGGATTTGCTGATACAGCATCGGGAGGACCGGATGGTGGGTGTGCTGCAGGAGCTGCTGAGCCGCGAAAACAATGGCTACATCCGGCAGCGCTGCGAGCGCGCGCTCCACGACATGAACGCTTCTTCCGAGACGTACTGACCGGAGTGAATTAATTCTCAGGCCGGCACAGGGCGGAGCCGCCCACAATGGACCAGGGCAACGCCGGCGGTCCGCTCCGTTGTGCCGGCATTTGCGTGGAAGACGAGGAAGTGATGAGAGGTTGGTGGAAATCCGCGGCGACGGCTGCCGCGGCGTTGCTGGTGGTGTGCGCGTCGGCCGCTGAAGCACGGCGCGAGGGAACCGTCCCGGCGCAGGGCGTGCGCACGGTCCGCATCACCGCGGCGGGCGCCGTGACAATTCGCGGCGCGGACAGCGGAAGCGTTGCCTGGACGGCGATCTCGCGGGCCGGTGACGCGCGCGTCGAAAGCCGCCGTACCGCGCAGGCGCTGTCACTGGCTTTCCCCGAAGCGGAGGTGACTGTCACCGTTCCGCGCGATGTGCAACTGTGCTGGGTGCGCACGAAGGCCGGTTCGGTGCAGGTATGGGATCTGGGCGGCGCCGTGGAGGTGACCAGCGATGGAGGCCAGTTGGGGCTGGATCGTATTTCGGGACCGGTGACGGCTCGCACCGTGGGTGGCGCGATCCACATCGGCAACGTGGCGAGCGATGCCCGCTGCTTCACCGGGGCAGGCGGCATTCGCGCGGATCGCATCGGCGGCCGGGCAACTCTGGAAACCGCCGGTGGCGAAATCTCCGTGCAGGAGGTGCACGGCGCGCTGGCGGCTTCCAGCGCCGGCGGCAACATCGAAATCGCCCGCGCGGATTCCTCGATCTCGGCGCGGACCAGCGGCGGACTGATCAGAATCGGCCTTGCGGGCGGGCCGGTGATCGCGGATACGGGGGGTGGCGCGATTCAGATCGCCGGATCGAGGGGCGCTGTATGCCAGGCGAGCCGGGGCGGCATTCAGTTGAAGAATGTAGCGGGCGTGGTGCGGGCCATCAGCGGTTCGGGCGACATTCTGGCGGAGCTGATGGCCGGCGCCCGTTTACAGAACTCGCAACTAAGCACAAACTCGGGAGACATCACGGTACTGATCCCCGCTTCACTGGCCCTGACGGTGATGGCCCGGAGCGTGGTGAATGGCGGCGTGGGACGGATTGTTTCCGATTTTCCGCAGATTCGGATGTCCGCTCCGGGCGGGCGCGCGGAGATGGCGGAGGGTTCGTTGAACGGAGGGGGTCCGGTGCTGCAGGTGGTGGCGTCGGGGGGAGCGGTGTACCTGCGTCGCCGGCAGCAGTAGCGATTAGCGGAAGGAGAAGAATATGTCACTGTTCAAGGGGATGCGGAGCGGACAGAGCGGCGCGGTTCTGGCGGCGGTGCTGATCGGATTGCCTCTGGCGGCGCAGTCGCCTGCACCACACGGGGGGTACAGTCCGCTGGTTCTGGCGCTCTCGGGAGGTCCCGGTGCGAGTTTTCTGGGAGTCAACATCTGCGAGGTGGATGCCGAACGCGCCAAAGCGCTGAAGCTCCCTGACGAGCGCGGCGTGGAGATTACCAGAGTGGAATCCGACAGCCCCGCTGAAAAGGCCGGACTGAAGGTGGGCGATGTGGTGCTCGAATACAACGGCGAGCGCGTGGAGGGGATGGAGCAGTTCGGGAGGATGGTGCGCGAAACTCCGGCGGGCCGCAAAGTAACCCTGCAGATCAGCCGCGGTGGCGGGCTGCAGACTCTGACGGCGGTGATCGCCAGTCACAGGTTCCTGCCGGGTGGGTTGACAGTGATGCCGCAATTCGAGATGCCGGAAATTGTGATGCCGGATATTCCGGAAGGCTTTTCCGGGTGGCGAAGCGGGATGCTCGGCGTGGAGACCGAGTCGCTCAATCCGCAACTGGCCGAGTTCTTTGGCGTGAAGCAGGGAGTGCTCGTGCGCAACGTGATGAGCGGATCGGCGGCCGAAAAGGCCGGGATCAAAGCGGGCGATATCATCACCAAAGCGGACGATCAGGAAGTCACGACACCCGGACAGGTTTCGGCGGCCGTCCGGGCAGCCAGGAAGAAGCACAGCCTCGCTCTGCGCCTGATGCGCAACCACCGCGAGATGAATGTGACGGCGACCATCGAAGAGGATCATTCGGGCTGGCCCGGCCTTCCCGATGCCGAGTTCGTCAACCAGGAATCTCGGAAGTAATGCTCTCGGCCGCCAGCTCGAGCTGTTGGACGCGGACCAGCAGCTCGACTTCCGGCCTCGCCAGGTGCAAAGTGGCGGCGACGGTTTCGGCGGGGATGCCCCGCCGCAGCATACGCAGCGCCTGCGCACGGCTGTTGAGATTCAGACCGTTGCGCGCCGTGAGCCCCGGCTGGCTTGGCCGGGCTTCCACGACGTAAAGCCGTTCCTCCAACTCCCGCAAGCGTTCCGGGAGAGGGCCCACGGCGCTGGCGGATGTGCGTTCCAGGCTGGCAACTCGCCGGCGCAGGTCCACGTTCTCTCTTCGCAGGGCCAGGAAGAGAATGGTCGCAGCGACGGCGCCCGCGGTCAGCAGAACAGAGGGCACGATGGAAATCAGCGTACCGATTGGCATGAAAGTCACCTCACCGTGCGCAGCCGTTCCTGCCGGCTGACCACCTCGTGCACGCGCACGCCGAAGTTGCCTTCCACAACGACAACTTCTCCGCGAGCGATGACACAGTTGTTCACGATAACGTCCACGGGTTCCGAAATGGAGCGGTTCAGTTCGATAATGGAACCGGTGGTGAGCTTAATCACATCCTTGAGCAGCAACTGGGCGCGCCCGAACGATACGCTCACGGGCAGCTCCACATCCAGCAGCAACTCCATTTTCCGCGATCGGCGAACGGCGTCGTCCGAATCGGGCGCGCTCCGGGCCGGCGGAGCCGGCGGGCTCGCCGGACGCTCGGCGCCCCTGATGGCGGTTTCCAGCGCCTCGGCCACCGGCTGGTCCGCGGCAAACAGGAGGACCAGCGGTCCAACGCCGCCCCAGCTCACCCGCAACTCCCGGAGTGGCTGCGTCGTTAGCGCGGCGGTTGCGGCCTGGTCGTCCGCAGTGCTGGTTACCTGCTGCGCCAGACGGCTCGAAAGGGCCCGCGCGGCTCCGGCGAAGGTCTGACTGATGATCTCGCTGAAGGTGCTGCGAATGCTCTCGCGATCGCCATCGTCGATTCCGGCCGCCTTGAGGATGGCGTTCCCAATGGTGCTCCATGAATTCTCAGCGGCTCCCACATGGACGCGTGCATTCGGAGCCAGGCTGAGCGATTGACGCCACCAGGAACAGTCCTCCGGCGGCGTTGCACCGGCCGGCATCTCGGCGACGCTGACTGTCGGCCGCTCGCCGGTCATCCCTTCAATGGCCTGGAGCAGAGCGGCGGATACCACTTCGGCGAGCGTGCGCTCAGCCTCGCCTGCCGGCATCGTAGCTTCCCTTCTGCGTCGGCCAGCGTTTCTCAATCCACGAACGGAGCCGCAAAATGGCCTGCGACTTCAGTTGCGAAACTCTCGATTCGTGCAGATGAATGATGCGGGAGATCTCGCGGAGCGTGAGTTCCTCGTGATAGTACAGGCTGAGCACGAGACGTTCGGTCTCCGGCATGCGGTCGATCGCGTCCGCCAGCAGTCTCTGCAGTTCCGCGCGCTCGACGACGTGGGATGGCCAGTCTTCCTCTTCATTGGAGATAAAGCGCAGCAGATTGCGTCCCTCCTCGTCGCCGGCGACGCTGTCCAGACTGCCGAGGTTGATGCCGCGGATGTCCACCAGCCAGTCGTGATATTCATCGATGGTCAGGTTCAGCTCGGCGGCGATTTCCTCTTCTCCTGGCATTCGCTGCAGCCGCTGCTCGACGCGCGCGATGGCGGCCTCAATCTGCTTGGTGCGTTTGCGCTGCTGACGGGGAGCCCAGTCGAGGCCGCGCAGACTGTCCAGAATGGCGCCGCGGATTTTGTACTCGGCGTACGTCTTGAGCTTGACGTTGTGGCGAGGATCGAAACGGTCGATCGCGGAGATCAGGCCGACGATGCCGGTGGAAACCAGATCCTCGAAATTGACGCTCTCGGGCAGGCGCTCGTGGATTCGCCTGGCGATCAGCCTTACCTGGGGAAGGTGATCGAGAATCAGCCTCTCCCGTTCCTCCTCGGGGTTGCCCGAAGCCGCCGCATAACAGCGCGTCGCACGACTCGATCCTGAACCCACGCTACCTCCCGTACGCCCGCCCACGCCACCCGCTGATCTCCCGCTCATGCCGCCCTCGTTCCCGCCGGCGCACAGGAGAGGACCAGATCGGCGATCCGCGAACGCGACGCCGGCTCAATGTCGTCGGGAACATGCGGCCCGTCGGAGAGGAACGATGCCGGAATACCCGTGCGGACAATCTCATTCAACAGCGGCCCATACGTCCCGGTTTCATCGAGGCGCGTGAAGATCAGCCCAGCCGGCCGGAAGACCGCAAAGCTCTCGGAGACGCGGCGCAGATCGGCCGCCCGCAACGACGCCGGAAGAACCAGTTGCACTTCCACCTCCTGGGCCTGCAGCCGCCGTGCGATCGGGACCGCAAACGCCATTTCCGAGGGGCTGAAGCCGGGCACGTCCACCAGCACCAACTGCTGCGCGTGATCGTCGATCGCGGCGGGGAGCGAAGAATCGTGCGTGAGCGCATCGAACCCAATTCCCAGGATCGACGCATACGCGCGTAGCTGTTCGCTGCCGCCGACGCGATACTCGTCCAGCGCCACCAGGTAAGCGCCGCGATGCATGGCGATCGCCTGCCGCGCGGCAAGTTTGGCGATGCAGGCGGTCTTGCCCGCTCCGGACGGGCCGACCAGAGCGATAGCGCGGAGCTTCCCTGCTTTTTCTTCGCCGAGCGTGGTTCGCACCGCCGCCAGCCGCGTGATGTAGCGGTGGACCAGCGCGGAGAACCGGACGCCGTTTCCAGGGATGAAATCGCCGTCCTCGGTTTGTCCCGCTGCCCACGTTCCCGCCTCGCCCACAATTCGCTGAGCCAGGTTCGGCTCCACCTCGGCGGCCAGCAGCGCAGCCAGCACTTCCCGCACCGGCGCGGGCGCCCCGGAAGTCGTGGACGCAGTGCTCGCCAGAGCGATCGACGACTGGATGCGTTCCATGCAGCGCCGCAGTTCGGCCAGTTCGCCAGCAAGCGTGCGAGCGTCCGGATGGGCGCCGTAATCCTCCGCACGTTCTACCTTCTCGCGGGGCGCCGCGGGGACGGAGGCAGTCTCGTCTTCCGGGAGCAGCGCGCAGACGACCTCATATTCGCCGAATTGTCTCGCTTCGACGGTGGTCCGCCGGGACTGGACCAGCACGGCCTCCGGGCCGAATTCCCGGCGCGCATCGCCGAGCGCCTCTTCCACCGAATCCGCGTAAAACGACTTGAGCTTCATCGCCGCCCGCCCATGCTCATCTGACCGTCCCAACGGCGACCACCCGGACCCCCGGCGGGATTTCCCCGTGCGAGAGAACTGTCAGATTGGGCAGAGACGGCTCGGTGATCTGGCGAAGGAAATATCGCGATCCCGAACTCGTCAGCAGCACCGCGGGGTTTTCGGGCGGTCCGACCTGCGCGCTCACGCGATCCAGAATTTCCCGGATGCGCTGCGGCGCCAGGGTCAGGTGACTGGAGGTTTCGCCATGCTCCACGGATGCCTCGACCGACTGTTCCAGAACGGAATCGGCGATCCATGCGGCGACATCACCCTGCGCATTGAGCAACGGCTTCACCAGCAGCCGGCGTATCGCCTGGCGCACGTACTCGGTCAGCAGAACGGTGTTTCGCGTGATGCCCGCCGCTTCCCCGAGCGCTTCCACAATGGTCACCGAATCCCGAATCGAAACGCGTTCTCGCAACAGATTCTGCAGTACCTTATGCACCGCAACCAAGGGCAGCAATTTCGGAACCAAATCTTCTATGGCGCGTGGGTTCTCTTCGGCAACGCGATCGAGGAATCGCCTGGCATCCTGCCGCGAAAACAACTCGTGCGCGTAGCGGCGGATCACCTCGCCCAGATGCGTACCGACAACACTTGTGGAATCGACCACGGTGTATCCCGCGCGCCTCGCCGTTTCCGCGTTTTCCGGCGCCACCCAGAAAGCGGCAATACCGAAGGCCGGTTCGCGAACGGGCATTCCGTTGAGCGGCGGAGCGCCTTCGCCCGGACTGATGGCCAGGTCTACTCCCTGCGGAAGTTCGAATCGCGTCACCTCCACGCCTTTGATGGAGATCGCGTACTCTCGCGCCCGCAATGCGAGATTGTCGGCCACTCGGACCGGCGGGAGAACATAGCCAAGCTCGGAGGCCAGGTGCCGCCGGATGCTTCCGATGCGCCGCAGCAGCGGCGAATTCTGCCCGCCCTCCACGAAACCCACCAGCCCCAGACCGACTTCCACTGCCAGCGGCTCCACCTTCAGCAGGTTTTCGACGCTCTCCTTCGCCGCGGGCGCAGCCGGCGGAGATGTCTTCTCTGTCTCCGCGAGTTTTCGCCGCAGCCGCCATCCGACGAATCCCGTTCCCGCGCCCAGCACCAGAAACGGAATTTTCGGGAGGCCCGGAAAGGCCGCCATGGCCATCAAAACGCCGGCCGCGAGCAGGACGGGCTGCGGTTGGGAGAAGATTTGCGCGCGCACATCGGCGCCCAGCCGGGAGTCCGACGAGGTCCGGGTGACGATCAGGCCTCCCGAGATGGAGATCATCAACGCCGGAATCACCGTGACCAGACCGTCGCCGATGGTGAGGACCGTGTAGGTCTGCAGCGCCTGGCGAAACTCCATGTCGTGCTGCAGAACGCCGATCAGGAAGCCCGCGATGATGTTGATGCCGGTGATGATGATGCTGGCGATGGCGTCCCGCTGCGTAAACCGCGACGCGCCGTCCATCGCCCCGTAGAACTCGGCCTCGGCGGCAAGTTGTTTGCGGCGTGCCCGCGCCTCCGCTTCATCAATGAGTCCGGCGTTGAGGTCGGAATCGATGGACATCTGTTTGCCTGGCAATGCGTCCAGGGTGAAGCGGGCGGTCACCTCGGAAATGCGCACCGCGCCGTGATTGATGACCACGTACTGGATGGCGATCAGGACCAGGAAAATGACCACGCCGATGATGTAGTTGCCGCCCACCACGAACGCCCCGAAGGCCTGAATCACCTCGCCCGCCGCCGACGTGCCGGAGTTGCCGTCCAGCAGAATCAAACGGGCCGAGGAGATGTTCAGTGCGAGACGGAACAAGGTCATCAGCAGCAGGGTGGTGGGGAAGATGCTGAAATCGGCCGGTTTGGTGATGTACATGGCGACCAGCAGCACGATCACGGACATGGTGATGTTGGTGCTGATGAGCACGTCCAGCAAGAAGGAGGGAAGCGGCGTGATCATGGCCAGAACGATGGCCAGCACGGCGATCGGAATCGCCATTTCCGCCCAGTTGATGTCCCGGATCGCGCCGGCGGCGAGGATACCCGCGGCGTTCTGCCGGCCGCCACGCTGTGCCGGCTTCGCGGCGGTCTTCACAGCGGAAGGCGACTGCGCGCCGATGGCCGGAATCTGCGTCGGACCCGCGGCCATGTCAGGACCGTCCTTTCGGCCGCATCAGGCGATAGATGTACGCCAGGATTTCAGCCACCGCCCGGTACAGGTGCACCGGAATCTCCTGGCCGACGTCCACCGCTTTGTAGAGCGCCTGGGCCAGCGGCCTGTTCTCCACGATGGGAACCTGATGCTCGATGGCGATTTCGCGGATGCGTCGAGCCAGGTAGTTGCGGCCCTTGGCCACAACCCGGGGCGCGGCCATGCCGTTCATCTCGTAGCGAATGGCCACGGCGTAGTGCGTCGGGTTGACGACAACCGCCGTCGCCGTGGGAACTTCCTTCATCATCCGCCGCCGCGCCAGATCCCGCTGAATGCGCCGAATGCGGCCCTTGATCTGCGGATTGCCTTCGGTCTCCTTCACTTCGTCGCGCACATCCTGTTTGGTCATGCGCAGGCTCTTCATATAACGCCGCTTTTCGCGGACAAACTGGAGAAGTCCGATGACCACCGCGATCGACGCGCATTTCCAGAGCAGGGTCGCCAGGGCTCCTCGCACCGCGGCCCATGAGTTCTCGACACCCATGAGGGGAAGCCGGGAGAAAGCCTCGGTGCTGCTGCGGGCAACGTTCATGACGACTACCGAAAACAAAGTGATGAGCAGCAGAGCCTGAGCGAAAGCGGCGAAGTTCTGCCCGGGCATACTGCGAAGCTTCTGCAGGGGATTCAGGCGGGTGAAGTCGGGTGCGAGCTTCTCGCCGGCAAAACCAAAACGAGTCGCCATCATTTGCACGCTCAGGACAGCGAGCATCAGGGAGGAACCGGCCGCCAGCAAAGGCATCCCCAGCAGCGACGCAAGGCCGCCAGCCAGACGGCAGATCTCCGCCGGCCGAGCCGACTGATGAAAGGCCAGGGTCAGCACCCCGCGAAGCGCCAGCCGCAGCCGATCCAGCAGAACCGCACCGAACGTGGTGACCAGGTAGACGAAGATCAGCAACTGCAGGGCGTTGAGCAGTTCCCGGCTCGCTGGAAACTGTCCTTCCCTGCGCGCTTTCTGCCGGCGCCGTTGTGTCGGTTTTTCTGTGCGATCCTGGGCCATTCAGCGCGTCACCAGCCGCGTCACGGAGGAGAGCACCGGCCCGGCGTAGGATTCAAGCAGTTGCGGGACCGTGACCAGCACCAGCGCCACCAGCGCGAGGCCGGCCAGCAGCTTCGCCGGAAAGGCGATGGAGAGTAACTGCAGTTGCGCGCTGAGGCGGCCGGCGATGGCGCAGCCGATGTCCACCAGAAGCAGGAATCCGACCACCGGCATAGCCAGGCGCAGCCCCATGGCGAACATAATCGATCCCATGCGCGGGATCACCTCGGCGGCTTCTCCGCCGAGTTGCCATGCGCCCGGCGGCGCGGAACGCAGGCTGGCTCCGACAATCGCAATGACGCGGCGGTCGAGACCGGTGGCGAAGAACAGGACCGCGGAGAAGAGCTGCATGAAGACATACAGAACGCTGGAGTCCGCCTGGGTCGTGGGATCGATGGTGGATGCGTAGGAGAAGCCGGCCTGCAGGCCTGCAATCTGCGCCGCCATCTGCATTCCTTCCAGCAACAGGGCCAGGGCCACTCCGATGGTCAGGCCGAAAGCCGCTTCATGGAACATGGCGAGGACCAGAAAACCGGGCGTGATGGCATCGATGCGCAGCACGGGCCACAGGGGAAACAGGACGCCGGTGATGCACAGGGACAGGAACAGCCGCGGGACATCGGGCGCGGTACGCAGGCCGGGCAGCGGAAGGAAAGTAAAGATGCCGGCTATCCGTACGAAAACGAGCAGCGCGCCGGCGAGCGCCGCGGGCCCGATGAGCGGATCAATGGGCATAGCGCGCAAAACTGCCGAACAGCTCGACCGTGTAAGACATCAACCGCATGAGCATCCACGGCATGACAACCATCAGGGCGATCAGGAACGCCGCCAGCCGGGGAATCGCTCCAAAACTGGTGTCCTGAATCGACGTGACAATCTGCAGCAGACTCACTGCGATGCCGGTCAGGAAACCGACGGCCAGCAGGGGAAGACTTAACCAGAACGCGGTGATGAGACAATGGCGGAAGATCTCGACGGCCGTCTGTACGGTCATGAATAGAAACTCCTCACGAGCGATCCAATAACCAGGTTCCAGCCATCGACGAGAACAAAAAGCAGGATCTTGAAAGGCGCCGAAATCATCACCGGCGGCAGTTGCACCATGCCCACCGAGAGCGTGACGGAGGCGACGATGAGGTCGATGATCAGGAATGGCAGGTACAGAATCGCGCCGATCTGAAAGCCCGCCTTGAGTTCGGAAAGGATGTAAGCCGGCACGAGTACCGCCAGTCCCAGGTCGGACGGACGAGCCGGGGCAGGCGCGCGGGTCAGCTCCAGCATGAGACGAATGTCTTTTTCCCGGGCGAACCGGATGAGGAAGACCTTCACCGGTTTGCTGCCGGCATCGAAGGCCTGCTCGGAGGTGATCGTTCCCTGCTCGTACGGCCGCCACGCGGTTGTGTAGACCTCGTTGACGATCGGCTGCATGATCAGAAAACTGAGAAACAGCGACAGCCCAACCAGCACCTGGTTCGATGGCGTGGACTGGGTCCCGAGGGCCTGTCGCAGAAAGTGCAGAACGACGGTAATCCGCAGGAACGGCGTGACCGACATGACCACTGCAGGAATCAGCGCCAGCGCAGTGAGGAGAATGATGATCTCGAGCGGAGAGCTGGTCCCGCTCCTGCCGCGATGCAGAACATCCCCGCCCGGAGATCCGGCAGCGGCAAATGCCGGCCACCGGCACCTCGCCGCCTGGCTACGGGACACCGAAGCCAAGTGGATCGCGCGTTGCAGTAAGGGGGCCGATGGGACGCCGCGCATGACGCTGACGCAACAGCTGGATCATATGCGGAAGCTGTCAGCCCAGTTGTCAGCGACTGGTGTGAAGGTGGTCTACACCAAGGCCGGAACTCTCTTGGGCGCGGCAGTGCTCGACGATCCGCGTGTGGTTGTGGATCACAAAGCCTATTGGGCTGCTGCCCGAGATATGGAAGAGGCGCATTATCTAATCGCCATTCTGAACAGCGCGACTGTCCTCAACCGCGTTATTCCGATGCAGTCGAGAGGTTGGCGGGATCCGCGTGATTTCGACAACCTCGTCTGGGAGCTTCCCATTCCGGAATATGACCGTCGCCAGGCATTGCATGTCGATCTCGCGGAGGCCGCAGCGCGCGCCGAGACGGTGGCAGCGGCGGTCGCTTTGCAAGAGGGCGCGCATTTCATGCGTCAGCGCCGCGCGATCCGCGACGCTCTCGCCGAGGACGGCATCGCCGCGACGATCGACGGTCTCGTCAACCGACTGCTCGGCCGGTAAGACCGCCA
>Ga0209415_10004601_pt1 | contig 25191 bp, 19 predicted proteins | sample PeaSoiSIISIP2007_FD_187696 | JGI IMG/M metagenome (GOLD analysis project Ga0209415, IMG submission 187696) | Peat soil microbial communities from Weissenstadt, Germany - SII-SIP-2007 (SPAdes) (version 2) | ecosystem: Environmental > Terrestrial > Soil > Wetlands > Peat | place: Germany... | reverse complement strand
AGAAGGATTCCAACCCAGAGGCCGTGCCCAAATCCTGCCCTCCGAAGTTCGAGCCTTCCCCGCAATGGCTGAGGGATGCTTTTATGCGCGCAGCAAGGACCAACTCGTCTGCCTGGACTTGCGCAAGGTGAAAGACAACTAAATTATGAACTTGCGTCCCCACCGATGGTTGCCGAAGATGCGCGTCCATGAACCCGATATCACGCAGGACCTTCATCGGAACCACCGCCGGAGCCATGAGCGCAGGTTCCCTCGCCTCTCTCGGCGCGACCGCGCTCAGCCCAACCGCCGCCAGGGCGGCGGCCTCGCCGGAGGTGAAGAAACCGAAGGACATCCGGGTAGGCATGCTGACGGCGCCGCTGCGCAGCCTGGCGTTTGAGGAAGTCCTGGACATGGCCAGGCGGTGCAATATTGCCGCGCTGGAGGTAGTGACCGAGCCCGGGAACCCGCACATCGACCCAATGACGCTTGGCTCGGCGCAGGTGGAGGCCATCAAACAGAAGCTGGGCGAGCGCCGGCTTGAAATCAGCGGCTTGTCCAACTTCATGAACATCACCGCTCCGGGAAAATCCGGAGAAGTGCAACAAGCCATGATTAAGACGGTTGACGCTGCTGTCCTCTTAGGCGTGCCAACGGTCTGCATGAACCTCGGGACACCCGTTCAAGCGATGAGCAGGATTAACACGATCAAAAAAGTGATCCCCGGACTCTTGCGCCCCATTATCGACCATGCCAAAGAGAAAGGGATCAACGTGGCCATTGAGAACTGGTTTGAGACCAACCTTCAGGGTTTGGACACGTTTGATTGCCTGATGGAGACCATCCCCGACGAGCACTTCGGCTTCAACTACGACCCCTCGCACCTAGTCCACCAGCAATGCGACTACCTGGCGCCCATCGCGATGTTCGGCAAGCGCATTTTCCACACGCACGCCAAAGACACCCTGGTGAACGAGCATCAGCGGGCCTACCTGGGCGTGCTGGGGGGCAAATGGTACGCGGGCGTGTCGGGGGGCGGGTGGTGGCGGTATGCCATCCCCGGCTTTGGCAATATCAACTGGGGCCAATACGTCGGCAACCTGCGTGACGTCGGCTACAAAGGAGTGCTCAGCATCGAGCACGAGGACAACACCCTCGGCCCGGAGGAAGGCTTCCGGCACGGAGCGCATCATCTGAATCAATTCTGCAATGCGTAGATTGAGGGAATCTCGTCTTCCGGAGCAAATTCGATTCGTATCCCCCACCCGCCATAAGCGCAAATCATCTGATCCACCTCCGGGGCAAACTGAAATGAGATTCCCTGGGGATCCGAACGGAGTGGTTCTCAGGGAACGCCTCGCCTGGCAGGTCGGCGGCGATGCCGGCAGCTTTGTTGTCCCAAAGAGCATCGACAACCAGATGGACCAGGCGCAACCTCCTCCCGTCATTCCATGAAATGCCGACGATTGAAGGTCATGTCCAGCCTGCTGCCAGGGCTCCTGGCGGTTTTGCTCGGTGCCGGTCTCGGGGCGTCCGCCCGGTCCGCTGAGCGTCCGCTCTACGAGGCCGAATTGCTCTTCCCCTTGGAAACCTGGCACAACCATGCCTCGTGCATTGTCCAGGTCCCCAATGGCGACCTGCTGGTCTGCTGGTTCCACGGCAGCGGCGAGCGTACCGCTGACGACGTGAAAATCGAGGGCGCCCGCCTCCGCCGGGGCACGCGCCAATGGGGCGCGCGGTTCACGATGGCCGACACCCCCGGCTTTCCCGATGGCAACCCCTGCATGTTCATCGACCCGCGCGGGCGGCTCTGGCTCATTCACACGACGATCCTGGCCAACACCTGGGAAAGCGCCTTGCTCAAGGTGCGGGTCAGCCATGACTATCTCCGGCCGGGTCCTCCGCGCTGGGAATCCAGCGAGGTCCTTCACCTCAAGCCGGGGCCGGAATTCGCGGCCGAGGTCGGGCGGCGGCTTCCAGGAATCGAGACGGCAGTGGCCTCGGGCAAGCTTGGTGATGTAGTGCGGCAGGAGGCGGAGGGCTTCCTGAATGCCATGCGCCGGCACACCAATGACAAGCTCTACACGAGGCTGGGGTGGATGACCCGCGCCCACCCGTTCGTGCTGGACGGCCGCCGGCTCATCGTGCCGCTCTACCACGATGGGTTCTCGTTTTCGCTCATGGCCATCACCGATGACTGGGGCCAGACCTGGCACACGAGTGCCCCGCTGGTCGGCGCCGGCAACATCCAGCCCAGCATCGTCCGCCGCCACGACGGTTCGCTTTACACGCTGATGCGCGATAACGGCCCGCCGCCCAAGCGCCTCCACCAGAGCGAGTCCCGCGACCGCGGCGAGACCTGGTCGCCGGTCAACGACAGCGACTTGCCCAACCCGGGGTCGGGCGCCGAAATCATTTCCTTGCGCAACGGGCACTGGGTGCTGATTTCCAACGATACCGAACGGGGCCGCCACCAGTTGGCGGTGCAAGTGTCCGAAGATGAGGGCCGCACCTGGAGATGGAAGCGTTACCTCGAACGGGACACGCCCGGACCCGAAGCGGGAAGCTATCACTATCCCAGCATCATCCAGGCGAAAGACAGCACCCTGCACGCCAGTTACAGCTACCACCTGAGCCGCCGAAATCTGCCCAAGGATGTCGACGGCGACCCGGCGGCAAAGTCGATCAAGCACGCGCATTTCAACGAGGCTTGGATCGCTGAGGGTGGGCAACCGTGAAACGCGCATTGCTCTTGCATTCAGATCGATGGCTTCGGTGCCACCCGTCCCGCGCCATCCAAGACTCGCCGTAGCGTTGGATCTGTGACCGACTTGGCCCCGCCGCAGGAGAAGCTCGATTCCGGTCATGGGAGAGGGCCCAGGAGGAGGATCAGACCGTCCGCCAGCGTTTCGCGCCAGCTAACGTAATCATGGCCGCCCACGAACTCCTGGTAGAAAACCTCGTAACCCTTGGCGCGAAGCACGTCGCGGAAGTGGCGGTTGGGCACGAGAATCGAGCCGCCACGGCCGCTGATATCCAGTTCCATCGAGCCCGCGTCGAGGTAGAAACGCAGAGGCAGCTTTGGGCTCGCGACGAATTGCTGCGCGACATAACTTGGGTCGGCATCGGGCGCGGAGCCGGATAGTTTTGCCGGGTCAGTCGCCGGAGTCCACCAGTAAGCGCCGGATTGCGAGAGGACGTTGCCGAACGTTTCCGGGTGCCTCAGTCCGGCATAAGTCGCGGCGAGGCCGCCGTAGCTCGAACCGCCGATGGTTACCCAGCGTGGATTGGAGGTGACGTGATAAGCCCGGCGGAGCCACGGAACAAGTTCGGAACTGAGGAAGTCGGCGAAGGCCGGGTTGCAGGGAAGTTCGGTGCCGCGCGCCACGTTGCCGATCATCACCGCCACGACCGGCGGAATTCGTCCGGCCGCAATGAGATTGTCCAGGATGACCGGCGTCGGCACCGTGCGCAGGTAGGTGTCGCCATCAAACACCAGCACCAGGCCGTAGGGTTTGGCGTCCTTGGAGTAGCCGGGCGGAGTGTAAATTGTCAGCCTCCGGTTGTTCTTCAACACCGATCGATTCAATCAACGGACTGCCTTCCGGCCCGATCGCTTTCCAGAATGCGGCGACGTCCGCGCTGGTCTTGAGTGCTTTGATGCGCGCGCTTTCGTCGGGATCCGGCGGCGGTGGCACCTTCGGCGGTGGAGTAATCTTGAGCTCAGAAATAAAATACGTGGCGGGGCTGTCCTTCGAGCGCGCCGCCACCCGCAGACGCCATGATCCGGCACGGACCGCGACGAATCGGATTGTCTCGCCGTCCAGTACCTCGGACGAGAATGCGCGGCTGAGATCGCCCGCCGGCTCGAAGACGGACAGGATCATATCCTGGCCTTTGGCCGTGAGCTTGAGCGAAACCAAATCGCCCGTGTGCAGGTCCAGCGCATAGCTGTCCGACGAGCCGGCGCTCAGCGTGCGTTCGACGGTCTTGTCCGGCTCCAGCCGCTGCGGCGAGTCAGGTTGGGCCACCGCCAACAAAGGCAGACTGACGAGCAGAGAGAGGCAAGCGGTGCGCAAAGGGGTTCTGCTTATCGGCCTGCCATGAGAAGAGGGGCGCCGGATTGTGGTTTTATGCGGCATAATCAAGGTTCAGTTACTGGGGAGATACGTTACTGGACGCGGAGCGTTCGCTGAAGGGTTGCAGCGTGAAGGGCTGATGCGGCTCCTCCTGGTACCAGAAGGCCACGCTGGTGTAGTCATCGGCGTCGTTGGTGGTGGGCGTGCCGTTGTTGTGCTGGTTCTGGATTTGGACTCTGAGCGACTTTTGGAAACGCACCGGGTTCGCCAAGTACCAGCGATACATCCGGTGGCAGCCCTTTTCCATCTGCAGGTAGCCGCTGTACAGATACGAATAGGTGTGTTCAAAACCCCAGCATGAGCCGTATTCGTCTTCGGTGCCCGGCGTGTGGGTCATCGGCTGGCCGTCCAGCTCAAAGATGGTGTCCCCTTCGCCCCACCAGCCGCGGAACTCGGTGTGGACCTGCAGAAAACCCCCGAGGTAATGGCCGCGCCCGCGCGCATCCAGGAGCGTGTGCAGACCGTTCTTGACCGTGTTGCTGCGGCGCCATAGGCAGTGCAGCCGGCTTTTCTCTTGCGCGAAGGCCGCGCCCGCCTCGTAATCGATGCCGTAGGCCACGCTTTGCGAGTAGTCCCGGTCGCCGTCATTCGCCAAAACGAATCGGGCTCGCCGCGAAAAGGGCATGGGCAGATAAGACATGTAGCAGGCGTGGTTGATCTGCATGGGCGCGGATTGATAATCGATCGTCTTGCCGCCCATCGCACCGAAGAAGTCCGAGAGCGGCGCCTGGATGCTGGGGTCCGCTTCATCGTCCCAGAACACCTTGAGCACCAGCCCTGGAAACCACCGCACCTGGGTGTCGTCGGTGATATAGAAATAGGTGACTTTGCCGGGGCCCTTCAGGTCGGCCAGCGTGGCTTCCTGGCCTCTGGCCAAGGACACCTGGTGATACTCCATGTGGTTGCGGGAGACGGCATCCTTGACGACAAACAAGTCCGTCAACAATTGGGCCTGGCTCAACGGGGCTCCGCCGAGGAACACGGCCGCGAGCAGGGGAACCAAAGGGACTATCCGAGAGCGGAGACGGCGGGAGCCCGGACGAGGCTCGGTCCGTGATGGGCGCTCTTCAATCAGCCCGGGGATTACGGTCTTCATGTTCCGAGAGAATCAGTTAGCCGCGGACAAAGCAACTCGCAAAGCCAAAGTGCGTTTGCTTTTGATCGCCTCCGGTTCGGCGCCTCTAATTTGGCGACCCTGCGTTTGCATTTTTCGGTGTGCGCGGGCTTGCTCGTTACGGTCCCGTGCGTTCAGCGACGGCAACTTCTATGGCACGACCTCGGTTCCCTCGTTAGCCGCCACCTTCTGCCGAGTGCCGCCGTCCCCGTGAGGCCCCGGGTATATCCCAATTCCCTACCTCTTGCCGCCGCCTCCCAGGCCGCTCTCCTGCCCCCGCTCTCGCTTTGACCGGCAGCCGGCCGCCTGAGTGGGCGGTGCGATTGCCGGCCATTCTCAAGGCCTCTTCCGGGCGCTCCGGAAAGGGGCCTTCTGTGTTTCCACCCCCTAATCCCCTGCAGGAGCCACTCCCTCATCCTATGAGTCCACAAGCCGGTTGGTTATTACAACAGGAAATCGTCCCTCGTCTGAAATCCGCCATCCCCGTAGCCGTCATTTGCGTTGGCTGCGAGGATGCCGCAGAATTGGTCCAGGACGCCACTGCCTTTGCCGCCAAGCTGCTGCACAGCGTCGACAAGGCCGGGAAAAAGGTCACACCAGGAAACTCCTCGGCTACTCGGAACGACTTCCGTTCAGAGTTCGGGAATACGGAAATCGAGCTTCCTGGCCGAAGCGGCCTGGGTTTTTGACCTTCCGGGATTGGCTTTCGGCGGCGCCTGCGGCTAAATTCAGCGCGGTGCAAGCAGACGTGCCATGAACTGTCCCGAGTGTGGAGTTGTGATTCCGGCGGATGCGCCCGAGGGGTTTTGCCTGCAGTGCCTGTTTCGCGCGGGGGCGGCCCAGCGGGGCCAGCGGGCGGCGCCGTCGCGGCCGCTGCCCAAGCGCATCGGTGATTATGAGATTCTGGCCGAGGCCGGACGCGGCGGCATGGGCCTGGTGTACCGGGCGCGGCAAATCAGCCTCGAACGCATCGTCGCCTTGAAGGTCATCGCCGCGGGCGAGATGGCCTCGATGAAAGACGTGGAGCGATTTCGCATCGAGGCAGAAGCGGTGGCCAGCCTCGATCATCCGAACATCGTCCCGATCTACGAAGTCGGCGAGGAGGAGCCCTGGCACTTCTTTTCCATGCGCCTGGTGGAAGGAGGAACGCTCAGCCAGTTGCTGGCGAAAGAACGGCCGTCGTTTGAGCGGACCGCCAGGCTGCTGGCGACGGTTGCCCGGGCGGTCCATCACGCCCACCAGCGCGGCGTGCTGCATCGGGACCTCAAACCGGGCAACATTCTGCTCGACACCGCCGGCGAACCCCACGTAACCGATTTTGGCCTGGCCAAATTCGCGCAACGCGAAAGCGACCTGACACTCACGCAGGCCGTGCTCGGCACGCCGGCCTACATGTCGCCCGAACAAGCCGCGGGTCGGGCGAAGGAAATCACCACCGCCACGGATACCTATGCCTTGGGAGCGGTGTTGTTCGAGATGCTGACCGGAACACCGCCCTTCTCGGGTGAGACGGCCATCGCCACGGCGCGCAATGTTATCGATAAGGAAGCGCCGATGCCGAGTTCCATCAATCGGGCGGTGCCGCCGGAGCTTGCGGTGGTGTGCCTGAAGTGTCTGGAGAAAGACCCGTTGCGCCGCTATCGGTCCGCAGCCGCATTGGCGGAGGATCTTGAACACTGGCTCCGCCACGAGCCGATCACCGCGCGACGGGCCACGCCGCTGCAGCGCGCCATCAAGTGGACCCGCCGAAATCCCGGAATTGCGGCGCTCGTCCTGCTGCTCCACGTGGTCGGCGCGCTTGGGCTGGCGGGAATTCTCTGGGCGAGCGTGCGCGCGGCGACCAATGCGCGGGAGAGCCACGAACGTGTGTTGCGCATGTATGTGGCCACGGGAAATCGCCTGGTCGAGGAAAAAGATGCCTTTCAAGGATTGTTGTATCTGGTCGAGGCGTTGCGGCTTGAGCAGGGCGGCGCCGTGCGCGAGGAAAACCATCGTTATCGCATTGAAGCGGTGTTACGCGATTCACCCCGCCTGGAACAACTCCTGTTTCACGGCCAGGGGATTGGCGCCGTTTCGTTCAGTTCGGACGGAACGCGATTGATCACGGGCAGTTCCGATCACTCGGCGCGGGTGTGGGAGGTGCAAACGGGGGAGTGGCTTTTGCCACTGCTCCCACACACTGGCAGTGTGGACGCTGCACAATTCAGCTTCGACGGCAAACGAATCGTCACGATGGACAGCCAGGGCGTCGCCCGTGTTTGGAATGCCATTTCGGGCGCAGCGATTACGCCAGCGGTGAAGGCGGACGATTTCGACCCCAACCCGATGGATGAGGCGAAGAGGCTCCCGGTATCGGCCTGCTTCAGTCCCGACGGGCAACGCATCCTGACCGCGTGGGGCTCGAAGTCGGCGCATCTTTGGGACGCTGCGAGCGGTCAACACCTGATGGCGTTGTCTCATGACGCGATGGTTCATTATGCGGTCTTTAGTCGCGACGGCCGAAGCGTTGTCACCTGCAGCAGCGACAGGACGGCGCGCGTTTGGGATGCGCATACCGGGAAAATGGTGGCCGCCCCATTGAGGCATGATCGTTTCGTGGCCTGGGCACAATTCAGTCCAGACGGCAAGCGACTTCTCACCGTCAGCGATCGGACGGTGGTGCATTTGTGGGATTGGGCTGGCGGACGAGAGTTGGTGCCGCCGATAACTCACGGCCAGGTCTTGTTTCACGCCTCCTTCAGTCCGGACGGCACGCAAGTGCTGACGGCCGGCTGGGACATGACCGCCCGAATCTGGGATGCCGCCACAGGTCTCTGCGTCGCGCGCTTTTATCATGACAGCGGTTTGCAGGGAGCGGCGTGGAGTCCCGATGGCACGCGGATCGCCACCGCGTGTTACGACGGCGTGGCGCGCGTCTGGAGCGCGAACCGGAGTGATCACGCTATTATGGCGCTACCCATCGGTGCCCCGGTCCTGGCCGTCGCGTTCAGTCCCGACGGCCGGCGCCTCGCTGCCACAAGCTGGAACGGCAGCGTGCATGTTTGGGGCTTGAGCGCAGAGGATACACTCCTGCAGACCATCCGTCAGCCCCAGGTAATCCGCGCGGAATTCAGCTCGGACGGAACGCGCGTAGTCGCCACCAGCGCTTGGGACGGCCACTGCGCGCGGGTTTGGCAAGTCACCAACGGAGCCGCCATCGGACAAAAGCTCGAGCACACCACCATTGTTCGCCGCGCCAGTTTCAGTCGCGACGGCCAACGAGTGCTGACGGCCTGCGATGACGGCACGGCCCACTTGTTCGACATTGAAACCGGGAAAGACCTCGTCGCGATCCCGCGCCAACCGGCAGCGGTGCGTGATGTTGTGTTCGCTCCTGACGAACGAACGATTATCACCGCTTGTGACGATGGCTTGGCGCGAATCTGGGAGTTAGCCACCGGGAAGCTGACGGGGACCTTGGCACATCAAAAAGCCGTCACGAGCTTGGCTGTGAGCCCGGACGGATCGTTAGTGGCCACCGGGAGCCGCGATAAGACGGCCCGGATCTGGAACCTCGCCACTGGCCGACCGGCATCGCCACTCTTGGAAAATCGTAACGACGTCCGACAAGTCGCGTTCAGCCCGGATGGGACCCTCCTGGTGACCGCTTGCGATGCTCCCGGGCGCGACAGTGGCGCGGCGCAAGTCTGGGACGTCCGGTCAGGAACCAGGGTGGGATGGCCAATGCTGCACGATGCCGATGTGCATACCGCGGAGTTCAGTTCGGACGGTCATGCCGTGGTTACGGCCAGCTCGGATCGCACCGCCCGGGTCTGGGATGCATTTACGGGAAACCCCGTGACTCCACCGCTGTGGCACCGAGCGGCGGTCGCTCACGCCGTGTTCAGCCCTGACAATCACCGGGTGGCAACCATCTCCGCTGAAGGGGAGCTGCGCCTTTGGGACGCAAGGACGGGTGAGCCGATTACACCCTCACTGCCACATCCACATCGCTACGATGTCGGCCGCCTCATGTTCAGTCCCGGCGGCGAACACCTGCTCCTCGCAACGGGCGCGGACGCGATGTTCATTCGGGAGTTCAAGAAGAACATTGCGCCGCTCAACGACCTTCTCCTCCAGGCGCAGATTCTATCCGCGCACCGGATTGACTCCGAAGCGGGGGTGGTCGGTTTGGGAAAGCTAACGCTGAGCAACGCGTGGCATTCCTTAAGACTAAAGCTATGAAAGACAAAGTGGCGATGACCACCAAAAGCTCGATGAAGGTGAATCCGCGCCCTCGTGGCCCAGACCCAGTAAGAAAATCTGGCTTGTGGGATGATTTGGGTTGCGAATTCGCATTCGTTGCCGGTTGGAAAATCCCCGGGGATGGTGAGGCCTCCAAGCTTAAACGCTTCATCATTAATCCTCCATTATTCATAATTCATCCCTCATCCTTGCCTTTCTCACCAGTGTCGAAAGCCAAGGCAGTGACTGAGCCGTCCGTCCCAAAGCCAAGGGCAGACCACGCGCCGCCGTTCCACTTGGCGACTCGAGGAGTTGGCGTGGGCCAACATATCCGAGGTGGCGTGTAGGCCGCCGATGCACTGGCCGGGAGCGCGACAAAGCCCGGCGGCAAGAGGTTTGCTAAAATTCTCCCCCCTTTCGGCAATAGGGCAAAGGGCCGAGACCTTTCGCAGCGTTAACTGGTGCGGAGGACTCTTTTCTGCCCCTGTTCCATGCTCCCTACGGCTGGGTGGCGCTGTCGTAGAACTTGGCCAAGTCGGCGCGAAATTCTTTCCGCGCCTCAGGATTCAAATAGACCATGTGCCCGGACGCGTAATAGCGGAAGCTCACATTGTCGCGCAGAGCCGGCTCCAGACCCATGTGATTGAGGTCCCGCTCCGTGTTGAAAAACGGTGTGGCCAAGTCGAAGTAGCCGTTGGCGGAAAGCACCTTGAGACGCGGATTTTCGCGCATGGCCTGGCCAAGGTCGTCCACTACGTAGGTCAGCGGATAGGGAGACGCAGAGCCCAGGTAATCCGGCAGCTTGTGCTTGAACTCCCAATCCTTGATGTCGCTGCTCCTGATTTGGTAAGGCGTGTCATGACTGTAATTTAGTTCATCGGCCAGGTAGCTGTTGAAGGCGGCGGTAAAGGCGCCGGTGATCGCCGTGCTGGAGGGATCGGAGGCGGGCTCTTCGCCGGCGGCGTCCACATCCATGCCCTCGAACCGGCCGTCGTAGCGGCCCACGGTGCGGCGTTGCTCCCGCAGCAATTCCTTGCGGAACCGGCTGGCATTGACACGGAGATTTGCTTCTTTGAGGTATTGCACGCTCAGGCCGGTGAACTCGTGCAGCCTGGCCGCCACGGCGTCCATCTGGGCTGCGGGCAGCGAGTGGCCCTTGGCCAGCGCCTGCGCGTAATCGCCAGCCGCGAAATCGCGCGCCTGCTGGAGAAAGGCGCCCAGGTCGGCCGACTTGTGCGGCAGCTTGTCATGGAACCACGCAATGGCCGCGAAGCTGGGCAGGAAGTTCACGAACGGATCATCCAGCCCCGGGGCGCGTGCCGCGTAGTTCAGTATCGAGGAAAGCAGCACCACGCCATTGAAGCTCATGCCCTGCTTTTGCAGGGAATACACCAGCGCGGCCGAGCGCGGCGTGCCGTAGGACTCGCCGAAAAGAAACTTGGGCGAGTTCCAACGCTTGCGCAGCGTGACGTATCGCGTGATGAATTTGGCAAAGGCATCCACGTCGCCATCCACGCTCCAAAAGTTCGTGCCTTCGCCCTTGCCCACCACCCGGGAAAAGCCCGTGCTGACGGCGTCTATGAAAACCAGGTCGCTCCGGTCCAGCAGGCTGTCGCCGTTGTGGACGAGGTGATAGGGCGCCGGCCCGGTCGCCTGGGCATTGGCGGTCTCGACGATGCGCGGACCAAACGAACCCATGTGCAGCCAGATGGTGGAGGAACCTGGCCCGCCGTTGTAAAAAAAGGTCACTGGACGCTGCTCTAGGTTCGGCACGCCATCCCGCGTGTAGGCAACGTAAAACATCGAGGCGACCGGGTCGTCGCCTTTGCGAATGAGGAGATTCCCTGCGGTGGCGGTATAGGCTATTTTCTGGCCGTCGACGGTCACCTTGTTGCTCGTGACAGAGGATTCCTCTTTGGGGATTGGCAGTTCGGCTTTCTTGCTGGGAGCCGCTTCATTGGTCGGCGCCGCATTGTCCGCGGCCGCGACCGCCATATTGCCGCCGGCGAACAGGACGAGGCAGAGAAACCACGCAAGCTGGACGGATGGGAATTTGCCTTTGGACGCTACGCGGTCGGCGGAGAATTCCATTTTCATTAGTTTCATGTATGCGGCAATTTAGGCTCGTGGAAAGCGAGTGCAAGCAGTTTTTTGGCGCAACCCTTTTACAGACAGAAACGCGGTGGCGGGGCGGGGCGGGGTCAGCAGCGGCGGGGCGTGCGAGGGGTCATGCGAGGGGTCAGACCGTGCGAGGGGTCAGACCGTAGCTTTTCGCTTCGAGGCTGGTCTTGCTCCGGCCCAGCGAGGCCACTCAGCAGGCGCGCACCGGCGAACCACCATGCCGTTTTCACATTCACATTCCTTTCCGCCAGCCGAAAGGAGGGCAGGCCGTTTCCAGCCTGCCCGTGGTTCAAGCCGCTCAATTGGAGCGGAAGGATTCGGCGTTGTCGGCGTCGCGATTGGTTTGGCATGAAAGCAGCAGTAAACGAATCAGGCCGGCACATGGGCCGGCCTGACGGGGCGGAAAAGGGGATAGCAGCTAATCAGCGCTGAATGAGACTGGGAAGTTGCCGCTGAAGCGACGCCACCGCCTCCTCTCTGGCCTCGGGGCCCTGCAGAACGACCTCGAGCACCTGCTGCCCGGGGTTGCGTTCGCCGGCGAAAACGGCCTCGAGCCGGCTTGCCCGCGAACCGTCTTCCAACAAAGGCCCGCCGCGGGGAGAAATTCTATCTGACCAAAGGCAGTAAAAGACATGCAAGAGCCGGGACCCATTCTGGAAGGTCTGATGGCGGAAAGGGAGCTCGAGCCCGTTGGCGACCAGGGAGACCAGGCCGAAATCCTCACTTAAGGTGGCTCCTGCGGCCGGCAAGCAGATGTCCGGTCGATGTCCTTTCGCCAGTTGGGCGGAATTCTTGCCGGGCTCCCAATGGAGGAAGAAGCCCGACCACTGGTTTCCCTGATCATCCTGCCAGGAAGCGGCTTCACTGCTGGAACAACGCAGGATGGCGAGGGCCCTTGCCGGTATCTGCTTCGAGCTGAACTCGGGACTTTGGCTGGGCCAGGCGACATGCCATTGGAGATTAGGGGCCAATTTGGATTCGTGCGCGCGGTACCAAAGTTCCGTGGCCAACTCGGCCGAGACGAGCCAACCCAGCAGGGCGTATCCGACCCAAAGTGGCAGGAGGGGCAGGACCGGCCTGGCGGTGAGGACGTTCGGCTTGCTCGTGGCCAGAGGCGGTTTGAGGAGTTGGGCCAGAGCAAGCAGGCCCGCAAAAACCGCGAACATGACCAACAGGCCCGCGGTACTATGCCAGGCCTCCATCTGGGGGAGGCCACGATTGGCGGCGGCCCAGACGAGGAAGCTCGTTCGGCAAAGGTTTGCCAGAAGAACGAACAGCAACGAGGAGGTCAAAAGCGCCACCCGCCGCAGGGGCAACATCCGGTACAGCTCGCCGAGGAACAAAGAAACCATGAGCGCCGACTGGAGAGATCTAACCCCGCTGCAGGCCTCGTCGATGCCCACGACCCCGACTCCCACCTCGATCAGGTTCCCGTGCTGGACGGCGGGGATACTGAGCCAGCCGGCGACTTCGACCGTAAGGGCGGCCACAAACCGCATCAAGCCTTGGATGACGGCGGCTTCGAGTTCCATCGGCCAAGGCACGGCGATCAGCATGAAAATCACGGCAAGAGAGAAACAGCGAACCCAAGGCCAGCCCCCGGCCGCATACAAGAGACACGAACTGAGGACTACCAAATCGAGGCCGTGAATCCAGTACACAAGCCGCCATTCGGGGTTGGCTTGGAGCACTAGCCGCAAGGGCAGGAGCAGCAGCAACCCGCCGACGCTTAACCAGCCCGGCAGCGCGGTGTGCTTGCCTGGCTGATTAGCAGGCCGGTCCGGCCAACGGCGCCACACCAGCGCTAGACCCAGCAAAGGGACCGCCCAGCCGTAGTTGTATTGAGGATTCATTTCCCATTCGGCACGCAACTCTCCAAAGAACAGGAGCCAGCAGGCGCCAGCGGCGATCAGGACCACGGGCCAAGCGCCCGGGAGCCTATCCAGCAGGGATTTCCGTTTAGCGCGTGCCCCGGTCGCCATCGCGGGGCCAACCTGGCTTGGGACGGGAGGTAGTTCGGTCATGGAAATGGGCAGAGGGCAGCATCCGGAGCGACGCGTGAGCTCAAGGGGCCGCGTCCGGCATCTGGCTCCGATAGCGCCACAGCACCGGCGCCAATAGTAACGCGCCAAAATACCGTGGAACAAATCGCCTGGGGCTGGACAGGCAACGGAACAACCATCCCAGTCCGGACCGATCCGCCCACTTGGGAATCCGCACCTGGTCACCCGAGAGAAACCCAATCGCCGCTCCGATGCAGTGAATTGACGGCCGTGCATCGCAATGCTCTTTCAAGTAGAGTCCAAGCGTTTCCTGGACGCCACCTCCCAGGCCAATGATGACATGTTGCGGGCGCTTCTGGTTGACCAATTCAACGAGGAGCCGGTCGACAATCCGCCCTGCGGGATACCGCGGCGCCAGGTAGCAATGACGTTGTTGAACGGCGTATCCACTCGACTGCAGCCAGGCCAAATTACGTTCCATTGAAGCGACTGTTGGCATGACCCAGAAGGAAGCGCCCGGCTGCTGAAACTCCGGCCGGCCGAGGAGAACCTGCAGATATTCCAGCCCGGAAATGCGGCGGATCGTGTCACGCATCATCAGATTCCAGAGCATCACCATGAAAGCGCTGTCCGTTAGCACCACGTCGGCCTGGAGCAGCGCCCGACGGTATTCGCAATTGCGCCCAAGTTCAACCAAGGCCGGGGCCGCCGGGGCGACGACCAGGCCGCCCCGGCAGGCCGCTTCGACGGCGTTTTGGGTTGCGCCGACGAAGAAGCTCACCCCGAGTATTTGGCGGTGCTCGGTTTGCCTGGTTAGAGTGGAAGAGGCCATTTCCTTTCGCGGCGCCTAAGGGGACGCCAACAGGAACTTATCGAAGGAGGTAACGTGGTAGCCAGCGCTCTGGAGGAATCCCGTGATTTCTCCCGGGTCCTTGCCTCGCTCTTTCAATATCGACGGGTGAAGTTCCAGCGCCAGGCTCCTGACCCGCTTCGATAGAAACACTTCGGGCGACCCGAGAATCGCCTCATATTCATGGCCTTCGACATCCATTTTCATGAAGTCCGCCCTATGGACGTGGTTGTTATCGAGTAATTGCCGCAGGGTGAGCGTCGTAACCGTTTCGCGGGGCACCGGATACTTCCTGGTCTTGGAGAGACTCGTGGCTCCGGTGATCGTGTCCGGCGCCAGGAAAATCTCCACCGTACCGTTGACGTTGGAGATCGCCACCTGATGAAGCTCGATGTTGGAAGCCCGGTTCAATGAAACGTTCCTTTCCAGCACCGAGCGGAGCCGGGACTGCGGTTCCACCGCGATGACCCTTCCTGGCGGCCCTACCAGTTTGGAGGCAACGATCGAGAAATAGCCTTCGTTGGCGCCCACGTCCACGAAGACAGACCCCTCCCTGAGGTGCGATTCGAACGTGCTGGTTAACTCATCCTCGTAGCGGCCGTCTTGAAGCAGGGTGAGACCGAAATGCGTGCAGGGATCGAGGTGAAAGGTCCCCCGCTCGCAGACTACGACCCGGCGCGTGACCCGGAACAGCCGCTTCAAGACGACGCCGCACCAAGCAGGTCTGAGGGCAAACAGGCTCTTGTAGAACCACAAATGGGATGTGCCGCCATCCATTGCCATGAAATCAGGCTCGATTCGGATGTCCGGCGGCCAAGCCAGCCTGCCCCGGGGGAGGAAGAGACTCCATTTCGGACGCCGCCAGGGCCGGCTCCGGCCATCTGACTTTTATCGGAATACAGGGATTACCGCCGCAAACCATGCTGGCCGGCTGGTCCCGAGTGCTGGCCACGGAGACAAGAACAAGAGGCACTTGACGAAGTGCCAAGCCATTTCCACCCAGAGCGGGCGGCCGCGGTTCAAGCCCACGCGGGCATCGAAGAGATCATTGCGAACTCGTGTCACGGGTTCAGCAGTGAGCGGCGCAGGCCTCCAGCAGTCGGGACAAGATCACCGGCCACGAGTACCCCTTGCGGACCAGAGCTTTCCCACTCTGCCCGCGTTGCCGCCTGGCAGACTCGCCCTCGCGGATGGCTTCCCGGAGAGCAGCGGTGAGCGACTCGGCCGTGGACTCGCACTCCCACCCGGCCTCCGCGGCGGAAATATCCGGGAAATTGCAGGCATGCGTGGCCACGACTGGCACCTCGCAAGCCAGGGCTTCAAGCAAGCTCATGGAGAATCCCTCGGAATAAGACGGCAACACAAATAGATCGGCCGAGTGCAGCAGCACGTTCTTGGCCTGGCCGGTCACTGCACCGGTAAAGCGAACTTGCGGCTCGATATGGGCCGCCTGCGCCCACTTTCGGATCTCCGCCAGGTAGCCTTGCTCATCCGGTCCAGCGATGACCAACTCCCAATCCTTCCGTTCGGCGGCCAGGCCCGCCCAAGCGGGCAGGAGCAGATCGAGCCCCTTCTTGGGATGGATTCTCCCCAGGAACAGTAATCGAGGACCGGCCTTCTTCAGCCGGGCGATCAGGGGCGTTTCGATCGGGGTCGAGAGATCTGCCGGCCGCAGATAGCTCTCGAGGTTCAAGCCATTCGGAGCGATGACGATGGGCGCCGAGATCCCCCGGGCCCGGATTTGTTCAGCCTCTTTGGACGTAAGCGCCCGCCATAGACGCGCGTGAGCGAAATTGGCGTCCTCGAAAAGCCAATGCACCAGACGCTTTTTCCAGCGCGAGCGATTCAGAATCCACGGCTCGAAAAAGCCGTGCGTATGGTAAACCAAAGGCTTGTTCTGCCTCCTGGCTTCGCGTCCGAGAACGAAGTTGGGCCCCGCGTATAATCCGTGGCCATGGATCACATCCGACTCCCGCACCAACCGGCGGGCGTCGCGGTTCATACCGGGCGCAAAGTAGAAGGGATCCGGTCCCAGGCGCGGGAACTCCACGGTACCCTCCGCAGGCCGCTGAGGGCTCTTCCCGCAGGTCGAGCACAAAACCGAGTCAACGCCGCTGGCCATAAACTGGCGGTGAAGGGCCACCGCGCTGGAGCCCAGCCCGCCCCCTTGCAGCGGCTCAAGCGACTGCGTGAAATGAAGGTGACGCATCAAATGCTTGTGTTCGCTGGGCAAAAGAAGGCCTTGCCTCGAGAACAGGAATCCCTCCTCATGGGGCCTCGCGATCCGCACCTGTCGCAAACTGGCTGCTGAGGCTGATCATCTTGCGTCCGTCGGAACGCGGAGCGGCAGAGGCCTTCGGACCGCCCGCATGGCGTTAAGCGCATTTTCTGCAAACGCGCGGCAGGAAAAGTTCTCGATAATCCGCCGGCTGGCTTGGCCCATCGCGCACTGAAGCGCCGGGACCGATTCCAGCGCGAGCAGGACACTCGCCAGCGCGTGCGGCGAGCGCGGATCGAATACGAACCCGTTCTTCCGCATCCGGCCTCTAACCCGGCCCAGGCAACGAAGCAGATCCGGAGCGCTGGGCTCCGGCACCGAGGGCCAACCCGGTTCCAGGAGATCCTCCGCGCAGCCCGCGGTTTCACTGACCACCACCGGCAGGCCCGAAGCCATGGCTTCGTTGACCACCAACCCCCATTCTTCGTAGAGGCTGGGCAGGATGAATGCATCCGCCAACGCGTAGAAGCTGGGGTTTTCATCGATCTGCCGGAAGCCGTAGAAATGGACGCCCGGAGCAGGAGTCTTGAGCTGTGAGGGTTGAACGGCGAGTGTCGAAGCCGGGCCTGGGACGAGGCACTTATCGTACACCGGCAGCTTCAATTCGCGGCACAGCGACCGCAATTTCTCTTCCTCCATCCCGGAGCCGATCAAAACCAAGTGGGTTTGCCTCAACGAGCTGGCATTAAGACATTCACGGTAGGCGCGGATGAGCGTGCCCAGATTCTTCTTGGCGACGAACCGCCCCAGACTAAGAAAGAAGTGCTCCGGCAATCCATACTTTCGTCTTACCTCGATCCTCCGGTCTCTGACCTCATCCGCCCTTCGGGCGAAGTAGTCATTATCCACTGCGTCGTAGCCCGTGAAGATTCTATCCGCCGGCAGCCCCATCGAGGTGAAATACCGCTTCTGAGGTGTGCCGCCGACCAGGGCAGCATCGAACAAGCCGATAAGGCGGCGTTTGATCCACGCGGACAAGCCGGTGGCGCGCGCCGTGCCCGCGTGACTCTCGTTCATCATCACCGTCTTGAGTCCCAACGATTTGGCCGCCAGCACCGCGGCGAGCGATTGCTTCGGAGAATAGCTGGGAAGAAAGCATACCTCGACTCGCAGTTCCGTCAGTTTTCGCCGGGCTTTGAAAAAGACCCTGGTGAAGGAGACCCCCTCGGCCACGGAGTTTTCGCACAGGGTGTGAAGTTGCAAGCCGTGGGTTGCCCGGCTCCAGGCATATTCACTGGTGCGGCTGCCGATCTCCACAGCATGGACCCGGCCCAGCCCATGGAGGCGTTGCAGAGCCCCTGTCCTGGCGAAGTGGTAGGGCCCGTACTGGGCCCAAAGCACACACAAGGTATTCACGGGTGGCCAGAGGCAGCTAAGTTAAAGCTCCCTTTTCCGGGGTGCGCAAGCCGGGCCGCCAAATCCGCAAGCTGCCGCCGCGCGGAAGCACCACCGAATAGGACGGAATCCGCTTCGGCCCCAATAGCCACGCAATCCCCAGCCACAGGAGCAAGGGGGACAGGTTCCAAAAAGCAAACTTAGTAATGGAAATGCCGCCGTCTCGAAACCACTGGATCAGCATGGCGATTCCCATGAGGCATATCAGGCCTGCGATACGGTCGTTTGAGTGAGCCCAGAACCAGCGATGCATCCAACCGAGCAGCGCCCCCACGATCGACATCGTAACCACCACCCCCACCCAACCCCCGCTCATCCAGCCATCGCCGACCAAAGTGACCGTGCGCCCAATGAAATTGCCGTACGTATTCAGGTTGAACAATCTCACGGGAGCGCCGGCCGGCTTCCCCGGCCAGAGCTTGCGCGGAATTGGTTCAGTGAAGAACTGAAGATACTGCGCACCGTAGGTGAACCTGCCCGTCCGGCTGGGAACTTTGGAAACGACGTAGGTCAAAAAATCGAAGTTAGCAAAATCCGGTCCGTCATACTTGCTCCTCACCTCGTCCACGCGAGACATCCCTGCAGTCGCCGAGGGACGCCGGTACTCACGGCCCGCGACATAGTCCTGCAGGGCGTTCCGGTTGTTGCCGACGTAGTTGAACAGCATCAAAACCGGCAGCGCTGAAGCCACCACCGGCAAAGGGAACCATTTGATGCGCTTGTCCCACAAGTACGCGAACGCCAGCGCGACGAACAGGAGGACAAAGGTCCAGCGGGACATGCCCGCGTATGCACGGTACGCCACATAAGGCGCCAACGCCAGCAGGGCGTACCATCTGAACCGGCCGACACAGAGCCAGGCGCAAATCAGTGGGCCGGCCATGTACTGCGCCTCCACGGTGTAGCCGGTCGCGCCCGTCATAACGAAGGTGCCGCCCCGGTTCTCGAGGCCCATCTCCCCGCCGGTTACGGCCCGGATCGAGTAAAGGATCAGCGGCGCAAGGATCAGCGTGGTCAGCACCAGCGCGCGCCGCTCTTCGCGAGTGAAAGCAGGGGGAGAAGCCGAACGAAATTCAGCCCGACACCTTCCGCAGGCCAAGCTCGCTATGGCAAAGACGACCAGGCCGACCGAACTGACACCCAAAGCCCGAAAGATCAACCTTTCGGAAGCGGGGATACGCATGTAATACCACTCATGCTCGAACCCGAAGCAAAGGGCCAATACCGGGCGGATTATGAAGACGACGAGGTGAAAGGCCAGATAGGTGGACAAGGGGTGGAAAACCGAGGCCTGTCCGCTGGCCAGGAACACGCCCAGGACGGCCACCCACAGCAGTATTTGGGCGGCAAGCGCCAAATCAACCAGGTTCTGCATAAGCCAGGTTCCTTGCCGCCGCTCTGCGGGACCCAACCATCTCACAAATCATCCGGGCATTTGAGGGCAAGTCGTACTTCATTATAGTTAACAAGGCGTTGGCGGACATGGACCGCAGCCATTGCCGGTCGTCATTGAGGCGGGCCAGTGCGTCCGCCAGGGCCCGGCTATCCCGCGCCGGGACGACCAATCCGTCCCAGCCATCCGTCACGACCCGGCCACAGTTGGGAGTCGTCACCACCGGCAAACCATGCGCCATGGCCTCGAGCTGAGTGATGGCGAAGCCGTCTGAAACCGTCGGCAGCACATACACATGGGCTTGGCGATAAACCTCCCCGAGTTGGTCCCGAGTGATCCAGCCAAGGACCTTTACATTGGCCGGGAATGACCGGACAGCGCGCTCGGAAATGCCCAGCGGGCCCGCCAGCAAAACCTCGATGTTCCGGTCCTGGAGCAGGCGCGCGGCCTCAGCCAGGTACTGGATTCCCTTCCGAAGAATGACCGAGCCGAGCCAGAGCACTTTCAGAACCCCTTCCGGATTCACTGGATGCAACTCATGATCGCGCGCCAGGTCGATGGCCAGAGGGACCACGATGATTTTGTCCCTGGGCAACCCCTGCCGAACCAGGGCCTCGGCCGACCATTCGGAGTTGACCAGCACGACGTCGGCAATCCCCCACTCCGCCTTGAGCCGCGCCCAATAGGTTTCAGGGAATCGGCCGGGCACTTTCTCCCAACCCGGCCAGCGCTCACCTTCCTCGAGCACCAGGTCCTCTTCCACCTTGCCGGGGTCCACCTGGTCCACTACCGTAAAGACGCCACGCTTCTGAAGCAATTCGAGGGTCTCCAGGCAGTTGGTGTTAAAGCCAAAAAAACAGTCCTTTTCGGGGTCCAATTCGATCCTCTCCAGATGGCCCTGAACCCTCCGGGCAAACCACTCGCCAAACCGGCACCAGACATCCACGATTTTGGACGGCGATGCCCGCCGGTCCAGCAAATGGTCCAGGGCTCGGGTCCAGATCGCTGCCGGGCTGAATGATACCACGCGATCCAGCGGCAGCTCTGAACAAAACCTCGTCGCCAAGGCTCGCGCCCCTTTGGGTCCGCGCCGCAAGAGGCTCCGTCCCGAGCGACACCAGATATCCGCGTAAAACAGGCGGAGCACCTCCAATCGGTGAAAGGCGATCGGCACGGCGTAAGTCTGCCGCGAGCCTTCCTGGGCGACAATCCAGCGCATCGATTGCACTCCCTCAGCCAAGGTCTTGGCCGATTCGCGCTCTTCTGGCGAGTGCGAGTTCATCAAAAAACAGTCCAAGCCCGCACGGGCTCATCTGGACAAACGAAGATCCGACGGGGGCTTTGGCACCTTCACCCAGCGCCCATTCAGCCAGTCAAACTCCACACCATCCCCATTCGATAGCTGCACCGGAGGGCCCAGAGGGGAAGTGCTGGAAGAGTATAGAGATACCGGCAAGTTGGCCAGATTAGTAATGACCAAACGCGCCGTAGGGGGAATCTGCAGCGGCGAATGGTCGTCAAGCAGGTACACCGAATTCGTATTGGCCGTCGATATCTGCTGGCGTATTCCAGTCGCGTAGGTGATAATGTTCGTCTGTCCTACAGGGTCATAACTCTGCTGAAAAGGGAACGTATTGGACAAATCGTCCAGGAAGTACTGCCCCTCAAGCCGGCCACTGGAAAGTTGCGCATATATATTGGTTCCTGTCGCCAGGTTGGCCAGAAAGACAACATTAGAACACCAAGCATAGCCGCCGCCATAAGCGCCGCAATTTGTCGCGACGTTGCCGTTCACCGTCATGTTTACCAGCCGATCCTGCCCGTCACCGCCAATGTTGATCACACAGCCGATTCCGATGAACGCATTTGACGCGACCGTAATGTCGTGGTTATAGTCGGTGCCCTGAAAGGCGTAGCCATCGGTCCCCACACCATAGCTTGAGCCAATAAACCGGTTGCCGGCGATCTGCACGTTGCAGGCTGGTCCCAAAAGGATGCAGAAATGAGGCACCGCCGAAAAGGTGTTGCTTTGGATCGTATAGCCCGGCGAGGGGCAAGTCGTTAATGCGCCCAGAATGGCGCAGCCTTGCTTTTCCATCGACGTTACGGTGTTATTCACGAAAAAGGAGCGAGCGTTCATCGTGCCGCAGTAGAATTCGACGCCTTGCAGCAGGTTTGAGAATAAGCACCCACTGATGATATGGGGTTCGCAGTTAAGGTTGAAACCATCCGCGTTCCCATCTACCAGCCAACAGTTTGTCAGCGTAGTTAGCCCGCGGTCGAAGCTCGTGACACTCTTGAGCATTTCACCGCGCCAATGAATGAACCGGCAATTCAGGAATTGCCGGTTGGAAAGAAGCGTTCCGGGTCCCAGGTCAACCAGGGCGCAATGTGATATATCCCAACCCGAGCCATCGATTGGGTTCGCCGGGGAGGCGGTGTTCGGCTGGATTCCGTTGGTCTGGAACCCGTTGAGAACGCCGCCGTCGAACGTGAGGTTTTGAACCAGCAACGGATAATTGTTGGTGACCGGACCCGCAACGCACAGGATTGTTCCACGCTGCCCGTATGGCCCTTCGAGAGTCCAGGCGCCGCTGCCGAGCAGAATAGTATTGGATGGGGATTGGCCGGCCAGCGTAATCCCGCCGCCATAGTTTGTCAAGGCATAGGCTACGCTGTATCCGACGGTCGTTTTGTAGCCGGCGTTCAATACGGACGGAGGCACCAGCAAATAGGTTCCCGCCGGGACTTGAACGACCGTATTCGTTCCGGTGCAGGCATTGAGACAGTTCTGAAACGCTGGGGCATTCTGGCTGCCGTACGTGCATTGAACGTTGTTAGAGCTGGCGCTCGGCGGCGGGGTGATAAGCCAGTTCGTGCCATTTGAAACATTGGTAATCGTCGCCACCAAATCCTGGTTGTTCGTCAACGAGGTATAAGGACCGACCCCGAACAGCTCGATCACCTTCCCGATGTCCGATGAGGTCGTTAGGTTCGTGCTCCACACGACGGGAGAATTGCTGCTGGTGGACGCCCACGTGCGAACCGCATCGCCGACCGCGCCGAAGCTGGTGACATTGAGCGTGGTCTGCCCGAAAGCGGCGGCGGCCAGCCCGACCCCAATCCCAGCCGCCAGTCCCAGGATGCCCGTTCCTGCAGCATCCCTCGCGCGGCGGCGCTGCCCCCCAGGACCACGGGCCTCTAACTTGGAACGGCGGTCTGCCCATCCCACTCCCGATGCCGCCCAAAACCAGTAGCTCATAATAGAATAGTAGTCCCGTCTTCGTCCCGGCATCGGGATGGCAGGCCTGCGGCCCGCAGTATCCCGCGCGCGTTAACACCCCAAGACACGTGCGACTCGTAGCTCTCCCACATTGGAAGCTGAGGCTCGGAGAGCAATCGCCGCAGGCCCTCTGCCACCGCCATGGCCGAATCCGGCTCCACGGCCACACCGAGACGATATTCCTGGACCGCATCGAGAAGCGGACTCGGCCCTGCGCTGGCCAGCACCGGCCTGCGGCAAGGCACGGCAATACCCAGCACGGCACTTTGCGAATGAAACTCTGACGAGTAGGTCAAAGCGACAAAGTCTGCGGCCTCGAAGAAATCACCAACCTGCTCGTCGCCAACAAACCCCTCGTGAAAACAGCAGCGGTCGGCGACTCCCAGTCGCAAGGCCAAATCCCGATAAAAGGCGAACGGACGTTCCTTGTTCGCCACCCGGCGGCCGGCGATGACGAAAAAGGCGCTCGGATTGGCCACCAAAGCGCGGATGACCAGATCGAGATTCTTGTTGTCCCGCACTTCGCCAAAAGCCAGGAGCACCTTTTGACCGGAGCAGACCCCCCACAGCCGTCGAGTTTCCTCTCGGCCACTCGAGTGCGGGGGGACCTCGTAAACGCCCATGGGAACCACGACTACGCGCACCGCTCCAGGAACAGAGGATCGCTCGGGAAGTGGACCGTGAACCAAAACGAAATCAAGCGCGAGATAGACCAGGCGCCCGGAAAACGCGTGCCACCAGGCTGGGCCCACACAGAAAGTCCTCATGGGATCGTGCAGGTTCGCCGCATACCTCACCCCGCAAACCCTCGCCAGAAACCAATGCGGCCAAATCCACAGAGGGGCCAAATACTCTGCGTAAGCATCGAGCAAGACCAGGTCAGGCCGCTGCCGCACGATCTCCCAGGCCAAACGACTTTGGTTGCCGAGGAAAAACCACAGTTGCCGGACGCGACGCATCAATTTGGGCAGGGCGGTTGGAGGCGCCTCGGTTAAAACGCGGCTCACCGGAAAGCCCAAGGCGCGCCCTGGCAGGAAAGCCGCCGAGCATAGGCAGAGCACCATGGCGCCGGCCCGCTCGAGTGCGACCGCTTGCTGAAAGGTGTGCTCAGCAATGCCCCCATGGGCATGGGGCGCGTAAATCAGGATTCGAGGAGAATTTGCGACCTTCACAAAACCTGCGTTTTCGAGAGGCCCAAGGGTCTCAGCAGAGTCGACCGAGGCGCCGCGCGATCTCCGGGATTCCCTCGGTGTAAAAGCGGTCCCTCACCGCACCAACGTAGTGACGGCACACTCCGTCGGGCCGGCGCGCCCCGGAAATGCTCAATTCATAGCCTCGCGGCAGCAACCCTCCGGCGTTGAACTTCGACGCGTGCAACGCGTACAGGGTCTGCTCAATCGTCCATATATCAGGCATCGTGAGCATGCCGGACTTCCGCAGGAACCCCTCTGAATCGGTTAGCGACATCGCCGCGCGCGGTATGCAGCACAGCCCGACATTCACTCGCGGCCATAACGAGATGCCAAACAGGTTTAGAGCCGCGTCTTGAGACACAAGGTTCGCCTCAATCACATCCTCGTTGAAAAAGAACGACTCACTCCCGGAATCCACCCATCGGAGAATCTCGGTGGGGGCATCAAAGAACAGCACGTCGGTGTCGATCATGATATAGCGTGCCCCAGGCGTCAGAAGGACAAAATCATAAAGCTTAATCGCGACCGGCAGCCGCCTTCTATGTTCGCTGCACAGAGGGTACGACACGAGCGCCTTATCGACCGTGTCGTTGGCTCTCTTGCGGTAATGGAGTCTGGCCGAAAGCCCCATGGCGCGCAGGGGCGCCTCTTCGCCCCCTCGAAGCGTCCCGTCGTCATGGATGTGAAAGGACCAGTTGCGCTGCGTAGCCTTGACAAAACTCGCGATAGACCAAATACACATCTTATACTGGTCCCGGCCCGTGAGGAAATGCACGGGGACCTTTCCCGGCTCTCTGCTGGCAAAGGGATTACGCCAGGACATTATACCTTCGGAGTGGCACGTGAGATACCAGCGCGTGAAACGCGGGCCATTCCTTAGTGAATGTTTGACCAGGAATTTGAAGGCTCTCCAGCTCACGATCTCAGACATCAAACGACCTAATCATGGTCTCCATGAATGCCTCAGGGGAGAAATACCGCCGGGCCTGCGGCGCCCGGGCCACAGCTTGCTCTGTCAATTGGGGCGCGCACCCAAGAAGACGTGCCATCGCCGCAACGAGATGCTCTCCGCTTTCTCCTTCCATGAGCAACCCGGCCCCCATTTCATCGATGACCGAAGCCAGGTGGGTTTCCGGGGTCGCGATCATGGGGATTCCGAGGCAGGCCCCTTCAATCGAGACCCGAGAGAGCCGGCCATAGTAAGAACTGCGGCGGTACG
>Ga0209415_10004600_pt1 | contig 25192 bp, 24 predicted proteins | sample PeaSoiSIISIP2007_FD_187696 | JGI IMG/M metagenome (GOLD analysis project Ga0209415, IMG submission 187696) | Peat soil microbial communities from Weissenstadt, Germany - SII-SIP-2007 (SPAdes) (version 2) | ecosystem: Environmental > Terrestrial > Soil > Wetlands > Peat | place: Germany... | reverse complement strand
ATTTTGACGGAGATGACCAAGACCTTGAGAACGAAACTTCAGCGATCTGAGGCCGACGTAGCCTGGAGAAGACACCAAATGATCCAGGCATTCCCGGAGGCAATGGTTTCGGTCCCACATGAACTTTTGAGAGCAGTTGAGTGCATTCCAGACAAGGAGGACAGACACGTGCTAGCCGCTGCGATCATGGCACGGGCTAACACAATTGTCACGCAAAACACGAAGCATTTCCCGAAGGAATGTCTCGATCAGTACGGCGTGATTTGTCAAACGGCAGACGAGTTCCTCATCCATCAATACCATCTTTCTCCACAGCTTATCCTGGACAAGCTGGACGATCAGGCCTCCGGAATCTCTCAAGATCGCAAGTACGTGGTCGCAAGCTTGAGAGTGTTTGCTGGCGGATTCGGCAACCTTCTGGAGGCGCACCCGTTGTGAGTCCTTCGGAGTTGGCAGCCACGAAATTGTGCGATCCGCTCGCCTAGAACCTCTTCCGCAGAAATTCAAAAAGAACATAGCCAGTAAGCGCCGCGATCATGGCAATCGCAAAATTGGTCCAGGTAAAAACATCTCCGATCGCCCAGGCTAAGCCCCGCTGCTGCCCCATGCCCGAGCGCTCAAATTTTCCCATCAGAAGATTGGCATAAAACAGGAAGACGATGAAACCAACTTCGATCACCGCTCTCCAGATATTTTTTTTCATGGCTGGCTATAGCCCTAAGTCAGCACACCTCAGGGGCTAAAGCCCTGTCGTGTGGGATGCTTTACGGCGCGGCTGAAGCCGCGCCCTTTCAAAACAAAGTCGAAACCTGGCTTTTCCCCGTAACCTACAAAGCCGCGCCCTTTCAAAACAAAGTCGAAACCTGGCTTTTCCCCGTAGCCTACAAAGCCGCGCCCTTTCAAAACAAAAAACCAAAACCTTCAACCATGACTGCTAGCCCATCAGCAATCCGCCATTTACGTTCAGGACATGGCCGGTGATGTAGGACGCATCTTCGGAGGCCAGAAAGCGCACCGCGCTGGCCACGTCCTCGGGAGAGCCTACGCGTCCCAGCGGAATATTTTTCAGCGCGCTCTGCTTGAACTCGTCGCTTAGCGCCGCGGTCATGCTGGTCTCAATAAATCCTGGAGCGACCGCGTTGCACGTTATATTGCGCGATGCTACTTCTCGGGCCATGGCCATGGTCAGGCCGATCAGCCCGGCTTTCGACGCGGCATAATTCGCTTGCCCAGCTTGTCCCATCTGGCCGAAGACGCTGGTGATGTTGATGATTCTTCCCCAGCGCTGCTTGAGCATCGATCCGATTACCTGCTGGATGCACAGATACGCGGAGGTCAGATTCGTGTTGAGCACCGCGTCCCAATCGGCGCGCTTCATGCGCATCACGAGTTGGTCGCGCGTGATGCCAGCGTTATTGACGAGGATGTCGATCTTGCCAAATTGCGCAAGCGCCGACTTGATCGCGGACTTCACCTGCTCTTCGTCGGCCACGTCCATGACAAAGGCCGCGGATTTGCCGCCTGCCGCCGCGATCTCGCTTACGAGTTCGCCTAGTTTCTCCCGGTTGCGCGCCGCTGCGGCGACGATCGCGCCTTCCCGCGACAACGCCAGCGCGCAGGCTCGTCCGATGCCTTGTGACGCTCCCGTAACCAGCGCTACTCGGCCTTCGAGTTTCATGCATGCTCCCCAGGAACCACTTACGGCTCCGAATCAGGAATAGAAGTCAGGAACGGAGGATTATAACCGCCGAAGAGCGGTTCAGGTCTCAGGTCTAAGAGACTCAGACTGAGAGCTGAGAACTCTGCATCTCCGTTGGCATGTTCAACCAATCTGCGTCCCAGCCAGAGCGCCGCTGCCGCTAAAGCCCGCTCGCCATCTGCCGATGATCGTAGAGGAGCGCACTTGGCCTACTCCTCATGAGCCTCTCCAGTTCCCATGCTACCGTGACCGTCCTGATCGCGGACGACAGTTCCTTCATGCGCACCGCGCTTTCTCGGATGGTGGAGTCGGATGACTCGCTTCGCGTTGTCGGCACCGCGCAAGACGGCCTGGAAACACTGGCCAAGATCGACTCGCTGCAACCCGACGTGGTTACGCTCGACATCGATATGCCCGGAATGGACGGCCTCGAAACCCTCCGGCGCGTGATGTGGGAGAAGCCGCGCCCGGTCATCATCGTCAGTTCGCTGGCGCGGAGCGGAGCGGACGCTACCATCGAGGCGCTCGAACTCGGCGCCTTCGACTGCATCGCCAAAGGGCTCAGCTACGCTTCCGAGGATGTCCTCAAAGTCCAGGACGAACTTGTCAGCAAGATCAAGGCTGCCGCGGGTTCTGGCATGTTCGGCACCACCGCGTCTCGCCCGAGCCTGTCTGTGGCGGACGAAGGCGTCCGCTTCTACGCGAGCGCGTCTGCTGCGAGCCTGTCTCGTTCCGGCATGTCTGCTTCTCCCGTGCCTGCGTTCCGATTACCTGCGCCTCGCATCCCTCACCGCACCGTTCTTTCATCTCCGCCTGCGCCTCCTCCCCTGACTCCAGCCGGCCACGCGACCCCGCCTGCCGTGATTGCCATTGGAACTTCCACCGGAGGGCCGAGAGCTTTGAACGAGTTGCTCTCGGCGCTGCCTGCCGATCTTTCAGTACCGATCCTCATCGTGCAGCACATGCCGGCCGGATTCACTGGACCCTTCGCCAAGCGCCTCGACGATAGTTGCCACCTCGAAGTGCACGAGGCCAAGCAGGGAGACGTCATGCTGGCCGGCCACGTCTATATTGCTCCGGCGGGCAAGCACCTCACGGTTCGCCGCCGTTCCGCCGCCGAGGTGGCTCTGAATCTGTCGCTTTTGCCTGGCAACGCTCTCCACGTCCCCTCGGCGGATGTCATGATGTCTTCCGTGGCTCGAGTCTTTCGCTCGTCAGCCATGGGAATCATCCTCACCGGCATGGGAGACGACGGAAGCCGGGGCATGACGGCCATCTTCTCCGCAGGTGGACTCACCTTCGGTCAGGATCAAGCCAGCTGTATTGTCTACGGGATGCCGCGCGCCTGCGCGGAAATGGGTGTGCTAAGCCAGGTTGTCCCGCTGCCCGATATGCCCCGCCGAATCCTGGATGCGCTCCGGCCCCGCAAACCGCACTAGGGATGCGTTTCACAGAATTCGGTAAGAGTTATCCGGCTCTCCCGGCTGCCTGCTGCAGCACCGCCGTCTCGAGGATGGTTTCAATCTTCTCAATCAGCGTCCGCCGTGAATAGGGCTTGGCCAGAAAATAGCTGCGGGACTCCGGCGCTTCAATCTCGTACTCCGCGTTGCCATAGCCGGAGGTGACCAGGATCACTATCTGCGGCGATCGCTCCCGCAAATCCCGCCCCAGTTGCTGGCCCGAGCGGCCGCGAAGCACCATGTCGGTCATCACCAGATCGATTCCCCGGTGGCACTCTTCGTAAACTCTGGCCGCCTCTTGCGCATCGGCGGCGGAGAGGACCTCAAAGCCGGCATGTTCCAGGATGTTGCGGGTCGCGTCGCGGACGAACGGTTCGTCCTCGACCAGGAGAATCGTGCGTCGCCGCGGCCGATCGGTCGCGATTGCAGGGGGCTGAAGAGTCATAACATTCTCCAATTCGCTTTCCTTACAGCTCCTGTTCAGCAATCGCAAGGCCTCGCCGGTCTTCCAGGGTCGGCACACTTCGCACGACGGTCTCTGGCGGTGGAGGTCCTTTGATCCGAATGATCCAACGATCCGAATCATTCATGGAAGCTATTTCACCGCCCTAAGAATGGTTTGCCTGGGATCGAGGACAACCTTTCGCACACCGCTCGGCGCGGGCAAACGAAACGTTGTCTCCTCGCCATCGGCCAGCACCTCGCCGAGAAAAACCAATCCGTTTTCCAGCGTTGCAGCGTATACCGGAACTGCCGTCACCAGATCGTCAGGTACGTCCTTTTGTACGATCACGCCCGTTACCGTGGCCGCGCCAGCTTTCTCGGTGATGCGGACCTCCCGCGTCGAGATCTCTGGAATCGCGGTCCCCTCAATCCAACCTAGCAAGAACCAGTCCAGCTTGCGACGATTCTCGTACCAGAGCGGGCGCGGCAGTTCCTCTTCGAAAACTTGCACCATTTGTTCGGTGCTCAGGCGCTTGCCGGCGTAGCGCTCGCGGATTTTACGCAGGGCGCGAAAGAAGGGCTCGTCGGGATTCGCGCGCCCTTTCCGAGAACGGGATGCCATTTCGGAATCGCGCAGCATCGTGCGCAGCATGTGGAACAGCCAGGTTCCTCTTTCGTAGCTGATCGAATCGTATCCGCGGGGGAAATGGGACGACTCCAGACGCTGGCCGAGCGTCACCGGTCCGGCGTCGCGGAGCCTTTCTCCATCCTGATTCTCGCCCAGAAGATCATGGCGATACTTGTCCAGAATCTCCCGGAATTGCGCTGGTTTTTGCTGCTCCAGCAACATCAGCGAGGCGTAGTTCGCCAGACCTTCCGCGAGCCACTGGTCCCGATAACTGTTCCACAGCACCAGGTCGCCCCACCATTGATGCGCGGTCTCGTGGACGAGCACCTGGCTGTCGATTTCGCGCATTACCGGATCAAGACGCAGATCCGTCAGCTCCTGCGGGCTCAGAAACGCGATGCTCGATAGGAACACCAGGCCGGGCCACCCCTGGCTCGAATTACCCGGCATCTGGGTCAGCGCCAGGGAGCCATACGGATACGGCCCAAACCACTGCGAGAAACTGGTGATGGCCTTTGCCGCCTTGTCCGCGACGGCCTGTGCGTCGTGCGCCGGCGATGGAGGCCCAGGAATCACCACGATCGGCGCCATCGATCTGGGTCTTTGCGAAGTGAGGCCCGGAAAAGGCTCGGGCTCAATCACCTGCGGCCGCGCCTTTGGGAATGTTTTCTCCACGCCCTTCGTGCCGTAGGCCTCCACCCGAATGTTGTCGGCCTTGGCCTCGGCGCGAACGTATTTGCCCAGGTTGAACCCCGCCACCGGAATCGGCCGCTCCGAGGTCCAGCGCGAAACTTTCTCCGCGCCTGCGTCCCCGCTGGTTTCCGTTTCCGCATCCTCCGCGCGTGAGGTTTGTTTCCCCGTCGCCACCAGCGTCCAATTTGCCGGATAGTGGAACTCGATTTCGAACTGTGCCGGGCTCAACCCGAAATTTGGATACCAGGTGCCGCGTTCGCCCACATACAGCAGTCCACTCCCCGCGTCCGAGAGCACCTCGCCCGCATAGCGGAAGCGCACTTTCACTTGCTGTGCGGCGGCCAGCGGAGCAGGGAACACTACCGCTACCAGATCGTTCTCTTTGCGCCGCAACTGGGTTCCCTCGATTGCCGGATTCTGCAGGAAGTCCACCGGCCGCCCATCCGCTTCGACCGCATCCACCTTCAGGTAACGGGACAACTCAAACAGCAGGGTCCGTTCTCCTCCGCCGCGAGTTCGAATGTCGACCTCGGCCGATGCGCGCAACATAGTGGGAGGCTGCACCGATGCTTGAATCCGGAAGGCGGTGATCGAGACGTCACGTGCCAGAGAAGGCGTAACGGCGTTGTCAGCGGCGCGAGGCGCAAACGAAGTCCAGATATCGAAAAACGAGATGCCGTCCTTCACCCGGGGTTGCCCCGCCCATAACGGCTCGGCGTCAGCCGCGTCCCAGACCACTTCAAAAGGGCCTAATTTCTTGCCCACCAAATGGGCGTGCAGCAAAGGCGGAAATTTCCGCTCCGGCTCGGCCCCGCCCGACGTTGGGAGAGAATGACTGAAATCCAGAAACAGACGCAGCGCATCAAACTCCGCCAGGCTGCGGCTGCCATCGCTCCATTCTCTTATGAATTCCACGCCCTCTGGCGCCGGCGTCAGAAAGCGCTGCAAGGTTACTGCCGTATCGTCGTTGAAGCGCAGATACCCGGCGGTGAATTGTTCTTCGAGAATCGCCATGCCTGTGAACAGCGCCAGCGACCCTCGTTCCGCCCGGTCCGGCGGTCGCAGCAGGATCTCGCCCTCGCCCTCGAAGAACGCGCCCGTGATCCGTCCGCAGATGTCTTCTGTAAACGCCAGCGTGCCATCGTCGAAATCGAGATGCAGGCTAGGCCGGTCAATGGCCGCATCGCGAACGTGGTAAACCCTTTGCGGATCGAGTCCCACGGAACGAATGCGCGCGTAAAGATCGCCGGTGGTTTGGGGACAGGGAGCACTTGCTCCGGTCGAATGCGCCCCGGCGGTGAGAGCCGCGAGCAGCCACCACGACGACCCGATCATCCACCGCAACCAGCCCAGCCCTGGCTTCATAAACAGTGCTCAGTTCCCGGTTCGCAGTTTCTCGGGAAAACCCAAGAGCCATCCGATTCCCACTGAGAACTGAGAACCGGGAACTGAGAACTTCCTACAATTATTCCGTTGTTCGACCTAGAAACCGCTCCAGCCCCAACACTATCGTCACCTTACCGCCCTCTCTACCCATTGCTAGAATCAGCCGAGTGCGAGTCCTCGTCCTCATTCTAGTGCTTCTGGCGGCGCTTCCCACGCCCGCCGACGTCATCCATCTCAAGAATGGACGCACCATCTGGGCCGACCAGGTCCGCGAAAACAAGGATAAGGACCGGGTCGAATACGATCTCGGCGATGACACCTACGCTATTCCGAAATCCTCCGTCGAGCGCATCGAGGCCGGAGGCGTCGCGCCCATTCACGCGGGAGCCTCGGCCGGAGTATCGAACGATACTAGCGCGCCCGACATCACCCCACCCGCGCCCTCGTTCAACCACGAAGCCGAGGTTGCCGAAAAAGTCATCCGCGACGGCAAGGTCGATACCGATGCGCTAGCCAGCATGGCACAAACCGGCAATTCCGAACTTGCCGCTACCGCCTATTTTCTGGCCGGCAAGCGCGAATCCGATCATGGCAACTTCCCGCTGGCCAAGCGCTATTACGAATCGGCGCTCCACTTCCAGCCGGACAACTCCACCTTGCTGATCTACTACTCCGCGTGCCTGATGCGTACCGGCCAGGCCGCTGAAGCGCTGCCGTACGCGCAACACGCTGTCAACATCGCTCCCGACTCACCCGATGCCGTCGCCATGCTGGGCTTCGTGCAGTTTGCCAGCGATCATACGCCCGAAGCCATTCGCTCCTGGAAGAAGTCGCTGGCTTTGCGTCCCGACGCCACGGTCAGCCAATACCTCGCCCGCGCCGAGCGCGAAGCCAGCGCCGAATCCGATTTTTCGCAACGCGAAAGCAGCCACTTCAACCTGCATTTCGAGGGCGATGCAACATCCGAGACTTTTCGCCGCAACCTGCTCGGCATCCTCGACTCGGAGTATGACGACCTGGTGCGCGATCTGGGCTATTCGCCCCGCGACAATATTGCCGTTACCCTCTATACGAGGCAGGCATTTTTCGACGTCACCCGCGCCCCGTCCTGGAGCGGCGCCCTCAACGATGGCAAATTGCGCATCCCGATCAGTGGAGTGGCGGGCATTACTCCCGAGTTAGCGCGAGTCTTGAAGCATGAGTTAACCCACTCGTTCGTTTCGCAGATGTCGAGCAAACGCTGCCCCACCTGGCTCAACGAAGGCATCGCGCAGATGGAAGAAGGGAAGTCGCCCGCCGGCAACGGGCGCCAGTTGGCCCAGTTGTTCGCTGCCGGTAATGAGATTCCGTTCAACCTGCTCGAAGGGAATTTCATAAGCTTCTCCGCCCCTGAAGCTGCCCTTGCCTACGCTGAATCTCTCGCCGCCGCCGCCTATATTCACGACACCTACGGCATGATCGAAATCGTGCATATCCTCGAGCGCCTGTCGGAAGGTAGTTCCACCGAAGCTGCCTTGCGCGCCACCATCCATTCCGACTACCGGCAATTGCGCGATGAAATGGCGCGCGCCCTGAAAGAAAAATACGGGGAATAAGTTCGCCCGGAGGGGCAATCGGATGTTGTTGAGGCGCAATTTCTTCCCTCCAAACTGCCGGGATTCCGCCGGAAGCTACCGAAGCGTGTCTTCGGACTCGGGTGCGATTTTGGGGGCGGTGCGCAGAAACTTCATCAGTCCTTCGCCAGTGGCATCGCCGGCCCGCTTTTTGAAAAACTCGGCGGCGGTTTCCACCACCCCAACCTTCTCGGCGACCGCGGCCGCGATCCATTGATTCAAAGACACGCCATCTTCCTTCGCGAGCCGCTGGGCAGCTTTCTTGATCGAAAGGGGAAGTTTCAGTGGATAGGTGGCTTTGCTCATAGTTTCATCTCTCTTAACAGGGCGGCCGGACGCAGCACAGAAACTCTAAACCGCGCGGCAGGTCCGGCAAAGTCTGCGACGTTGTACGTCACCAGCGCATCGGCTTGGCCATTGATTGCAGCCTCGAGCACCATCCCGTCATTGGGGTCGCGAGACTGCGGCCGCCACTGAAAATGAACTTCAACCGGCACGATCAGCGCGGCTAGCTCCGCCAGAAATTCGTCAATCGCTTCGAGCGCCAGGCCATGCGCCAGCCTATGCTCGGGGCGCTTCAACACATCCTCGTACTCCAGGAAAAGAGGCGGAGTCGCCAAAGCCACCAGCCGCCGCTGGGCCACTAGCCGCAGAACCGCGTTTCCCGCTCCCAACCGGGTGCGCAGCGCGGCGACCACGACCGAAGTATCGAGAACGATCCTCTTCATTATACATCTTATAGAATATCACATCCTATAAGATATCTAATTCGAAATGAGAGCTGCGTCACTTGCGAGTTGCCTGGCACTTCGGTAGTGGTGCAGTTTGAAAGGCACATTCCCTCAGGGGCTAAAGCCGCATTCAAAACAGGGCAGTTATCGCAGCGGTAAACCGCTGCGCCACCCAAAATCAACGGCAAGATCGATTTTTTCCGCAAGCTGTGAAGCCGTGCTCCTTCAAAACAAATTCAAACTGATACATTACCGGCACTTCCCACTCATTGCCTCACCACCAACTTTGTGCTAATTTCGCCCGTCATGGCAGGACTGCTTTCCAAACTCGGATTCGGCTCAAGCACGGAAGAAGTTCCCGAGATCGTTCAGGGAGACTCCCCGACCCTGCAGGGCGCCGACCTGGCGGTGGCATATTTTTCCTCGCGGGCGGGAGGCGACCTTCATGATTTTCTGCGGGTCAGTCCACACCGGTTCCTTTTTGGATTGTTGGACGTGGCCGGGAAGCGTGAAACCAGCGGCGCCGTGCTGCAGGCCGCGCAGGCTTGCTTCCGTTCGTCCGCCGAGCAACTGTTCTCCGCCGCCGAACTGAACGAATCGGACGCCATGATCGAACTCTCGCGCCGCTTGAATCTCGAAATCATGCGCGCTGCCGGAGGCGTGCGCAGTTGTCCCGCCTTTGCCGGTTGCTACAACGAGGAGTTGGGCACAGTTTGCTACGTGAATGCAGGCCACACGCCCGCCCTGCTGCGCGCCGACGCGAGTGTTATCGAGTTGCCCGCAACCGGCCTGCCCCTCGGGCTGTTTTCGCTGGCTCCCACCGACGCGCGGATGGTCGGCCTTGGGCCGACAGGCTCGCTGGCGGTGGTTTCACGCGGCGTGGTCGAGGCTGAGTCGAAAAACGCGGAATTTGGCCTGGATGGAGTCAAGAGCGTCATGCAGGTGGGGCCTTCATCGGCCAAACATCTTTCCCGGAGTATCCTGCAAGGCGTGCAGGACTTCATGCACATGGCTCCGAAGCACAACGACGTGACCGCTCTGACGCTGACGCGAGGGAATTAAACGTACATCCTCCCATGCCCCCGAAAACCCCCTGGTAGTGGGTCAGTCTGAATTTGTTTTAAAAGGGCACGGCTTCCGCTGTGCCGTAACCGCCGCCCACCCAATTGGCCTCCACGCGGCTTGCGGCGTAAAATAAAAAAACAGTTTCCCCTCGGGTCTACCGAGATTGGTGTTACCCCAGGTTGCCAGAGAGCCCTAATGAAGAAAACGAAGAAGACCGGATTTTCGCTGTTGTTGGTTGTTGGGTACGCGCTGTTGCTGCCGTCCGTGTCGTTCGCCGACACGGTGGTCGAAGAGATCATCGCCCGGGTGAATAACGAAATCATCACGCGCACCGAATACGTCCGCAGCCGCGATCAGCTCAAGCAGGAAATTCAGCAGCAAGACCCGGCCAGCGCCGACCGCGTTTTTACCGAAAAGCAGCGTGACGTTCTGCGCGACCTGATCGATCAGCAACTGCTGCTGCAGAAAGGCAAAGACCTCGGCATTACCGGAGACACCGAACTCATCAAGCGCCTCGATGAAATGCGCAAGCAGATGAACCTGGAGAGCATGGAGGACCTGGAAAAGGCGGCGGAGGCGCAGGGCGCTTCGTACGAGGAGTTCAAGCAGAATCTGCGCAACCAGATCATCACCCAGCGCGTGATTGGCCAGGAAGTGGGCTCAAAACTGGCGATGAACAAGGAAGACGAAAAGAAATTCTACGAAGAGCACAAAGCAGAGATGGAGCAGCCCGAGCAAGTGCGGCTGAGTGAGATTCTGGTCGCGCCAAAAGTGCCTGCGAAGCCCGCCGCCGGCGCGGACGCCGCAAAACCCGAGCCGCCGTTGGCACCAGAGGCGGATACGGAGACCGCGCTCGAAGCCGCCAAGGCCAAGGCGCAGGACCTGCTCGATCAGATTCACAAGGGCGCAAAGTTCGGCGATCTGGCGAAGAAGTACTCCGATGGCCCGTCGGCGAAAGACGGCGGCGACCTCAGTTATTTCAAGCGCGGCACGCTCTCGAAGGAACTCGAGGATAAGGTCTTCTTACTGAAGGCGGGTGAGGTGACGGAGGTGATTCGCACCAAGCAGGGATATGTGATCTTGCAGGCGGCCGAGCATCAGACGGCGGGTATTCCCACGCTGAAGGAAGTTGAGCCGCGGATCCAGGATGCGTTGTACATGCAGAAACTGCAGCCGGCGCTACGCGCTTATCTGACCACCCTGCGCGAAGAAGCCTACATTGACTACAAGAACGGTTACCTCGACACGGGCGCAAGCGCCAAGCAAACCAAGCCCATCGAGACCACAGCCAAAGAAAGCAATGCAAAGAAACTGAAAAAGAAGAAGAAGCTCGGCGTGTTTTAGACTACTCCGTCGTGGTGCTCCAGCACGCCGTGGCGCGAGGGAGATTCGTATCAGGGCATGCCTTCAGGCATGCCGCACGTGCAGCAGCGATCATGCGCCTTCAGGCGCTGGATGCGGCAAGCCGGTTTCGCGGAGGCTCATGAAAGAGTTCTTTATCTCCGACTGTTCCCAGCAGGAAAACAAGATCATCACCTCCAGCTTCGTGGTGGCGTCGAAGCAGGTGAAGGCCAAGAAAAATGGCGAGCCTTACCTGGCCCTGGTGGTGGCCGACCGCACCGGCCAGATCGAAGCCAAGATGTGGGACAACGTCGACGAATTTATCGACGTCTTCGAGCAGGACGACTTTCTCAAAATTAAGGGGCTGGTCAACAAATATAAGAATCGCTTTCAGCTCACCATCCACAAGCTGCGGCGCATGGAAGAAGGCGATATCGATTTCACCGATTATCTGCCCAAGACCAGCAAAGACATCGGCGAACTCTGGAGAACGCTGACCGAGTTTGTGGCGACGTTCCAGAATCCGCATCTGAAGGCGCTGGTCGAGTTATTCATGGCGGATGCGGAGATCGCCGAGCGTTACCGCAACGCTCCGGCTGCCAAGACGCTTCATCATGCTTACATCGGTGGATTGCTGGATCACGTCGTGTCGCTGTTTCGGTCCTGCGATCTGATGTGCCGGAACTATCCCCAGGTCAACCGCGATCTGCTGTTGACGGGAGCGTTCCTGCATGACATCGGAAAGATCCAGGAACTGACCTACAACCGAGCGTTCTCCTACACCACGCGCGGCCAGTTGCTGGGACACATGATCATCGAACTCGAGATGCTGCAGTCGAAACTAGCCAAGTTGCCTGACTTTCCTCCGGAACTGAAAACCCTGCTCGAGCATTTGATTATCAGCCATCACGGGCAGTACGACTTCGGATCGCCCAAACTGCCCATGTTCCCGGAAGCGCTCATGCTGCATTATCTGGACGATCTGGATTCGAAGATGGAGGCGATGCGCGCTCACTTTGACCGCGAGGCTGAACTGGAAGGGCCGTGGACCAGCTATAACGCGTCACTGGGACGTCCGCTGCTCGATTCCAGGAAATTCATGCAAGGCGAGAAGACGCCCGCGAAAACGGTTGTGCAGGATTCAAGCGCGCCGCCGGCCGCGCCCGCGGCGCCTGAGAGCCAACCTTCGGCCGCGCCCGTACTGGACCTGTTCACCGAACAGAAAGCCTAGAAGCCTGTTGTGCAAGTACGGTTCGTATCAGGGCATGCCTTCAGGCATGCCGAAAAGCTGCGTTATATGAGCGCCTTCAGGCGCCGCCGCCGATCGGTCTCCTATGGATTTCTCACGTTTCGCCACCATCAGCTTCGACTGCTACGGCACCCTGATTGATTGGGAGTCCGGGATTCTGCCTGTCTTGCGCTCCGTGCTCAGGAACCACGGCCAAAGCCTGCCCGACGCCGCCATCCTTGAACTCTATGGGGAATTTGAGGCGGAGGCGGAAAGCGGCCCTTACCAAAGCTACCGCGACGTCCTGCGGTCGGTGGTGCGGGCGTTTGCCGAGCGCCTCCATTTCGGCGCCACTTCCGCCGAAATCCACTCGCTCCACGAATCCGTCCCCGCGTGGCGGCCCTTCCCGGACACGGTGCTTGCATTGCGCGAGCTTCATAAACGTTACAAGCTGGCCGTGATTTCAAACATTGACGACGATCTATTTGCGGAGACGCGAAAACATCTGGGCGTGGAGTTCGACGCCGTGATCACGGCGGAGCAGGCGAGAAGCTATAAGCCTTCCATCAATAATTTTCAGATCGCCTTGCGCACGCTGGCGCTTTCTTCGGATCGCCTGTTGCACGCCGCGCAGAGCATCTATCACGACGTGGTGCCGGCGCGGTCGCTGGGGATCTCGACGGCGTGGGTGAATCGGAAGTCGGCTCGTCCCGGGATTGGCGCGGTTCGAACCTCGGCGGCCCTCGCCTCCGAGAGGAGGCCTGATCTCGAGCTCCCCGATCTCGCCAGCCTCGCCGCCGCAGCGATGAAAAGGGCGCAAGGCTGAGGCCAGGCAGTTACGTCATCGGAACCGGCAACGGAAGGATCTTCTTCTGTATCGCGACTGTGACCAGCTGGGCCTTGTTGTGAATATCGAGTTTGCGCATCAAGTTGAACTTGTGGGCTTCCGCCGTTTTGACGCTGACTCCCAGGAGCGCCGCCACTTTCTTCACCGTGTTGCCCTCGGCGAGCAACTTCATTACTTCACGTTCGCGCAGCGTCAGGGTGCTTCTTCGCAACGGCACTCGCAACACCTGTTTTCGCAGGATCGCGTCGGCTTCCAATCTGCTTTGAATCTGCGGACTCAACGCCCGCTCGCCGCGATGCACTTCGCGCAAGGTGCACAACAAAAGCGGCGCGGGCGTATCTTTCAGAAGGTATCCGCTGCCGCCGGAGCGCAGGGCTTGCCGCACATACTCCCGATCCTCGTGCATGGTCAGATACACGATGCGCGTGCCCGTGCAGTGATCTTCGATGAGGCGTCCGGCTTCAAACGACGACATGCCGGGCATGCCGATATCGAGCAGCACCAGGTCGGGGCGGTGCTCCAGTACCAACTTGAGCGCCTCGGCGGCATCGCTCGCTTCGCCCACCACGTCGAAGTCGGGAGCGTCTTCCAATAGTCGGCGCACACCGTAGCGCAGCATCTCGTGATCGTCAGCAATCACGCAACGAATGGGCTCGGTGACGTTTTGGAAAAAAGCCCCGGCCTTGGTGGTCAGCATGAAGAAATCCTCGCGTCCAGGGACGAAGTGGCGCAAGTAAGGTGGAAACCCTCGGTTGAAACCCTTGGTCTGTCCGGCGATCAGCAGAACTGACTATCGTTTTATTGTACCTGCAAGACACACAAGTTCGGGTGCAAAAATCCTTAAAAAATCAATGCGAGCTGAACTTTCTTCTTCATTTACAATGCCTGTTCCAGATGCTGCGTTATTTTACTTCCGGAGAATCTCACGGCGAGGCCCTGGTTGCGTTCCTTTCCGGGTTGCCTGCCGGTCTGGCCGTGGATCAGGCATTCGTTGACCGCGAACTCTGGCGGCGTCAACAAGGCTTTGGGCGGGGCGGGCGCATGAAGATCGAAACCGACCGGGCGCACTTTCTTTCCGGCGTGCATCACGGCAAAACGATCGGCTCGCCGATCGCCGTGATGCTCGAAAATCGTGACTGGCAGAACTGGAAGGAATCGCTCCCGGTGGAGACGGGCGATCCGGAGAAACACAAGCGCGTGGCATCGCCGCGCCCGGGCCATGCCGATCTTGCGGGAGCTTTGAAGTACGATTTTATGGAAGCGCGCTACGTTCTGGAGCGCGCCTCGGCCCGGGAATCGGCGGCGCGGGTGGCGATTGGCGCGCTCGCCAAGCTGCTGTTGCGCGAGCTGGGTATGGAAGTTTTGAGTCATGTGATCGCGGTCGGCGCGGTTTCGATTGCGGACCGCGAAATCCCATGGCAGCAAATCGAGTCTTTGTCGCGCAAGGACGAGGTGCTCTTGTCGTGCGCCGATGCCGACGCCGAGCAGCGCATGAAGGAAGAAGTCGATAAGGTTCTGCGCACGGGCGATTCAGTGGGCGGAGTATTTGAGGTAGTGGCGTACCGTGTTCCGCCCGGCCTGGGCAGCTATGCGCAATGGGACGAGCGGCTGGATGCGCTGCTGGCCGCGGCGGTCATGTCACTGCAGGCAGTGAAGGCGGTCGAAATCGGCAGCGGCATTCAGGCGGCGCATTCGCCGGGATCGGCCGTGCATGACGAAATCGGCTATCAGAGCGACACGGGGTTTGCGGGCTTCACGCGCACGCGCAACAATGCCGGAGGCCTGGAGGGTGGCGTCTCCAACGGACAGGAGATTCGTGTACGCGGCTATTTGAAGCCGATCTCCACCCTGCGGCGTCCGTTGCAGTCGGTGGATTTCGCGACGCGCGAGCCGGTGAAAGCGGCGTACGAGCGTTCGGATGTATGCGTGGTGCCCGCCGCCGGAGTTGCCGGCGAGGCCATGGTTGCGCTGACGCTGGCGCGCTGCGCGCTCGAAAAATTCGGCGGCGACTCGATGAAAGAAACGAAGCGAAATTTTCAAGGTTATCTGGAACAGCTGAAGAACTACTAGTCCGAAATCCAAAAATGATTTACTCAATTGTTAAGTTTGGCGACCCGGTCCTCGAAAAACCTGCCGCCGAGGTGACCAGCTTTGACGACGAACTCAAGAAGCTCGTGGAGGACATGTTCGAATCGATGTACGCGGCTCGCGGCGTTGGCCTGGCCGCTCCGCAGATCGGCATTTCGAAACGAATCGCGGTCGTGGATGTGACTTTCAAGGAAGATCCTGCCGCCAAACTGGTGCTGATTAATCCGGTCATCATTAACAAGGAAGGCCGCCAGCGGAGCAGTGAAGGCTGCCTGAGTATTCCCGAATTTCGTGAGGACGTCACACGCGCCAAAACCGTGACGGTGCGCGCGCAGGACCTGAGCGGCACATTTTTCGAGCACACCGGGGAAGACCTGCTGGCGCGGGCCTTCCTGCATGAGACCGATCACCTGAACGGCAAGTTGTACATCTCGCACATCAGCGCGCTGAAGCGCGACCTCATCAAGCGCAAGATCAAGAAACTGGTGAAGGCGGGAGAGTGGTAGAGGATTTGGTAATGTTGCAAACGGGTAATTTGTGATTGGAGAGCTACTTGGTTTGGGGTGGCGCAGCGCTTCAGCGCTGCGGTGATCGTTGTGTTGAATGCGGCTTTAGCCGCTGAGGTATCCGCGGTGATGCCAGCGCCTCTTCATCTCGTTTTCTGCGGCACGCCTCGATTTGCAGTTCCTACGCTGGAGAAGCTGGTCGAGGCCGGTCATTCCGTGCCACTGGTGGTGACGCAACCCGATCGGCCCCGCGGGCGCGGGATGGAAGTGGCCGTTTCGCCTGTGAAAGATGCGGCCGTCCGCCTGGGCATTGACGTGGTGCAACCTGCCACTATCAAGAACAACGCCGAATTTCGCGATCAGCTTGCGGCCATTGCCCCGGACGCGATTGTTGTCGTCGGCTATGGGCGCATCGTTCCGCAGTGGATGATCGATCTTCCCCGGCTCGGAAATTTGAACCTGCATGCGTCTCTGCTGCCAAAGTATCGCGGCGCAGCCCCGATCCAGTGGGCGATCGCCAATGGTGAATCCGTTACCGGGGTCACAACCATGCGCATCGATGCCGGGCTCGACACCGGCGACATACTGATGCAACGGGAAACTCCGATAAGCTCCGAAGATACCGCCGAGACATTGGCCCCGAAGCTGGCAGCGGCCGGCGCGGAGCTGATGATCGAGACCCTGCGCCGGCTCGAGAATGGCCAAATCCGCCCGACTCCGCAAGATCATTCGCAGGCCACGCTCGCGCCCATTCTCAAAAAGGAGGATGGCCGCATGGACTTCGCCCGCAGTGCAGAAGAACTATTCAATCGGCTGCGTGGTTTTCAACCGTGGCCCGGAGCGTTCACGGTTTTCAAGGGTAAGACGCTGCAGGTGCACCGCGCTCAACTCTTGCAACCTAGCCGCGAGCTGAAGCCTGGACAGATCGCAGTCGAGGGAGCGCGCCTGTTCGTCGGGTGCGCTGGGGGCGCGAATACCACGCTGGAGTTGCTCGAAGTTCAAACTGAGGGCAAGCGCCGCATGACCGCCCCTGAATTCATCAACGGCTACCGTCCCCAATCGGGCGACTATCTGGGACAATAGCCTGCGATGGCCGCTTCTCCCGCTCGCGCCGCAGCATTCGAAATTCTTCTGCGCGTCGATCGCGAGGAATCCTACGCTTCCGAACTGCTCCATTCCGCCCCGCTTTCGAAACTTTCTTCCCGCGATCACGGGCTCGTCACCGAGTTGGTGATGGGAGTTCTACGGTGGCAATCAGTGCTGGATCAGCGGCTGGCCGCCGCATCGTCGCAGAAACTCAATCGGCTGGACGGCGAGGTGCTGGCTGCGTTGCGCCTCGGCGCCTACCAATTGCAGTTTCTCTCCCGGGTCCCGGCGCGCGCGGCGATCTTCGAAAGTGCTGAACTCGTCAAAGCGGCGCGGAAGCGCTCGGCGGCATCGTTCGTCAATGCAGTTTTAAGGAAAATTGCCGGCGCGGGAGCAGAAGAGGTATTCGCGCAAATCGGCCAGGCTTTCGGCGCCGCCGCGCTCGCTCGCACCGCGGCTCATCCCCCATGGCTGGTGGAACGCTGGAGCTCGCACTATGGGCTGGAGGCGGCGCGGCAGATCTGTCTCCACGATCAGACGGCGCCGGACACGTCCATTCATATTTACAATGATCGATCTGACGGCACTACTGTCGATGCTGAATTGTCCGCGGGTGGCGTGCAACTCGCGCCGGGCTGTCTGCTGTCGGCCGCACGACGCGTGCTTGCGGGCAATGCAGCCGCAACACGCGCTTACCGGGAAGGCCGCATCTCGATTCAGGATGAGGCTTCGCAACTGGTCGCGCTTGTGGCCGGCCGCGGAGAGGCGATACCCAACGGCAAGATACCCGACTGCAGGATTCTCGATTGTTGCGCCGCTCCCGGCAACAAGACTGCAATGCTCGCCCGGCGCAATCCTCATGCTGCAGTGTTTGCCACTGAGTTGCATACCCACCGCGCCCGGCTGCTGCAGAACCTCAATCGCTCGCCGAATGTCCACGTGGTAGCGGCGGACGCACGTCGTTTGCCCTTCGCATGTTTGTTCGACCGGATTCTTGCCGACGTTCCTTGTTCCGGCACCGGCACTCTGGCCCGCAACCCGGAGATCAAGTGGCGGCTCAATGTGGAAGATCTGCTCGATCTTCAGGCGCGGCAGTTGGCTATCCTGAAGTCCGCGCTTCGTCAGCTTGCCATTGGTGGCCGGCTGGTTTATTCGACGTGTTCGCTGGAGCGCGAGGAAAATGAAGCGGTAGTAGAAGCTGTGCTCGGTGGCGCCGCGGAATTCAAGGTCGCGGATTTCAAAGCAGAGTTGGAACAACTGCGGCAGTCTGGCGAGCTTTCCTCCAAACTTGATATCGCGTCGCTTCTTTCCGGACCGTATTTGAGAACGATTCCCGGCGTCCATCCCTGCGACGGCTTTTTCGCCGCAATGATCGAACGACAATGATCGAGCGGAGATGAACAGACAGATTTTACGGTGGAGAGGCGTCACGTCCGTTCAGCCGGGGTGGGAACGCCCCGCTCTCCAGCGCCGATTCTAGCGGACTTCGAAATTCACCGCGCTGCCCGCCACGATTTTCTGCCCCGGCGCCGGAGTCTGAGTCACGATCATGCTTGCCGCGCTCACTTGCGACACCGAGGATGGCCCGACGGGGACGGCTTGCGGCTCGCCAGGCGGCGCCAACGATGGCGGAGGAAGCACACTGACTTTGCCGATCTTGATGCCGGCGTCTTGCAATGCCCGCATCGCGCTGCCGAACAGCTGTCCGGTGAAGTTTGGCATCACATAGGTCGTGGCCTCGGGACCATCGCTGATCAGCAGACTGATCTTTGGCGCCGACACGCCACTGGCGTTCGCCGGCGGGCTCTGCGATATCACCTGCTCGGGAGGCACGTCGGGCAAGCTGACGTGCGCGGCCGAACCCAGACTGAACCCGCGCCGCCGTATGTTCAACTCCGCGATCCGTTGGCTGCCTCCGGTTACGTCGGGAATCGCTACCCGCTGCGGTCCCAGACTTTGCGCTACACGGATCGACCAGCCTCGCCGCACCTTGGTCCCCGGCGGAGGCATTTGAGTCATGATTTTTCCTTCGGGAATGTCGGGGCTGTAGAACTGCCGTTCGATGACCACTTGCAGCCCAGAAGTCGCGCCCGCGCGCTCGGCTTCGAACGGACTCATGCCCACCAGTTTCGGAATGGTCACCTCGCGTCCGTGGATGGCAAGCCGCATGGCCGCGAGCGCCGAAATCAGCGCCACCGTCATCAGCACCAGGGACAGGAGCAGCATGCGGAAAAACTTTCGCATTGCTGAGGATTATAGCTGTCGCGGCGAAGACGCCACCGAGCGCTCAGTACCACGGGCAGGACGTCCGTTCCCACACAAGCTAGATCGCAGCGTCTTGCTGGGGCGGCGCGACAGCCTGCTCCTTCCACTCGTGGCCACAGGCATGGCAGGTCCATCCCTGCTTATACATTGGGACGGGAACACCAGCGTACGCCGTCAAGTAAGCGACCGGCTTGTCTAGTTCTTCATCGCTGACGTCGAGCGACTGGCAATGCGGACACTTCGGCTGCTCAAAATTCCCGACGCCTTCAACATCGAGCATTTCAGGGATGGGCTGGTTCAGAATTTCACTGGCCGCTTCCGCATCCTCGGGGCGAACCTTCAGTTTGATTCCGCCGAGAAGATTGGAAATGAACCAATCCATGCGAATCATGTTGTCGTCAACGAGGTAGGCCTGAATGCCGGCTGACTCCAAGCTGCCCTTCGCCAGCAGCGCTTCGGGAAGATCGCGGAACTGGCGCAGCGTAACGGTTTGGTTGAACTCGAAGACGTCCTCGCCGCGGGGCAGGGCGATCTCCATTTTGAGGCCACGCTTCGCGGTTTCCGCCAGCAGCGCTTCCCGGGCAGCGCCGCTCAATTCATCGCCGCTGCCAGCGATCTGGCCCAGTTCTTCGTCGCTCATCGCGGAGTACACGCCCGCTATGCGGGTACGCTCCTGTTCAGGCATCGGCATAGTCATCGCCCGACATGATACTCCGCGAATGAGACTCCGTATCAGTTTTTGTTCGGGCTCGAAGTTGAACTGGATTGCGGTTCCAACGTCGACAGTGCGGCTTGCGTCTTCTGTTGTGCGACCCATTCGTGAATGCGCGTGCTCAGCACGTCCATCGGAAGCGCGCCGCCTGAAAGCACCTCATCGTGGAAGCCGCGTAAATCGAATTTGTCGCCCAGTTGATCTTTCGAATATTGGCGCAGCTTCAGAATTTCGAGCTGTCCGATTTTGTAGCCGAGCGCTTGCGCCGGCCACGCCATATAGCGGTCGGTCTCGCTCTGCACCGACACCTCGTCAATCGAAGAGTGCGCGTGGAAATAATCCACGACCTGTTGCCGCGCCCAGTGCTTGTAGTGGAAACCGGTATCGACGACCAGGCGAATCGCGCGCAGCATGTCATCCTGCAGGTGGCCGTAATAGCTGTAGGGATCCTGGTAGAACCCGACTTCCTTGCCCAGTCGTTCCGAGTACAGCGCCCATCCTTCGGTATAGGCCGTATAGAATTCGTGCTGGCGGAACAGCGGCAATTCGGGCAACTCTTGCGCAATCGAAATCTGCATGTGATGTCCAGGCACGCCTTCGTGATACGCCGTTGTCTCAATATCCAGAATGGTGCGCTTCGCGAAATCGCCGGTGTTGATCATGATGTGACCCGGCCGCGAGCCGTCGGGAGTGCCGTCCACGTAGGAAGCGTCAGACGCTTCTTTCTCGCGGAACTCCTCCACCGGCAATACCTCCAGCTTGGCCTTGGGCAGCCTGCCAAACATTTGCGGCAAGCGCGCGTACATCTGATCTTCGTACTTGCGGTATAGGTCGAGGAGTTCCTCCCGCGAATGCGCGTGCAGTTTCGGGTCAGCATCCACCGCGGCTTTGAAGCTTTTTATGTCTTTGTAGCCGAGTTGGTTCACCACCGCGAGCATGCGGCCTTCGATCTCCTTTACCTGTTCCAGCCCCAGTTGATGGATTTCTTCGGGCGACAGAGTCGTGGTCGTGCTTTCTTTTACGCGGAACGCGTACCAGGCGTCGCCATCCGGTAGAGCCCACGCTCCGGGTTCCGACCTGCCTTTCGGCGCATACTCGTCGCGAACGAACGCGGTGAACTTGACATAGGCGGGAATCACGGAATCCTTGACGGCGGCTATGCCCGCATCGCGCAGCCGCTTGCGATCGGCCGCGGAGATGGCCTCGGGAAACTTGTCAAATGGATGCGTGAACGGGCTTTGATCCGCGGGCGTAGTAGCGATTCCATTCGCCTGAGTCACTACTTTGTCGAGCAGAATCCTGGGCTGCATCCTCCCCTCGGCCATGCCTTTGCGCATCTGCACGATGGTCTGGTCAAACAAGACCGGAAGCAGCTTCAGCCTCGTGATGTAGTCTTCGTAGTCCTTCACGCTCTCAAACGAAAGGATGTTGACCAGTTGGGGCGCGTCGATGTGAATTCCGCTCTCCTGGCTCACCGGCATCTCCCACGGCTTGAAGCGCGCGCCTTCCAGGCCCATCTTGAGGTCCCGAATCATCAGTTGTTTGTTGAGTGCTTCCTGCTCGGGAAAGCCCGTGGTGTCGATCGCTTCGAAGCGGACCAGAAAGCGGCGGTTCTGTTCCAGGCTATCGTCGATGGCCGCCTGCGAGAAGTCGTCGATTTTGTCGTTGTAGCGCTTGTCCCCGAGAATCGAGGCGTAAATAGGACTGGTACGCATGGTGTATTCCCACTGCTCGTGCAGCAAGTCGTTCAGCGCCTTGCGGCGCACTTCAAGATCAGCCGGTGGATTCGCGGCGGCAACGGCAGCCGGAACCAGCACGGCAACAGCTAACAGGCAAATTAGGAATCGCATTGGAACTCCAGAAGAGAATTTAGTTGGCGTCGAAACAACATCCCACAGACAACTATGTTCTGTTAGACGAATACGTAAGCGAATAGTAATCAGTTCCCCAAAGAATTACTTTCTCGCATTCATCCGCGCCCGCCGCAGTCCGGAAGCAACCCCTCGCCGGACTGCGCGCCCGTATCCGGCGTCGTCCATGGCGGTTGCAGCCGCCGCCGCAATGCCGCCCGGGGTGACGGCCTCCTGCAGCAGCGACTCCAGCGAAATGTTGCCATCGCGCCAGGCGACGATGCCATCCGCCAACGCATGCGCGCCCGCCAGCAGCGCCGTCTTTCGATCGAGTCCGGCGGTTTGCGCAGTCCGCGCCAGCGTCGCCAGTGCGTGATAGCCGTGGCTGCAGGAAAAGGTCACGGTGAATGCATCGAACTTGCTTTCCGGGATTTCGACAACCTGACCGACGCTGGCAAAAAGATCGTGGACGAGTTTGCGATCCGCCCGCGGGAAAGTGCGGGGAAAAGTTACCGCCGTCAGGCCGCGCCCGCTGCGGCACACCGGACTCGGCATGGCACGAACCCACTGCACGGGCGGGCCGGCCAGTTTGCGAAGGACGTGTAGGGGCACACCCGCCGCCAGACTGACCGCAACCAATCGTCGCTCCACTCTTCCGATCCTGCCAAGAAGCTCGCGAACCGAACTCGGACGGACGGCGACGATCAGCAGACCCGCCCGCTTGACGGCGCGTTTCAGATCGGGCTCGGCAACAACCGCATAGCGCTTTCTAAGATTGCGCATCTTGCCCGGATTACGATCATGCACCACCAGGCGGTGTCTGCTGTTAGATTTAGCCAGGCGCAGCCCCGCCAGCATCGCCGAAGTAATCCGCCCTCCGCCGAGGAAGACGACCGTGCTCATGCCATCTCCGCGCAGACTTCGTCAGCGGCTGCCAACAGCGTCTCCACGTCCTGCATGGTGTGGGCGGCGGAAATAATCCAATGCAATCCGTTCGATGGCGTCATGTAGATGCCGCGATCGAGCAGCCCGTGGATGAATCGCGAGTATCTTGCCGTATCGGCGTATTGGCAGTAGTCGCGATAATCATGGATCGCGTTGCGACCGGTAAAGTAAACCTGAAACATCGGGCCGAAACCTTGCACGATCGCGTCAATTTTTGCGCGGTGAAAAACATCCCGCAGCCCGGCGACGGCGGTATCTCCGACCGCGTACAACTGCTTGTAAACTGCACCCGAATTTGCCGCGAGCAGATCGAGATTTGCCGCGATCACGCGCATGGTGAGCCGATGGCCGTTGAAGGTGCCGTAGTGCAGCACCATGCCGCTGCCCCAGCGCATGTGGTCGAGAATCGCGCGCGCTCCCGCCACGGCGCCAATGGGAAATCCCGCGCCCAGAGCCTTGCCAAACGTGCTCAGGTCGGGCTTCAGGCCGTAGTACTGCTGGCATCCGCCAGGAGCATAGCGGAATCCGGTGACAACTTCATCCAGAATGAAGAGTGCGCCCGATCGATGCGCCAGATCGCAGACTCTCTGCAAATATCCAGCGCGCGGCAGGATGCAACCCATGTTTGCCATGATCGGCTCGGTGATCACAGCGGCCAACTCTCGCCCATGCCGGCGCAGAATAGTTTCAAGCGCTTCCAAATCGTTCCACGGCGCCAGCACCACATCATCAAACACCGACGCCGGGATGCCTTCCGAATCTGGAAATCGAGTGGGATTTTCTCTCGGTCCCAGTTGCGCCGCCGGATGGCTGTGCCCGTTCAAGCAGTAAGCGTCGTACCATCCGTGATAATGGCCTTCGAATTTGAGGAATTTTGTTCGCCCAGTGTGTGCGCGCGCCAGACGCAAGGCCAGCATCGTGGCTTCGGTCCCGCTGTTGGTGAAGCGCACCGCCTCTGCTGTCGGCACCATGCGCAGAAATCGCTCAGCCGCTTCCGCCTCCGCCGGAGTGGCGGCCGCGAAATGCGATCCCTCGGCCATTGTCCGCGAAACTACCTCAACAATCTTCGGATGCGCATGACCCTGAATCAGCGCGCCAAACGACATCATGAAATCGATGTACTCGTTCCCGTCGAGATCCCACACGTGGGATCCGCAGCCACGTTCCAATACCACTGGCCCCGGGGAGTACACGGCCGCGCCCCGCGACGGCGAGTTCACGCCTTCGATCAGCGACTGCTGTGCACGTTCATACCACTCGCGCGACCGCTGCCGCTCATTCGTCTTCTTGATTGTCGTGGTCATGGGAATTTGAATTCGGTGAACTCAAGCCGAGCCTGCCAGCCCCCCACCATCGACGACCAGCGCCGTTCCCGTGACAAACGAAGACGCATCGCTCGACAGATAGAGCGCGGCCTGGGCAATTTCCTCCGGCGTTCCCACCCGGCCCAGCGGACGCTTCGCCGATTCGGCAAGAAAGCGGCCGCTCTCTTCCCCAAGTTGCTGCGCTTCCTCGCGCAGCATCTGGGTATCGGTGTCGCCGGGGCAGATGCAATTCACGCGAATTCTCTGCGCCCCGTGGTCGATGGCCATGGCCTTGGTCAGCAGCACGACTGCTCCCTTCGAAGCACAATACACCGCAGCTCTGGCGCCACCCGTCAGCCCCCATCCTGAAGCCGTGTTGACGATGGCTCCGCCGCCCGCTTTCTGCATGTGTGGAATCACTTCGCGCGACAACAGGTAAATCGATTTCACATTCACCGCCATCACCCGGTCCCAGTCTTCTTCGCTGAGATCGAGAACCGTCGTTCGCCGAATGATGCCGGCGTTGTTGAAGAGAATGTCGATTCGGCCGAACTCGCCAATTGCGCGCTCTACTAGCCGCCGACAATCTGCAGTCCGCGTAACATCCACGGCCTCAAAGAAGGCACGCCCGCCCGATTGGACAATTTCGTCAGCGACGCGCTGGCCGGCATCCGCCTGTATATCTGCCAGGGCAATCGCTGCGCCCTCGCGCGCAAACAGCCGTGCCGTGGCGCGTCCTATGCCCGACGCCCCGCCCGTAATCAGCGCGACTTTTCCGGCGAGCTGCATGGTTACCGGCTAGCCAGCCCTCCCGCGGTTTCTCCGCCGTCGCATGTGTATACGTGGCCGGTGATATTTTGCGCATCGTCCGAAGCCAGGAATGCGAACAGCGCCGCAATCTCCTCCGGCTGAGCATGACGGCGCAAAGGGATCTTCCGGTTGACCTCTTCGAGCATTGCATCCGTATACTCGGCGCGCTGCATCGGCGTCAGCACGTATCCCGGAGCCACCGCGCACACCCTGACCTTCGGCGCAAGTTCCAGCGCCATTGACTTCGTCAGCTCAATCACGCCCGCCTTGGTGGCGTTGTAATCCGCATAAAACGGATATCCCATGACGCCATTGGTCGACGCCGTTTGCAGAATCACGCCGCTGCCGCGCGCCATCATGTGCCGCGCCGCCGTCTGCGCCACGTAGAACATTCCGGTGAGATTCACGGCCATTACTTTGTCCCATTCTTCCGGCGTGATGTCGAGAAAGTTATGACGGATGCTGATGCCGGCGTTATTCACCAGCACATC
>Ga0209415_10004599_pt1 | contig 25196 bp, 21 predicted proteins | sample PeaSoiSIISIP2007_FD_187696 | JGI IMG/M metagenome (GOLD analysis project Ga0209415, IMG submission 187696) | Peat soil microbial communities from Weissenstadt, Germany - SII-SIP-2007 (SPAdes) (version 2) | ecosystem: Environmental > Terrestrial > Soil > Wetlands > Peat | place: Germany... | reverse complement strand
CAGCGCCTTGGTGATCAACTCGCCGCTCGCGATTCGCGCCTGCTATCGCGATCGGCTCGGCGCCGCGCTCGAAGATGCCGGCGTGCCGACCCCCGCCGGCTTGCTGGTGACAACATCCGCGAGCATCGAGCCGCAATCGATGGTCCCATTCGACTTCGCCGCCGGCGTTTTCGTCAAGCGCGGCGATCTGCACGCACTCACGGCCGAAGACGTGGTCAAGGTTGACCGCCCGGATCGGATCCGCTCCGAGCTCGCCCGCTTTGCCGCGCGGGGGATTACATCCGCCTATTTACAACAGGCGGTGGACGGCGCCGTAGTCAAATTCTATGGCGTGAGCGGCGGCGGATACTTTGCCGCCGTCAGCGACTACGGGGCACTCACCGTCGCGCTGGAACACGCTCTTGCCGACGCGGCAAATATCACGGCTGCCGCCCTGGGACTCGAAATATGGGGCGGTGACGCTATAGTGAACGACCGTGGTTTCACGATCGTTGATTTCAATGACTGGCCGAGTTTCAGCCGGGTACGCGCGCAGGCCGCGCAAGCGATCGCGCGCCGATGCCTCGAATTGCGGACTCGCGCCGCCTCAAAGCGAAAGGAATAAGGGTGCCTCCTCATTGAGGATGAGCACGCGTCCAGAATGAGCGTCAAAACCGAAAAACTACCCAAGATTTCCACCCCCGTGCCCGGCCCCAAGTCGCGCGACGTATTCGAGGCCGAGCAGCGTCATATCGCGCCCGGCCGCCAGCGGATTTCGCTGCTCGCGGGCGTAGCCTTCGAACGCGGTGACGGAGCGACGCTGACCGACGTGGACGGCAACGTCTACGTCGATTTTTTTGCCGGCGTCGCGGTCGCGGCCCTCGGCCACGGCCATCCGGCGCTGGCGCAGGCGTTATCCACGCAAGCGTCGCGTCTGATGGTCGGCACCTTCGCCACGCCGGAAAGGGCGGAAGCTTTCAGGCTTCTAAGCGAGGTCGCGCCGGGCCGGCTCAAGCGTTCCCATCTTTATAGCGGCGGCGCCGAGGCGGTCGAGGCGGCTCTACGGCTGGCGCGTTCCGCCACCAAGAAGCACGAGGTGCTGAGCTTCTGGGGCGGCTTTCACGGCAAGACCGGCGGCGTTATCGGACTGATCGGCGACGAATCGAAACAGGGCTACGGTCCGCTGCCGGGCGGCCAGTACTCTGTGCCGTATGCCGATTGTTACCGATGCCCGTTCAAGCTGGAGTATCCGGAGTGCGGATTGTTCTGCGTCGAGTTCGCCCGCCAGCAGATCAAGCACTGCTCGGCCGGCGCGCTTGCCGCGGTGATCATCGAACCGTTTCAGGGCACCGCCGGTAACGTGATTCCGCCCGACGATTTCCTGCCCGCAGTCAGAGAGATCGCACGCGAGAACGGGGCGCTGCTGATCGCCGACGAAATGATCACCGGCTTCGGCCGTACCGGCAAGATGTGGGGCGTCGAACATAGCGGCGTCGAGCCCGATATCATGACCATAGGCAAGGGAATGGGCTCGGGCTTTCCGGTCTCGGGCGTGCTCCTTGGCGACGACCTCGCCACCGCCCAGCCGTTTGCCAAGCCGAGTGCGTCGTCCTCAAGCTATGGCGGCAATCCCCTGGCGGCGGTGGCGGTGGCCGAAACCATCCGCACGATCCAGCGCGAGCATCTGGTCGAGAACTCGCGCAGGGTCGGCGCGCTGATGCTCACGCGCCTGCTCGAGCTCAAGGAAAAGTACGAATTTATCGGCGACGTCCGCGGGCGCGGGCTGCTGATTGGACTGGAACTCGTGCGCGACCGCAAGACCAAGCAGGAGATGAGCCGCAAAGTGACCGAGATCATCTTTAAGGAGGCGCTCAAGCGCGGCCTGCTGATCATGGGATACTTCCCGCACGTGCGAATCAATCCGCCGCTAGTGATTAGTGAGGTACAGGCCGAGGCTGGCCTCGCGATCCTGGACGAAGTCTGCGCCTATGTGCGCGACCATCTGGACTGGCGGGCGGAGGCGTAGGCGATGGCTGAGGACGCCGGAAACCGCGGGCTGTTCTGCGACCTGGTGGGCACGCTGGTCAGGTTCGACCAGAACCGCGAACTGCCGCTGGATGCCGCCGGCAATATCGAGATCGAGCTGCTGCCGGGGGTGGCCGAGAAGCTTCGTCCGATGCGCGACGCCCTGATCTGTATCGTTACCAATCAGGCCGGGGTCGCGCGCGGCCGCTTTACGCTCGAGAAGGTCGAGGCCGCGATGGCCGAGGTCGACCGCCAGCTCGGCGGAATCGTGTTCGGATGGCAGATCTGCCCTCATCAGCCGAACGACGGATGCGAGTGTCGCAAGCCCAAGCCAGGGATGATCAAAGATCTCGCCAAGCTTTACGGAATCGACCTGGCCGCGTCGACCATGGTCGGCGATCAGGAAATCGACGCGCAATGCGCGCGTGACGCCGGGGTCGGCGAGTTTATCTACGCCAAGGATTTTTTCGGCTTCAAGCAATGATCAGCGCCGGAGCGCAAAGGTGACGAGGTTGGCAACCGCGCCAGCAACCATAATGATTTCAGCCGACGGCATGAAATGCCGCACGGAGGACATATGAAAATCGGAATCCTGGCTTGGATCACGCCCAAGAGTCCCGACCCTGCAACCGTGGCGAAGAAATGCGAGGCGCTGGGCTTCGAGTCATTCTTCCTTCCTGAGCATCCGATCATTCCCGTCCACTGCAAGACTCCATATCCGATCGGTGACGGCAAAATCCCGGAGCTCTATACTCGCATGGTCGATCCTTTTATAGGATTGGCCTTCGCCGCCGCCGCAACCAGCCGAATCAAGCTCGGCACCGGCGTCTGCCTGGTGCCCGAGCATGAACCGATCGCTCTCGCCAAGGAAATCGCCACGCTCGACCTTTACAGCGGCGGACGCTTCATCTTCGGGATCGGCGCCGGATGGCTGGTCGACGAATCGGAGATCATGGGCGTCGATTTCCGCCGCCGCTGGGCTATAACGCGCGAGTACGTTCGCGCGATGAAGGAACTATGGACCAAGCCGGAGGCCTCTTTCGAGGGCGAGTTCATCAAGTTTCCGCCGGTCCTCTCGTATCCCAAACCGGCGCAGAAGCCACATCCGCCAGTTCATATCGGCGCCGGCGGTCTCGGCCCCGTGGAGCGCGCCCTCAAGATCACGGTCGCGGTCGGCGACGGCTGGGCGCCGCTGAGAATGCCTCCCGATCGGCTCGCCACGGAGCTCGCCAAGCTCAAGAGGATGTGCGCCGAAGCGGATCGGGATTTCAGCCGTATGGAAATCTCGGTGTACTTCCCTGTAGTCGAGGGTGACCCGCAGCACGCTATCGCCCAGTATCGCGAAGCCGGCTGTCATCGACTGGTCCTCGATTCACCCAACCTTGAGAAGGGAAATCCCGAAGCGGAGCTGGAACAACTGGCGCGGCAGTACGGCCTCGGTCGCTGAATCGACGGGTGAAGCTGCGCGGTGCAATATCGGGCTTCGGTCAGGTTGCCGCCCTGGGCCATCTGCCGGGATGGCGCACCCGGCCGGACGTTGAAATAGTCGCGGTGCACGAACCGCTCGCCTCGCGGCGCCACGAGGCGCTCAAACTCATCCGGAACGTCCGGGTCTATGAAGACCTGGAACTGATGCTCAGCGGCGAGCAACTCGACTTTCTCGATGTCGCGAGTCCTCCTGCTTATCACTCCGCCGCTGTTGGTCTGGCACTCGAAGCTGGCATGCATGTGCTGGTGGAAAAGCCGCTCTGCCTGAATCTCGAAGATTTCGACCGCCTGGCGGCTCTGGCCGCCTCGCGCAATCTCACACTCTTCTGCGCACACAACTGGAAGCATGCGCCAGCCTATCACCGCGCAGGTGAATTGCTCGCCCAGGGACGGCTCGGCGCGCTCCGCTATGTTGCCCTGACGCGTTTGCGGACTGAGCAGGCACGCGGCGTCGCGGAGGTGTCGGCGGCCAGCCAAAGCGGTCGCGGCCAATCGGGGCGTGAAGCTTCGTCTACGGGTCGCCCGAATGCGATACCGTGGCGGCTCAACGCCGTGAGCGGAGGCGGCATCCTCATCGACCACGGATGGCACATCTTCTACCTGATGCACTGGCTGATGGGCCATCGCGCGCCCGAAACGATTAGCGCGCGCCTGAGCTTTAATCCGAAGAGCGGAGTTGAGGAGATGGCCGACCTGGGCCTCGGATTTGGCGACGGACGAATCGGCTACGCTCATCTATCGTGGCGTGCGCCGGTGCGGCGCACCTCGGCGACGCTTTACGGTGACGAGGCGATACTCGAAATCGAGGGCGACCGGGGCGTCTTGACCGCGCGCTCAGGCAAACTTGAAGACCTGTCGGTTAGCGACGCGCCCGACGATTCCTACCATTCGGCTTGGTTCGGCAACCTGGCGGCCGAGTTCGAGGGCGTCGTGGCTGGTTCTCACAGTCGCGCTGCCGCCAACAATCTGGCCGAGGCTAGAACGGCGCTTGCCCTGACTCTCGCGGCGCGGAAATCCCATCAGTCTGGTGGCTCAGCGCTAGATTTGAGCCCTGCTAAGCCCGAGCGCTAGAAATCTCGTCCCCCCCCCGCCATTCCGCTCGATCACCGACACTGACCGCTCGGACTGGCTCTTGACTTTAAGAATCTGCTCGGTAAAAGTGTGCCATTGACCGCAAGGTTAGGAGCAGGGCGCGATGCCGCGAAAACGGCGTTCGCTCCTGCGAGCGTGTAGGGGCACCCTCGGCTGAGCCGTGATCGGCTGCCGAAAACTCTAGGTAACGATCGGCAAGCGTTGGAAGAACAGATGAGTGGCGCTGTATCGCGTGTACAATCGCAGGAATCGCGGGATGACATCCTGAAGGCGGCAACGCAGCTCTTTGCCGGACGAGGTTTTCACGAGACCTCGATGGCGGAAGTGGCGCGGGAGGCCAAGGTCAGCAAAGCGCTGATTTTCTGGCACTTCAAGACCAAGGAAGAACTGTTCGTCGCCGTCCTCAACCGGCTGCTCGAACCCTATTACATCGACTTTGCCGAAGAGTCGCGCGAGTTGGACGAGCGGACGCAGTTGCATAGGCTAATCGAATCGTACTTGCTCTTCGTACGCGATAACGCGAACTCGGTGCGCTTCTTTCTGACCCGGATACTGCACGACGATGAGGTGCCCGACGCTGTTACCGGCCAGATCCGCAGGCTTTACGAGGGCTATCAGAGCCTGCTGGTTGACCTGCTTCGCCGCGCTCAAGCTAAGGGGATTTGCTCGCCGACGCTCAAACCGGAGCGCGCTGTAAGCTTCCTATTGTCGGCCTTAAACGGCTTCTTGCTCGAACTATTATTCATGCGTAGCCCCGATTTCGACCTTCAGGGGGCGGTTGAAATGCTTTCCGGGCTTCTATTTCAGGGTGTGCCGCAGGCCCCAAGCGATAGCGGCAGCGGTGTGGCCTGAATCGCGCCTTCACCGGCGCAGGAGTGGTTGGGGGAAAATGCGTATTCCTCTGAGGCTGATGATCGACCTTGCCCGCTACATGAGCCGCAAGAAGCGGGCAGGCGAAAAATATTTCCCGATCGTGCTGATGCTCGAACCTTTGCACGCCTGCAACCTGGCCTGCGTCGGGTGCGGGCGAATCGTCGAGTACAAGGACACCATCCGCGACCAGATGCCGCTCGAAGAGGCGCTGGGAGCAGCAGATGAAGCGGGCGCGCCGATCGTCTCGATCTGCGGCGGCGAGCCGCTGATGTACAAGCATATCGTGCCGCTCACCAAGGCGCTGCTCGAGCGCAAACGTCACGTTCAGATCTGCACCAACGCGCTCTTGCTGGAACGATTCGTCAAGCAGGTCGAGCCCAACGCCTATTTGAGCTTCAACGTCCACATCGACGGGATGAAAGAGACCCACGACCGAGTGGTGGACCGTCAGGGCGTATTCGATACCTGCGTTCGGATGATCAATCTTCTCAAGGAGAAGGGTTATCGCGTCCAGACTAATACCACGGTTTTTCGCGAGACCAGCGCCGCGGAAGTCGAGGAATTAATCAAGATGTTGACGAGGCTGCGGGTGGACGGGATGCTGGTAACGCCGGGCTACCACTATCAGGTGCTGACCAACGACATCTATCTGAAAAAAGACGAGATGCCGTATAAGTTCAAGCAGATCAAGCAGCTCGCCTCTAACCACAAGATCATCAATACGCCGATCTATCTCCAGTATCTGGCCGGCGAGCGCGACCTCTTGTGCAGCCCATGGACCACCGTGACGCGCAATCCGCAGGGCTGGAAAGGCCCCTGTTACTTGATCACCAACGGTCACTATAAGACCTTCAACGAAATGCACGAAGCCACGGACTGGGAGTTTTATCGGACCAAGCAGGATATCCGCTGCCGGGACTGCAAGCTGCATTCGGGTTTCGAAGGAACGGTGGCCTTGGATTTCGGCAAGAATCTCAAGGATACGTGGCAGATGGTGCGTCATTACATCTCTTGAGTCCATCGAGGCGGAATTGGTCGCGCTCGGATGCTCTGAGCGCCTGAGTTGCTGGGTTTGAGTGAACGGACATCTGGGTCATGTACCCAGCCATTAAGCGATGCAAAGCGCCAAGTCAGATCGAATCATAACTCCCTACCCGGGTGCCGGGTTGCCGGTTCAAGGCGGCTTGGTCCTTGGCGACTATCTAAGCGAGCGCTGCCGGTTGATCGAAGCGGCCCTGGCAGATGCGCTGCCTGAACAGCCCGGCACGTCCGCCGCGCGGCTGCTCGAGGCAATGCGATACAGCCTCTTCGCCGGCGGCAAGCGGATTCGTCCGGTGTTGGCCTTGGCGGCTTGCGAAGCGGTTGGCGGACGCATCGAAAGCGCGATCGGGCTCGCCTGCGCGCTGGAGATGATTCACACCTACTCGATGATCCATGACGATCTGCCGTGCATGGACGACGACGACCTGCGCCGCGGCAAGCCCACCAATCACAAGATCTACGGCGAGGCGATGGCGACACTGGCCGGCGACGCGCTGCTGACCGACGCCTTCAAGGTGCTGGCGCGCTCGGGGGACGGCGGATTACCGCCCGCGCTGGTGCTGGAGGTGGTTGCGGAACTAGCCGAAGCGGCGGGTTCCGGAGGAATGGTGGCCGGACAGGCGATTGATATTTTGAGCGAAGGCGTACCCACTGATCCGACCAAGCTGGAGTACCTGCACAGCAAGAAGACCGGCGCGTTGTTCCTCGCCGCGGTCCGCGGCGGCGCACGGCTGGGAGGCGCGAATGAGCCTCAGCTCGAAAGGTTGAGCGCTTACGGGCGTGCGCTGGGTCTCGCCTTTCAAGTTACCGACGACATCCTCGACGTCGAGGCTTCGACCGAACAACTGGGCAAGCGCACGCATAAGGACGAAGCCCGCGGCAAGGCCACCTATCCCGCATTGCTCGGGCTCGAACAGTCGCGCGAGTTTGCGCGCAGCCTGGTGGTCCGCGCGCACGAGGAGCTCACGTCCTTCGGCGAGCGCGCCGAAGCGCTGCGCCGGATCGCAAGCTTCGTGGTGGAGCGAAACCTGTGAATAACCAAGCCGCAACCGCATTGGAGCATCGCCCGCCACGCGCGGGCGCGTGGATGGAAACCGGACGCCCGCGCCAGGCGGTGCTGGTCGCGCCCGGCCGGTTAGAGCTGCGCGAGTTCGAACCGCCTAGTCCCGGACCCGGCGCGGTTCTGATTGCGGTCAAATGCGCGCTCAGCTGCGGTACCGATTTGAAGACCTTCCGCCGCGGCCATCCGATGTTTCACCTGCCGACTCTGTTCGGGCACGAGTTTTCCGGCGTGGTAGTGGAGATCGGCGAGGGGGTGCACAACTTCAAGATTGGCGATCCGATCATGGCGGCGCCGACCGCCCCCTGCGGCGATTGTTTCTACTGCAATCGCGCCCAGGAGAATCTTTGCCCCCAGGTTATGGAGCAGATGGTGCTGGGCGCCTACGCCGACTACCTGCTGCTGCCGGCACACGTCGTCGCGCGCAACGCGTTCAAGAAACCGGCCTCCTTGACGTTTGAAGAAGCCGCCCTGCTCGAACCGCTCTCCTGCGTGCTCCACGCTCAAGAGCTGGCGCGCGCCGAGGAGTTCGAGACCGCGCTGATTCTGGGAGCGGGACCGTTTGGCCTTTTGCATCTGCTCGCGCTCAAGGCCCGTGGCGTGAGCCAGGTGGTGGTGGCCGGCCGCCGCCAGAATCGCCTGAGGCGGGCCGGCGAACTCGGCGCCGACCTGGTGATTGATGTCGACCGGGCCGACCTCGCCCGCGAGATGTCGCGCCTAAACGGCGGCCATGGCCCCGACCTGGTAATAGAATCGACCGGCCAGGTCGCGGGATGGCAGGAGTCTTTGCGCTGGGTGAGACGGGGAGGACGAGTGGTGTTCTTCGGCGGATGCCCCGCCAACACCACCCTGGAGGTCGACACCCGGCGGATGCACTACGATAATCTGAGCCTGCTGGCACCGTTTCATTTTCGCCCTCGCGATGTCAGGCGAGCCTTCGAGGTACTGCGCGACAAAACTCTGAACGCTGGACGTATCATCAGCGCACGCCGGCGGCTGAGCGAGCTGGGTGAAGTGTTCGAGCTGCTCGAGCGCGGCGCGGTTCTGAAATGCGCGGTGATTCCCTGAGCATGGCCGCCGCGACCCGGGCGCGGCTTAGCTGGAGTTCAGCGGAGGGTGCGGTAACGGGAGCGATACGCCGGGAAATATGAGCGACATCATTCAGGCTGAGAATTTTGCGGCCAGCGCGATCGATTCCGCGCCGGCTGATTTCCCCACTCAACTCGATCGGGCGATTGACCGCGCGCAGCGCTCGTTGCTCTCGCTTCAGCAGGCCCGAGGCTACTGGCACGCGCCCCTGGAAGCCAACGCCCAGATGAACGCCGAGTTCATCATCTTTAGCCATTTCATGGGCATGGTCGAGCCCGAGCTCGAGGCTAAACTCAAGCGGCTGCTGCTGGAATCGCAGCAGCCCGATGGTAGCTGGAACTTGTTCCCGGGCGCGGAAGGCTATCTCTCCAGCAGCATCGAAGCCTACTTCGCACTCAAGCTGACGGGACTGCGGGCCGGCGAAGAGCCGATGGGCAGGGCGCGGCGTTGGATTCTTGCCCACGGAGGAATAGCCGCCGCCGGCACGCTGCCACGCTTCTATCTGGCTGCGATGGGCCAAGTGCCGTGGGATGCGACGCCCGCGGTGCCGGTAGAGCTGGCGCTGCTGCCTAATTGGTTTCCAGGAAACATGTACGAGCTCGGGTCGTGGGCGCGCGGCACGGTGTTCGGGCTGATGCTGTTACAGGCGTTGCGCCCCACGGTCAAAGTCGACTATCGCGAGGGCGTGCTCGAGCTTTATATTCAACCGCCGCATTTCACCAAGTTCCGCACGCTTCCCGGACGCCGGCCGCTGTCGCTGCGAAACGCGCTCAACGTGGCGGACAAGCTGCTCAAGTTCTATAACCGCCACCATTTCAAGGGCTTGCGTGATCGCGCCATACAGCAGGCCGAGAACTGGATCCTGCAGCGCCAGGACGCCAACGGCTCGTGGGGCGGAATCGAACCCTGCTACCTGTTGAGCACGATGGCGCTCAAGGCGCTTGGCTACAGCAACGAGCATCCCGTGGTCCAGAAAGCGCTCGACGCTTCGCATGAACTTATTTGGGATTACGGCGACAAGGCTCTTTGCATGCCGTGCGTGTCTCCGAACTGGGATAGCGCACTGGCGGCCAAGGCGTTGCTTGAATCCGATCTCAGTCCGCGCGACGAGGCCCTCGCCAAAGTGGCCAAATGGTTTCTAGACCATCAGATCTTCAAACCCGGCGATTGGTCGATCAAGCGGCCGAACCTGGAACCGGGCGGATGGGCGTTCCAGTTCTTCAACGACCACTATCCGGATGTCGACGACTCGGCCGTGATCGTATGGGTGCTGGCAAACACCGCGCTCGGCGATCGAGCGGCCAAGGATCGCGCGATTCGCGCCGGCAGCACTTGGGCGATCGGAATGCAGTCCCGCGATGGCGGGTTCGCCGCCTTCGATGCCGACAACGATTCCCACTGGATCAACGAGGCGCCGTTCGCGGATGTGGAGGCGGTCACCGACCCGACCTGCCCCGATCTGACCGGGCGGGTACTCGAGATGATGGGCGCGCTGGGTTACCGCCCCGAACACCCGGCGGCGCGCCGCGCTATCGATTGGCTCAAGCGCGAGCAGGAAGCCGACGGCTCGTGGTGGGGGCGATGGGGCGTCAACTATATTTACGGCACTTTCTCCGCGTTGGCGGGATTGCGCGCGATAGGAGTAGACCTCAATCAGGACTGGATCAAGCGCGCGGTGCGATGGCTCAAGCAAAAGCAAAACGCCGACGGCGGGTGGGGCGAAAGCTGCCTGAGCGACCAGGACCCGGCCTGGCACGGGCGCGGCGAGAGCACCGCGTCGCAGACCGCATGGGCGCTGATCGGTCTGCTGGCGGGCGAAGACGGCGTCAGCGACAACGTGACGCGCGGCGTCGGATGGCTGATGGAGCGCCAGACCGCCTTTGGCGACTGGGACGAACAGGCCTTCACCGGCACCGGTTTTCCCAATCACTTCTACCTGCGCTATCACCTGTACGGGCACTACTTTCCGCTGATGGCACTGGGCCGGTTCCGCCGCCGGCTCGCTGAACTGCGCCCATAGCAGGGTGTTGAGAAATGGAGCTAGGAACGGAATATACCGGCCAATGAGGTCAACACCCTGCATGAAAACTGGCTGCTTTCCTCAATCTTCTCCCCCTCCGGGGGAGATAAGAGAGAGGTTGCGGGCTGTGAAAATTCTTTTTTCGACGGCCCGCTAGGGCGCGCGCGGACTCGATGAAGAAGCTTGCGATTCTCGGCTCTACCGGTTCGGTCGGCGTCACCACGCTGGACGTGGTCGGCCGCTTCGGCGATCGCTTCCGCGTGGTGGCGTTGGCGGCGGGAAACAATCTCGAACTGCTGACCAAACAGATTCAACGCTTCCATCCCGACCTGGTATCGGTCGCGACATCCGAGCTCGCACGCCAACTGCGCGCCGCGCTGGGGCCGGCCGAAGTCAAGATAACGTCCGGCCCGGAAGGCGCGCTCGCAGTCGCAACGCATCCCGCGGCTGAGATGGTGGTCTCGGCGATGGTGGGTGCGCTCGGGCTCCGCCCGACGTTGGGCGCGATCGAGGCCGGCAAAGATATCGCCTTTGCCAACAAGGAAGTGCTCGTGGTTGCCGGCGAGCTGGTGACCGGCGCCGCCCGCGCCCGCGGCGTTCGGCTGCTTCCGGTCGACAGCGAGCACAACGCAATCTTTCAATGTCTGGAAGGGCGCGATCGGGCGGCGGTCAAGCGCGTGGTGCTGACCGCGTCGGGCGGGCCGTTCCGGGAGCTCGCCCGCGAGCGCTTCTCGTCGATCACGGTCGCCGACGCGCTCAACCATCCAACCTGGAACATGGGCAACAAGATCACGGTCGACTGCGCCACGATGATGAACAAGGGGCTCGAAGTTATCGAAGCGCGCTGGCTGTTCGATCTCAAGCCCGAACAGATCTCCGTGGTGGTCCATCCGCAGAGCGTGATTCACTCGATGGTCGAGATGATCGACGGGTCGGTGATCGCCGAGATGGCGATTCCCGACATGGCGATACCAATTGCTTACGCCCTCGCCTATCCCGAGCGGCTGCCGCTCACCCATCTGAAGCCGCTCTCCTTGCTGGAGTGCGCGAAGCTCACCTTCGAGGCGCCCGATCTCGAGCGGTTCTCGTGTCTGCGGTTGGCGTACGAGGCGCTGGAGGCGGGCGGCACGATGCCGGCGTGTCTCAATGCCGCGAACGAGGAGCTGGTGGCGGGCTTTCTGGCGAACAAGGTTCGGTTCGTCGATATCCCGCGTCACATCGAAACCGTCATGCAACGCCATCACAGCCGGCCCGCCGCCACTCTGGAGGACTCGTTGGAGGCCGACAGCTGGGCCCGGGCGGCGGCTCGTGAGCTGATCGCCGCCTGAACGCGATGGTCTCGGAGCGCGCGATTGCCGAGCCCAGTCGCGCCGGCGTCGCGCCGGCGGCGGCGCAGGCGCTCGACGACGCTTACGCGTGGTGCGCGCGCCTGGCCCGTTCCCACTATGAGAATTTCACCATCGCGTCGTGGCTGATGCCGCGAGCGATGCGCCCGCACATGTACGCCATCTACGCATACGCTCGGATGGCCGACGACTTCGCCGACGAAGAGCATGACCTCGCCAAGCTCGACGGCTGGGAGCGCGAGCTCGACCTCGCCTACGCTGGAGCGCCGCGCCATCCGGTGTTCGTGGCCCTGGCCGACACCGTCACGCGTTTCGACATCCCGCGCGAACCGTTCGCCGATTTGCTGCGCGCATTCCGCTCGGACGTCGACTTCAAGGGCTTCGACACTATTGAGGATGTGCTCGGCTACTGCCGTTATTCCGCCAATCCGGTCGGGCGGCTGGTTCTGTACCTGTTCGGCTATCGCGACTCCCAGCGCCAGGAACTCGCCGACCGGATCTGCAGCGGTTTGCAACTCGCCAACTTCTGGCAGGACATCGCGATCGATCGCGCCAAGGGGCGAATCTATATCCCTCGTCGCGACATGGAGCGCTTCGGCTACAGCGTCGAAGAACTCGACCGGCGAGTGGTCAATCGAAATTTTGTCGAGCTGATGAGCCACGAGGTCACGTTCGCGCGCGATCTGCTGAGCACTGGCGCGGCGCTTAGCGGACTCGTGGATCGGCGCCTGCGGCGCGACATCCTGATGTTCGCGGGCGGCGGCCTCGCCATCCTGCGCGCGATCGAAAAAGTCGATTACGACGTTTTCCGCCAGCGCCCGAAGCTCAGCAAATTTGACTACCTGAAGCTCGGATGGCACGCGCTGCGCGGACGGTTGGAGGTCTGAGCGCTTGGGACCGGATGCGGCGATGACCGCGGCTGATTCGCGGCGGCTGGAGGCGGACTTCGCACGATGCGCCGAAATAACCCGCCGCTCTTCCTCCAACTTTTACTACGCGTTCATGCTGCTGCCGGCCGAGCGCCGCCGCGCGCTCTACTCTGTCTATGCGTTCTGCCGCTTCATCGACGATATCGCCGACGACGAAAGCATCGGCAACGCAGCAGGCTTGCTCGCGCGCTGGCGGGAGGAACTGGATCGGGTCTATAGCGGCGTTCCAACCCGTGCCATCTCGCGCGCGCTATCCGACAGCGCGACGCGCTTCAACATCCCGCGGCGGTTTTTCGACGAGGTGATCGCCGGGGTCGAGATGGACCTCGAGCGCAAACGCTATTCCACCTTTGACGAACTCCGCCTTTACTGTTATCGCGTCGCCTCGGCGGTGGGCTTGATCTGTATCGAGATCTTCGGTTATCGAAACCAGCGAACGCGTCTGTACGCGGAGAACCTCGGCATCGCTTTTCAGCTCACCAATATCCTACGCGACGTACGCGAGGACGCGGGCCGCGACCGGATCTACCTGCCGCTCGAAGACCTGGCGCGCTTCGCCGTGAGCCAGGAAGAAATTCTTGCCGGCACGCACAGCGAACGCTTCGAGCGCCTGATGAGATTCGAGGCCGAGCGCGCGCGCTCATACTACGAGCAGGCCGAGCAGGCGCTGCCGGCCGAGGACCGGCCGACGCTGTTGGCGGCGGAAGCGATGCGCCTGATCTACGGCGCGATCCTGCGGCAGATCGTTGACTCGAACTATCGCGTGCTCGACCGCCGCCATCGACTGTCGACGCCGCGCAAGCTCTACTTGGTGGGACGCGCCTGGGCCAGCGGACGGCTATGGCTCCCCGCGCGTTAGCGAAGCTGCGATGGCAGACGACCGCGACGTAGTTGTAATCGGCGGCGGCTTCGCCGGCCTCAGCGCGGGCGTCGCGCTGGCCGAGCGCGGCTTTCGCGTCGCGGTACTCGAGCGCAAACCGGCGCTGGGCGGCCGCGCCTACTCGTTCATCGATCCCGAGAGCGGCGACTTCGTCGATAACGGCCAGCACGTGCTGATGGGATGCTACACCGAGACTTTCGATTTCCTCAAAAAGATTGGAACCTACGACAAGCTGGTCTTCCTCGAAAACCTGGAGATCGAAATGATCGCGCCGGGCGGCGCGCGCGCCACGCTCCGTACCGGACGGATGCCCGGCCCGTTCCATATGACCGCCGCCGTTCTGCGCTACGGACATCTGAGTCTTCGGGAAAGGGTGAGCCTGCTTTGGGCCGGACTGCGGCTGCTCGCGATGCGCCGATCGAATCGCGCTTGGCTGGAGCGGACCGACGTCGCGACGCTGATGGATCGTCTGCGCCAATCGGAGCACGCGCGCCAGAGCTTTTGGTATCCGCTGACCGTCGCCACGCTGAACGAAGAGCCCGCGCTGGCCTCGTCGGCTCTCCTCGCCGAGGTGATGAAGCGCGCCTTCTTCGCGCGCCGGCGCGACTCGGCCTTCGTTTACTCTAAGGTCGGGCTGAGCGACCTTTATTGCGGCGCCGCCGCGGACTTTATCCAACAACGCGAGGGCGTGGTCACGTCACGGACCGGCGTCGAGACGCTCGAGCTAGGCGCCGGCGGCGCGGTCGAGCGGGTCAGGTTGCGCGACGGCCGCGCACTCACCGCCGCCAACTTCATCGCGGCGGTGCCATGCGGGCCTTTGCTGCAAATGCTTCCGCCCGGTGCCGGCGACGATCCGTTTTTCGCGCGCCTGGCGGGCCTAACATACTCGCCAATCATCTGCGTTCACGTTTGGCTGGACCGCGAGGTTATCGATTCGGCCTTCGTCGGATTCATCGGTACCACTACCCAGTGGCTGTTCAACAAGCGCAAAATCTTCGACGCGCGCGGCGGCCAGCATCCCGGATATCTCAGCTTCGTCATCAGCGGCGCACGCGCGCTGGTCGAGCGCTCGAACGAAGAACTGCTGGACCAGGTGATGAGTGACCTGAGAGCGATGGTGCCTGCCGCGCGCGAAGCCAAAGTGGTGAAGGCGCTGGTGCTCAAGGAGAAACAGGCGACGATGGCGCCGGCGCCCGATTCGCACGCGCTGCGTCCCGGCGCGGCGACGCCGCTGCCCAATCTGTTTCTGGCCGGCGATTGGATTCAGACCGGCCTGCCCGCGACGATCGAGAGCGCGGTGATTTCCGGCCGCGCGGCGGCGGCCGCGGTGGTGGCGCGCGTCGAGCAAGCGCGGTCGGATGCAAAGGGATAGGCCGATGGCCGGGCGGAGAGCGCTGGTAACGGGCGGCAACGGTTTCGTCGGATGCCACGTAGTGCGCGCGCTGCTTCAGGAAGGCCGCGAGGTCCGCATTCTGCTCCGCGCCGGCGCCGACGTTCGCACGCTGAGCGGCTTGCGGTACGAGCCTTTTATCGGCGACCTGCGCGATCCCGGCGCTGTCGCGCGCGCGGCCGAAGGATGCGGCGAGATCTATCATGTCGCGGCGGACTATCGGCTGTGGCTGCTCGACGAAGCGCCGATGTACGCCACCAATCTCGAGGGCACCAGGAACGTGCTGGCCGCCGCGCGGCGCTCAGGCGTCGCCAGAGTGATTCATACCAGCACCGTCGGCACACTCGGGATTCCTCCCGACGGCCCCGGCCGTGAAGACGTCCCGGTCTCGCTCGAGGACATGGTCGGCGCCTACAAGCGCTCCAAGTTCCTCGCTGAGCAGGCCGCGCTCGAGGCCGCGCGCGCCGGCCTGCCGGTGGTGATCGTCAATCCCTCGACGCCGGTGGGCCCGTTCGATTACAAGCCTACGCCCACCGGACGGGTAATCGTCGATTTCCTCAACGGCCGGATGCCGGCCTACCTCGACACCGGTCTCAACCTGGTTGACGTGGAAGATGTCGCCCGCGGCCATTTGCTCGCGTCCGTGCGCGGCAAAATCGGCGAGAAGTACATCCTGGGCGGCGAGAACCTGACGCTCGGGCAAGTCTTGCAGCGTCTGGCCGCTCTTTCCGGTGTCCCGGCGCCGAAGCTGCGAATCCCGTACGCGGTTGCCTACGGCTTCGCGCTGGCGGCGGAAGCGATCGCGCGAACCGTAACCAAGCGCGAGCCGCGGGCGAGCCTGACCGCGGTCCGGATGGCGCGCAAGCGGATGTTCTTCGATTCGGGCAAGGCTCGACGAGAGCTGGGCTACGCGCCGCGTCCGGTTGATGACGCGGTCGCCCGCGCGATCGCCTATTATCGCGAATCAGGCGCGTGCACCAAGTGACTTCTGAGAAGGCCGGCCTCTCTCGCGCAGCCGTTGGTAACCGAAAACTCGACCAACGGGAGCAGTCTCCCCGTTGGCATGGAATGCCATGAGCCTGCTGCTATCGACGATCGCGCTTCGCCCGTATGTCTTCATCTTTCTGGCGAGCTATCTGTTCATCGCGATTATCAACTTCGGATTGCGCACCACGATTCTGTTCACGGCGCTGACCTATGCGGTGGCGCTCGGATGCGAGTGGAGCTCGGTGCACAACGGCTTCCCCTTCGGCCTCTATCACTACATCGAGGCGACCCGCGCGAGAGAGATTTGGGTCGCGGGCGTGCCGCTGATGGACTCGCTGTCGTTCACCTTTCTGTCGTTCGTCAGTTACAGCGTGGCGTTGCTCGCAAGCTCGCCGCTTTACCGCCGCGGATTCGACCTGCGCATCCTCGATACCTGGAAACTCAGGCGCTCGCCGCGAGTGTGGCTGATGGCGGCGACGTTCATGGTGATGATCGACCTGGTGGTCGATCCGCTGAGCGTGCTCGGCGAGCGCTGGTTCCTCGGTAAAATATTCTGGTATGACCCGCCGGGGCCGCATTTCGGCGTGCCGATCAGCAATTACTTCGGATGGTTTTTCGTCGCGGCCGTGACGGTGGCGATTTTCCAGATGCTCGACGCCCGCTTGAATCGCGGGCCGCACAGGCCACTCGGCGTCGCGCCAGGATTTCCGTCGCGCGCGCTACTGGGCCCGGCGCTTTACGCCGGCATCGTCGGCTTCGGCATCACGATGCTGTTTACAATCGGCGCAGCCGAGATCGCTTGGGCAAGTCTATTTATTTTCGTTCCTTTCCTGGCGTTGCTCGCCAATATCGTTACCCGCCCCGACAGCTATGGTGATAGCGCCGCGATCGCGCGCCACCTCGCCGACTTCCCCTATCATAAAGCGGCATTCCCGGCCGTCGGTGAAAATGCGCCGTCAGATCGTGATGAATTGTTTCCGTCGGTCGGGCGGGCGGGAAAGCAGTCTTCATCGCGGCGTTCGATGCCGCGCTAGCGCGTCGAGGGCGTCGGCAAGAGAAGCGGTGGCGCGAGACAGATTGCGCATCAGCCGCGGCAGCTTGAGCAGCGTCGCGGGATGGCGAACCAGAAACGAGGCGGCGGCAAGCGGCCTCACCTGGCCGTCCGCGCCGCCCAGTTCCGCCGCCGGGATTTCGTCGTCGATGGCGTCGAGCACGGCGCGCACGCACACGAACGGTATACCGTGCGCCGCGGCTTCGAGGCCCAGCACCGCGCTCTCCATATCGACCGCGATCGCACCGCTCTGTTCCTTGGCAACACGCTTGGCCGCGCCGTCGGCCAGCACCCGGCCGGCGGTTAGCATCGCGCCGGTGGCGAAGCGCAGCCCCGCGGCGCGCAACGCGTGCTCGGCGGCGCGCACCTGCTCCGGCTCGAGCGGCAGTATGTGGTCGGCGCTGGAGCTTTCCTTGCCGCCCAGCAGCAGCCGATCGGCAACCACCAGGTCACCTGGCCTAAGCCCTTCGGAAAGCGCGCCAGCCACGCCGGCGGAGATAACCAGCTTCGTGCCAGGGAAGGCCTCAAGAGCGCGGCGAGCGGTCTCGCGAGCGCGCGTCGTTCCCATCCCGGTGGCGATCAGCGTGAGATCCGCTTCCCCCAGCCGACCGTGCAAGCCGTGCAGCCCTTCGACCTCCAGCGCGGAGCGAGCCTCCAGCCTGCGCCTGAAATGAGCCAGTTCACGCGCGAACGCGTAGAAGATCAGCAGCGTTGATGGTTCTTGAGCGGCGGTCACGTTGCGAGCAAAATTGCGCGAGTAGGGGGTCCCGTCAAGCGTGAGTCCCTCCGCGTATACTTTGACCGCCACAGTTCGCGCCATCAAGCACGGTGATCGGCGACCGATCGAGCGCCCGCCGGCGCCATTGCGCCTAATGCTGCCATGAGAGCGATCGTCATCAACGCCGATGACTTCGGGCTCTCTCCTGAGGTCAACGCCGGCGTAATTCGAGCGCATCGCGAAGGCGCACTGACCAGCGCGAGCCTGATGGTTACCGCGCCCGCGTGCGACGCCGCTGTCGCGACGGCGATGAATCATCCGGCGCTCGACGTCGGCCTGCACCTGGTGCTGTGCCAGGGATCCAGCGCGCTGCCGCCTGCCGAGCTTGGCGGTATCGTCGGCGCCGACGGCCGCTTCGCCGCGAATCCGACCCGGGCCGGGCTTAGCTACTTTTTCGATCGCGGATTGCGCGACAAGCTTCGCGCCGAATGCCGCGCGCAAATCGAACGGCACTTGAAGCTGGTCGGGCACCTGAACCACATCGACGGCCACTTGAACCTGCACGTCCATCCGGTGGTAGCCGATATCCTGGTCGAGCTCGCCGCCGAATATCATGTGCCCTGCCTCCGGTTGCCGCGCGAACCGGTGTTCACCACGCTCGCGCTTGCGCGCGACCATCTCGGGCGCAAGCTGGTCGAGGCGCTAATCTTTCGTTCGCTCTCGGCGCGCGCGCGGCGCAAGATGGCCGAGCGCGGGATCCGATCGACCGATTGGCTGTTCGGGCTTCATCAGAGCGGCAATCTGAGCGAGGCTTATCTGCAAGGCGTGATTGCGCGTTTGCCCGAGGGGACGACCGAGCTTTATTTCCATCCCGCCGCCGACATCGGCGGATTGCCTCCTTCGCCGCACGCTCAGATGGAGGTCGAATTGTTGACCAGCCCTAAGCTTCGCGCCGCGCTCGACGCGCACAGCGTGCGACTGACGACCTTCGCCGAGCTGGCCCGCGGGTAGTATGGTTCGCGCTGCCGTTGTTTCGGAACTCGACAGCTCAACGCTATTCTGCGCGTCACCGTTCGGCTAGAAATATTCGAGAACGGGCACGCGGATTCGCGCCACCCCGGGCTTAGTTCGCAAATCAGTGAAAGCCCAATTCAGTGCGGGCCAAGGAAGGAAACACCGATGTACGATCAGGAAGCGGCGGTGACTAGCGTCACGGCCGAAAATTATAGGCTGCCGACCACCGTAACTCCGGACCGTTACGAGATTCGCCTGAGCCCGGACCTGCGGTCGTTCACTTTCGCCGGCGAAGAAACCGTCGCGATAACGGTCCATCAGCCGACCGCGGAGATAGTGCTCAACGCGATCGAGCTAGACATCGATCGGGCCGTCGTCGAGCAGGGTGGACGGCGGCTCACGGCCACCGCGATCGAGCTCGATCCTGTGAACGAGCGCGCCCGGTTGCGTTTCGGCGAGACGCTCGAGACCGGCCCGTGGCGGCTGACGATCGTCTTTCGTGGCATTTTGAACGACAAGCTTCACGGCTTCTATCGCAGCCAGTACAAGGATTCGGCAGGGCAGACCCACAGGGTCGCCGCGACCCAGTTCGAGGCGACCGACGCGCGCCGCGCATTCCCCTGCTGGGACGAGCCTGCGCTGAAGGCGAGCTTCAAAGCCAGCCTGGTGATCGACGAGAACCTGACCGCGATCAGCAACACCGCGATCGAGAGTGAACGGCGGCTGGGCGAGGGCAAGAAGGAGCTCACGTTCAAGGAAACCATCAGGATGTCAAGCTACCTGGTGGCTATCGTGGTCGGCGAGTTCGAGGCCACCGAGGCGGTGGACGTCGACGGCGCGCCGCTCAGAATCGTTCACGTGCCGGGCAAACGGCCACTCACCAACTGGGCGCGCGAGATCGGAGCTTTCTCGCTCAAGTTCTTCGCGGACTACTACGGCGTCAAGTATCCGGGTGACAAGCTCGATCTGATCGCGATTCCCGATTTCGCCTCGGGCGCGATGGAAAACCTGGGCGCGATCACCTTCCGCGAGACCGCCCTGCTGGTCGATGAAAAAAGCGCCTCGCGCTCCGAGCTCGAACGCGTCGCCGACGTGGTCTCGCACGAGAACGCCCATATGTGGTTCGGCGATCTGGTGACCATGAAATGGTGGAACGGGCTGTGGCTCAACGAGGCGTTCGCGACCTTCATGGAGATGCTCGCGGTGGACGCCTGGAAGCCGCAATGGCAGCGCTGGGTGAGCTTCGGCGTATCGCGCGCCTCGGCGATGGCGGTCGACGGGCTTCATAGCACGCGCCCGATCGAGTACACGGTGCGCGCGGCGAGCGAGGCCGGCGGGATGTTCGACATCCTGACTTACGAGAAGGGCGCCGCGGTGCTGAGGATGCTCGAGCAGTATCTCGGCGCCGAGGAGTTCCGCAAGGGCATCGCGCTCTACCTGCGCAAGCATCAGTACGCCAACGCCGAAACCACCGACCTGTGGGACGCGCTCGAAGAGTCGTCCGGCCAGCCGGTGCGCAAGCTGATGGATTCGTGGATCTTCCAGCCCGGGTTTCCGATCGTGAGCGTCAGGCCCGCATCCGGCGGACGCGCACTGGTGTTGAGCCAGCGGCGATTCGTCTATCTGCCCGAAGACCAGCCCAACCCCCAGCTCTGGCATGTGCCGGTGATGGTGAAGGTTCGCACCGAGCGCGGGGTCAGCACTCACAAGCTGCTGCTCACCGACACCGAGACGATGCTGGAACTTCCTGGCCGGATCGAATGGGGGCTCGTCAACCAGGGCGGCCATGGATTTTATCGCTCGCGCTACGCGCCGGAGTTGCTCAGCGCGCTGACCTCGGTGCTGCCGGATCTCGCGCCGGTCGAACGCTTCGCGCTGGTCAGCGATACTTGGGCGGCGGTGGTGGCGGGATTTACGCCGCTTGCCGAATTTCTCAAAATCGCACGGCTGTTTCGCGATGAGACCGATCTCAACGTGTGGCGGGCGTTGCTCGCGGCCTTCAACTACCTCGACATGGTGATCGACGACGCCGCCCGGCCGGGCTTGCAGGCCAGGGTCCGCGAACTGCTGGCGTCGGCCGCGGCGCGCCTGGGATGGTCCCCCCAGCGCGGCGAAAACGAATTGCGGAGCCAGTTGCGCGCCCTCATACTCGGCACGCTCGGCACACTCGGCGCTGATCGCCAATGCTGGGACCGCGCGCGCGCGCTCTACGCCAACTATCGGCAGGATGCTTCGTCGGTGGATCGCAATCTGGTGCCCGCACTGATCTCGATTCTCGCCTACAGCGGCGGTGAGGCCGAGTACCGGGAATTCAAAGATAACTTCAAGGCCGCCCGCACTCCGCAGGAAGAGCAGCGCTATCTGTTCTCGCTGGCCGGATTTCGCCACCCGGAACTGCTGCGCGCCACGATGGAGATGACGCTGAGCGGCGAGGTGCGCACCCAGAATGCGCCCTACCTGCTGCATTCATTGCTGTATAACACCGTCTGCCGAGAAGAGGCCTGGCGTTTCCTCAAACGCAACTGGGACAAGATGATCGAGCGCTATCCGGAGAACTCGATACCGCGGATGTGCGAGGGCGTAATCGCGCTCGCGGCGCTCGAGGACGAAGTCCGGGAGTTCTTCGCCACCCACAAGGTCAAGCAGAGCGGCAAGGCGATCGACCAGCATCTCGAGCGCCTGCGGGTGGCGGTGGCGTTCAAACACCGCGAGGGCGCGAATCTCGAACCTCAGCTCAAGGGCTGATCGTGCGGCGCGTTGCGCGTCTGGCGGCCGAGCTTTGGCGGGATTTGCGCTTTGGCCGAGGTCGGGCGCACAATCGCGCCCAAGGTTTGACGACTCGAATAATCGCGAAAGGCAGGATTGCCGATGGCAGAGCGCAGGCTCAAGTTTTGGGGCTGGGGTTACGAGGACCAGGGACCGAACCCGGAGCAGCAGCAGCGGCTGGCGGAGCGGATGGCGAAGCGCTTCGGCGTGGCCGAGTTGAAGATCCTGCCGCCGCCCACGCTGGATGATCTCGATCTGCGCGCGCCCAGGCTTTCGCCGCCCTCCGCGCTGGCCGCGATTTGCTCGACCGACCGGTACGATCGCGCCGCGCACACTTACGGCAGGTCGTACAGCGACGGGGTGCGGATGTTTCGGCGCGATTTTCGCAACCCGCCCGACGTGGTCGCCTTCCCGCGCTCGGAGCAGGATATCGTGCGGCTGCTGGAGTGGTGCGACAGCGCCAACGCCGCGGTGATTCCATTCGGCGGCGGCTCGAGCGTGGTCAGCGGCGTTGGACCGATCGATGACGACAGCTATCGCGGCGTGGTTTCGATCGATCTGCGCCACCTCGACAAGGTGCTGGAAATCGATCGCACCTCGCGCGCCGCGCGCATCCAGGCGGGCGTGATGGGCCCGGCGCTCGAGGATCAACTCCGCCCGCACCGCCTGACGCTGCGCCACTTTCCTCAGTCGTTCGAATTCTCGTCGCTCGGCGGCTGGATCGCGACCCGCTCGGGCGGCCATTTCGCGACGCTCTACACCCATATCGACGACTTCGTCGAATCGACGCGGGTAGTGACGCCGACCGGAATCCTGGAATCGCGCCGGCTGCCGGGCTCCGGCGCCGGGCCGAGCCCGGACCGGATGTTTATCGGCTCCGAGGGCACGCTCGGGATTATCACCGAGGCCTGGATGCGGTTGCAGGACCGGCCCACGATGCGCGCAGCCACATCGGTACCGTTTCCTGATTTTATCTCGGGTGCCAACGCCGCGCGCGCGATCTCGCAGTCCGGTCTCTATCCGGCGAACTGCCGCCTACTCGATCCGGGCGAGGCGTTGTCGGCCGGCGCGGGCGACGGCACGGCAGCTATCCTGGTGCTGGCGTTCGAGTCAGCCGATCACAACCTCGACGCTTGGATGGCGCGGGCGCTCGAGTGCTGCGCCGATCACGGCGGGAAGATACCCGAGGAAGCGGTAAAGACGCGCAGCGATAGCGGTGCGACGCAGGAGGGCGCGGCCGGGGCTTGGCGCAGGACCTTCCTCAACGCTCCCTACGTCCGCGACGTGCTGATCGCGATGAGCGTCATCAGCGAAACCTTCGAGACCGCGATTACCTGGGAGCGCTTTCCCGATTTTCACGCTCAGGTGACCGAAGCGACGCAGCGGGCGGTCGCCAAAGTTTGCGGCACGGGCACGGTGACCTGCCGCTTCACTCACGTTTACCCGGATGGCCCGGCGCCGTACTACACGATCCTGGCGCCCGGACGGCGGGGCAGCGAGATCGAACAATGGAACGAGATCAAGCTGGCGGCGTCGGATACGCTGATCCGGCTGGGCGGCACGATCACTCATCATCATGCAATCGGCCGCGACCATCGCAGATGGTACGATCGCCAGCGGCCCGACGGCTTTGCGCGCGCGCTTCAGGCCGCCAAGCGCGCCCTCGATCCGCGCGGAATCCTCAATCCAGGAGTGCTGATCGATCCGATCCGCTAGCGTCCTAAGTTGGAAGAACGATTCACAATTCGCATGCGTGGAAGCGGGGCCGATTGTCAGCGATTCTTTCACCTTCTTGGTGTACGTCATCCTGAGCGAAGCGAAGGATCTACGCGAAGCGATGAGTCTTTTCCTGGACGTAGCCGCAAACAGAAAATCGCTCCGCGTAGATTCATCGCTGCGCTTGGAATGACAAACAAACTGATAATTTATAAGCGAACTTCCGACTCGGGACATTAGCGCCTTCCAACTTGTCGCGCGGCGATGCCGGATCGCATACCGCGGGGGATTTAACTCGCAGACGGCGCTTTCGTGTAGCCAACACGCGCGAAGAGCCGCCCCTATCCAGTAGTCAGAATTTCTCTTTGAAGGGGCGGACCTCGAGCTCCATCGTCCAGGCGCTGCGATCCTGATGGGCTAGATGCCAGTAGGTCTCCGCGATCGCGTCGGGCTTCAGCATGTCTTCCGGCTTGAGACCGGGAAAGTTCCTGCCAGGAATGTCGATCGCGCCATCGACATTGATGTGCGCGGCGTGAATACCCTTGGGACCGAGGTCGCGCGCCATCGATTGCGCCAGCCCGCGGAGCGCGAACTTCGCGGGTCCGAAGGCCACAGAGTGCGCGCCGGCCTTGACTCCGGCGGTCGCACCGGTGAAGAGCACCACGCCGCGGCCGCGGGTGACCATATCGCCAACCACTTGCTTGGCGCAGAGGAAGGCGCCGAACGCATTGATGCGCCAGCAGTTTTCGAACTGCTCCGGCGACACCTCCGCAAGCGAGCCGAACGGCCCGGTGCCGGCGTTGTAGATCAGGATCTCGGGCGCGCCCAACTCGCGGCGAATCTTCTCGAACGCCGCGGCAATTTGCTCCGCGACTCCAACGTCGGCCGGGAAGCCAGCGGCCTGCCCGCCCGCAGCCCCGATTTCGGCGCCGAACTGGTTCAGATAGTCGGCGCTGCGGGCGACCATCGCCACGCGATATTCATGCGCGAACCGCCGGACCAGCGCGGCGCCAAGGCCCGGTCCGATTCCCACGATTACGGCCACAGGCGGCTGTTTGGTTTGGTTCATCCGATTCGCCTCGCTTAGTCGATACTCAGTTTCTTCTTCGCCGCCTCGCTTATCATCTGTGGGTTCCAGGGCGGATCCCACACCAATTCGACATTGGCTTCGCGGCATCCGGGTAGGCCGAGCAACTTATCCTCGACATCGTGCGCGATCATCGCTCCCATGTGGCAGCCTGGCGCCGTCAGGGTCATCTGAATAGTGATCACGTCGTCTTGCAAGCTGACCGCGTAGACCAAACCCAGGTCCACGATGTTGACCGGGATTTCCGGGTCGTAACATTCGCGCAAGACTTGGTAAACGTCGTCTTCGGTGAGCATCGGTTAAAACCTCATCGTAGCGCGGCTGCGCCAACCGGCGGCACTTGGCCGGCTCGAACGATTCTGCCGCGGCTGGGTTTATTATATACAGAGCATAATCGTTTCAGAATTCCCGAGCCCGGAGGCTGCGATGGCCGACAAGGAACAACTCTGCGATGACGCGGTCGATTGCTACGCGGAGGACAAGTACGACGAAGCGATAGCGCTATATAAGCAGGCGCTCGAACTCGATCCCAACTTCGACGATGCGATTCATGGTCTGACGATGTGCTATCAGGCCAAGGGCGATCTGGACGCCGCGATCGAGTTGACCAAGCGCTCGATCGAGCGCAATCCCGAGGACATCCTG
>Ga0209415_10004597_pt1 | contig 25200 bp, 25 predicted proteins | sample PeaSoiSIISIP2007_FD_187696 | JGI IMG/M metagenome (GOLD analysis project Ga0209415, IMG submission 187696) | Peat soil microbial communities from Weissenstadt, Germany - SII-SIP-2007 (SPAdes) (version 2) | ecosystem: Environmental > Terrestrial > Soil > Wetlands > Peat | place: Germany... | reverse complement strand
CTTCACTGGTGACCGCCCTCAGGATGATGGGATGCTCATAGGTACGGCTATCCCCCATGACGCCTACACTTTTGATTGAGGGCAAAACAGCAAAGCTTTGCCACAAATCACGATACATTCCTGCACGACGAATTTCTTCTAAAATGATGGCGTCCGCTTCCCGTAACATATCAAGTTTCTCACGGGTCACTTCACCGAGAATACGGATTGCTAGTCCTGGCCCTGGGAACGGTTGTCGCCAAACAATCTCCTCACTTAACCCCAGTTCAGTTCCGAGCTCGCGCACTTCATCTTTAAAGAGCATCCTTAACGGCTCGATCAATTCGAATTGCATGTCCTCGGGCAAACCGCCAACATTATGATGGCTCTTAATTGTTTCCGCGGTATCCGTTCCGCTCTCCACGATATCCGGATAAAGCGTCCCTTGAACCAGGAAATCGACCTGACCAAGTTTTAAAGCCTCCACTTCAAAGACGCGAATAAACTCATTGCCGATCGCCTTACGTTTCGTTTCGGGATCTGAAACACCAGCCAACTTTTGCAAAAATCGTTCTTGGACATCCACAAACACCAAATTGAGTTCGAACTGCTCGATAAAAATTTTTTTAACTTGCTCTGCCTCATTTTTGCGCATGAAACCATGATCAACAAAAACGCAAGTCAGTTGATCCCCCACGGCCCGGTGCACGAGAGCAGCGGCCACCGAAGAATCCACGCCACCGCTCAACGCACAAAGGACACGACCATTTCCAACCTTGGCCCGGATCGCAGCGACTTGTAACTCGATAAAGGACTCCATTGTCCAGTCCCCAACACAACCACAAATATCGAAAAGAAATTTTTCTAACATCGCTTGTCCATCCGGAGTATGTTTCACTTCAGGATGAAACTGAACGCCATAGAAATGTCGCGTTTCATCCATCATGGCTGCAATCGGAGTATTCCAAGTATGGGCAGCAACCACAAAACCTTCAGGTAATTTATGAACAGAATCACCGTGGCTCATCCAGCAAGGGCGTTCTCCGCCCAAGTTCTTCCATAAATCCGTCGTGATGTCAACCGTCAGCATTGCGTTCCCATACTCGCTGGCTTCGGGATGTACTACACTTCCCCCTAATTGTACTGTCATCAGCTGCATGCCATAACAAATCCCCAGGATGGGGATTCCTAAGTTATAAATTTCAGGGTCCACTTCAGGGGCATTGAGCTGATTGACGCTTGCCGGCCCCCCCGAGAAAATAATACCCTTGGGCTGACGAGCCCGGATCTCTTCGATTGACGTCTTATGAGAAACCATTTCTGAATAGACATGGGCCTCACGCACACGACGAGCAATAAGTTGATTATATTGTCCTCCAAAATCTAAAACCAAGATAACTTCTTTTGGCACTGTTTATCATCACCATTTCTTATCAAAATATCCAAATACTATCTATGCGTTTTAGCCTAGTTAACTTCATAGGTTTCCTGTTTTAAAACCCCGACGTAGGGCAAATTGCGATACCCTTCATTGAAGTCCAAACCGTAACCCACCACAAATTCGTCCGGAATCGTGAAGCCATTGTAATCCGGAAAGACATCTACTTGCCGACGGGTGGCTTTGTCGAGTAACGTAACCACTTTTACGCTGAGAGGATTCCGTGCTGTTAAATTCTCTTTTAAATATTTTAACGTCAATCCCGTATCGACGATATCCTCAATAATCAGAATATGGACATCTTCAACACTTCGATCCAGATCTTTGAGAATCCGCACCACGCCGGAGGACTGGGTTGACGCGCCATAGCTCGATAACGCCATAAAATCATAGGCCAACGGCAATTTAATTTCACGAATGAGGTCCGCCATAAAAAGAACAGAACCTTTTAGAATCCCAAGAGCCAAGACGCTCTTTCCTTCGTAATCATGGGTAATTTCTGCTCCCAGTTCTGCTACCCGCCTGCTTAATTCTTCCCGTGAGATTAAAACCTTGGCAATATCTTCTTCCATTTAAAAAAGGCACCTCCACCATATACTACAAATACTAAATCTACTTTTATAAGGTTTCCAACTTCATAAAATTTCTGTTAACCTCTCCATGGATATATTCGATATTCGATATTTGAACCTCGAATCGGCGGTTAGTCCTCGGATAAAGTCATGTCAAAACTATATCAGAGGCTTGTCCATTGTGCAATCGTTTTGAAAAAGTAGCGAGGCAGGCCATTACCCAAAGGGTATAGGCCTGCCTTTTGTGAACTCATAAACATTATCTTCAGATATCCGGCGCTAGTATAGTTATCTTCTTTCCAATATCCTTAAACTCAAGTGTCATTGTCATGGGGTCGGACTTTGCTTTATTTTTTGCTTCGATCATCGCCTTTACAAGCATCTTATCAGACTTACGAATATAAAGCGTGTACTGAAAATCTGTCCAAAATTCCTCCATCGTTTGATTCTGCACACTGGGTTTTAAATAACAAATCCATACTTTTTCTCCATTGACGTTTCCTTGACCGCTAAGCATCACCTCTCCAGGCTCTTTCATTTGAAGCGAAGATAAGGGGTCGAGCTCCGCCAGAAAGACCTCCTGAGCAGCCGGGGCATTAGCAAACCTGATCCACTTCTTGTTAAAAGGATCTTTGCTGTAGGTAGAATCCCCGATTTTGATCATCTCCACTTCGCTTCCTGTCATCTGCCCCAAGATCCGAGTGTTCCCACCAGCTTTTTCTCCTTGGATCTGAGTAAGTACCCGATCTTTTCCCTCGACCCATTGATGCTGGGTCAAACTATAGCGAAAAGAGGTCGCCGCATTCAATTGTGCTAAGCCGTGTGTCACCAAATTAGTAGGGTCTGGTTGCCATAGATAGCGTCCTAGGAGTCCCCCCGTTAACACGATGCTGATTCCGATGAGTAACCATAATCCTCTTTTCTTCATATCATGCCTCCCTGGCGGAGTTCTTACCCTACTAATATGTGTAATTAGCTTGCTCTATTCCAATTACGCCTCCTTAGAACGCAAAAAAAGCCCCCATCGTTTCCGATGAGAGCTGAGTTAAGGAGGTTGTTAGGAATGATATGCCCTGAATATGAACACAATGCTAGGTCAAGAAGGTTGGTAAAATCTACATAAAAATCTCAGTATTTTTCCCAGATTGTACCACATATCTGAGCTTGTGCATATTATGTACTATCTCTAAACAAAGGAGGAATTGCAAATGGCATTTGGCGGAGTTGATGGTGTTGCTTGCGGACCAGGACGGTCTGGGGCTGGAATCGCTGTAGTTGTAGTAATTATTCTTCTGCTTATCGCGATGGGAATCGTATTTTAATTTGAAAGGAGGAAATTTCAATGTACGGATTTGGTAGAGGATGTTGCTGTCCCCCAGTTTTCCCTGTCTCACCAATTGTTGGTCGCGGGGTCGGTGTCGGAATTATCGCTGTCGCGATTTTGATCCTGATTGCTTTAGCTGTAATCTTCTAAAAAATATATTACCTTAAGGCTAAACGAAGGGGAAAGCTTAACTGCTCTCCCCTTCTCACAACTTCACTCTTCTTCTGGTTCTAAAGGTAGCGATCTCATGGAATAAACTGGATCCGTAAATTCGCCGAACTTGCTCTTCACTATCTTTACAAATTCTTTGTTCTGAACAACGACTTTAATCGTCCCTTTAGCGCCTTGAATAGCTTTAATAATTCCAGATAATTTTTCTAATAAGGAATCTGAAAGAGAGTCTATGTTTCCAAAATTAATAATAACTACTAGTGGTTGAACAAACAAAAGGCCTTGAACTGCTTGGTTTAACGTGATAAAACTCTCTTCAGTTAAAGATTTTGATAGTTTAATCTGAAACATATTATTATTATTTTCGATCTGAAAAGGAACCTGGGTGGCTAATTCTATCGATTCATCATTATTGACAGGAACGCCTTCTTCTTTCTTACTACTGAGGTGAGGTGGCTTAATGCCTAATACCTTATTCACGACTGAAATTACTGTTTCAGCGATTATAGGTTTAATAAGGTAGTGTTTAGCCCCTAATTCTATGGCCTCAAAAACCATATTTTTTTGACTGAGTGCACTAACCATAACTATTTTAGCATCAGGGTAATCCTTCATAATTAATTTAACAGCCTCAATGCCATTTAAACCCGGCATAGTTATATCCATAGTCACTAAATCCGGTAAATGAGTGCGATAAAATAAATGGGCTTGTCCTCCATTAATTGCTTCTGCAACCACGGTGTGTCCGGCTTGAGTTAAGATCGTTACTAAGTTTCTACGCATGATCGCTGAATCATCAACTACTAATATAGTAGACATCTATATATCCATCTCCTCAATAAATTTTTAATATCATAATAAAGTTAGAACTTCAGTTTCACTCGCCATAGGTAAGGGTATCCAAAGGAAAGACAAGACTTAGGCTCAGATTGCCTAATTCAGTCTGCATTTTGCAATTCCAGATTTGAGCCTTTAAATACTTGACCAAAACCTCATCTGAAGATATGGAAATTGGAGTATCTATAATCACAAGTTCTTCGAGACCTGGGAATTCTTTTAGCGAATTTCCTAATATGATATTAGTTACTTCAGTTAAAACATCCTCCATATATTGTGTCTCTTCTTCAAACGTCAGTTCATCTAAAACGAAATTACGCACAATTTCACGCAAAACTGGTTCGTCGAAACTTAAAATAAAGGTGATTTCCAGTGCTCCCCGGATATTGATAATCGCAGTTACTTTATAGAGATCCAATTGCTTAGGCTCATAAATTCTAAAACTATCTTGGTAACTCACCGTTAAATTGGCTTGCTCTTGAAAGAACTTACACGTTGTATTGATAAGAGGTTGCATTAATTCGGTAATAGATACTCCCCATACCCCATCAGTTTCCTTGGGCAAACTAAAAGAAAATTCTGTGCCTTGGTTAATTTCTGTTTTCACGCTCAGAAAACCGCCTAATTTCGTCAACTCATCGAGAACTGCTGCTAACCCTACACCACGTCCTGACAATTCGTTAACATCCTCTTTAGTAGAAAAACCATCCGCAAAAATCAACTGTACTACTTCAGACTCTGTGAGTCTTTCCACCTCTTCGATCATCTTGATTCCGCTTTCTACTACCTTGTCACGAATAATCCCAGCGTCTATACCACGTCCATCATCCCTAATAGTAAGAACAATTTGTTTTTCCGTACTTGTTAGTGAAACTACGATGTTACCATATTCATCCTTATCATTTTCTAGTCGTTCGTCCGGTGATTCTAAACCGTGATCCACTGCATTGCGAAAAACGTGCACTAGGGTTTTTGTGAAATCACTATAGAAATCAGGATTAACTAAAATGGTTTCCGTCTCCATGACCACAGGATATATTAATTTATCGAGCCGTTCTGCTAGATTCAAGACATAATCAGGATAAGACTTCAAGAGATCATCAAAGGGTCTGTGACGTAGTTTGCGGAGTTCAGGTATTAGCATTTTACACTCATTTGGAGTAAGGAGCATAGAAATTTTCTTTTCGATTTCTACGAGCTTATGTTTACTGATAATCAGTTCATCCTCTTGGGAAAAGAAATCCTCACCAAGAATATCATGTAACCCTGCCATATCTTTTTCTAACCATGAAAAAATGAGAAACCCCGCAAAGAACTCTTTAACATCTTCAAGATTTTTACTCCCTATATTTTTCTTTAAATTGAAGATCTGACTTTCTAAATCGTGTAGATTTTCTATCACGCTCATCAAGCCAAGCTGGCTAAAATTCCCTTTGAATGTATGAACTTGCCTATATATCTCTGCAACTATAACTTCCAGCGGTTTATTGCTGTCAATTATTTCCTGCAAACGCACCTCACAAAAGTATTGAAAATCTCTGACATTCTGAATAAAGTCATTGAAGTTTACTACTACCTCAACTACCATTTTAAGAAGATTTCTTTCTTTCTCAATTTGGCTTTCCAAAGAGCGCTGGTCAGAAATATCCGTTAAGATAACCATACAGAGCTTATCATCGTTGTTGGGGTTGAGTTCAATGAACTTATAATCAATACTAATTAATTTACTATCTACAACTACCTCTGAAGGTAATAATGGCAGATACAAGTCTAAAAATGATTCGTCTAAAGTCGATAAAATTTTAGTTAAGAGAGTGTCGATAAATTTTATTTGATCTTCATCTTCAGGAAATAGTAACTTAGAGAGCGTTAAACCATGAATATCTTTCGCAAAGATTCTAGTACATTCAGCACTATATTCATGATGAATCCGTAAGTCTATCCCAAAAGAAAGAAACCCTTGACCGGCATTATTGAGTAAATTTCTAATGGACTGAGTTCGTAAAGCGACAGTTTCCTCAAGAACTTCATTCCAAGCTGCAACTTCATCTCTGGCCTCTTCTATTTCAAGCGTTTGAGCTTGAAGATCATTTAAGTGCAGCTCATTTTCTTTAAATAAATAATATTTACAACTTTCTAAATGATTAAGCCCATTAACAATGGCCAACATCATACTTCGACAATTACCATATCCACACGAAGCACAGTTTATCTTCCGTTCCTCAGAAGATAACTTATGCATAAGCTGCCAGGTTCGTTCTTCTTCAGCAAGGTCCGGCTCACGCAAAAAATTATTAGAGGACTTATCCGAATAAGATCTAGAGAAATCAAGATTCTCAGAATCGAGCAGCGCGAAAAAATCCTTAAATAAGATCATTGCTTTTTGTTCGTTAGTGCTATCATGTTTAGTGATTTGATTTTTTTTACGCTCTTCAAAAATCTTAGCCACTTGAAAGTGAGTTCGATGATGAGTTGAAGCTGGCCCCACACTACATCCGTGTTGACAATTTAAAATATCCACTAAAATCGGAGCATTACCCAGTCGGATATCTTCCATAAGTTCAGGTAAATACTTATGATAAACCTCCTGCGAACCTTCCACCCTCGGAATGTCTGATTTCTGAACTTGGACGCCGAATCGATTAAAAGTTTCACTAAGTCCACCTGGCTGAGAAAAGACGACAGCCCGCTCAGCTTCCGGAGTATCAAAACCAGAAGGTTGCAGATCGGAAAGAGTTATACTTTGTTCGAAAAAGTATTTATCTAATGATTCAAAAGTTATACTATAATTTACGACACCTTTGGTATTCGGGTCGTGAACTTCTCTGCGTTTGGCCAGACATGGACCGAGAAAAGCTAATTTCAGATGTTTGAATTCGGGTTGACTCTTCAGCCAAATGGCCACATCTAAGGCCGGCGAATGAGTAGGTGCCAAATAGGGAATAAGTTCTGTTTGGTAGATCTCAATAAAACTAACGATAGCTGGACATGGTTGAGCAATAATCGGTAATTTAACCCCACTTTGCAGAGCTTGTAAATATAGGTAGGTCGTAATTTCCGCTCCAAAACTAACATCAAAAACATTGGCCACTCCTATTTCCCTCAAGGCAGTTAAAAATTGAGGAAGCAAATCACTGTAATTTGCCACAGCGGCCGGTGCCAATATAATACCGAGAGGTACACCTGAACGCAGGTCCTGAAGAAATTCCGGAAAATCGTCGATACCTGAACGGGCGTTGTGACCCTTTTCTCGACAGGCACGAATACATTCACCACACCCAATGCAAAGATCTGCTTTAACCGAAACTCCATCCGGCTCCACAATATTACAAAGTTTGACTGGACACACTAGAATGCAGGCTAAACAGTGCTGACATTTCGTTTTATCAACCTGAATTACTTCTGGTAATCCCATAAGTCTTCACCCCTTTAGTTTAAAAATTTTCGTCCCCTAGAGATAACTTTTTGATGAAACTGCATTTTTTTGTAATTTAAAGTAAAATTTTGCAAATTATTTATAACATTCTACTGATTTGGTTATTATATTTCCTCATAAACACTTGTTTTTTTATATTATCATACTTTTTTTAAAATTTATGTCGAATAGAAGTCTTAATAAATTATTAATTCACAATTTTCGCCAAAAAAGAAGGGTTTATTAATCCCCTTCTTTCAGCTTCGTATTCTTAAATGACTATAGGACGTGACTAGAAGTTAGTAGGCTTTGAACCAAATCCCTCCTGTCCCGTCATAGTTAACGTTATATGAAATCATTGGTTTAGTATCATCAGTTTTAACTAAAAATACTACCCATCCTTCATTTGAGGCTCCTTTATAAAGAGTTGTATCCAACGGGGGATCTGGTTCCACTTCCCCGGCTGGTGCATATACTCTGCCGTCCTGCGAAACGAGATTAAAATCTGATTCTCCAACCACGTGTAATGATTTCCCCCCATCAATATCTAATAATTTGAAATTAATTTCGGCCAGTAAATATTCATAGCCCGATTTCGGAGAATCATTAAGTGCGTTAGCATTTTTTATCATGGTCCACGCCTGAGTGCCCCTAATAATCTGTTCCACAGTTACGTCAGCCTTATAATTGGTGTCTGAATCATTCACTACAACTGTTTGCGCGACATTCAAGGAAATAGGATTTGCCAAGGACGTCGATATAGGAGCAGGCTGTTGATTAACCGTTGATCCAATAGGCACATTTAAAGTTTGGTCTTGAATCGTGTTGAAATTTTCATATGGGATAGCAAAATTTAGATTTTGACCATCTGTTAAGCCTGCCGTAGTTATTCCAATCACTTCACCTTGCTCATTAATTAAAGCTCCTCCGCTGCTGCCCGGAGATATTGGCGCAGAAATTTGAATAAAAGTTTCTCCATCAACGACCCTATTAATCGTACTAATTAGGCCATCCGAAATTGTATCATTAAGTCCAAATGGATTTCCTAAAGTATAAATTTTATCTCCAATCTGAGCGGTACTTGAAAAACTAAATTTAGCGGGTTGTAAATCCTTGGCATTTACTTTTAAAACAACGGCATCATATTTCGAATCATAGCCAGAAATATTTGTAACATCAAGTACTCTACCATCAAATAGTGTTACCTTCGCGCTTGACGCCCCATCTATAACATGATAATTTGTAAACACTTTACCATCACTGCTTGCTATTACTCCGCTTGCCGTTCCCAATTCATTTCCAGCACTATCAAATACCTCAATATAAACAATCGCAGGTTGGAGCAGCTGAGCTATTTGATTGGCACTTAAGATCTGTTTTGAACTAGGAGAATCATTTTGCGTTGAACCATTTAATCCTTGTATCAGTGCATCCGGAATAACTCCTGTTCCTCCAAAGAGGTAAACGTTATTTACATTGGTTAGACGCTTTTGATAATAATTTTCTGTATCACTAGCCGGAGTATTCTGAACAAGAATAATAGGCTCCGCTAGTTCAGCAGCATATGCTGCTCCAGTTAAAGCATCTGCAAACCCTTCACCTGTTGCGATACAAATGCTACCAGAATTGAAGCTACTCTCAAATTCCTTGTTTATAGCTATATTCCTTTCATATTTGTCTGTTCCAACAATTCTTTCAGGATTAGGGAATTGGTTACAAACAGTATCACCAATAATGCTCGAATCACCTATTACATAGGTTTTATTAATATTCAGTGACGAAATATAACTTTTAACGACTTCAGGCAGAAAATCTTTTGGCACTAAAATAATAGGAATTTGTTTTACTCCTGCTATTGGTGCTATTGATAAAGCATCTGGATAATCTTCTCCTGTCGTAACGATTAATTGTGAAGGTGAACTTATTAGTTGAGCGATTTTAATGGATGTTTCATACCTGTCTTGCCCCGCAATACGGGTTGGTGTTATTCCCATTGATTGCAATTCAGTTTCGATTGAAACAGGTATAACTCCGGTTCCACCTATAATCAAAACATTCTTAACTTGCAAATCTGTTAGGGTTTGTTTTGTTATACTAGGTAAATTATCGCCACTAGTTAAAAGTATTGGCGCACTGTATTTTTTAGCTAAAACTACTGCCGATAAAGCATCCGGAAAATTTTCCCCATAAGCTAATACGGCATAATCCGCTTGTGTCCACCCTTGCTTCGCAATAGCTTGAGCTGTGGCGTATCTGTCCGGCCCAGCAAGTCGCGTTATTGTCGGTGATGTGCTGGCATAAGTTGGTATGGTAAAGCACCCTGAGATCATAAGCGCAAATAATATAACTATGATCTTTTTCATCTGTGGCATATATTTTTTCTCCCTCCTTATGTTTTACTATATGATCGCAACCTGTGCGATAGGCCTGCTAAAATCATCAACGAAATGGCCACTTAAGTACTAATTATAATCTATTACTTGAGTAAATTCTCAAAAATATATTTCACGCAGGACCGAAGTGAGCCTTGAACCCCCGATGCCCTTCTCTTTCGAGAGATGCATATCAACATGTAGGAGAAAAATGTTCGGGTATGGGTAAAGACCTCAGCAACTGAGGCCTTTTTGTATGTACATCCTTCACTGTTCTCCTTCTTCGCTATTAAAAGTGGGCAAAGGGCAATAGTCGATATTACCTTGGCAAAAGCAACACCCATAACCATGCGGCGATTCGTCATAGGGCTGTCGATAACACACTTCATAGCCGTCGTGTCTGTATTGATATGCGCAGCAGGACATATAGCACACCTCCTCTTATTAAGCTACTACGTTCATCATATTCACCAGAGTACCTTCTGTTGTCATCGTGCTAATCTTCACTTATGATACAAATGACAACCGAGATCGAGATGGCTGTTTTTTGGTGCCCGAGTCATACTTCATTCCTGGTAAAAAGAAAAACCTCCCTCGGCTCTTAAGCCAAGGAAGGTTTATACTATACGATAATTTACCAGTTACTACGTGTGGGCCGTACAAAACACTCACGGCAATAAACAGGTTTTTCACCAGACGGTTGAAAAGGAACAGTAGTATCTTTTCCGCAAGTAGCGCAAACAGCAGCGAACATTTGACGTTCTTGACGGCCATAACCACCGCCATCGTTTCTGTTTTGTGCTTTCTTAGCTGCGCGACACTCAGGGCAACGTCCAGGTTCGTTAGTAAACCCTTTTTCAGCATAAAACTCTTGTTCAGATGCTGAAAAATCAAAATCCCGGCCACAGTCTCTGCAATTTAGAACTTTGTCATTAAACATTATAAAAAACCTCCGCTATTATATTACCCGTGCTACATGGCAAGTTCACAACTTCCTGAAGCCGTAGGCAATAGAGAAGGTTTGCTTAAATCCAATAGTTTGAACGAGTTAATATCAGTATAACTGGAAAATTAAGATATGTCAATATGTCAATCTATTTTCTTATACAAAAGCATCATTGTGTCCAAGTATAACCGCTATCTGAGGTATGCCACGTTGCATCATTTAATGTAACTAAAAAACTTTGACCCAAGCGATTAGGGTCGGAGTCAGGAAATTTCAAATTAATATTCGAGGAGGGTTGATCCTTCCAATTTTGGCCTCCGTCTTGTGTAAAGAAAAACACATAGGTTGGATGAACTCTGCTCCGTGGTGCATCCGCAATTTTCTCAATCAAAATGCCATCCTTTGATGTGAAAAATGTGGGTGGCGTCAAATCGAAGGACATGCTTGTATACTGTGACACATCTTTTGGAACTGGCAATTCTTGATGTACCCACGTATGTCCGCCATCATTTGTTACAAAAATCCACTGATAGCCGACCCTGGGAGCGTACCCAGTGATCCAACCAGTTGAGGAGTTTGCAAAACTAAGACCGTTTTTAATGCCTTCGTTCGGCAACGTACCAGCAGGCAAATTCGTGGATTCCGAAGCCGAAATATTTTGTTGATTTGCAACTGCAACTTTTATCCAGGTCTCTCCTCCGTCCGTTGTCTGGTAAATGTCTGCAGGTTCGCTATTCATAGCACCCTGACCAGGAACCAATTTCCAGCCGTGTTTTGCATCAATATAAGCTACGTCCACCCTATCTTTGCGTATTGTTTGGATTCGATGATTTGGTAACCATTCAATATCCTCAGGGGGAGGGGGTTGGGGCTCTGTCGAAGCAATAACACCTAGACTTCCAGCTTGGCTCGGCGAAGACGTTGATGATTGCTGAACTAATTGTTGCATTGACTGACCACTTGAATAGTGCACTGCTAGTGTAGTTCCTATAACCGCAATCGACGCGATAGCCATAATAAATTTTAACTTTTTCATCGTGACATCCTCTTTTTAATCAATATCATGGAGTTAGTTTCATACGGAAATAGTATTGTCCGAAACTCTAAACATCATTATTGGTAATCAATTCTACTGTTAGTCTTGTTTTACCTGCTAACAAACTAACTTTCGTTAGTTGTTAGCAAAAATAAGTAATGAAATAAATTAGCCCGGTAAAGCTCTGGCTACGTCATAATCTGGTGTCCCCTCGAATTGCCACATTTGAGCCTGTTCACTTGTTTGAGGGAAGCATGTCCAAAACTGATTAGACGTAGTTAGTATACTTTGATCTGGTGTTCCACCCGGATAATCTGCCACCCAATAATATCCTGGTGTAAGTGGTGTAAAATTTGTGCCCATAGATTGAGTATTCCATTCATGCGGACTAGAATATGTGCCTGTTTTTGCTGAACCTTTCTGGTTGATCCCGTCAACAAAGGCAGTATAAATTGCTTGATTATTGGTAAAATCTTCACTATCCAGACCCCCGCCACAAGCTTCAACGTCTGCAAAGATAACAAGCTTGACCTTAGAACCGTATTTGTTATGCATATCAATAAAGGCCTTATTTGCAGCTTGCGCTTGTTGTTGTCCCCAGTCCGTAGCAGACGTTCCTGCAGGGGCCACACTTAAGCCTGACAAAAGCCAATAACCGTAGACCCACGTGGCATTTGTGGCTCCTACACTATTGAAAAAATTTCCACCTGCATCGTCACCACCAGTAGCGGCATCAAAATGTTCAAGTGTCCCATAACCTAATTGTCCGATATAGAAATCATCTCCATAATCGTTAGAGGTCGTTCCTGAATCTTCGCCGTAGGCCGTGGCGACCTGATTATTAGTGGTTTGGTTCGTAATCGAAGACGATGAAGGCACTACAATGTTTGCCTTAGCGTTATTCGCCAAGACCTGTAGGGTTGTGTTACTACCAAGTGTTAAATTAATCGGGCTGTCTACCACCACATTTGTATATGTACCTTGTAGCGTAACTGTTTGACTTGACGAATTATTTGCGGAGGCACTTGAGATTGTTATTTGACCAAAGGAACCCCCACCCGAGTTATCCAGATCAGCCGAGGATGTTGAAGTGGTCTGAGAAATACTTGTAGTGCCACTTGATATGAGGTAAACATCACTGCTGCTTGCAATCATCAGTGCGTCGGCTGTTACATTTTGCAAATCGACACTGAACCCTCCGGAAAGGACTACAATATTTTCTGCAGTGACATTTTGCAGCAGTGCTGTCCCTGTTGCGCCTGGATCAACAATTATAGTACCTTTTGACGTTACATTGTTTAAGGTAACATCGTTGCCTTGAATGTTTATGCTATCATTTGTACTGGAATTACTTAAAGTTACATGATTCCCTGTTATTTTGAGTACTGAATTGATTGGGCTCGGATTATTCGGGTCGTTGGGTCCTTGTGAAATACCATCTTGATTAATAACTTGCACAGAAGATAGCTGGGCAAGAACAGCGGCTGATACTACTGATGCACCGCCTAGAGCAACCACATTCGACGATAAATTAGCTTGGGCATAGGCCGCACTCGCAGAAGGTAACGATTGTGATGTCAACAGAATCGGTGATCCACTTAGGGCTGCCAGTGGCGAAACGGCTAAAGCATCTACAAGTGTCTCCCCATTGGCTAAATAGGTGCTTTTGTAGTTTAAAATACTATTGAATTTCTTCAAAACCTGTCTATTTGTGTCATACCGGTCTATACCCGCTACCCGGTCTACTGAACCTGGCAGTTGAGATGCTACGGCATCACTAATTACTCCTGTTCCGCCTATGACATATATTTTATTGAGACTAAACTTCAAACCATTTAGATAGTCGCTTACACAGTTAGATAGTGACTTTCCAAAAGTATATAGGATTGGTATGCCTTGAGCGCCAGCTATTGGTGATACGGATAGTGCGTCTACTCCGCTACCGCCCACAATGATGACCCTGCTGATCTTTGTACCTAAACTGGCTAGTTCATTTGCTATGTTTACCGATGTTTGCGCTGTATCACTGCCACCAAGCATTTCTACATCCGTTACTGTTGGAATGGCCTTTATTTGTTTGATTACATTCTGGAGATTTACACCGGGACCAGTCGTAATAGTAATAAAAACTGTTTTGACAGCCAGTCGAGTAAGCTCCTGACGTGCAAAAGAATTGAGGGAATCTTCTTCAGTCAACAGTATGGGCGCATTGAGTTTGGCTGCAAGTGGACCTGCTGTTAAGGCATCGATTAGATTTGAATCCATGCCCGGAGCTACTATCGCATAGTTAGAAGTTGCTTGCCAGCCCGCCTCAGCAATTTTTGCCGCTGTTTCATATCGATCATTGCCATAAATACGAGTTAGCTTTGAGTCCGTTTGATCACTTGTTGCCGCAGCCGCTGTGACTGGCAAAAAAATGCTTATCACAGTCAGAAACATAACTAAAGCGCCAAGTAATATTTGCTTGATTTCCTTCTTCATTCTGGTTTTCCCTTCCTCTTGTTCTTCAGTTTTCACACAAAATACGAGTTCTAAATAAATCCAATCATATTATTATAGCACTGCTAATGACTTGATTCTCGAACGATATGTGAAATATTCATTAAGGTTTATGCTGCATACATTTTTTTTCGTGCCCATACTTATCAGCCATTGATAAACCATTTATATTTTGAACGCTCTACTTAAGCCTTTCGTACAAACGCATAATAATTCATCTTCCAAGGAGGAGATAAGCTAATGGAAGAAATTTATTTACAAAAAAAGTCCCTCGCTAGGAGGGATAATAAGCTATATATCTTGTTGCTCTTATTGTTATTTTTATAGTTATTATTATTATCTGTTGCAATTATAAACGATCTACGTTATCCTTTCATGAACTTTGTATAAAGAGTATGTTAAATTTTTAAAAACTGCTGAATTATGCTATGAAACGCAAAAAGCTCCTCAATTACAACTGATGACTGCTTTAAGCATTATACTGTTTGATTACATCTGGAATCTTCCTGCGAAGATGTTCCAAAAGTTGCATGAGCCCTTCCCTTTCCTCACGGGCTAAGGCTAAGACTAAATCCTCCTCACAGCATCAGTCAGTCAATCTCTTCTTCTCCTAGGTAGACTTTCCCCATAGTCAAAGGCAAAATACAGTGCCAGACAGATCAGATATGGAATTATAAGCCCCATGCCAATCATCCACCTTCCTTAAGTTCAGTATAATACTTTCTATCTTTTCCCATAATGCCCCTACGGCCCATTTTGGTAGGACTTTTGTCCCAATATTTCTGAAAAGGAGGTTAATATGTTAGGTAACGGAGCAAACGATCAATTGATGCTCGAAAAAGCACAATTAGGCATTGCCGTGCTCGGGTTTGAGAGAGCCTCCACCCGCACTATCATAGCAGCTATCTATTCCGTCTCTTACTGCTTATATAGTTGTCATAGAACTATTATCCTTCATAGCTTTTGTTGTATTCAAAAAGAATATTTGCAAAACTTAGTCCAATTCTCTTTCTTAATGTGAGTAATGCGATGAATATACGTATACGATAAAATGTAATATCTGTTGTTATTTAATAATGTATATGATATTTTGTATTTAACTGCAACGACCGTAACTGAAAGTGTGTATTTTAGTTGTGAATGATGCAAGGATTATATGGCAGAAATAAAGAAAGAAACGGATAACAAACATTTTACATACGCAGAACTTCAAGAAAATGATGAGGGGCAATAGTTTGTCGTAGGATGGGTTCTATTGAATTTGAGAGAAGGAGTAAGAAACATGAAAGAAGTAATTTCAAGTTGCGCCATGCACGGACCTGCGCCAATTCCTCAAGAAGGGCGTTGGACGAAAGCCTTGGAAATCCGTGATTTAAACGGCTTAACTCATGGAGTCGGAGGATGCGCTCCCCAACAAGGTGCTTGCAAACTGACTTTAAATGTGAAAAACGGAATTATTGAAGAAGCGTTAGTGGAGACAATTGGCTGTTCGGGAATGACGCAAAGTGCCGCTATGGCGGGAGAGATTCTACCTGGAAAAACCTTACTTGAGGCTCTGAATACCGACTTAGTATGTGATGCCATCAATGTGGCCATGCGGGAACTCTTTCTTCAGTTAGCTTATGGAAGAAGCCAAACTGCCTTTTCTCTGGGAGGAATTCCCTTAGGTGAAGGGGGAGAGGAACTCGGCAAGTTTATGCGCTCCCAGATCGGTACGATTTATAGTTCTCGCCAATTTGGGCCTAGATATTTAGAGGTCACCGAAGGGTATGTTTTAGAACTTGGACTCGATGACGAGAAAGAAATCATCGGTTATAAATATGTGAATTTAGGAAAAATGATGGCCTTCATTCGCGATGGTCTCCCTCCCGAAAGCGCCTATGAAAAGGCGACCGGCACGTATGGTCGATTTGGCGAAGCCGTAAAAGTGATCGATCCAAGAAAATCTTAAGGGGGAGATTATTGATGTTTACTGGATATGAACACCGTCAACTAGGGATTAACGACGCGCTCAAGCATCTTAAAATGCGTGATCTTAACGAAGTAAAAGACTATACCTTGGCGAAGGGAATCGATGTTGAAACAATAACCCGAGAAATACAACCGATCGTCTATGACAATGCGATCTGGGCCTTTACTATGGGAACAGCTCTGGCGCTTAAGTCAGGAGAGACCGAGGCGACTAAAACGGCCATGTCCATCGGGGAAGGTTTACAATCCTTTACCATTCCCGGCTCGATTGCTTATCAACGAGAAGTGGGATTAGGCCATGGACGCCTAGCTAATATGTTGCTCGACGATCGCACGAACGTCTTTGCCTTTGTGGCTGGACATGAATCGTTTGCGGCAGCCGAAGGCGCTTTGGGGGTATCCAAATATGCGGATTTAGCCCGCAAAAAACCGCTGGAAGTTGTCCTCATTGGTCTGGGAAAAGACGCAGCTAAGATTATTGCTCGTATGATAGGATTTACGTATGTCCAAACTGACTATGATTTTGCTAAAAATGAGTTAATCGTCTTAAACGAAAAAAAATATGCCACAGATAAACGTCAGGCAGTGAGAGTCTTCGGGGCTAACTCAGTGGATGAAGGGGTTGCCATCATGAAAGCTCGTGGCGTTAATATTTCTATTACTGGAAACTCGACAAATCCAACGCGCTTTCAACATCCCGTTGTGGGAACCTACAAAAAATGGGCCATCGAAAACGGGCATCCCTTTTTCTCTGTGGCCTCTGGCGGAGGAACGGGACGAACGCTTCATCCAGATAATGTAGCCGCTGGTCCAGCATCTTATGGGTTTACCGACACACTCGGTCGAATGCATTCTGATGCTCAGTTTGCGGGGTCCAGCTCCGTACCTGCGCATGTAGATATGATGGGCTTTATTGGAATGGGGAATAATCCTATTGTTGGGGCATGCGTCGCATTGGCTGTCAAGGCAGCCCAAGCCAACCGGAGTTAATAAATTTTACGTTCTGAAATTTTTATCAAAATCACCCTTTTGAGCCTGATAAAATTCTTCGGTAATGGCCAAGTATTTTTTGACATCATCAAGGAGATTACGTTCAAGAGAATTGAGATACGCTTTATTCGGCTCCTTCTCTCCGCTAGCCTTAGAAAGTCCCGCCACACTGAACTACAGTATGACGGGACTTTTTATAAAGCATTCAATTCTTTTTCTAAGATTTCTATCAAGCGCGCCTTATTTGGCACTTTCCCAACCAGCTTAACAGCCCCGTTAATCACTAGAGCTGGTGTACTCATAACCCCCTAAGACATAATTTTTGCATGTTTTCGACTTGCATCAAAATAACATTTCTGCCTTCCTAGCTGTCGGCAAGATGCCTCATCAAAGCCTCCCCCTCTTGAAATTGTTGAGCAAGAATTTTCTGGACCTTCTCCATAATGGTTAATACTTCAGGATATTTGACACGGTACATGACTTTTAAGCCCACTTTAGTCGATGTAATAATATGTTGTTTGCGCAAAATACTTAAGTGTTGGGATAAATTCGACTGTTCGACTCCCAAATCCTCGATTAGCTCACAAACACACACTTCTTCGCCGTTCCTCGCCAGACGTTCGAGGATACGTACCCGGGTAGGGTGCGCCAAGGCCTTAAAAAAATCACTCTTCATGGCTACGATTTGTTCTTCCACTACCACAAAAACCCCTCTAATCCTATTTATTATTTAATCTGCCCATGAAGCAACCATTCAATAATATTATAATATGTTTCGAGTCTCAAATACAATATTTTATAAGTATGCAAGACATATTGAATCAAATCTCCTGTTTGGTTGAGAACAGCCCTGTGCAGTCATTTACTCTATGATACCATGAAAAACTCCCCCCGATTCACATTGAGGGGTTGTTAACCACTAAAGTAAAAACTTATAGTTTCTTTTTCTGCTAATAATACGCCAGAATATCATTATTATATCAAAGTATTGATAAAACAAACTGGTATTGTTGCTTAAATTTTCAGCAATTGCCGGACCATAAGGAATATTAGTTGCTGTCAATATACCTATGGGTCCTAAAGACCCAAGGACCCAGGGCTGCACACCTCTGGTCCTTTACTTTCTAAGATATCTGAAAGCAACAGGGGCATCTGTATCTTTCAGTACAATGCCCCTGTTGCTAGTTTATCTTGCTAGAATCAGTCATCTGTTTGCTAAACTAAACTATTTATTTTGCTTTTTCCGCACAGGGAATACAGATTTTTTTGCTATCGACATTTTGTAATTTGTTCACAAATACCCGTTCCCCACACGCCTCACATAAGTCGGTATCAAATGTTCCTTTCGTCTTTTCCAAATGATAATCAAACACTGGACTGATAGCCAGAAATTCTTCTTCGGCCCGATTCATGACCCCTTCAACTAGGGGGTCAGTGATATTTGCGGGTATGTCTTGTGGCGGCACGCCTTGTTTGCGTTGCTGTACAAAGGGCGATTGCAGCATCTTGCCGAAAAATTCCGGTTTTAGCTGAACGCGCACGGCTTTTTGCCGTTTCGTATCAATCAAGGTAAAGGCCATTTTACCCACATAGGTTTTTTTAATATTGCTTTTGCCATACGTACAACCAGTAATGGTCATCAGGCCATCAACATAACAGCCAGCGGCGTGATCGTTACCAGTCTCCACTACCATCAACAGTTCCTTATCCTCTGAACGTTCCACACCAAGGGCGTTCATCGCCGCTGCCCCAGCTCTGAGACCTAACGGCATTGCTGGACATTTGTGCCCATGAAATCTGATTCCTACATCGAAATAATCTTTTGCATTAATCATATTAAATATCGCCTCCTTATATTTCTTTATATTTATTGGGTTCTGACCCAATAATATCTTCTTAGGTCTGTCAACCGTTCCTTGACATTATCCACTCAGGAGCGTAGTGTTTCCCCACATATTATCAACAACTCCCGCAGTTGCATGTTGTCTTAGAACCATTTATATCTCCATAATACTGGATCGCTTCTGCCGGACATAAAGCTTGACACCCTGTACAGCGATCAATGCATCCCTCAGGATAAATGACAACAGGCTTTTCACTGTCTTTTTGGTAAACACCGTGAGTGCATTTGTTCATACATGCACCACATTCAATACAATTATCATAATTAATGATCGGATACCACTTTGTCGTCACTTTAATATCCCCCTTGTAAATATATTTGTTTTTGTGTTTGTGCCTTGCATTTGCGTTTATACGATTGATCTCATGGTGATAACCACTAATTCGCTATGTTTTCCTTGAGTTTCGTTGCTTTGGTAATTATTACGTCCGTACAGATCTCCTTACTGTCGATCACCCACACCTCATTATTATGTAATTATCATATATTAATATTATACTGCTATTCAATTATCATGTCACTATTGTTTTTTCCTCATTCTATCTTGCCAACATCTAAAACACCACACCTTCATTTATCAGCTCGTCAATGATTGCTTTAGATTCCAATGGCAGGCATAGAGACATGCTGTTGCAACTGGATCGCAAATCCTTACACCATTCCTCATCTAACATTAGGGAGCCATTTACCTTTTTTCCCCATGGAAATGGAGATCTTAGAGGTTTCCCGTCAGGTAGTTGCACTATTATAGATGTACTGTATTTCTTTTTCGATCGGGTTGATAGCACAGTCAGCACTATTTCCCTTAGAAACTTCAATGTACTCTGGTATACTTTAAAACGTTTATATAATATAATAATCTTATTATATTATATAAAAATCAGCGGAAATTAAATCTCTAACTAGGAACTCAGTCAATATCTATCATTAAGATGAGTTAGTTCCATTATACCTCTGCGAAAAGTTTAAAAGGAGGATGTTTAACATGAAAACATGTGGTAACTGTGGTTTAGGTATAGATGACAATAACGACCTCATAAGCTGTTTCAAGTACAAAACCCTGAGTAATTCACAAGAGGACAAAACTAGCTGCGCATATTACATCGAAAAAGTCTTAGAGGATGATGGCGAACCCCTGCCACCTATACAACACTTGTTCTTAGTAGAAGAATCCTTTAAAGAGCGAAAAATGAAAATCAGTATAAACCATGGTCTGCGGATGTAGTTGTAACCAAGGCCATTTCTTTCCACTCCTGCTTTTCACACACTGGCCTGAATACTGCGGATTAGTCAATTGAAATAATGGAGGAAGTATATATGTCTACCAAATGGTATCCATTTATAGTTGAAAGTAAATGCACAGGCTGTATAGCTTGCGTAGAATTTTGTGAGTATGGTGTGCTGGAAGAAATAGATAGTAAGGCCCATGTGATGTCAAAGGATAATTGTATTGAGGGTTGTAAGGACTGCCAAAAATACTGTATTACTAAGGCCATATATTTCCCTGATGAACTAGAAGAGATGATCAAGGACGGGATTATCAAATGCAGCTGCGGAGAACATGAGTAGAGAGCAACAGGGGCATCTGTACCTTTCTGTACAAATGCCCCTGTTGCTATTCCTATATAATCTGCACGTTCAACAGATGACTGGTTAGCTCATCTCCTTTGCAACCCTTCTTACCGCCTGCAGAGCCGTTCATTACATTTCTTCTTGAATATATTTTTTTACGTCAGCTTTACTTAGCACTTTTCCGGACATTTTAACCTTTCCGTTAATCACCAACCCAGGGGTAAGCATTACCCCATACTGTACGATTTTAGTAATCTCTTCTACCTTCTCTACATTGGCCTGAATTCCTAATTCAGTAATTGCTTCATTGATTAAATTATAGAGAGCAATACATTTTTTACATCCAGTACCTAGCACTTTGATATCCATTTCTTTTCCTCCTAAACAAATATCCAATTAAACAAATATCCTACGAAAATAATCGCCACCGTCATGATCCCAATAAAAATACCGAGCAGTTTCGGTTTTAATACTTTACGCAAAATAATCATTTCCGGCAAACTCAAGGCGGTCACGGCCATCATGAAGGCAAGAACCGTACCTAAAGCCATCCCTTTTTCCATCAACACATGAACTATGGGAATGATCCCAGCTGCATTGGAATAGAGAGGCACTCCGATGAGTACTGCCAAAGGAACGGCAAATAGGTTATCCTTTCCGGCATATTTGACCAAGAAATCAGCAGGTGCATAACCATGCATTGCACCACCGATAGCTATCCCAATAATGACATACAACCAGACCTTTTTCAGGATGTCCACAACATATTCCCAAGCATACTCTACCCTTTCCCTCCAAGTTAAGACAGCCAATTCAATTTCACCCATTTTTATGTTGTAAACATACTCCTCCACCAGATGTTCTAGTTTGAGTTTTCCAATCACCAATCCACCTACAATGGCAACGGTAACCCCAGTAGCGATGTAAATTGTTGCAATCTTCCAGCCGAACATTCCCCAGAGCATAATCAGAGCCACCTCATTAACCATCGGTGAAGAGATAAGAAAGGAAAATGTAACCCCTAGGGGCACCCCAGATTCAACAAAACCAATAAAAACCGGTACCGCAGAACAGGAGCAAAACGGAGTCACGATTCCCAACAGGGCTGCTAAAATATTCCCGATAAATTCACGTTTATGGCTTAAAATCTTCTTTGTGCGTTCTGGCGGAAAAAAGCTACGGATTAGCGAAACCAAAAAGATAATAGTGGCCAACATTAAGAAAATCTTGATAGTATCGTAAATAAAGAAGTTAACAGCAGCACCCAAATGGCTGTTCGGCAAAAGACCAAACAACGTGTATGCTACATAATCAGCAAACGTTTGGAGCATAATAATCATCCTTTCAAACCTGCAATCCTCTAATCAGCAGTCCCTTTTTGTTAAAATACTTTTTCCTGCAGAAACTAGCATTAAGCGAGATAACGATCCAACGTTGAAAGCCTACTGCGAATGGGTAGCTCGTTATTCACTGTGTTTAGCCTCCTATAATCCTGATTCATGCACTGTTTCCCCGTCCGAATTGCTCTTACATTGCCTTTCCTGTGTGATATTATTGGATTTGAGAGGGCAATGTAAGTGATATAAGGTTTTGTAAAACCCTGTGGCATTTCAGCAAGCGCCTTCTGCTGCTTGTGATAGAGACTCTTTAAAACTTAATCTCAACATCCATCTATCGGATCTCTCTTAGCGTAATTATCCGTTAGCCTTGTAATTTCATTGAGCAAGTTCTTTGCTGCTTCACAGACCTCTTTGCTTAATGAATAGTACATCCATTTTCCCTGACGGCGACTGTCAACGAGTCCTGAATCACACAATATCTTCATGTGATGCGATAAGGTGGATTGCACAATATTAAGTTCTTCTAAGAGTTCGCAGGCACACCTCTCTCTGCTTTGTAACATTTCGATGATCATCAGCCGATTGGGATCACTAAGTGCTTGAAATACTTTTGCATTGTTTTCATATTTATGTTTCATTATGTCACCTCAAATCTAATTTCATCGATATGTATGATTATATACCTCATATCGACGAAAGTCAATATGACCAATTCAAAATCATTTAAGAATCTCAGTGCAAAGAATTTACACCATTTTCTATAGGTTCCTGATGTTTTCACATTTCTAATTAAAGCATACAAAAGACCCTCATTAGGGGCGAAAGAGTTAATTCAAAACAAATATAAGTAGGAGGGAAAATAATGAGAATTGTAATCATAGGGGCTGTAGCAGCTGGGACCTCGGCTGCTGCAAAGGCAAGGAGAAACGATGAAGGGGCAGAAATAATTATTTTTGATAAAGATAAGGATATTTCCTATTCAGGATGTGGACTTCCATATTATATCGGAAACAAGGTAAAAGATAGAAGTGAACTTGTTCCAAGAAATGCTAGCTTCTTTAAGAAAAAGTATAATATAGATATTTTTACCGAACATGAAATATTGAATTTAGATGCTCTAGAGAAGAAATTAACTGTAAAGAATTTAAAGACTGAAGAAATTTTTATGAAGGATTTTGACAAACTTATTATTTCAAGCGGCGCCAGCCCTGTGATACCAAATATACCAGGTATTAAAAATGAAAATGTCTTTTATTTAAGAAATGTTCAAAGTGCTGATAGAATTAAAGCATTTATAAATGAAAATAATCCAAAGAAGGCCATTATTGTTGGCTCAGGCTTTATTGGACTTGAAATGACTGAAAACCTAAAGAATTTGGGTATTGATGTTACTGTAGTAGAACTTGCTGCTCAAGTTATGACACCATTGGATAAAGATATGGCATTATATATACAAAATTACTTAGAGAAAAAAGAAATTAACCTTGTCTTAGGAGACAGTGTAGCTGCTATTGAAGGTAAATTTCCAAATGCCAAGGTAGTATTAGGTAGTGGCAAGGAAATAGCAACAGATTTTGTGGTTGCTGCAGTAGGAATTAAACCTAATATCGAACTTGCTCAAAGGGCTGGAATTGAACTTGGGACAAGTGGAGCAATTAAGGTTAATAAGAAGATGCAGACTAATTTCGATTATATATATGCCTGTGGAGACTGCTCAGAAAGTTATTCGCTCATAACAGGAAAGAACATATATAGACCACTAGGTTCCACCGCAAACAAAACAGGCAGAATAGTAGGAGATTCAATAACAGGGGGAAACCTCGAGTTTAGAGGAATATTAGGAACCGGAATTTTTAAGGTTTTTGATTTGACCGTTGCATATACAGGCTTAACTGAAAAAGAAGCTATAAAGGACGGCTATGCGGTTGTAGTTTGCCATAATATAAAACCTGATAAGGTAACTTACTATGGTGGTGAAGAGATGACTATAAAAGCTGTAGCAGATAAAAAAACAGGTAAACTATTAGGAGCACAGATTATTGGTACAAATGGAGTTGATAAAAGGATTGATGTTTTTGCAACTGCCCTAACATTCGGTGCAAAGGTAGAGGATTTATTTCATCTAGATCTTGCGTATTCCCCACCATTTTCTACAACCAAGGACCCCGTTATGTATACAGGAATGATTCTTGATAATGCTATTAATAAGGGAAGAGAGCTTATCACTCCAGAAGAATTGAAAACAAGAATCGAAAAGGGAGAAAAAATTAAGGTTATAGATACAAGAGTGTCAAGCCAATATGAAGAAGGCCATGTAGCAACAGCAGAAAATATCCCTCAAGATAAAATTCGAAAAGAATTAGAAGGTTTGGATAAAGAACAAGTTACAGTTACTTACTGCAACAAAGGCGTAACTGGTAATGCAGTCCAAAATATATTGATAAATAATGAATTTAAGAAGGTCTATACTTTGTCAGGTGGATTCAAAAATTACAAAGTACAAACAAAGTAAGGTAAAGTTATACCTTCTGCAACTGTTTAGTTATTGCCTTGATCGTCTACTTTATGCCGAGTATCCGGATGCTATCAAAATACTCAGTATACTTCAGTATCTTGCTCCCATTTTATTCGAAGACAATGAAAAAAGAGGCTCCCCAAAAATTCAGTGAATTAATGAGAAGCCTCTAACAATATATTCTCAGTGATCTCAGCTATTGCATCTTCCTTACCTACTCGATAGCCTTCAACTCCGCGTTTAAAGCCTTGAACAAAACTGCGTCCTTGTTCGTGTTCATAGTACATTACCCCGATTGGACCACCCTGCCGAGGAATACC
>Ga0209415_10004596_pt1 | contig 25203 bp, 24 predicted proteins | sample PeaSoiSIISIP2007_FD_187696 | JGI IMG/M metagenome (GOLD analysis project Ga0209415, IMG submission 187696) | Peat soil microbial communities from Weissenstadt, Germany - SII-SIP-2007 (SPAdes) (version 2) | ecosystem: Environmental > Terrestrial > Soil > Wetlands > Peat | place: Germany... | reverse complement strand
CGACCGATGTCTTTGCCGACTTCCGGCTCATGGAGGTGGCCGACGCCGAATCGGAGTGGATAGGCCAGTCGCTCGGGGAGGTAGCGGACCGGCGGGGCACCGACGTCATTGATGTTCTCATCGATGTGGTCCTGCCCGAGATGCTCAGCCTCTTCCTCGTCCTTCCCTCGTTGACACCATCCCTCGGCCGGACCGACGAGGGATGGCGGGTACGGGCGTCGGTCTGGAGAGATCCCCGTGTGATGTTGGGCGGATCCGATGCCGGCGCCCACATGGATCTCATGTGTCATGCCAACTATCCGACGGTGGTCTTGGGAAACGCCGTCAGGGATCGGGGGTTGCTCTCCCTGGAGGAAGCCGTCGAAATGATGACCGATCGCCCGGCTCGTCACTATGGCCTTCGCCAGAGAGGACGTCTGGCCGAGGGTTGGGTTGCCGACCTTGTGGTCTTCGACGCCGAGACGGTCGGAAGCAACCCGGCGACACTCGTGCGCGACCTTCCCGGTGGCGGCGAACGGCTCTACGCCTCATCGCGTGGCGTCGAGCACGTCCTTGTCGGTTGACAAGAGGTGGTGTCCGCCGGCTCGTTTACCGACGCCCGGCCCGGAAGGGTCCTCCGATCGGGCCGTGACACTGAGACGGTGTCGCTGGCCGATGTCAGGCGGTCGCCGCGCCGTCAATGACAAGGGTGGTCCCGCTGATCGTGGCGGCATCGTCCGAAGCGAGGTAGGCGACGGCCGCGGCCACCTCGGCGGGATCGATCAGACGTCCCATCGGGGACGATGACCGAACCAACAACGACATGTCGGCACCCTCGGGTAGCGTGAAGCCCCGGAGAAACGGTGTATCGACCGACGCCGGACAGACGGCGTTCACCCTGACGCCGGCCTTGGCCAGTTCGATGGCCATCGACTTGGTCAGCATGATCACGCCACCCTTCGACGCGCAATAGGCCGCGTTGTAGGGCGTTGCCCGGAGACCGGCCACTGAAGCCATGTTGACGATCACTCCTTTGCTGTCGAGTAAGGCGGGGAGGGCACTCTGCGAAAGCAGAAATGTTCCAGTCAGATTGACGTCGAGGACGTTGCGCCACTCCTCGGGAGTTATGTCGCCGATCAAACGGGAGAGACCGGTCCCGGCCACGTTGGCGAGGACATCCAGATGGCCGTGATTCTCGAGAACGTTCGCCACCGCAGCCGCACACGACCCGGGATCCCGCACGTCGCAAAAGACCGATCCGGCGCATTCCGTGATGTCACTGCGGACGACCGTCGCCCCCTCGTCGGCCAGGCGCTTCGAAACGGCGGCGCCGATCCCACTGGCGGCGCCCGAAACGAGCGCCACTTTTCCCTCGAACCTGTCCATAGCAGCGATGGTAGTGGTTGCATGCGCGCCCATTACTGTGTCGGCCATGGGAGCCCTGGAAGGGAAGGTCGCAGTTGTCACCGGCGCCGCCATGGGGATCGGCCGGGCGTCGGCACTGATCTTCGCCCGGGAAGGTGCGATGGTCGTGGTCGCAGACATTCAAGAAGGACCGGGCCGGGAGACCGTCTCTCTGATCGAAAGGGCGGGGGGTCAGGCCTCATTCATCAAGACGGACGTCAGCGTGAAATCGGACGTGGTCGCCATGGTGGAGCACGCCGTCGAGAGGTACGGGGGCCTCGACTGCGCCCACAACAACGCGGGAATGGCAGCACCCATGAAGCCGCTGGCGGACTACCCCGACGATGGATGGGATCGCACCATCGCGGTGATGCTTACCGGCGTCTACCACTGCCTGAAGGCCGAGATACCCCGCATGCTCGAGCGGGGCGGGGGCGCCATCGTCAACACCGCCTCCGGCGTTGGTCTCGTCGGTTACCGACATCAGGCGGCATACACGGCCTCGAAACACGGGGTCATCGGACTGACCAAGGTCGCCGCACTCGACTATGGCGCCCTAGGCGTCCGGGTGAACGCCATCTGCCCGGGCACAGCCCGCACACCCATGGTGGACGAGGCCCTGCGACACGACCCGTCCATCGACGCGCATTTGAGGGCACTGCATCCCATCGGACGCATCGGTGAGGCGTCAGAAATAGCGGAAGCGGCTGTCTGGTTGTGCACGCCGGCGGCGTCATTCGTGCTCGGCGTCGCCCTCCCCGTCGACGGCGGCTACGTCGTCCCATGAAAACGACCGCCACCTCGAGGACGGTCACCCGTCTTGCCGCCCAGGGCCACCTCATAGGCGACGCGTGGAGAGCAAGTGATTCTGCTGGTCACTACGACCATCGCTACGCCGCCACGGGTGAGGTGCAGGCTCAGGTCGGACTGGCCGGAGCAGAGGTTGTCGACGCCGCCGTCGACGCCGCCCGGTCGGCCCAGGCGAAGTGGGCGGCGGCCCCCCCGGTGAAGCGCGCCGCGATCCTCTTCCGGCTGGCCGACCTCCTCGAACGCCACGCTCCCGAGGCAGCCGAGCTCGCTGCTCTCGACAACGGAACGCCGGTGAGCGTCATGAATCCCGGCTTCTACACTGCCGCATGGACCCGCTACTACGCCGGTTGGTGCGACAAGCTCGACGGAGAGACGATGTCGAGCGAGAGGGGGTTCACGTTCGTCCGTCTGGAACCGTACGGGGTCGTGGCCGTGGTGCCTCCGTGGAACGGATCCATGATGGGGATGGGTCAGAAGTGTGGGCCCGCCCTCGCCGCCGGGAATACCATCGTGGCCAAGCCACCGGCTGTGTCTCCCTTCGGAATGCTGCGTTTCGCCGAGTTGGCGCTCGAGGCGGGCCTTCCCCCCGGGGTGCTCAATGTGGTCGTCGGTGACGCAGTCACCGGATCGGCTCTGGTCGACCACCGGGGCGTGGACAAGATCAGCTTCACCGGGGGTAGCGCCACGGCCCGAACGATCATGGCGGCGGCCGCCCGTAACCTCACTCCCCTCAGCCTCGAACTCGGGGGGAAGTCACCGAACATCGTTTTCCCTGATGCCGATCTCGACGCCGCGGCCACCATGGCCGCCCACATCGGCACGGCCCTTCTTTCCGGCCAGGGCTGTGCCCTGCCGACGCGCCTCTACGTCCATACCGATGTGTACGACGACGTCGTGGCCAAGGTCCTCGACGCTCTCGGGTCCCTCGCCGTCGGTGATCCCCTGGACCCGGCGTCGTTCGTTGGTCCGGTGGTGACGGAGAAGGCGATGAATCGCATCCTGACGGTTGTCGAGCGTGCCCGAGAGGAGGGGGCCACCCTCTTGACGGGAGGACACCGGCTGGGGGGTGACCTTGCCCACGGCTGGTTCGTGGCGCCCACCGTTTTCGGCGATGTCGACCACGACAGTGACCTCGCCAGAAACGAGGTTTTCGGTCCCGTTCAAGCTGTCTTGCGCTTCGACTCGGAAGAGGAGGTTCTTCGGAAGGCGAACGACAGTCCCTTCGGTCTGGGGGCCTATCTGCACACGGCCGATTCTCGTCGCATCCAGCGCTTCGTTCGTGAGATCCAGTCGGGAACGGTGATGGTGAACGGGATCGGCGGGATATCCCCGGCCACCCCGTTCGGCGGATACAAGCAGAGTGGCTTCGGTCGCGAAGGGGGTCGGGCCGGGATCGAGGAGATGATGCATCGCAAGACGGTCTTCGTGGCACCGTAGCCAGGTCCTGATACGACATCGGAACCGACTCCGGCACGAGAAGCCGGGCGTGTCTAATCTCAGAGACGACAGCCTCACGGAGGTGGTGCCCATGTTCCAGACGGTGGTGGTAGGAGCCGACGGATCACCGACGGCCGGTGAAGCCTTCCGGTGTGCCCTGGATCTCGTCAAGATGTCGGGGGGGTCTCTCCATATCGTCTTGGCCTATAGACCTTCGGCCACGAGTACGAAGGGCGTGCCCGACGAATTCATCGATGGGGTCGACTCGGCCAGCGTGGCCGCCTCGATCCTTGACGACATGGCGTCGAGAGCCAAAGCGGTAGGGATTCGCACCACGACTCACTCGCTCAAGGAGGAGCCGGACGATGCCATCATCGGCGTTGCACAGAAGCAAGAGGCCGATCTCATCGTCGTCGGGAACAAAGGAATGAAGGGAGTGCGACGGGTTCTGGGCAGCGTGCCCAACGCCATCGCCCACCGGTCCCCCTGCTCCGTCCTCATCGTCCAGACCACCTAGCCGGTGGGATGGTCACGGGAGGTCGGGACGAACACGACGTCGAGGCGCCCCCGTGTCGTGCCTGGGCTGCCGGGAGCAGACCGCGCCCACCCGTCGGTGGTCCGCGTCGCCGTCTCCCTGGCCGTCGCCCTCCTGGCCGGGCTGTCGGTCGTGGAGGCGGTCGGTACGGCAGCGGCAACCGCGACCGCACCGGCCCCCCGGTGGCCGGCGCACCCTGACTGGCAACGCGACGTCGTCACCCCCAGCAACGCCGATGTGTCGCCCATCCGGATCGTGAGGACCTCGGGACCGGTGTCCGGGGCGAGGACACTCGTCACCGGCTCGGGTGGCGACGCCACCCTCACCTCGAACCGGGGACGACCTCCACCCACGATCGTGGTCGACTACGGCCAGGACGTCGGCGGCGTCCCCTACGTGGTGGTGCGCTCGGAGGCCGGGTCCCCGGTCCTTCGTTCCACGTACAGCGAAGGTCTCCCCTTTCTCGGGCCCATGGGTGACGGGGCGATCGGTAGCACCGGCGCCGGAGACGTCTCCCGGGTGGACGACGTCACGGTTTCGTCCTCCGGACGCTTCACTCGGGGCCTGATCCAAGGAGGGGAGCGCTACGAGCGCATCACCCTCGCCTCTCCGGGCCGTGTCACCCTCTCTTCTGTCGGCATCCACTTCACCGCCGTCCGGGCCACGGCCAAGAGCTTCAAAGGGTGGTTCGATTCGAGCTCGCCCGCGCTCAACCGCATCTGGTACGACGGCGCTTACACCACCCAACTCGACGAACTGCCCGCCCGCGCCCTGCCGTCACCGTGGCACATCACATCCGGGGACCTGGAAACAGACGGGGGAAATTTCGGCATCCTCCGACAGGGCGTTTCTTGGACCGACTACACCGTGTCGTTCGACACCCAGATCGTCGACAACGGGGCGGGCTGGATGGTCCGCGCACCGTCGCCCTCGAGCGGTTATCTCTTCTACCTCGGCGATGCCACCGATACCGCCGGCACCCCCGACTCGCTGCAGGAGATCGCCTTCGGCCCGAACCAGTACGTCACTCTCGGCGATGTCCGGTTGCCGGGCGCCGTCGTCGCTGGCCGCTGGTACCAGGTGACGACGGTTGTCTCCGGTGGCGAGATCACCACGTCGATCGACGGGCGGCCGGTGGCCGCCTTCAACACCGGCACCTTGCCGACCGGAGCCCCCGACTACCGATCGGGCAGCGTGGGATTCGCCGCCCCGGGTACCGACGCCCTGTTCCGTGACCTGATGGTGGCCGGCCCGGGGAGCACCACGCTCTTCGCCGACCGGTTATCGCGTCCGGCCGTTGTGGCCGACTTCGACGATCCCGACCTGGGCGCACCCGATCCCCTCCCCGTGATCATGGACGGCGCCAAGCGGGACCGGGTGGTCTGGAGCGGCGACCTCGGGGTGGAGGGCCCGAACGTCTACGACACCACCGACGCCGTCGCCTTCATGCGGGGATCGCTCGCCCTCCTGGCCAGCTACCAGGACGCCAGCGGCGAGTCGGGCTCGGATGTCCCCCCCGCGATGGCGGTCGGCACGTTTCCCGAGATCGGTTACACCTACTCGGCGTCGTACTCGATGGACGAGGTGGACAACATCGCCACCTACTACCTCTACACCGGTGATCTGGCCTTCGTCCGCGCCGAATGGCCCATGATCGACCGGGAACTCGCCTACAACGCTTCGCTCGTCGATTCCCGTGGTCTGCTGGTCACGAACGCCCTCGACGGACTGGACTGGGACTACTACGACGGACCCAAGACCGGCGAGGTCTCGGCCTACAACGACATCTACTACGCGACACTTCTGGACGCGGCCACCATGGCCGACGCGCTCGGTTCCTCGGACGAGGCCAATTCGGACAGGCTGGCGGCGTCACGCCTGCGCGCCGCCATCAACCGCTATCTGGTCGATCCCACCACCGGGCTCTACGTCGTCTCCAACCTCGAGCCAGGCACGGTCGCCCAGGACGCCACCTCTCTCGCCGTCCTCTTCGGCGTCGCTCCGTCGGACCAGGACGCCACCATCATGACCACCTTGGCCAGGACCCTTCCCACCACCGCGTACGGACCGCTCCCCTTCAGCGCCACCGCCGGCTACCGCCGGGCGATCAGCCCGTTCGTCACCAGTGAGGAGGTGCAGGCCCTCTTCGACGCCGGGGAGACAGCGGCGGCGACCTCCCTGCTCGGGAGGGTCTGGGGCCATATGGACGCCCCGGGACCGAACGACACCGGCACCGACTGGGAACTCGTCGCCGCCGACGGATCCCCCGGTTTCGGCGCCTATACGAGCCTGGCCCACGGCTGGGCCAGTGGAGCCACGCCCGACCTCTCCACCTTTGTCCTCGGCGTGCAACCCGTCACCGCCGGATATGCCACCTGGACCGTCCATCCCCACCCGGGCTCGCTCTCGTGGGCGGAGGGCGACGTCCCCACGCCGCGAGGGACCATCGACGTGCGGTGGGCCCAGAGCCGTGGCGCCGGTTTCGCCCTGCAGGTGAGCTCCCCGGCACGGACCCGGGGCACCATCGTGGTACCCGTCGCCTCGACCGGCGCCACCGTGACGGTGACGAGCGCCGGTCCCGGCCGGAGCCGAGGCTCACGACGTGTCCTCACCACGGCCGCCGGGACCAGTCAGCTGTCCATCGCCGTCAGCGGGGGGACCACCGACGAGGTCGACATCACGCACCACTAGGTGAACCGGGAGGCGGTGGCGTTCCGGCTGGCCCCTCAGCCCTGGTCTGCTTCCTCCACGCTGAGCTCGGCCGCCGGGTCGGCCTCGAGACGGACGTCGGGAATCGGCTGTCCACTGCGGACGGAGATGCCGTAGGTCCCCTCGTCGATCCGGCGTTCCGCCCGTTCGATGGCCGCCAGACGTTGTCGCAAGCCCTCGACCACGGCATCGTCGCCCTGTTCGGCCGTGAGGCGTTCGGCCGGGTCGGTAAGATCGCCGGGCTCGTTGGCGGCGGCACGGTCGTCACGACCGGCACCGGACACGTCTCCGAGCAGTTCCTCCACCCGACTCCGCTCCGCTTGCAGCAGAGAGCGGGCACGCTCTACGTCCATCATTCCTCCCTCGAGGCGACAGCAGCGCGGGCGGATAACCTTCACGCCATGCCGTCGCCCACCACGACCAGATCTCGTTGGTCACTGTGGTCGCAGGACTCGGTGCTGTCAATCGGGTCGAAGGGATCGGTCCTGTCGATCGGTTCACTCGGATCGGCCCTGTCGGTGGGTTCCGTCGGCTCGTTCCTGTCAGCCTTCTCCGTCGGATCGTTCGCGTCGCTGTTCTCGATGCTCTCGTCGAGTTCACGGTCGTCGATCATGTCCCACCGCGGACACTGGTCGGCCATGGCCGCGGGAAGCGACGGAGCTCGTCGCCGGACGAGCCCGTCGCCGGACTAGCCCGTCGCCGGATTACTGACAGGGACTCCGCTTACCCGTGAGCCCCAGGTTGAAGCGGGTGCCGTTGAAACCGAGGGTGTCGTCGTTGCCGCAGAAGGCCGACGTCTTCAGGTGGTACTCGGCGTTGAACACCGCTTTGTGCCCGACGTAGGCGGACAACGACCCACACGACGAGAACTGGTTGCACTGCTCCGTCAGAACGGCGTCGGCCAGCGGGAACATGTCGGTGGCGTACCTGTCCCCGGTGTCGTCGGGGTTCTTGATCCACCAGCCGAGGCCCAGGCCGTGCATGTAGTCGGCCAGCGTCGTCATGTACGTCTCCTCGTCGGACCGCGTGAGGGCGAAGCCACTCCTACTCATGTATTCCTCGTCGATGTCCGTCTCCACGGCGTCGAACCCCTTCGCCGCGCACTGGGTCGAGATCATCGATTCGATGATGGAGACGGTGGCCGGCGAGCGGATGTCGAGGTACCTCTCGGGATAGCCGCTCACCGACTTCCCGAAGACGCCGGCCCGGCGTAGTTGGCCGTAGTAAGTGGTGGACGTCCCTTCCTCGGCGGCCGAGTAGTAGTCGCCCGCCGCTCCCACCTCGATGTAGCAGACCACGTGCTTCCCGAGGCCGTGCAGGGCGGCGACGGTCGCGGCCGGATTGACGATGCCGTCGATGTCGTAGATGACCGGGGCGGGTGCGGGACGACCGTCGGGCAGCGTGTCGTTCGTCCCCATGTCATGAGCGCTCGAGACGTCCAACGGATGGCTGAGCTCCCACTGCCAGGGTTGGCTGCCGAGCGGTGGGCTCCACCAGCCGGCGTCACCGGCCCGAGCGCTCGACGGGAGGCCGATCAGAGTCACGCCGGCCACGACCACGGCCGCCGTGACCAGACGTCTGATCCTCCGTCTCGGCCCCACCGTCGTCTACCGGCCGGCGGGAACGGTCGCCTGGTACGGAGTCATGTCCATCCCCGGGTAACGCCGGGCCACATCGGCCACCGTCTGCTCGTTCCAGTATTCGTCGCCCGGCCTCGGGAACCCGAAGACGTCGCGCTCGCGCACGGAGCACTGGGGCATGAGCTTGGCCCATCGATCGGGCGCCTGCTTGGGCCACGCCATCTTCCCGCCCCACGTCGTCCCCCTCACCTGATAGTCGGCCAGGAGCGAGAACCGGGAACGACCGGCGCCGGTGAGGTCGGAGCCGCGGTGCAGGATGTCGGTCCGGTACACGAGCAGGGTGCCGGCCGGTCCCGTGGCCGACACCTCGGCATCGGCCAGGGCACCGAACTCGATGTAGAGCGGCGTGAAGGGAACATCCTTCCCCCGCTCGTAGGGCACGATCCGGGTGGGGCCGTCCTCCTCGGTCACATCGGACAGATAGATGAAGGAGGTCAGCTGCTGATAGCGGGGCTCGAGCCGCGGGGTCACGAGGCTGTGGCTGCCGTAGTCGCGGTGAAGGGGCTGGTCGTAGTTGGCCGCCCCGGCGTACTTGGCCCACAGCTCCACCTTGTACAACTGCAGCTCCACCGTCCCGAGGTAGCGCTCGGCGGCGTCGACCAGATCGGGGTGAAAGGCCAGCCGGTTCAGGTCCCATGACCGGTAGGGGAATTCCTCGACCCCGGCGAACTGCCCCGCCGCATAGCGGTCGTGCCGGGCCGGGTCGGCGAAGTAGTCCTCGGGTGTCGGAAAATGCAGCTGCAGCGCCTGCTGGGCGGCGTGCAATTCGGTCGACGACAGGAAACCCTCGAGCAGGGTGAACCCCCGCTCACGGACCTCGTCGAGGCTGGCGTCCGGCACCCGCACGACTCCGACTGTAGGCCAGGGCCCCGGGCCCGGTTTCCGCCACCGCGCCCCGCCGGCCCGGTCCGGCCGGGCGCGTACGCTGCGACGGTGCGTGCCGTGCAGTTCGACATGGTCGATCCCACCTTTCCGGCATCTCTGGTCGAAGTGGCCGAGCCTGCGCTTCCCTCCCCCGCCTGGGCCCGTGTGGCGGTGGCCGCGGGCGGGATCTGCGGCAGCGATCTCCACCTCTTCGCCCACAACACCGGCCCCTCCCCCACGCTGATGACGATGGGATCCTTTCCCTTCATCCTCGGTCACGAGATCGCCGGCCGGGTCATCGAAGCGGGATCCGACTGCCCCTGTCCGGTCGGCACCCGCGTCGTTCTCGACCCCTGCATCCCCTGCGCGGCGCGCGCCATAGCCCCACCGTGCGTCAACTGCCGCCGCGGCTGGACGTCGTCGTGCCTGAACCTCGACAGCCGGGTGGTGACGAGCGGTCGCACCCTCGGCTTCACCCAGGACCTGGGGGGCGGCTGGGCCGACCAGGTTCTCGCCCATGTCTCGATGCTCCACCCGATCCCCGACGGCATTCCCGACCGCGGCGCCACTCTGTACGAGCCCGTCTCCATCGCCTGCCACGGCCTCCTACGCGCCGCTCCCGACGACACCGCACCCGTCCTCGTCGTCGGCGCCGGTGTCATCGGTCTGGCCACGGTGGCGGCCACAAAGGGACTCTTCCCCCGCTGCCCCGTCACGGTGCTCGCCCGTCACGCCCACCAGGCCGAGGCCGCCCTGGCCTGCGGCGCCGATCACGTCGTGGTCGGCGACGCCGGTGCCGCCCACTTCGAACAGCTGGCCGCGCTCAGCGGGAGCCGGGTGGTGGGCCGCAAGACCGACGTCATGCTCATGGGCGGCTTTCCCCTCGTCGTCGAAGCGGTGGGGTCACCCCGATCGGTGACCGAGGCGCTGCGCGCCGTCGCCCACCGCGGCACCGTTCTCCTCCTCGGGGCGGCCGGCGTGAGCGAGGTCGACCTCACCCCCATCTGGTACAAGGAGGCGGCCCTCGTGGGTTCGATCGACCACACCGTCGACGCCGCCTCGACCCCGGGCCTGGCCGGTGCGCCGGAGCGCCACTCCGTCGACCGCGCCATCGACATCCTCGCCGCCGGCCTCGTGCCCTACGACACGATCGTGACCCACGAATTCCCGCTCGAGAGCTACCGCGACGCGGTCACGACGGCCATCGACCGGGGCGCCTCCCGCGCCATCAAGGTCGTCCTTCGGCCCTGACCCGCGCCGTCTGCGCCTCGAACATCTGGAACCGGCCCCGGCCGTTGGCCTTGGCCTGGTACATGGCCGAATCGGCCCGGGAGACGACCGAGTCGAAGGTATCGGCCGGTTCGGGGAACATCGTCACGCCCACGCTCGCCCCGACCGACAGCGTCACCGAGCGCACGACGAACGGTTGGCCCAATGCGGCGACGATCTTGGCCGCCACCACCTCGGCGTCACCGTCGTCGGCGGCGTCGCGGACGAGGATCCCGAACTCGTCGCCGCCGATCCGCGCCACCGTGTCCTCGTTGCGGACGGTGACGAGGAGGCGCTCGGCCACCGCCCGCAGCAGTTCGTCGCCGACCTTGTGGCCGTGGGTGTCGTTCACCGCCTTGAACCGGTCGAGGTCGACGAAGAGCAGCGCCAGTCGGCCGCCGCCGCGGCGAGCGAGGGACAGGGCCTGGCTGACCCGGTCCTCGAACAGCCGCGAATTGGCCAGATCGGTGACCGGGTCGTGCAGCGCCTGGTGCCGTATCTCCTGCAGCAGCGCCAGGCCCTCGAGGGCGGTCGCCGCCAGGCTGGCCACACCGCTCACCCGCTCGGCCACGGTGCCGTCCCCCCGCAGCTCCGACCCGTCCCCCCCCACCACGATCACGCCGAACAGCGTGTTGCGCGCCGCGATGGGGACGAGCACCCCCGACGGCAGCCCCGTCAGGGCCAAGATGGACGACAGCACCGGGTCCGACGTCGACGTCACGAGCGTCGGCGTCGCCATCTCGCCCAACCGGTTGGCCAAACTGCCATCACTCACCCTCTTCGGGGCCGTGGCCCCATCGAGATCGGCCACCGCCGTCGACGCCGTGTGGACGAGCAGCGCGTCAGCGGGATCCCACAGCAGCACGTCGGCCTGACCGCAGTTCACGATCTCGGGCATGGCGTGGGCCAGGCGCTCCGCCAGCGCTACCGGGGTCGACTCCTCGGCCAGGGTCTTCCCGAGCGCCAGCAGGGCGCTCAGGGTCGTGTTCCGGTCGCGCGATTCGTCCAGCGCGGCGGCCGTCTCGAGCGCCGCCGCGGCGTGACCGGCGTAGGCCATCAACAGCGACCGCTCCTGGGGCAGGAAGTGGTAATGCTCGGGATAGAAAGCCGCCAGCCGTCCGAAATGACCGCGACTCGACTCGATGTCGACCACCAACCGGGAGCCGGCCTGATCGTCCGAACCACTGTGCAGGATGTCCTGGGCGGCCGCCTCGGCCTCGGCCGGGCTGAAACCGACCGAGTGGATCCGGGGGGCCGGATCGCCCGGGAGCTGAGCGACGAGGAGGTAGCGCGGCGCCCGCACGGCGATACCGGCCCGCCTGGTGATCGTCTCCAGCATTGAATTCACGTCGCGTGACGAAGAGAGCTCCTTGGCCACGGACTCGAGCGACTCGAACCGTTTCGTCAGGACAAGCATCTGCTCGCGCAGCAGCACCACTTCGCGTTCGAGGCTCGCCTCGATGGACGACGTCGGATCCCAGCCCACCCGGACGAGACAGCGCGCGTCGCCGCGCGTCTGGCACTGCACCTCCTCGACCTCGGCCGGTTCCATGCCGAAGAGAACGGGGAACTGTGACAACGCCCCCAAGGTGTACCCGCAGAAGTGCGAATCTCTCCTGTAATAGGGCGAGGTCACGCTGATCATGCCGTAGGCGTCACCGACCTCGGCCACCTCGGCGTGGGTGATCGTCGATTGCTTGGCCGAGATCGACGGATAGACCCGGATCATCTCGGCCGGCGACCCGATCGAGCGCAGCAGGGCCATCACCTCGGTTCCGGCATAGCGGCGGAACACCTCCACCCCCGCTTTGCGGCCCACGTCGGGATCCTCGAGCACGTCGGCCGCGGCGCGAAACAGCGCCAGTCCCTGCTGGTAGGTGCTCCATCCGTCGGGCCGGTCGAGGTCCGCCGCCGACCGTCTCTCCCCGGCGATGGCCAGAACCCGGTTCACCCCGTCGTCCCCCGTCCTCTGGTGCACGACGGAGAGAAGTGCCCCGAGCATCGAATTGGCCAGCTGCTGTGCGCTGTCAGGGTCCCCCACCCGGTTCAGATCGACCAAAAGGCGACTGACCTTGACTGCCAACCACCCTCACTGACCTGCGACTTTGCAACGGGCCGGGCTGACCCGGGGGGCTCAGGAGACCAGATCGACGATATCGCCCACCAGCAGAGCCGTGACCAGGGCCATCACGGCGGCGTAGATCAGGGTCATCGCCCACCGCCACTGGTGGTCGGCCACCCAGAAGCGCCGGATCCCGATCACGTCGAAGACCAGGGCCAGCACGGCGATGGGCAGCCCCACGGCCGGGCCCACGCCGGTGGCGACACCGAGAACAGGGGTCAGGATCGGGAACACCACGTAGCTGAGCAGGCAGCGACCGGCCGAGACCAGGATCGACACGCTGAACATCCGGTGGACGGCCTCGTCCCCCACCGCGGCCGGGCCGGCCGGCACGAAGAGCAGGCGCCGCATGACCAGGTCGGCCCGCGACCGGCTCCGCCGGGACGTATCGGCGATGGCGGCGACGGGGCCCACGGCTATTGAAACTACGACCTGGGGGCCCTCACCTCCAGTCAGGCCCGCCGGGGCGGAAAATGGGACATCCCCGGCCGATCAGGGGTCGGCCGCCGGTGGTAGTCTGCCGATTAAGGCGATGACCATGAGGTCTTGCCGGTGGAAACGTTGCTCGAGACCCCGGTGACGCAAGCACCGAGCATTTCTGTTCGGAGCGCGACGAGGTCGAAGGGAGCAACTGCGATGTCCCCATTGTGGTGGTGTCCGTCGCTCCCGCTCCTGCCGAACAGCAGCCGATCCCTCTCCGGTTCCCTTCCCGCACAGCCGTTGACCGCGTCGCCCCCCGCCGCGCGTCACCTCGTGCGGGAGGGGACCGGAACCATCTGAACATTCCCTAGCGCGACACCCGTCGGGCGGCGGCCACGAAGGCGTCGTCGCCGCTCGCCTCCCACCCCCGGCGGCAGGCTTCCACCAGTTTCACCTGATGGGCGTCGCGGCTGTCGGCCGCCTGCCCGGCCCATGCCGGATCCCACCCGTCGGCCGCCGCCGCTGTCACCGGGATCTCCCTGCCACCGTAGAGAGTGGCGTGCTCGGTCCGGAGCCGGGCCACGGCGGCGGCGGCGGCGTCGGGACCGACGTGGTCGACGAGCAGAGCGACGGCCATGGCCCCCGTCACCCCGTGCAGGTTGAAGATGGTCGGCTGCGCCACGTAGTGCCGGGCGCCGTCGGCGGCGGCGACGATCGCCGCGCCACGGGACTCCGTCTCGACCGCCGCCTCGACCGCCGGCTCGGCCCCGTCGCCACCGGGATGGAACCGTGCCGCCCAGTAGCCGAGGGCCCGGGCCAGCTCGGCCCGCCGGGGGTCGGTCTCGACGGTGTCGATGGCCCGGACGGCGTGGGCGGTGCGGATCACCCCGTGGAACAGGGCGGTGGCCATGCCCGGCACCAGCCGGGGCACCCACACCTCGACCACCCGCTCCCATCCCTCCCGGGCGACGGCCCGCTCGAAGTAGCCCAGCCATTCGGGAAGCCGGCCGTAGGCACCGAGGGCGTCGAGCCCCTCGAAATCGCTCACCCGGGACGGCTCCACCGACGGGGGGCCGTCCCCCACCATCTGCACGAACCACCGGGCCCAGCCGGCCACCCGATCGTCGCATCCGAGGGCGGCCAGGGCCTCACAGGCCATGGGCCCGTGGTTGACGAACCCGTTGGGCAACTCGAAGTCAGTCGCCCCCATCCGCTCGAAGGCGTCGTCGAGCACGGATGCGCCGTCCGTGGGGCGGTCGATGGTGCCGGCGTGGCTGTGGTCGAGGTCCATGCCCCCGAGCCTAAAACCTCAGGTAAGATTGAGGTCAAGGCCATGACCCAACTTCCTGCCGACGTACGCGAACTGAGCGTGGGCCAGCTCTCGGCCCGCAGCGGCGTCTCCGTCTCGGCCCTGCACTTCTACGAGGCCGAACGGCTCATCAGCAGCCGCCGGACGGCGGGCAACCAGAGGCGCTACTCCCGCGACGTCCTGCGCCGGGTGGCCTTCATCCGCGCCTCGCAGCGCGTCGGCATCCCCCTGCGCACGATCAGGGAGGCCCTCGAACGGCTCGACGGCAATCGCACCCCCACCCGCCGCGACTGGACCCGCCTGTCGGCCGCCTGGCGCGACGACCTCGACGACCGCATCGGCCAGCTCCAGCGCCTGCGTGACCGCCTCACCGGCTGCATCGGCTGCGGGTGCCTCTCCCTCGACCGCTGCGCCCTGGCCAATCCCGACGACGTCCTCGGGCACGAGGGCCCCGGGGCCCGCAACCTTCCCGCATGATGCGCCCCGCACGGTGCCGGCACCGTCCGGTGCTCGGCACCGGCCGGCACGAGTGGGCATAATTCGCCCCACCATGACCGCTGAGGGCCTCTTCCTGAACGCTCCGGTCCATCGAACCGTGGCCGCGGGCGAGACCATCTACCGCGAAGGGGACGAGGGGACACACATGTTCGGTGTCGTCGCCGGCGCCGTCGAGCTCCGCAAGGGCGCCGCCGTCGTCGCCTCTCTGGGACCGAACGACGTCTTCGGCGAACGGGCCCTGATCGACAACCTCCCCCGCAACCTCAACGCCGTGGCAACGGTCGAGACCACTCTGGCCGAGATCGACCGCGGGCTCTTTCTGTTCCTGGTCCACGAGACACCGACGTTCGCCCTCGGGATCATGGCCGCTCTGGCCAGCCGGTTGCGCGACTACGACGAGCTCTTCGGCGCCACTGCGGCCGCCGTCGACCCGAATCCGTAGCGGCCCGGCGCGGCCCCGGGCCCGCCGCTCAGGCCCGGGGGGCCACGGAGGTCGTGGGGTCCAACTGAGCCGTGGCGTCGCGCACGGCGGTGGCGAGGTCGGCCGTGCTCTGGCCGTTGTACAGGGGCCCGGCGCCGTCGCGCAGAAGAACGCCGGCCATGGCCACTCCCCGCGCCGGTGTCGGGTGCTCGGTGGCGAGCGCCTGCAGCATCTCGGCAATGGCGGACTCGGCGGCGACGATGGCGGCGCGCCGAAGGGGCGCCCCGCGCACCGGCTGTCCCCGGGCCACCCGCACCAGGTGTTCCCAGTTCCGAGCGAGAGCGCGGCGCGTGTCGGGCCGGGCGAGGATCTGGGCGCGCAGCGCCAGCAGGACGTTCGATTCGGGCACGTCCCCCCGCGCCAAGCGCCGATCGAGGGCGCCTGCCGAGAAACGGACCAGAAGCCGGTCCCGGGTCCGACCGGACCGCAGGAGCAGGCGCTCGGGGTCACCGGGATCGTTGACCAGAACCTCCATGGCAAGAGCTCCCTTCACCTCCTCATCGTGCACCCCGGCGCCGGCGGGCCGAAAGTGGCATGATCGACATAGTGCGCGACGATCCTGCCAAGCACGGTGTCGCCATCGTCGTCTACGACGGGGTCACCCTGTTCGAACTGGCCGTCGCCTCCGACATCTTCGGCGACGACCGATGGGTGGCCGCCGGCGCTGCCTGGTACCGGCTGTCGCTGTGCGCAGCCACGGCCGCCGTGTCGGTCGACCGCGGCTTCCGGATCGAGGTCCCCGACCGACTGGAGACGATCGACGCCGCCGACACGGTGATCGTCCCGCCCACCGAGTCGCTCGAGCGCGTCCCCGACGAGGTCTACGACGCCTTACGCCGGGCGCACCGGCGCGGTGCCCGCATCCTCTCTTTGTGCACCGGCGCCTTCGTCCTCGCCACGTCGGGCCTGCTCGACGGCCGCCGGGCCACCACCCACTGGTCGGAATGCGACGCCCTCGCCCGCCGCTTCCCGCTCGTCTCGGTCGACCCCGGCGTCCTCTACATCGACGAGGGCGACATCATGACGTCGGCCGGAAGCGCGGCGAGCATCGACCTCTGTCTCCACGTCGTCCGCCAGGACCACGGCGCCGCCGTGGCCACCCAGCTCGCCCGCCAGTTGGTGGTGCCACCGCACCGCGACGGGGGCCAGGCCCAGTTCATCGAGGCGCCGATGGCCGTGGTCGACGACTCCTGTCTGTTCGCCGACACGTTGGCCTGGCTGCAGGAGCACCTCGACGAAGCGGTGACGGTCGAGGACCTGGCGTCGCGGTCGGCCATGAGCCCGCGGACCTTCGCCCGGCAGTTCCGGGCCGGCACGGGGACGACCCCTCTGCAGTGGCTGATCCGTCAGCGCGTCCACCTCGCCCAACGACTTCTGGAGACGAGCGACCTGTCGATCGACGTGGTGGCGGAGAGGTCCGGCTTCTGCACGGCGGCCAACCTGCGCAAGCACTTCAGCCGCGTCCTGCACACGAGTCCTCACGGATACCGACGGACCTTCAAGGAGCGCGCCGGCTGAGACCGCCGGTCGGGTCGCCCGGTAGGCTCCGATCAGCCGACCCCCCACACGAGGCCGGTGCACTGCCTCAGGTCAGGAGCAGCCATGGCCAAGGTCCTCTACACCGCATTCGCCCACGTGACCGGGGGCCGCGACGGCCACGGTCGGACGACGGACGGAGAGCTCGATGTCGAGCTCCGGCGCCCGAAGGAGTTGGGGGGCTCGGGCGGGGGCACCAATCCCGAGCAGCTCTTCGCCGTCGGCTACGCCGCCTGTTTCGAGAGCGCTCTCGGCGCCGTGGCCCGGCGCCGCAAGGTCGAAGCCGGCGAGGTCTCCATCGACTCGGCCGTCGGGCTCCTGCCCACCGGTGACGGTGCCTTCAAGCTCACCGTCACCCTCGACGTCTCCCTGCCCGCCGTCGAGGACGGCGATGCCGCCGCCGAGCTCGTCCGGGCCGCCCACCAGGTCTGCCCGTATTCGAATGCCACCCGGGGCAACATCGACGTCGAGCTCCTGCTCGACGGGAAGGCGGTATGACGGCGGCGACGTCTCCACCGTCCTGATGGGCGATCCGCTGTCGGGTGAGCGATGATGCGGCCATGCCCGAGCTGACCCTGCCGGAGGTGACCATCGCCTACGACGTCTTCGGACCGGACACGGGCGACCCGGTCGTGCTCGTGTGCGGGCTCAGCCAGCCGGCGATGTCGTGGCAACTGACGGTGGTGCCGGCGCTCACGGCGGCGGGCTACCGGGTCGTGACCTTCGACAGCCGAGGGGTGGCGCCGTCCTCGTCGCCGCCGGCTCCGTACACGGTGGACGAGATGGTGCACGACACCATCGGCCTGCTCGACCATCTGGGGCTCACCTCGGTCCGGATCGTCGGCTACTCGATGGGGGGATGGATCGCCGAGACGATGGCCTTCCGCCATCCCGGGCGCACGCGCGCCGGTGTCTTCATCGGCAGCTGCAATGTCGGGACCTCCTGGGAGAAGGCCGTCACGACCGTTGAACGCGATCTGGCCCGGCTCGATCTTCCCTTGCCGGCCTGGTTCAACGCGGTCGAGACGCTTCGCTACCTGCCCAATCACGAGCTGCAGCAGGACAGCGTGGTGGACGACTGGATGGCGCTCTTGGGCGCACTCGAACCGTGGGACAACCCGGGACGCCTGGGCCAGTACGAGGCGGCGCTGGCCTGGTCGCTGGACGTCGAACGGACGAAAAGATGGCCCTCACTCGTCTCGCCGTGCCTTGTCTTGTCCTTCGAGCACGACGTCGACTCCCCCCCGGCGCGTGCCCGCCAGGCGGCGGAGATGATCCCCGGTGCCCGTTTCGTCGAAGTGGCCGGAGCCAGTCACCTCGGGGTGTTCACGCACGCCGACCGGGTGGTGTCGGAGATCCTCGACTTCTTCGCCGGGACTCCGTAGAGACATGCCGACCGACGCCGTCACCCTGGCCGGCCGGCCGGTGCACCGGATGGGCTTCGGCGCCATGCAACTCCCCGGGCCCGGTGTCCTCGGACCACCGGCCGACCGCGACAGCGCCCTGACCGTCCTGCGACGGGCCGTGGCGGCCGGCGTCGACCACATCGACACGGCCCAGTTCTACGGCCCCGACGTGGCCAACGAATTGATCCGGGAGGCTCTGTCGCCCTACCCCGAGGAGCTGGTGCTCGTCTCCAAAGTGGGAGCCCGACGCGACGGGCAGGGACAGTGGCTGCCGGCCCAGACTCCGGGGGAGCTGCGTGCGGGGGTCGAAGCCAACCTGCGCAGCCTCGGTGTCGAGCGGATCCCGGTGGTCAACCTGCGGCGGATCCCCGGCGCGGGCGTGCCGTTGACCGACCAGCTGTCGGCCATGGCGCGGCTGCGCGACGAGGGCCTCATCGACGGCATCGGGCTCAGCAACGTGACGCTCGACGAGTACCGGACGGCGCGGACCCAGATCGAGGTGGCCTGCGTCCAGAACGCCTACAACGTGACGGGCCGCAGCGAGCAGGCTCTGTTCGATGCCTGTGGCACAGACGCCGTGCCCTTCGTGCCCTTCTTCCCGCTCGGATCGGCCTTCCTGCCCGACAATCCCGTCCTCACCGCCCCCGCCGTGGTGGAGTCGGCCCGCCGTCTCGGGGCCACGACGGCCCAGGTGGCGCTGGCCTGGCTGCTCGCCCAGGCCCCCACGGTGCTGCTCATCCCCGGGACATCCTCGCTCGGCCATCTGGAGGAGAACCTGGCCGCCACCGGCCTCGTCCTCGACGACGAGGCCCTGGCCCTGCTCGACGCCGCCGGCTGACACCGTCACGGTCCCGATCGGGGCGGCAAACCGGCTCCCCTACCATGCGGGGGTGCCGCAAGGACCCGAGGAGGAGGCGGAGCTGCCGGCGCCGTCCATCGAGGAGATCGAGGACGCCGTCGTCGACGGTGACCGCCCCTTCCCGGCGGGGACGGCGATATCGGCGCTCCGGCACCGCACGTTCCGGGTCGTCTTCTTCGGTGCCTTCGCCTCGAATATCGGCACCTGGATGCAGAACGTCGTGCTGGGCGCCTACGCCTACGACATCACCCACTCGAGCACGTTCGTCGGGGTGATCATCTTCGCCCAGCTCGGCCCGGCACTCCTGCTCGCCATGGTGGGCGGCATGGTGGCCGACCGGGTGGACCGGCGGAAGTTCCTGATCGTGCTGTCCGTCGAACAGCTGGTGTTCTCGCTGGCCCTCGCCTGGGTGGTGCGGAGCCCGACGCCCTCCCACGTCGTTCTGGTGGCGATGGTGGTCATGGTGGGCGTGGGGAGTGCGATGTTCGGTCCCGCCTACGCCGCCATCCTGCCCGGCCTCGTCCGCCGCGTCGACCTACCCGGCGCCATCTCGCTCAACTCCGCCCAGATGAACGCCTCGCGCGTGATCGGCCCCATCATCGGCGGGGTGGCGTACCACTTCGTGGGGCCGGCCTGGGTCTTCGCCGGCAACGCGGCGACCTATCTCTTCGTCGTGGCGGCACTGCTGGCGGTGGCGCTGCCGGCGTCACCGCGGGGAACCCCGCATGCGAGTACCTGGCGCGAATTGACGGCCGGCATCAGCACGGCGCGCGCCGACCGGGTGGTGGGTCGGTGCCTGGTCACCGTCTTCCTCTTCTCACTGCTCGCTCTGGCCTTCATCGGCCAGATGCCGGTGGTCGCCGCCCACAATTTGGGAATCGACCCCAAGTCGGCCGACTACGGCCTCCTCTACGCCTGCTTCGGCACCGGTGCCCTCATCGGCGCCCTCTCCATCGGCACCGTGTTCGCCCGGACCTCGAAGCCCATGATCGTGCGGGTCTGCCTGCTCGGTTACTCCGCCGCGCTGGCCGTCTTCGCCCTCCTGCGCGCCACCGTCCCCGCCTACTTCATCGTGGCGGTGGTGGGGGCGTTCTACTTCGCCTTCATCACCGCGCTCAACACGAGCCTGCAGACGCGCCTGAGCGACGCCGTGCGGGGGCGGGTCATGGCGCTGTGGATCATGGGGTTCGGCGGAACGGTGGCCCTGGGCAACCTGCTCGTGGGGCCCGTCGTCTCCGCCGTCGGCATCACCGACGTACTGCTCTTCGGGGCCGTCGTCGCCCTCTGTCTCTCCTGGTACGCCGACGTCCGGGTGCCCGACGCCCGGGCGGGGGACCTCGGGACGGCGCTGGCCCAGTAACTGCTGGCCCAGTAACTGCTGGCCCAGTAACTGCTGGCCCGGTAACTGCTGGCCCGGTAACTGCTGGCCCGGTAACTGCTGGCCCGGTACCTGCTGGCCCGGTACCTGCTGGCCCGGTACCTGCTGGCCCGGTACCTGCTGGCCCGGTACCCGCGGCCGGCGGGGGGACGGTGGTCCAGAACTCCCGGAGCTCGGCGTTGAATTCCTCGGCCCGTTCGGCCGGGAAGAACAATTTGGCGCCGGCCAACTCCACGCAGCGGACGGTGCCGGGAATGGTGTCGGCCAACCACCGGGCCCAGGCGAGGTCGAAGAAGTCGTCGGCCGTCCCCCACACGATCAGCGTGGGAGCGCCGAAACGGGCCAGGTCGTCGCGAATGGCGACGGTGACGCCGTTGTCCATGGCGGCCACGTATCCCTGGACCGCCTCGGCCCGGGCCGGCGATGCGGCGAAGGGTGCGAAGAATCCGGCGATGGTCCCGTCGGACAGCAGGTCGGGGTTCTCGAAGCCCGAGGCCAACGAGGCCCGGGCGGCGGCCGGGTCGAGGGCGATCGCGGCGAGGGCGTCGGCCAGGGCTCCGGCCACGGCCAGGTCGCGGATGGGGGCGAAGGCGGCCGGGGGCCAATTGTCGTGGGTGTCGCAGTTGGTGAGCGTCAAGGACCGGACGCGCTCGGGCGCCCGGACGGCGACGAGTTGGGCGATGGCACCCCCACTGTCGTTGCCCACCAGATCGACGGCATCGAGCGCCAGCGCGTCGAGGAAGGCCACGATCATCTCGGCCTGGAGATCCATGCTGAGCGTCCCGGTGGCGGGAAAGGAGCTCTCCCCGTGGGCCAGCAGGTCGACGGCCAGACAGCGCCGGAGATCGGCCAGCCCCGCCAGCTGGTGCTGCCACAGGTCGGCGTTCAAGAAGACGCCGTGCACGAAGAGGGCGGGCGGCCCGTCGCCCCATGCCAGATAAGCAACGTCCCCCAGCCGCGTGGCCACCGTGTGCCGGTGCGGCGTGCCACTCGTCGTACTCCGGGGCGTCCTGCCGGGCGCACTGTCACTTGGCGTACTGTTAGTAGTCGAGATACTCATAGTAGGTGAGTGTAAGATCGAAGGTGGTGACTGTCAAGAGCCGGCGCGAGGAATACGCCGAGACGACGCGCGCCGCCATCGTCGAGGCGGCCGTCGAGAGGTTCTCGGCCGACGGGTTCTCGAGGACGAGCATGGACGCCATCGCCGAGACGGCGCGGGTGACGAAGGGCGCCGTCTATCACCACTTCCGGGACAAAGCCGAGCTCTTCGAGGCGGTCTTCGTGCTGATGGAGGAACGTCTGTTGGCCAAGGTCACGGCGGGCGTGGCCGGCATGACCGATCCCTGGGCCCTGATGGCCAAGGGCATCGATGTCTTTCTGGAGGAGTGCGGGGACGCCGACTTCCGGCGGATCGCCCTGGAGGAGGCCCCGGCTGCCCTCGGCTGGGCCCGGTGGAAGGAGACGGAGGAGAAGTATTTCCTCGGTCTCGTCACCGGCGCCGTCGCCGGCCTGGCCGACGCGGGCCTGATCGCCATCCCGCCCGGTGACCTGACGGCCCGGATGCTGCTGGCGGCCATGAGTGAGGCCGGCGTGGCGGTGGCGACGTCGGCCGACCCCGATGAGGAACGCCGGAGAGTCGGCGCGCTCGTGCTGCGGCTGCTCGAAGGACTGCGGTAGTCGACGGCCGCCTATGTTGGGGCGCCCGTGATCCGAGGGGGGACGCGCCGCCCCGGGCGCGCGCCACCGGCGACGGCCCCCGGCGTCGGGGGACGGGGGACGGGGCGAGGAGGGGACGATGGCGAGCCCGGGCGGACGACTGGGACGGGCGTGGCGGCGGTTCCGCCGTCGGCCTCGGGCGGTGCAGGGCGTGGCGGCGGCCGTGGCGGTCGTGGTGGTCATCGGGGTCGTCTTCGCCGTGGCCGGCTCGGGGTCCGGCCCGGCCCGGGGGCATGGTGCGACGACCGGAGCAGGGGCCGATGTGACGCCTCCCGATCAGGCCAGCACTAGCAGCGCCGGGGTCAGCGCCCACACGATCAATGTCGTCTTCCCGGTGTCCAACCTCCAGGCGTTGTCGTTGAACCTGGGCTTCGCCACCGACGTCGAGTACACCGAGCAGTCGCAGGCCATCGAGCTCTTCGTGACGCAGATCAATGACAGCGGTGGGATCCACGGCCGGAAGATCAACCCCGTCATCGTGCCGTTCGATCCCACCAACGAGACAGCCATGCGGGCGCTGTGCAAAGACTGGACCGAGGGCGGCGCCGACGTCTTTGCGGTCCTCGACGGGGTCGGCACCTGGACCGGGGACAACCAACTCTGCATCACCGAGGAAGGCCATACGCCACTGCTCAGTCAGTGGACGACCGTCACCAACTGGACCCAGAAGGGCTCGCCCTACCTGTGGTGGACCGGACCCGATGATGCCGCCATCCTGCAGGCCACCGTCAGCTGGGGGTTGAGCGGCGGACTTCTCGGTCACGGCCAGAAACTGGGGGTGATCGCCGGCGACCGGGCCAGTGATCAGACGGCGCTCAACCAGTACCTGCTACCCGACCTCAAACGGGCCGGCGTCACGCCGGTGGTCGAGACCATCGCCGCCGATCCCTCCGATTCCTCGGCCACCAACAGCGAGGCCCCGCTCGCCATCCAACAGCTGCGCGGCGACGGTGTCACCTCAATCCTTCCCCTCATCCCCTTCAACGTCTTCTACCCCGTCCTGCAGGCCGAGACCCAGCAGCAGTACTTTCCCCGGCTCCTGTTGTCCGACTACGAGGAGTCGATCGAGTCGGCACTGGGCCTGCTGCCCATCCCGTACCAAAAGGCACTCGACGGCCAAGAGGGACTGACGGCGGAGACTCTGGGCGGCATCGACGACACCCGGCCCGAGTCGCAGGGCGGGTACGACTCCGGCGTGCGCAGCTGCTTCACCACCTGGCACAAGGCGTATCCGCAGATCCCGAAGGGGAACCAGAACTACTTCATCGAGGAACAGGGGCCGGTCCAGGCATGGTGCCAGGAGATCCGGCTGTTCGCCGCCGCCGCCTCCGCCGCCGGACCGGATCTCAACCGACGGACGTTCGTCGAGGCCATGGCCAAGATCTCGAACTTTCCCGGCGGCTACTCCCCCACGCTGAGTTACGGGCCCGAGACCTTCTCGGGCCCGACGCAGTACCGGATCGTCCGGCTGCATACCAACATCCCTCCGTCGAGCCAGTGCAAGTTCCCCTTCGACCACATACCGGAGGGGGTGTGCTGGGTGGTGGTGGAGAACTGGCGACCGTTGCCCAAGACATGACCACCCCGGCGACGCCGTGGTGGCAGACGGCCGTTCTGTACCAGATCTACCCACGGTCGTTCTGCGACTCGGACGGCGATGGACAGGGCGACCTGCAGGGGATCATCGACCGGCTCGACCATCTCGGGTGGTTGGGCGTCGACGGCATCTGGCTGAGCCCCGTCACCGTGTCGCCCAACGCCGACTGGGGCTACGACGTGGCCGACTACTGCGCCGTGCAGCCCGATCTGGGCACCATGGAGACCTTCGACACCCTGGTGAGCGAGGCGGAGAAGCGGGGCATACGCGTCCTCATGGATCTGGTGCCCAATCACACGAGCGTGGAGCACCCGTGGTTCGCCGACTCCCGCTCGTCCCGGGAAGCAGCGCGACGAGAGTGGTACGTCTGGGCCGACCCCGGTGCAGACGGTGGGCCACCGAACAACTGGGTGAGCAGTTTCGGAGGTCCGGCGTGGACCCTCGACCCGGCTACCGGTCAGTACTACCTCCACAACCACCTCCGTCAGCAACCGGACCTCAACTGGTGGAACGACGACGTGCGCTCGGCCTTCGACGGCGTCTTCGGATTCTGGTTCGACCGGGGCGTGGCCGGCTTCCGGATCGATGTGTGCGACATCATCGTCAAGGACCGGCTCCTCCGGGACAATCCCCGCGCCACTGAGGACGACGACTTCGAGGCCCGGCTCTTCGGGCAACGTCAGGTCTACAACAGGAATCGACCGGAGGTCCACGAGGTGCTCCGGCACTGGCGGCGACTGGCCGACTCCTACGACCCCCCACGGACCCTCATCGGGGAGACTCCGGTGAAGGTCGATGCTCTGGCCCATTACTACGGAGACGGCGGCGACGAGCTGCACATGGCCTTCAACTTCCCCTTCATCACGTCTCCCTTCGACGCCGGTGCCCTGCGGGCCGTCGTGGAAGACGCCGAGAGGCTCTTCCCGCCCGGCGCCTGGCCGGCGTGGACGGGCTCGAATCACGACATGTCGCGCCTGGCGTCGCGCTGGGGCGACGGGGACCCCCGCAAGATCCGGACGGCCCTCGTCATGTTGCTGGGCTTGCGGGGAACGCCGGTTCTGTACCAGGGCGACGAGATCGGTCTGGGCGACCTCGCCGTCGCCCATGAAGACATGCGCGACCCCCTCGGGGTGATGTTCTTCCCCGCCTACGCCGGGCGCGACGCCATGCGCACGCCGATGCCCTGGACAGACGGGCCCGGTGGCGGCTTCTCGGCTCCCGGCGTCCGCCCGTG
>Ga0209415_10004594_pt1 | contig 25220 bp, 18 predicted proteins | sample PeaSoiSIISIP2007_FD_187696 | JGI IMG/M metagenome (GOLD analysis project Ga0209415, IMG submission 187696) | Peat soil microbial communities from Weissenstadt, Germany - SII-SIP-2007 (SPAdes) (version 2) | ecosystem: Environmental > Terrestrial > Soil > Wetlands > Peat | place: Germany... | reverse complement strand
CTCCGACGGAGATGCTTGACCGAAGTAGTTGATCACCGACTCGACGGCCTACAAGGCTCCGCGGCAATGCTTCGACAGCCCGAATCGCCCGCACTCCGTATTCGAGCAATCGTTCGCTCACTTCTCGTGTTTCCATTTCGTGCACCTCCGAGCGCACTTAAGAATACACAAGAATTTCAAATCGCCAATGGTAAATGTGAAACCATTTGAATTTTGCCGTTTGCCATTTGCCATTTGAATTGGCTTTTCTGCCGCTCCTACCCGACGAGTCGCAGCCCTTCCGGTAAAGACTCGCCGAAAATGCGCAAGGCGTCCGCTTGTGCGGGCGGGACGTACTGCTGCAGACCTCGACTCAGGTCATCCGAGATACCTGATGCGGCCAAGCGCGCCATGGCCTTTTGCCGCAGATCCTGGTCGATGTCGCGCAGGTGATCACCGGTAAGCGAGCCAAGCTGGACCACGGCCGATGCCGTTTCGACTGTGAATTCAGTCAGATCGAGCAGCGCTTGGAGCCATTTTGATGCGGTTTCAACCGAGACCACAGAGTTGAGTGGACCGTACAGTGGGATGCGCGCACCCACCCGTCCAAGCGACCACAGCCAGGCCTTCTCGGCGGGTTCTTGGCGGATTCTGGCCAGCAACTCTTCGCCTAGCGAGGCCCGCAAAGTCGCCGGAAGGTGCTCTAAGCTGGCTAGGAGGCGCCAGCCTTCGTGCTCGACCTGGCTGTTCAGCCTTCCGCTCGTTTTCTTTCCGCTGATTCCCAACAGGGCTCCGTACTTCTGGTAAAGTTCGCGCTGTTGACCGGCGTTGAGCCCGCCTGCCACCCGGCGCCAAAGCACCAGCCACTCAACTTGACATTGAGGATCTTTGGGAAACGACGGCCCCGCAAGGTAAACCCGGCGCGCCTGGTTGATCCGCCAATCATCCAGCAAGGCGCCGAAGCCGGGCCGCAGGCAAAAGCCAAACAGATTGAGCCAGCGAGCCTCGTGCCGGCGGCTCTTGGCGCGCCCGCCGGCGACCTCGGCGAGGACATCGCAGAGCGAACGGATCGTGGCCATGGGCCAGGAGTCTTTGCTGTGGCCGAGGGTGGCCTCGAGTTTGCTCACGATCGTTTCAGGTTGTGTCGGAGGCGTCCCCCCTGCTGTGGCGCGGGCATCTTGCCCGCGCGCCTCATGCGCTGGACCGAAGACCTCCCGAATCAGTTTCGCCGCGGCCTCCACCGTCTGGGCGGGGATGGGTGGAGGCGCCTGCGAAGGCGTCGCGGCAGCCTCTGCAGGTTGGGCTTCGTTGCCGCGTAGTTCGAACTGCAAACGCCAGCGGTGCTGCGTCTTAAGCGACTCGCACCAGAGTTCGAGAGTTCCGACCTCCGTGAAGCTGGCGGTGAGCTGCACGCCTAATTCGATCTGGCGCGACTTCTTTCCATACCGCAACAAGGTGACCAGCGGCGCGTGCCGGTGGACCTGGTTCGCGTCGAGAACAGCGACTTCGCCGTGCTCGTCGTGACGCGTGGTCGAGCTGTAGAGCGTGAACGAGACCGGGCGATTGGTGAGGACCGCAAATTCACGATTCGGGAGCGGCAGCCTTGTTCCTTCTTCGATCCCGGACGGCAGCACGCAGACGGCTTGAGTCGCGCGGTCCTGGACGCCTTCCGACTGCACGCCGATGTAGTAGGTTCTCGCGCTGCCCGCCCTGATGCGCAGGCCACCGCCCCGCCGCACCCGGCCATAGTACGCAGCACCTATGGCCACGGCGCTTTCCGGGGCCTGGTTGCTAAGGATTCTCGGGCGCCAGGCGTTGCTGCCGCTGAACCAGCCCACTACTGCGTCGACGATCTTCTCCCGAGTGACGGCCGGAGCAAAGAAACCGCCGTTGAACAGGATGGCATCCGGACGGATCATCGGCGTGGGTGCTGAATCGCCTTCCAGTGGGGGCACGCCATGGCGTGCCCCTACCAGAAACGCGGCCAGATGCTTGGTGATCGCCGGTTCGGTCGCGTAGGGCAAACCCAGTTCGCGCAGACCAACGCGCCGGTCATGAGCGGGCAGGTCGTCAGGAGCGGTTCGGGGAAGGAAACCGCCGGTCAGAACTTCCACCACCTCGTCCCGATTCAGCTCAGAAGTGAGCGTCCCGCCGACGAGCGCTCGTCCGCTGCCCAGGACACTGATCGGAAGGCGGTCCAGAGCCGGGTCACTGAGAAGCCGCTCCTTGGCGGCGCAGCAGGTCCGTCTGAGCGCGTGGCGCTGGCGGAGGCTGAGCTTCGGAGCATGCAGTTTCTCCTCGACGCGCCGTGCCAGCGCCAGATCGAGGTTGTCTCCTCCCAAAAGCAGATGCTCGCCAATCGCTATGCGCTCGAACTGCACTTGTTGGTTGGCGAAGCGAACTCGAATCAAGCTGAAATCAGAGGTGCCGCCTCCAACATCACAAATCAAAACCAGCTCACCGTCCTTAAGCTCGATCTTTCCCGCGGGAGAACTGCGTGGGCGTCTTCCCGCCCGGCGCAGCGCGGGCGCCACATTCAGCGCGTCTTGATGAGCGGCGATCCAGGCGTAGAAAGCCGCCAGCGGTTCTTCGAGTAAGGTCAGCTTTTCAAGTCCCGCCAGGTGCGCAGCCTCCACCGTTAACTCGCGCGCCTCTTCGTCGAACGAAGCCGGGACCGTCAAAACGATTTCCTGATTCTCGAATCGCATCTCGGCGCCGGGTGATGCGGCTGGGGAGGAGTGATTCCACGCATTGCGCAGATGGGTGAGATAATGGGCCGAGGCTTCCACGGGTGAAACCATCGGTTCCGGAGGCTCGGCTCCCCACGGCAGAAGCTTGGCCCGCCGATCCACGGCGTCATGGCAGAGCCAGGATTTGGCGGAAGAGACCTGGCGCCCCGGCAGGAGCGCGCCTTGCTCGCGCGCCAATACACCGGCCACGGATTCCGGCCGCTCTTCCCAGGGGAGCTTCACGCTTCCTGCGGACAAATCCTGTTCGCTGGGGAAATAGAGAAACGAGGGCAACGTGGGCAGGGAGCGAACCTCACCCTCCGCCACCAGTTGCGGCACCTGGAATACCTGAATCGCTGATGCTTCCTGCTTATCGAGGTAGGCAACAACCGAGTTTGTCGTGCCCAGATCAATGCCGATGATGTAGCGGCTGGAGTCTTGCATTACTTAATTGTATCTCGCATCCGGGCAAGCGCTGTCATGCTGAGCGAAGCGAAGCATCTCCGCAATTGTCCTCTTTTGCTCCTCGCTCAACTACGAACTGCGGAGCTTGTACGGGGACGGCTTGCCGTCCCCTTTCGCCGGGCCGGCGGCAGGCGGGTAGGGCAAGCCCTACCCCTACATCCGCGAAGCATGACAGCACTCAGGGCCGCCCGGTTTTTTCGCGGATGTTCAGCTCGAGTTTCCAGCGCTGTGCACCGTCGCGCGACACGCACCACACTTCGAGTGTGCCCACTTCAGTGACGCGGGATTCCAGGCGCACGGGCAAAACCGAGCCCTCCTGGCCATCCAGTTTCAGTGTCACCTCGAGTGGGCTCAACTCCTCAATCTCCTCGCCCCAATCTTCGAGCAGGCTGCCGATCTGATCTTGTTTGCGCACGCTCGAGCTCAGGAAACGAAACTCCGCCGCTTCGCCCACCACCAAGCCGAACTCCCGGTCGGGAATTTGCGCCTCCGTTCCCTCCTCCATCCCGAAGGGCACAACGCAGAGCGCCTTAAGCGGGGCTTCCATGCCGGGCACCGCGGGTAAAGCGCTCTCGATGCCGATGTAATAGGTGCGCGAGGCACCGCTGCGGATGCGCACGCCTTTTCCGCGCCGGGCCTTTCCATAGTAGGCCGCGCCGCGGGCCACGGCGTGTTCGAGATCGGGAGTATCCAGAATCTCGCGTGATCCAAGCGGGTCAAAACCTTCTTCGCGCAGCCAATCGTTGAGCACCTCAATGAGCTGGTCCCGCAGCACGGCCGCCTTCATTACCCCGCCGTTGAAAAGCACGTGCGTCGGACACGCCAAGCCGCTCCGGCCGCGGCGAATCTTCTCGAGTTCGGGGCTATCCTGAACTTGCCTCGAAAGGAATCGCGCCAGATGCCGGGTGATAGCAGCGTCGGCCGCGTAAGGCAAACCCAGTTCCTGAATCCCAATGCGCCGTTGCCGCGCCGGCATCTCGCTGCTCGCCACTCTTGGAAAGAATCCGTCCACCAAAACCTGCTTCAAATCTTCGCGCGTCAACTCAGCTTTGATCGTCCCGCCCACAAGCTTGGAGCCTTTGCCGAGCAAGGCAACCGGGTGCTTGTGGCTTTTCGGTTCCTCGAAGAGCCTCTCTTTGCCCAGCCGGCACTGATGCCACAAGCTGTGCAACTGCCAGATGTCAATGTGATGTCCATTGGCTTCCAACCGTTGTTGGAGCAGCCGAGCGAGCGCCAAATCCATGTTGTCGCCGCCCAACAAGATGTGCTCTCCAACGGCGACTCGCTTGAGGACCAGTTCCCCGCCTTCCTCCGAAACGCTGATCAGGCTGAAGTCTGTTGTCCCTCCGCCAACGTCGCACACCAGAACGAGGTCGCCAACCTTGACGCGTTTGCGCCATCCCTCACCTTGGCTCTCCAGCCAGGCATAGAATGCCGCCTGGGGTTCTTCCAGCAGGGTGACGTTTTTCAAGCCTGCTTGCTCGGCGGCGCGCCGCGTCAATTCCCGCGCCTCTTCATCGAACGAAGCGGGCACCGTGAGCAGGACTTCCTGCTCGTTGAGCGCCAGTTCCGGCTTCCCCTTCGCATGGTAGTGGTCCCACACCCGTCGCAAGTAATCAAGGAAGTGCGAAGACGCCTCCACGGGCGAAAGCTTGGGCACTTCTTGCGGAGCCTGCCAGGGCAAGATGGGCGCAGTTCGGTTCACCGCCGCGTAGCAAAGCCACGATTTGGCCGAAGCGACAAGCCGCGACGGACTTTCGGCACCGCGCTTGCGCGCCAGTTCGCCCACCACGAACCGAGGTTCGCGCTCCCAGGGTAACGCCAAGCTGTCCTTGGGGAAGTCCAATTCGCCGGGGAGATAAAGAAACGATGGCAACAGAGTGCGGTCCGCAACTTCGTTGGGATTTACGAGCTGAGGTATTTCCTGGATAGCTATTAGTCCGGTTGCTTCTTCCAGGGCGGCGTCACAATGTGCCAGGGCCGAGTTGGTGGTTCCCAAGTCGATGCCAACTATGAACTTTGCGTCCAAATATGCCTCCACTTATAAAAGCACCAACCATTACCCAAAGCTGTCATTCCGAGCCGTCATGGACCGACGACGCTCCCCTTCGGACAAAAGCCGACGCTTGGTCACCCCCGCGCAAGCGGGGGTCCATTGTCGGTCGTGGAGCCAATGGATTCCCGCTTGCGCGGGAACGACGTGACTTTCGCGTGGTGCAGGGGCGGCCCGCGAACCGCCCCTATGGAATCTCGACTTCGGCAGGCGCAACCACGGTGCGGCCCTCGCCCTCGGGTAAAGAAGGCAGATTCACTTGTGTTGCGCGCCATCCGCGATGCCGCAGCAGGCCCCTGAGAGGGGGTTTTCCCGTGACGTTGCCGATTACTTTGATAGCTGCGGGATCAAACCCCGCTTGCACCGTGACTGGGCGATCCTCCTCCGAGGAGATAATGGGCTCGAGTTTCACATAGTGTTCCAGCGCCTGGCGACAGCTTTGGTGGACGCTTCGCACGGCGGCGCCCAATTGGGCATCCGGATACGGCGTCACATCCTCCGCAAAGAAGTCGATGAGCCGTCCCTCCCGTTGCAGCAAGGCGAGCATCTGGACCGCGCGGTCGTAACTCGGCAGCCTTGCTTCGGCTTCTTGCGGGCCTGGTTTGTCAGACGGCGTGACGCGACCCCCAGCAGCCGACGCCGCGCCCAATTCCAGGGCGATGCTCCCCGGAATCTGACCGTAAAGCAGAATAGAAAAGAAACAACGCAGAGAATAAGCGATTCTTTTTCCGAGCCCCATCAACGTGACTCCCGTCGGCAATGGCCGGGTTCAGAGGCGAGACACCTTTCGAGGAATCGAATGCCCTTCCCTCGACACCTCCGATCTCGCGCCTCCCCTAGTCGAGCATCGTTATCAGTGTGTGAACCAGAATCTCATTATACCTTAGCTCTTCGTGAAAGCGAGTTATCGGGCGCCCGCGCATGACCGCTCGGAATGACAGGTCGCGGGAATCTCGCACCAGTTAGGACTTGGCGTTAGCGAAGCGATGGAGATACAAATGCTGAGTGCCAGGGCTCCGAGACAAACCGGGAATCTGCCGGACCGGGTCGTAGCCACGATCAAACGAGTATTGCGCCCTATTGCGGACTTAGGGCCGATCTTTAGGCCGGCAAGCGCCTTGGAACTCGGAGCGCCGGAGTTAATTCACCACACCAGCGCCGGTTTAAAGAAACTGACCCCATCTGCCGAACTAGTCGGAGGGAGGGAGGGGGGAATGATTTGGCTCGATTGGTTGATCGTAGCGTCGGTTGCGGTGCTAACAGCAGTCATAATCAAACAATGGAGAGAACGGTCACGTCTCGTAAACAATCTTGATACTCCTGCGCGAAGAGTGGACCCTGCCGTCGCTGGGACAAGCGAAAGGGAAGGTGATCGGCGGCCACCGGAAGCGCTCGAAGAAGGTCCGGCGAAGCGGAGGTTTCCCACCGGCACTCACGCCTTCGCCTGCTTCAAGCACAAATTCGAAGAAATGGCGAGGGGGCGCGCAGACGAGGAGGCCTCATTCTGGGAAACGATCAAAGCCCTGGCTTTCGAGGTTCAAGCCGAACCGCCCGTTGGATTGGAGCATTTCCAGGCGGTATCCAGGCTCGCAACCCAGATTGCCACGCGGTTGGGATTGTCTGATGCGGAAATCGAAGAGATCCGGGTGGCAGGCATCGTTCACGATATTGGTAAGGCCCAAATCCCCGAACAAGTACGCTTGAAAGCCGACGTGCTGACGGCGGACGAGTTTGAGATCATGAAGGGCCACGCGGCCTGGGGAGCGCGGATGTTGGAGCCATTGAACGAGGAAGGCATTGAGGAAATCGTGCGTCACCACCACGAGCGGTTTGATGGCAATGGCTACCCCGACCACCTGAAAGGCGACGACATTCCGTTGGGGGCGCGAATTATGTCGGTGGCGGAGTGTTTCGACGCCATGGTTTCGGAACAAGCTTACAAGGCCTCACGGAGTTTCGAAGATGCCGTTGCCGAGGTGCTCCGCTGCTCCGGCACGCAATTCGACCCCGACATCGTGTCGGCCTTTCTCGGCCAGATTCGAATGGAAGACGATTTCCGACGGCAGAACTGACGGGGCGAGTTCCTGGAAACGCGTCAGGGCATTGCTTTCGACAAAAAACAACCACCCGTAGCGGCTAGATTGCGCGGATTCCGCTCTGCGCCAAATCGCAAAGCATCTTCGAGTCCGGGTAAAGGATTTCCCCATCGGAGCGGCCTCCCCCTCCATCCAAGCTCACTGTCCGGCGGATTCGGCATCTGGGACTTCGGGCCCGAAACCTATCGGTTTGAGGACTATCTTGCCGGTACGGGCCAGCGGATTTGGCAAGTGCTCACTTTGGGGCCCGCAGGCCGGGGCGGTTCATTGTTCCGGGGCATTGGGGGAATGTCGGTGATTTATGACCGAAACCCGAAGTGGTGGCCGGAATTATAATCACACGGTTATTAATAGACTAGTATATAGCCAGTCGCAATGATAGAGACATTGTGTCGATTTGGAAGATGTGCCTTCATTGAGAGTGCGAAACTCTTTCTCAACGTGTATACTAATAGACTGGGTACTAACTTCGAAATCGCTGTGTGAGGGAGTGCTTTGTGCTCTCAACCGATCCAGCGCCGGGTGGCCTCAAATGCGACGCTCTGTCTTTCCCGGCAGGCGCGCATGCCTGATGAGAGGGAAAACCTATGGACTCCCCAATGCCTAGTTTTCCGGCTCTTTCCCCCAATGAAGTGAAGACGCCCTTTAAACATGTAGTAGACAGCCTCCCTGACGGCGTCTATGTCACCGATCGGGAGCGGAGGATAACCTACTGGAACCACGCAGCGGAGGCACTTTCCGGGTACACGGCTGAGGAAGTTTTGGGCAGGCGATGCTCTGATAACTTCCTTATGCACATTGATGACTCCGGGTGCCTGCTCTGTGAAGGAGATTGCCCTCTCAGCCGCACCCTCGAGGATGGCCTGCCGCATCGAGCGGACGTTTACCTTCACCATAGGAGCGGACACAGGGTTCCGGTGGAGGTCCGGGTTCGTCCGATTTGGGGTGCGAACGGCGAGGTTGTGGGAGCGGTCGAGGTCTTTAGTGACAATTCTCGCCAAAGGGCAGTGAGGGAACGAGCCAAGGATCTCGCGAAGTTCGCGTTTCTTGATCCTGCGTCCCAAGTGGGAAATCGTAGCTATCTGGAGCAACAACTCGCTCAACACCTCGAGCAGTTTGCAACGTTCGGCACTCCGTTCGGAATCATGATGGCTGACTTCGACGAGTTCAAGAACATCAACGATACTTACGGGCATGCTGCCGGGGATACGGTGCTGGTTACCATTGCGAAGACCATGGCGAATTGTCTGCGCGCGTCCGACGTAGTAGGCCGCTGGGGCGGCGACGAGTTTTTAGCGATTCTTCCAGGCATTACGCGACAATTCCTGGCGAACGTGTCCGAGAAACTCAGGAAACTGGTCGCTCAGTCTACTGTCCCCGTGAGCGGCGCGGTGATACGGGTGACCGTTTCGGTGGGGGCTGCGATGGTTGCCCCTGGAGACTCGACGGAATCCCTGCTGAAGCGGGCGGACAAACAGTTGTATACCAGCAAGCAGTCAGGCCGAAATCGCGTAAGCCTGTGATGGTCCAGTGACACAGGTACCCTTGCCTGTGTTGGTCGGATTTACCAAGAGTTGACCCCAGGCAGAAGTGCCTGTGCTACCCCACAGCCAAGCTAATACTTGACATTCAACGCAGTTAGACGGTAACGCGCGAGAGTTTTCGCACACCCGCGGCCCGAGCGTCTGTTGTCTATCTCAACACGCCCTTCATATCAACAGGAAGATAGAGCCGTAAGCAGGCTGCGGTCTATTTGGCCCAAAACGTGCCCATGAACACGAGTTGGGTGAGGCAGTAATCTTGTTGGAGCGGCCGCAAGGCCGTGCCGCCCGTGGAAATCATGAATCCTGAGGGGCTTCAGTTTCGCGCTCTCGTAGTCGAGGATAATCCAGCAGACGCATTGTTGCTGGAGGATGTTCTGAGGCGGGCCCGAGACGCACAGTTTGAGATCGCGCACGTCGAAAGGCTACAGGATGCGCTGGCCAGCCTCGCTGTGGCATCGTACGACGTAGTGCTCCTGGACCTGGGTTTGCCCGACTCTCAAGGTCCGGACACTGTGACTCGCTTGCGCCAGTCCCAACCCGGGGTGCCGATCGTAGTGTTGACCGGATTGGACGACGAAGCTGTGGGCATAAGCGCCGTGCAGTTGGGCGCGCAAGACTACCAGGTAAAAGGCAGTTTCACGCCATTTGTGCTGGGGCGGAGTATTCGCTACGCCATCGAACGTAAACGCGCCGAACAGGCAATCATGGCGCAGCTTAAGGAAGCGGCGATCGTTGAAGAACGTAACAGGATTGCGGGCGAGATCCACGACATCCTGGCGCAAGACTTTGTCGGCATCCTGCTCCAGTTAGAAGCTGCCCGCGAGCTTAATGGTTCGAACCCCGCTGAGGTAGCCAAGTGCATTCAACTTGCCGAGGCCGTGGCGCGCAGCGGTCTTGCGGAAGCCCGGCGGTCGGTTTGGGCATTGTGCCCGCCGGAGTTGGATGCCGAGGGACTGGTTGGCGCGGTGCAGAGTTTCCTTAGCCGGGTAACAGTCGGCAACCCCACCGCGGTCGGGTTCTCACTCCGCGGCGAACCCTACCCGCTGCCGAACGACAAGGCGTGGGCACTGCTGCGTATTTGTCAGGAGGCGGTGGTGAATGCTCTCCGCCACGCTCAGGCGAGCAAAATTCGAGTCCAACTTACTTACGGGCCATCCGGCGTGGACCTCTGTGTGCACGACAACGGCCGGGGTTTTGACCCAAAAGCCCATGCGGGCGGCAAGGGGTTCGGGCTCATCAGCATGCGCGAGCGCGCGGAGCGCATAGGGGCGCGGATTGAAATCTCCGGCGAGCCGGGCCAGGGAACGCGGCTGACCGTTGCGGCTCGAACCTCCACGGGAGACGGAGAAGGCCGGACATCATGAAGATTCCCGAGACCATTCGGATTCTGATTGCAGACGACCATCCCGTGGTGCGGGAGGGCTTGTCCGCCATGATCAATCGCCAGCCGGACATGAAGGTTGTGGCCGAGGCCGGCGAGGGGAGCGAGGCCGTTGAACAGTTTTCTCAGTACCGCCCCGATGTCGCTCTGATTGACTTGCGAATGCGCGGTATGGACGGACTGCACGCAATCCTCGCCATTAGCCGGCGTTTCCCCGGTGCTCGGCTGGTGGTGCTGACGACTTTCGACGACAATGAAGACATCTACCGGGCTTTGCAGGGGGGAGCAAAAGGCTATGTCCTTAAAGGGGCGCCCCGCGAGGAGTTGCTGGAGTGCATCCGAACCGTCTCTGCAGGTCAATCCCATATCACTCCGGCTGTAGCGGCGAAATTAGCCGAGCGTTTCAGCAAACCAGGGTTAACTGACCGGGAATTGGAAGTGCTGGGCTTGGTGGCGGACGGCAAAAGCAACCAGGAAATCGGCAGCCTTCTTCACATTGGCGAAGGTACGGTGAAGGTTCACGTCAATCATATCCTGGACAAAATGGGAGTGAACAACCGCACTGCCGCAGGTGTGGCCGCATTGGAACGCGGCCTTATTCGTCGCCGATAGATTAATAGAATCCGCCCACAAGTCGTATAACTAAAGTTATACATTGCCCTATATCTATCAGTTGATGGAGATTATACCCTCCGCATAATTGACGACCGTCAAGTTACCCTTTATACCATACATCTGGAGAAAGTGCGCTCGGCGCTAGGTGCGAGCTCCGGTCGACTGACCTGGAACCCAGGGGAGGAGGCATGATGTCTGCCATCGAGCTGATTCCTGAGATTGAGCATTGCTCAAGCAAGACCGATCTTTTGGCCGTGAACCTCAGGCCGGCGGTTGAGTTGTGTGCGGACCGGACTGTGGGCATCGTGATTGCCTGCCCGGACTTGGCGAGCCGGGATAGACTCATCACCCTGGTCCTACGCAAGGGTTTCGAGCCCATGCTCGCTTCCACGCTGAGGGAGGCGATACTACTGCTCGAGCACGAGGAGATTGCTCTGGTGATCTGCCAGGCAAGTTTCGACGACGGGGACTTTCGTGAGCTTCTCAGGTCCGCCGCTCGAATCGGCCCCATGCCTCCGATCATCGTGTGCGCAGACTGGTACGTACCCGGGGCACACGTCGAAGCAATCGAACTAGGTGCCTTCGACTATCTCACATGTCCTTTTCGACGCGATGCGGTGGAAGCGATCGTCGACAAGGCACTGGGAGAGTCGGTGAACCACGAACGCATTTCTCATGAGACGGAGACAGTCCGGCGGAAAAGTGTCTATTGCTGATACCTGCGGTGCTTCCAACGAGGATCCACCCACCCAATCCCACCCGGCCCCACGTGTAGAGCTTGCGGCATACACGAGTGTCGCGGACTGGTTTGGGGTTAGGAGTCTTGCCGAGCGAGGTCGAAAGGCGGCGAAGTAGTTGAGTTGGCGCGTCTGAGTATTGACTCACATTCGTATCACTTATGATTTGACTCACCTTGTGCTATGTCATATGATGGCTTCCCCTCAGGGAATCATTAGTGTCCTCGCCTTTGGCGAAGCCGCGCGGGTTCGGCTTCAGTCTGTCCCCCTTCGCCTTCTCTGGATGGACTTATGGATGCACTGAATCGTGTGCTGGCTACTCTCGGCATTAAGCGTCCTGGCGCCGCCACATCAGGATCTTCGGACGCGCTGCCCGGGCTCGCGCCCACAGCCAGCCAACCGTGGTGGTTCGCGTATGGACTCGCCCTGATTAGCACAGGGGCCACCTTATTGGTGCTTCAAGGCCTCGGGCCGGAAGGGTACTCGAACGCTCCGGTCGTCATATTCGCATTTCCCATCATCTTAAGCGCTTACGTGGGCGGGTTAGGGCCCGGGTTGCTGTCAACTGTGCTCTCCACCTTGGCTTCCGTTTATGTCCTCTTGCCGCCTGCCTACAGTTGGCGCATCGCCAATCCTGTCGACAACGCCAAGTGGATCAGCTTGTGCGGGGCGGGGACGCTGATCAGCTTTCTGATGGCGCGCAAGGAGCGAGCTTGGCGGCAGGAGGAGGCGAAAGAACCTGGGGGCTTGCTTCGTTCGACGGAGCGGAAGGTTCAGACGGGCTTCGTGGCCTTGCTGGCTTGTCTGGTCGGCATGGCTGCTGTCTCTTACCCTATTCTGGTCCGGCTGCGCGAGGACACTGCCTTGGTAGTCCACACTCACCAGGTGATCGCCACCCTGCGTCTGGTCGTCGCCAGTGCCACGGACGCTGAGGCCAGTGAGCGTGGCTACATCATTACCGGCAGTGCCCAATACCTCGGGCCCTATCGATCCGCCCTGCAAACTGTGGCTGATGCGCTCCGCGAACTCCGCCGCCTGACGAGGGACAACCCCGAGCAACAACGGCGGCTGGATGTTCTGGAGCCGCTCATGGCGGACCGCTTGGCAGTTTTGAAAGAGGGCATCGATCGGCGCGATCAGGCGGTCGCTCTCATTTCGAGCGGCAGGGGAAGACAACTCCAGGATCGGATTAGAGCCATGACGGCAGAGATGGAAGCAACCGAGCAGGCCCTTCTAGTCAAAAGGGAAGCGATTGAGGAGCGCATAAGCCTCATCGCAAAGGTCGAAATCCTGGGAGGCAGTGCGCTGGCTATTATAATTGTTGCGTCGGCGCTTTGGATGATCGGCGGAGCTTTCGCGGCCACCCGCACCGCCGAAGCCGCGCTCCGGAACTCCCTGGACCTACTCGAAACTCGAGTAAGGGAACGGACGGCGGAATTATCGGACGCCAACGAGTCGTTGCGCACCAGCGAGCAGCAGATGTCCGGTATTATCAGCTCGGCGATGGATGCGGTGATTACGGTGAACGAGCGCCAGTGCATCGAGCTTTTTAATCCTGCCGCTGCGAAGATGTTCGCATGCGCCGCCACGGAGGCGCTGGGCCAGCCCCTGGAGCGATTCATTCCGCAGCGATTCCGGACCGCCCACGCCGAACACGTCCGGTTGTTCGGAGAGTCCAACGTCACTTACAAAGCGATGACCGAACGCGGGGAAATCCACGGGTTGCGCGCGGATGGCACGGAGTTTCCGATTGAAGCCTCCATCTCGCAAGCCCAACTAGGGAATAGGAAGTTTTTCACCGTCATCCTGCGGGACATCACGGAGCGAGCGCGTGCGGAGGAGGCGCTGCGGCGAAGCGAGGCGAAATTCCGTGTGATCGTCGAGACCAGTCACGATGGCATCGTGTTCTACGATGCAGAGGCTGTAATTCGCTATCGCAGCCCCTCCTTTCGGCAGATTAGCGGGTTCACCGACGAGGAACTGGTGGGACGCAGTGGTTTTGAGACGGTGCACCCGGACGACCTCGCGAGGGTCCGCCAGACTTGGACGCAAGTGCTGGCCGAACCGGGCACGCTCCATAGGGCTTCCTATCGCATCCGCCACAAAGACGGGTCCTGGAGATCGGTCGAGACGACTTTCCAGAACCTGTTCGGCAACCCGCATGTCCTGGCCGTCGTGGCGACTGCTCAGGACATCACCGATCGTAAGCGCGCCATGGAAGCTTTGGAGGAAAGCGAATTGCGCTATCGACGGCTATTCGAGCGGTCGGCAAGTGCCCTGGCAGTTTACGAGATGATCTACGACGCGCAGGGGAATCCCCGCGACTTTCGCTTCGTCAACGTCAATCCCGCTTTTGAGCGAGTCACCGGCCTGAGCGCGAGCGAGGTTCTGGGGCGTACCGCCCTCGAGGCAACCCCCGAAATGGACGACTACTGGATCAAGCTCTTTGCCCAAGTGCTGTCGACGGGAGAAGGGACTTCCTTCGAACATTACGCGAGTCACTTGGGGCGGCACTACGCTGGAACCGCATATTCGCCTCGCCCGAACCACGTGGCGGTCACCTTCATGGACGTGACCGACCGCAGGCGTGCCGAAGAGGCGTTGGAGCAAAAGGCGCAGGAGTTGGCCCGTTCGAACGCTGATCTCGAGCAGTTCGCCTATGCGGCCTCGCACGATCTCAAGGAGCCCTTGCGCGCGGTGAGTGGATTCATTGGGCTTCTGCAGCGCCATTGCGAGGGGAAACTGGACGAAGTGGCCGGCGAGTATGTGGCGCATGCCGTCGAAGGCGCCAGCCGCATGGAGAGTTTGATTGATGGCCTGCTGGCGTTCTCTCGCGTCGGCATGCGGGGCGGGAGATTCGAGACCATCGACAGTGCTCAAGCGCTCGCCGTCGCCCTTCAAAACCTCGCCGCCACGATTCAGGAAACCGGCGCTCAGGTTTCCCGCGACCCACTCCCATCGGTCCACGGCGACGCCGTGCAACTGTCGTCCCTTTTTCAGAACCTGATCGGCAATGCGCTCAAGTTCCGAAAGGGGGAACCTCCTCGCGTCCACGTTGGCGTCGAACGCGCCGGCAGGTACTGGCATTTTTCGGTTCGCGACAACGGCATTGGAATCGCGCCCCAATACTTTGCTCGAATCTTCGGTGTGTTTCAGCGGCTGCACACTCGCAAGGAGTACCCCGGTACCGGGATCGGCTTGGCGATTTGCAAGAAGATTGTAGAGCGGCACGGAGGGCGAATCTGGGTAGAGTCCGCGCCAGGCATGGGAAGCACTTTCTATTTCAGTCTATTGGACGCTCGGACTTGATGTCGAATACAATAGTTCCCTTCCTTGTAAAGGAGGGGAGTGCCTGGTGCCGCCAGGGGAATTCGGAAGGCATGAAGATGCGCGCAGCGCCCTGGAGTGCGGCGGCTTGACGCCGCCTTCGCTTTACGCGCATCGAAGCGCTTCTCGAGAGGTGCCGCAGAGGGTAGAAGAATCGGCCGGCGCGGCGGATAAGCTTGCGTCCCGCGGCGATCCGAAGGCGGCGTCAAGCCGCCGCACTCCAAGATGCCTTCGGCACAGTGTTTTTCAAAGCAGGCGGGGAGGGATTTATGAGTGAAGCTACGATGGTTCGACCGATCGAGATTCTCCTCGTGGAGGATAGTCCCACGGACGCCTTTCTGACACAGGAAGCCTTTAACAGGTCCAAATTGTTAAATAAGATGCACATTGTCGACAACGGGGCCGACGCCATCGCATTCCTTCGCAGGGAGGGCCCCTACGCCCAGGGCCCGCGGCCGGACCTCATCCTGCTTGATCTGAATCTCCCAAGGAAAAACGGCAGGGAAGTTCTCCAGGAAATCAAAAGCGATGACGACTTGAAGGCTATACCCGTGGTGATTCTCACCTCCTCGAAGGAGGAGGAGGACGTCGTACGGTCCTATAGACTCCACGCCAACTGCTATATCACCAAACCGGTGGAGTTCCAAAGGCTCTCTGAAGTCGTAAAGTGCATCCGAGAGTTTTGGTTCAGTGTAGTTACCCTGCCCAATTCAACCTCCCGGGATCAAGCGTAATCCGACTTGCATCAGTGGGGCTTCGGCCTTCATTGCTGAGTCGCTAAGGCACGAGGAAAAGGCTTCACCCTTCTGCGTCTTCACACCTTTGTGGCGAGACACGCCTTTGAGATGCACCCAAACGTTGACTTGGCCGAGGTCGCGGCCTATGATGCCAGTACGAGGATTTCCAGCACCCAAGGTTCGGGGGCCGGCTCACGAAGAGTTAGGCAGTATCCCACTCCCGCATTCTCGAAGATCCAGGTGGCGGGGGAGCGATTTGGCGTACAAAGGTGAGGGTACGAAACTGGCCGGCAACCGAAGCTACTCTCTTCTCAGCACCAAAGACCGTTCATCGCCGTTATGGAGGAATCTATGCGCCGTGTCCGGCTCTCCCTGCTTCTTGCCTCCGCAGGTTTGATAGCGAGCACAGCTCTGTCACAGCAGGCCCGCATTGAATATCCGCCCACGCGTACCGTGGACACCGTTGATACCTACGGGAGCGTTAAAGTTCCGGATCCCTATCGCTGGCTCGAAGACCTCGACAGCAAGGAAGTCGCGGATTGGGTGAAAGCCGAGAACGCCGTCACCATGCCCTACCTTGCCGCGCTACCGGGTCGCGACGCGATTCGAGAGCGCATCACCGCGCTTTACAACTATGCTCGCACCAGCGTGCCCTTCTGGGAAGGCGGGCGCTGGTGGTACACGAAGAACTCGGGCTTGCAGAAGCAGAGCGTCTGGTATTCACGCGTCACACTGACCGGCGCCGAAGAGACGATCATCGATCCGAATCAGTTATCGCCCGACGGCTCGACGGCGCTCTCCGAATTCACGCCCTCCCCGGACGGCAGACATTTCGCCTACGGCCTGAGCGAAGGAGGGTCGGATTGGGTCACGCTCTACGTGCGCGATCTCGACACGGGGAAAAACACCTCGGACATTATCAAGTGGGTCAAGTTCAGCAGCGCGGAGTGGACGAAAGACGGGCAGGGCTTCTTCTACTCGCGATTTCCCGAGCCGGCGGAAGGCAAGAAGCTCGAGGCCAAACTTGAACACCAGACTTTTTACTATCACAAGCTCGGAACCGAGCAGGCCGCCGACATAAAGATCTATGAGCGGCCCGACCAGCCGTCGTGGTTTGTCGGTGGCGCCATCGACGAGACGAGGCGCTATCTGTTCGTATATACATCCAGGGGCACGGACAAGAATGAATTGTACCTTGCTGACCTGGGCGATCCGATGCGTCCGAATGTCCAGGCGCGGATTCGACCTGTGGTTACGGGGCAGGACGCGAATTACTCAGCGCTGGGCGTTGTGAACGGCAAGCTCTTCATGACTGTCGACAAAAATGCGCCGAACCGCAAAATCATCGCAGCGCCGGTGGCGACGCCGGAGGCCGAGCATTGGACGACGGTGATCCCCGAAGGGACCATGCCCATCCAGGACGCTTCGCTGGTGGCCGGGCAACTCGGCGTGCTCTCGCTTCAGGATGTCGCCTCAGTGGTGAGACTTTACACGCCTGACGGAAAGCTTGTGCGCAACGTGCAGATGCCCGGACTGGGCAGTGCCACCGGATTGATCGGCCGCTTCGACCGGCCGGAGATCTTCTATGCGTTTACTTCGCCACTTCAGCCGACCACAGCCTATGTCTACGATGCCAAGGCAAACAGCAGCCAGCCGTTCAATCCGCCCAAGCTCACCTTTGATCCCGCCCGCTTCGTCACCGAGCGCGTGTTCTATCACAGCAAGGACGGTACCCGCGTGCCGATGTTTCTCACTCACCGCAAGGACCTGGTAAAGAACGGACAGAATCCCACAATGCTTTACGCCTACGGCGGATTTTCGATTTCGTGGCTGCCGGGCTTCCGTCCTGATGTCATCGCCTGGGTTGAGCAGGGCGGCGTCTACGCGCTCGCGAATATTCGGGGCGGCGGCGAATACGGCGAGGCCTGGCACCGCGCTGGGCAATTCGAGAAGAAACAGAGCGTGTTTGACGATTTCATCGCGGCCGCAGAATATCTTGTCCGCGAGAAATACACGTCGCGGGCCAGACTGGCCATCAATGGGGCTTCGAACGGCGGGCTTCTGGTTGGTGCGGTGATGACTCAGCGGCCGGATCTGTTTGCCGCGGCAGTGCCCCAAGTGGGCGTGATGGACATGCTGCGCTACGACAAGTTCACCGGCGGGGCTGCTTGGGCAACCGAGTACGGAAAATCCAGTGATCCCAAGGCCTTCGTCTATCTGCGCGCCTACTCACCGCTGCAGAATATCAAGCCCGGCGTCTGCTACCCCGCCACCCTGATCACCACGGCCGACCATGACGATCGCGTCGTGCCGAGCCATTCCTTCAAGTTCGCTTCGACCTTGCAAAGTGTGCAAAGCGCTGTTGCCGGTTGCGACAAACCTGTTCTCATTCGAATTGAAGCAGAGGGCAGCCACGGGTATCGGCCGCTCGACCGCAGCATCGCTGAGCTTGCGGACATCTGGGCGTTCGTGGCCCAGCAGACCGGAATGACCGTGAAGGCGGAGCCCTAAGCGAAACCCCGTGTTCCTCACGGGCCTTTTAGTCGGATGACGGCTGTGGGGGGCCGAGCTTGCAAGACGAATTAAGGACCATTGGCAAGAGGACGGGTCAGCTTGGCATTGTACCCGCCGATCACTTCTGCATTGCATTCGACGTTTACCATCTCCTGAGCTGGCGCAAGTTCCCCGTAGACAACGGCAGGCTCTCGCGGTAGTGTGATACGCGCCATGACTACCAAAAACAACCGATGGAGTGCATTAGTGAAGACGAGTGCGCCACTAGGAGTTTTGTTAGCGATGAGCGCGCTGATGAGCGATTTCCTCGGCCGGCCGGCATACGCGGGAACCATCCAGGCGGCGACCAAGGCCAACGTCGCAAGCAGAACGACGCACGGCATACCGGCAGCGCCCAATCCCGCGGACATGACGCGGAGCCGGGCCTGGGCGAAGCAGTTCTTTTCCCGCTCCGCCGATCTTCCCATCTCTTTTGTGCTGGACGGCAAACCCCTGCACGGCATACCGCCCGCGTGGCACCCGGAAGTGTCCCGACAGGCGATCGACAACACTCGCGTCGAAACAGATTTCGAGGGCGCCGATCCCAAGACGGGCCTGCACGTTCGAGTGGAGTGCACGGAGTACAAGGACTTTCCGGTGACGGAATGGGTGGCATGGTTCAGCAATGAAGGACGCGAACCCACGCCGATCATCCGCGACGTTCTGGCCCTGGATGGAGAATTCCAAGGTTCCAAGCCGGTGCTCTACTCGAACAATGGCGATTTCTACAGCGAGACAGGGTACACGCCAACCGTGAAGGGCCTGGATAACGCAGCATCGGTCAGTTTTGCGCCCAACGGGGGCCGGCCCAGCGATGGCGCGTTCCCTTACTATCGCATCATGTTCGACAAGTGGGGACTGTCGCTCGCCATCGGCTGGCCGGCACAGTGGGCTATCCAATTCGATGGGGCGCAGGACGGCGTTCATGTACGAGCGGGTCAGCAGAAAGCCAACCTGCGATTAAGACCCGGCGAACGCATCCGCACACCACGCATGACCCTCTTGACGTGGTCAGGCGACGCATCCCGAGCGGTGAACCTGTGGCGCCGGTGGTACCTTGCTCATATTCTGTCCCGGCCCGGCGGTCAACCTCTGAAACCACTGCTGGCTGTTGCTGCCACGGATGAGGGCGAGGAATTCACGCGCGCGACAGAAGAGAACCAGCTCCGGTATATGGATAAGTTCAAGCGGCTGGGCTTTAACTTTGACATCTGGTGGATCGATGCGGGGTGGTATCCGTGTGGCGGGCATTGGCCGAACACCGGCACCTGGGAACCCGATCCAGAGAGGTTCCCCCATGGCTTCAAGCCGGTATCCGATTTGGCAACTCGGAACGGCGCCGGCCTGTTGGTTTGGTTCGAGCCGGAAAGAGTCCGGCAGGGAACCGAACTTAGTCGCGAACACCCGGAATGGCTGCTCACTCTGAAGGGCAATGAGAATAGTCTTCTGAACCTCGGCAACCCCGATTGTCGTGAATGGCTGACCGAGCACGTGTGCCGGCTCATCAAGGCGAATGGCATCAAAGTCTACCGGCAGGATTTCAATTTCGAGCCGCTCGAATACTGGCGCAAGAATGAGGCTGAGGACCGGCAGGGAATCAACGAGAACCTGCATGTGCAGGGCTACCTCAAGTACTGGGATGACTTGCTGGCGAGGAATCCCGGCCTGTGGATCGATTCCTGCGCCAGCGGAGGCCGCCGCAACGATCTTGAAACCATGCGCCGTGCTGTCCCGCTGCACTATTCCGACTACGGGTACGGGTATCACGCCATCAAACTCTCATTCCACCAGACTCTCTTCGAGTGGCTGCCTTATTTCAAGGACGTCACACTCTCCTGGGACATTGACAAGCCGGGCCGGTTCGACAAACAGGTCGATAGCTACGCCTATCACTGCGCCATGGCTCCTATGTTGGCTTTAGGGCTGGACATCAAGCGCGACGATTACGATTTTGCGGAGTCTCGAAAAATGATCGCCGTCTGGCGCCGCGCTGCAGGCTTGATTCTGTATGCTGATTACTATCCTCATACGCCTTTCCGCCGAAGCCCGGACCAATGGGTCGCCTGGCAGTTCGACAGCCCCGAAAAAGGCCAAGGATTTGTCCAGGCGATCCGCTTGCCGGCATCGCAGGAAGAGACGCTCATGATCCATCCGAAGGCGCTCGATCCGAGCTCGACGTACGTTTTCGAAAACGGCGAAAGCGGCGAAACCAGACAGATCGCGGGAAAAGACTTGATGGCCAACGGCTTCAGCTTCAGCCTTCCGGCGCGCAGCGGAGCCATCTGGTTCTATCGGAGGGCGGGTAACTGATCCAGGCTGTTTCGTCGAGTGATCCCGACAACGTACTCCAGTACCATTGCTCTCTCCACCTGCCCATGTCATAACTTACGCGAAAGAGTGCAGAGGAGGAAGCCAGGCGGATGATTCTCTCGTTGCTCATTTTGGCGCTCTCGATGGCCTTGTTCTTCTTCTACTTTCAGGCCACCTGCCAGAAGATTCTGCGCCGGCAGTTTGAGCAGGAGTATTTCCAGTCCATCGCCAACGTGATCCGTTTGGAGTTCCCCTCGCTGCAAAAGGCGCTGGCGGATCCCGGCGCCACGCTCGACTATTCGCGGCTTCCCCGAATGCTCAAATGCGACTTTCTCGCCCTGACCTATCTGCTGAAGAATACTGCCGGGACGCGCCAGCGCTATTCCCGGGAAGAGCGCCTCCTGATGGTGTATTTCCGCTGGCAGTTGACTTCGCTGGCAGCGCGACGGCTTCTGAAAGTGGGCGAGAAGAAGGCAATGCTCAGGCTGGCTTCAGTTCTTCATTACTTCGCTAACGTGGTTGGGCAACGCGTGAACACGGAAGGCTTTGGGAATTTGCAGGCCGACTACCTCGTGAACCTCTGACCTACTATGCCTCGGGGCGCACCCGGGTGGGGTCTCCCGCCCGGGCGTGCCCCCCTCATCCCGAGGATTTTCACTGCATTTAATGCTAACGGCCCGTTTGCTCGAGCCCTCGCACTAACTGACCCCGATTGTATTCAGGGCACTCCTCAGCGCGCAATATTACGAAGGTAATCCGACCGTGCCGGGCGGGTACTAGTACCTGGGCCATCCGGCGCCCACGGCATTCTTCCGCAACGCGATCGACGCCGCGGATGCCACGCGCGCCTGGAATTGATCACCGCGCAAGCTTGGTTCGCGCTATGCTAGGAGTTTGACGCGGCCGGCGCGGCCTTGCCCCTGGAGGAGCCGATTGAATCTCCCACGCTGCCTTTTATGCCTCATCCTCCTTTCCTTGCACGCTGCGGCGGAGTCTTCTAGTAGCCTACAATACTTGTCCTTCGCGGATGTCCAGCCCCTGCTCCGCGCCGCGGCCGCGAATCTTCCTGCGGAACTGAAAGGTCCAAGTCCGCTCACCGCCGAGCGTTGGGCCAACTGGGTGCACAAGGAAGATGCGGAGATCCGCGCGCGGCTCGACCGCGGCGAAGAGGACACGCTGGTAAACCTGCTTCGCTTCGGTGTGACTTTCACCAAGGAATACCGCATCGACGACCAGTACCTTTTCAAGTACGGCCAGAGCACGCTGGTCAGCGCCTTCGCGGAGAATCGAGCCAACGACCTCGTGCGCGCCATGGCTTCCGGCCACGCCAACGAGGGCGTCGCGCACATGCGCGCCTTCCTCGAGAAGAAGGGTTACTCCTTCGCGACGCCGAAAGACCGGGCGCGGGTCAAGAGTTACCTGCTGGCGAACCTGGCGCGGATGCGCGACGAAATCCGGCGCTACATCAGCCAGACGCAAGCCGGCGGGCGCTTCCAGCTTTTCGAGGACCGCGGCATTTCCCTCGATACCAACCTCTGGCCTGACTTTCTGATTGACCAGCACCTGGCGAACATGCTCCGGAAGGGCTTGCTGAGCCCGGGTTCCGTGCATCGCGTGGCGGTGGTCGGGCCGGGACTGGATTTTGCCAACAAGGAAATGGGAAACGACTTCTACCCGCGGCAGACGATTCAGCCCTTTGCGGTTCTCGATTCCCTCGTCCGCCTGGGCCTCTCGAACCCGGCCTCCGTCGAACTCTACACCCTGGACATCAGTTCCGAGGTTAACTTTCACATCGCGCGAGCCAGGAAAAATGCGGCTGCCGGACGCGCCTACGTCGTGCAGCTTCCCTGGAACACCGCGGCGCGGATGACGGACCAATATCGCCAATCCTTCACCGAGTACTGGCAGAAACTCGGCTCGAGCATCGGCGAACCCGTTCCGCCCATCGCCGTTCCTGCCGGCGCGGCGGCGGAAACCGAGACTCGCGCCGTGAAGATTCGCCCTGCCGTCGTGCTTCGCATCACGCCTTTGGATACAAACATCGTCATCGAGCGTCCCCCCCTGGCATCGCAAGGCGGTTTCGATCTCATCATCGGCACAAATATCTTTGTCTACTTCGGGGAATTCGAACAGGCGCTGGCCCGACTGAACATGGCGCTGATGCTCGACCCCGGCGGCTTCGCGCTCTCGAACGATCGGCTGCCGGGTTCGGCCGCGGACGGCCTCGCCGACTCGCTCGAAACCACCCAGATCTTCGCGCGCAACCCCGACCGCACCGAGTATATGTTCACGTACCAACGCCGCAGGTAGCCCGCATCGACCTTCGGGCTGTCCCGCTCGCTGCCGCACGTCTCCGCCCGTCAAGCTCACTTTTGGGGTCCAATCCGGGATTTGACACGCAATTTCGGGCTCATTTTGAGTTCGTTTTTGCACTCCATAATATGTGACATCCTTTGTTTTCAATAACTTCTTGGCTTTGCTCCCCCGATTTCGCGTTTCTTTCGGCTCCGTCATTGCGAGCAGAGCGAGGAATCCCGCTCTGCCTAGGTGTTTCGCAGAGCAAAGGGCCAGAGCGAGATTCCTCGCTCGTTTAGAATCGTGGCGCGGGCGTCCCGCCCGCTGTCGCGCGGGCATCCTGCCCGCGCGCGGGAGCGGCACGCTCCCGCGACCGCGGGCGAGACGCCCGCGCCACATCCGCCGGCTGTCGTCAGTTTTCATGGTTTCTGGGTGCCCGTCAGCAGACGGGCATGAGCGACTGCCCTGAAAATGGCCGGAGCTTTTATTGAAAACACAGGGCTTAACTCCTACGAGGCCATTCTCATGCGCAGTGGTGAGCCGGAGGATCATGCCACCTTCGCCCGGAATGACAGGATTGGGCGAGGTTCCAAAGCCGCTTTTGGAGTCTAATCCGCGCATTTGGCACTCGAATTTGAGTTCGTTTTCGGTTCGTTTTTGCACCTTGCAGAATTTGAGATCCTTTGTTTTCAGTAACTTCTTGGCTTTGTTCCCATTATTTTGTGTCTTTCTGGAACCCTTGCCTCTCTCATCCTCCGAACCGCTCCGCGTTCCCGGCGAGAAGTCGGTGTCCAGCGCCCGCTGCCCTGGAAGGGCAGGAGTTAGTAGCCGGGGGCAACGCCCCCGGAAACGGCGAGTCGGAAGGCGGATGACCCTGAAGGGGTCGTACGAGCTCCGATTCCGGCACTCTCGGTCGCGAAGACGTTTCATTCGACCCCTTCAGGGTCGGAGCCGTGCCCGGCCCGATTCCGGGGGCGTTGCCCCCGGCTACTGCATGAATCCCCTTCAGGGTTTTTGAGCGCATCACTCACCCCCGGGGTCCGGAAAAGGATATTGGGCATGGCCATGGACCCCTTGACTTCTTGGCCTCCTCGTTTGTTTTCATAGACATTCTCGCTTTGTTCCGTCGAATTCAAATCGAGAATTCGAGAGTTGAGAGTCGAAGAGTGACAAACCGTCGACATCCACCGCTTGACCTCCTGGTTCGGCTTCACGACTCCTCAACTCCTCGACTGTTTGTTTTCATATACATTCCCGGTTCGTTCGTTGAATCTTGGAGTCGAAGAGTCGGGGAGTCGAGAAGGCGAGGAGAAGCCGGCCACCTGCCGGCCTGCGGCCAGAAGGATGGGGTCGCGGTCGGGTTCGAACACCCAACTCCACGACTCCTTGACTCCTCGACTTCTTGACTGTGCTGAAGGCAGGAACCACAGGCAGGGACCACAGACGAAACCAGAAGAAGGCTTCCCAGCATAACGTATCCGGCAGGCCCTGGCCGCCTGCCCAACCCCACGGCACAATTCTAGCCTATGTTGTCCAGTTTGTCAAGAGAAAAATGCGGAGAGAACAGAAAGTCCGATCCCGCCACGGAACCGGCACCCGCTATGCTGCCTCGGCGCTGGAGCGCACGCGTGGCGCCTACGACCCGACGTTTGTCGCCGGGATGTTTGCGCCCCTCTGCAATCAGAGACACGCTGAGATGCCAAAAAAGCCACGTCGGTGCCGCCGCGAACGACAAGGATGCGCCGCTCGCCAAAAGCGCGCCTCATCACCAGTTCGTCCACTGTGCCTTTAGCGAATTCGGCAATCGCGATGACGTCGTGGCCCGCCTCGCGCAGAGCCTGAATTACGGGTCCCGCACAGCTCTCGTCGGCCAGAAAGTTCATGCTTTAGGGTTGGTGCCCGACCGGAGCGCCGGAGAGCAGCACCACTTCCTCATGGGCCACGCTCGCTGCGCCGTAGGCGATTGCCGCCCGAATGTCCTCGGGCGCCAGGTGCGGATAATCTTCGAGGAGCTCGCCTTCGGTCGCTCCCTCGGCAAGCTTGTGCAGGATCAGTTCGACGGTGATTCGCGTCCCCTGAATCACCGGTTTGTCCATCATCACCGCCGGGTTGATCTGGATCCGGTTAGTCGTCATCGCCTTGGCCTCTCACCATCATCATACCACGTCAGTCGATCGTTCCCCAGCCAGTGTATGAAGGTCGGCTGGGGGCCGGAGAACTCTGGGCTACTTAGGTGTATCTGAAGGGACTTATCCAGCACGTTCCGGCAGAAGAGCCTCGATGGGTTCTTTCTGCCGTAGAAACTCCCTCTGAGTAATTAGGAGAAAAGGGTACCTGGAACGTGTGAAAAAATTGAATTTGGACCGCTTATCAACCGTGTAACTTATTGAAAATGCGTA
>Ga0209415_10004593_pt1 | contig 25222 bp, 17 predicted proteins | sample PeaSoiSIISIP2007_FD_187696 | JGI IMG/M metagenome (GOLD analysis project Ga0209415, IMG submission 187696) | Peat soil microbial communities from Weissenstadt, Germany - SII-SIP-2007 (SPAdes) (version 2) | ecosystem: Environmental > Terrestrial > Soil > Wetlands > Peat | place: Germany... | reverse complement strand
TTGGCGCGCCCGGAGAGATTCGAACTCCCGACCCCCTGGTTCGTAGCCAGGTACTCTATCCAGCTGAGCTACGGGCGCGTAACTTTATGATTTATCGAGCTTTTCAGCCCCAGCTCGCGGGGTCGCCGGAACACACGAGGGCGCGCATTGTACACAGTTTTGCCGACCCCTTGGCAAGGCGCGAGGCGAGTCACCGTCTCTGAACGACGAAGACCTTTATCTTACGGCACGACGATGATGTCGTGGTCGCGCTCTCCAGAGCCAACGCGACTACGCCGGTCGCCCAGCGAAACACCCAAGGCGATCGGCGCTTGATATATCGTACCGATTGGTGTGCGTCCGCGATGTCCGGCGCATCTCATGTGCCCGAGGTCGCTCGATGAGTTACCAGGAGATTGAGACGGACGAGGCTGTAATGCTTGCGCCGCGTATCGCGCGCGCGAGCGTGATTTGGCTTCACGGCCTCGGCGCCGACGGCCATGACTTCGTGCCGATCGTTCCCGAGCTGCGGCTGCCCGACGCGCTCGGAATTCGCTTCGTGTTCCCGCATGCCAGTATCCGGCCGGTGACACTTAACAATGGTTACCGGATGCGCGCCTGGTATGACATCAAGAGCTTGAGCCCGGGCGGGCGCGGCGACCAGGCGGGCCTCGACGAATCGGTGGCCCAGATCGCCGGCCTGATGGCCGCCGAGCGCGCCGGCGGCATCGACCCGGGACGCATCGTCATTGCCGGCTTCTCGCAGGGCGGTGCGGTTGCGCTGCACGCAGCTCTCTCCTACCCGGAGCGTCTCGCTGGCGTGATGGCGCTGTCGGCGTACCTGCCGTTCGCTGACGAACTTGAGCGACGACTCACCGGAGCAAACCGCGACCTCCCGGTCCTGCAGTGCCACGGGCGCCAAGACCCGATCGTCGCGTTTCCGATGGGGGAAGCCGCCCATGAATGGCTGGAGCAGCACCACTATCCCGTCGCGTGGCACGAGTATCCAATGCAGCACGCGGTCTGCCCCGCCGAGATAGCGGACATCGGCGACTGGCTCCGGACACGGTTTGCGTAGCGCGGCCCCCTCGCACCGGAACGGTGCCGGCGCGCTCCGACCGGGTGCAGAACCAGCCCGCCGCTCAGCTTGCGATCTACCGGAAGGACGCCCTTCACCTCGAGCAGCGACTCTGCATCGGCACCGATGACGAGTACTTCAAGATGGTGCGTTCGGGCTGGAGCGAGGCGCTGCGACATGCGTTCCCCGGGGGCTTCCGGACCCGCCGCGGGCTAGTCAATCCGATCGCAACTGGCCGACACAGGGAGAGCGTCATGCAGGCAGATAACCGCCGCCGGCTCCGCGACGCGCTTCGCCTTCTAGCGGCCCTAGTCCTGGTCCTGCTCGCCCCCCCAACGATCCTCGCCGCGGGCGGCGGCAGCGACGCCGAGGTGCGGGAACTTGTGGATCGCAACCTGTCCGGGCTCGTCGGTTATTACACGGCATTGCACGCCGCGCCTGAGTTGTCGCACCAGGAAGCGCAGACGTCGGCGCGCCTAGCCTCCGAGCTCAGGGCCGCCGGCTACGACGTCGTTGATCACATCGGGAAGTACGCTGTGGAGGGCTTCAAGGGCTACGGCGTTGTTGGAATCCTACGCAACGGGCCGGGTGCAACATTGCTTATTCGCGCCGACATGGACGCGCTTCCGGTGCAGGAGCAGACGGGTCTGCCGTACGCGAGCACGCGGCACGTCAAAAGCGAGTCGGGCGCCGACATTCCGGTGATGCACGCCTGCGGCCACGACATCCATGTCACCTCGCTCGTTGGCGTCGCGCGCGTCATGGCGAAACTCAAGGACCGCTGGAGCGGCACGCTGCTGCTTGTCGGCCAGCCTGCCGAGGAGACGCTCGACGGCGCGCTCGCGATGCTAAGCGACGGGCTGTACGACCGCGCGCCGAGGCCCGACGTCGCACTCGCGCTGCACGACTCTCCGCTCCTGCCGGTCGGCGCGATCGGGCTGACTCCGGGCTATGCGATGGCGACGTCGACGCAGATGGACGTCCTCGTGCGCGGTGTCGGCGGCCACGGCGCGCGACCGAACGAAGCGAAGGATCCGGTGGTCCTCGCGGCCAACATAATCATGCAACTGCAGACGATCGTGTCCCGCGAGATCTCGCCATTCGACCAGGCAGTCGTCACGGTCGGCACGATTCACGGCGGCACTAAGCGCAACGTCATCCCGGACGAGGTGAAGCTCGAACTCAATATCCGAGCCTTCAAGGAGGACGTGCGCCAGCACCTCATCGAGGCGGTGGCCCGGATCAGCCGAGCTGCGGCCCTCGGCGCCGATATGCCGGAAGAGCGGCTCCCGATCGTCACGGTCATCGACACTGAGTTCGCCCCGGCTCTGCAAAACGACGTGTCGCTGACCGCGCGGCTGCGGCCAGCATTCGAACGCACGCTTGGCGCGGACAACGTCTGGGAGGTGCCCCCAGTCATGATCAGCGAGGACTTCGGGCGGTTCGGCCTCGAAGGCAAGATTCCGCTGCTGCTATTCTGGGTCGGTGCGAGCTCGCCAGAAGCCCTCGCCGAGGCCCGCCGCACGGGTGCGACGTTGCCAGGCCTGCACTCGTCGCGCTTCGCCCCCGTGCCCGGGCCGACGCTAAGAACCGGCATCATCGCGATGACAGCGGCCGCGCTGGAAGTGCTCGGAAAGTAGCCAGGACGCCGCCACGTCCTTGAATTCGTGCCTGTTTCGCGTTGGATTTGAGCTGATTCCGCTCGGCACGGCGGCTTCCCATCCGTGTCACCGGCGCGCTTCCGCCCACCGCGACATGTGACGGGCGGCGTGACTCCGTCATCCTCAATTCAACAGCGTGTGCTTACCCGACGGGTCACGCAACAGGTGGGCAACGCGATCCTTCGCACCCGCGCCGTCAATTGGCGCCAGCCGACTGGCCGCGCACGACCGGGGTGCGGTCCGCAACCGACAGCCTTGTCGGAAACGGCCGAACCACCGCGTGCCCACACGTCATCCTGACAGGCGTGCGGCCCGCGGGCATATTGCACGCCTGGTCGCGCTGAGCACTCTGGGCACATGATCACGCAGGGCGGGAACGCCAGCGTATAACTCGGCATCGTATGTCGCGTCGTTGCCTCTTGGAATGACCCCACACTCGAGTGCGCCTGTTACCGGCGCGTTCGTCAAGGATCGCTGATCTCGAATTGAGCCGGCTCATTCGGCAGAAGCGCCTGCAATATCTTGGGTCCGAAGCGACGTCCGTGCCTGTATTCGGTGAGGAGATTGTCATCCGTGACGACTTCCGCCTCCGCGTGCCGCCGCGCAAGGAATTCGTCCACCGGCTCCAGTCGAGCGTATGCGAGAAATGCGATGACGCTGGTTGCCGGTACGGCACCAAACGTAAATGGCTTTCCGTCCGGCCGGAGGACGCCCGCCAAACGAGCGACGTCCGGCACTAGGCGTTGATCAGATGCGTACACGAAATTTGCGTAGCGGTAAGCGTGCGCGAAAACTGCCTGTGCCGTCGCGAGAACGTCAAACGAACCGGTCGTGTTAGCAACAAACACTCCGCTCGGGTTTAGATGCTCCTTCACCTCGGACAGATATTCACGGGAAAGCAGATTCCCCACATTAGCGCGCCAGTGGTAAGTCGTATTCTGGATTACGGCATCAAACCGACTATCCGGGTTGCGTCTGAGCCAGCGTCGACCATCATCTATGTGAATGTGGATGCGTGGATCCTTGAGCAGCGGAGCTAGCTGCCAATAGGACTGAGCCAGGTCTACATACGCGGGATTAATCTCGACCACATCGACGCGTTCAACGTCGGGGAATCCTTGAATGGACCGCACCCAGGCACCGGCCGACAGCCCCACAAAGAGCACGCGTTTCGGCTTCACATGCAGCAGCGCCAGCAGATACAGCCGGTCGAGTCGGTTTGGATTGGTATCCACGTTAACCGTGGCGATGCCATCGTACACGTTGCCACCGTAGACAAACTCGCCGTGGTTAGTGATCGCCGTGTGAATGACACCGTGCCGATTGGCAACGAAATATGCTGTGGAACCAACGCCGCCCTGAGCGAGTGGTCCGAGCGAGCCGGAGCCGGGCAGCATGACCTTCATCGCGATCGCGCTCGATGCAATTGCGGTCGTCAGGGTCACCAGTATCAAGAAAGGCTTGACACTTTTCACTACGCAAGCCGCGGACACCAACAAACAAACTGCGGCAGCAACGCCAAAGCACTCATCGACGCTCAGGTAGTCCAGTGCGATGAAACCGGTGACCAGCGGACCGAGCGTTGCGCCGATGATATTGCCGAAGTAGATTCTTGACACCGATCGGCCGACCAGTACGCCCTGCGCCGGGGATCCCAGATGGTGCGCTACTGGGAAGATGACGCTCTTCAATGCTGCCGTCAAAGCAATGGCGCATGCTGGAGCAATAAGGCCTGCGTCGTACGCGAAGATCACGCGCCCGATGAGTACGGGCGTCAGCACATCCACTAGCGCAGAGACACTGAGCACGATAGCCGCTGCAGCGTACAGGTCTCTTGTCTTTCCACACAGCCGCTTCCCGAACGCGGCCCCCAGCGCGATACCCGCCAGGTAGCATGAGAGTACGAATGCGAATGCCGGCGGCTGCGTTTCGTACGCGAACCCAACGACGCGCACCCACAGAATCTCCTCGCTGAGGCTTAGAAAGCCGATGGCAAAGGAGAGCCACCACGGAAAGCTAAACACGTGCGTTCCGCATGGTGATCCACACCGCCGCACTCACCGACACATTGATGGCGGCTGCTAGATAGATCGTATGAGTTAGCCCCAGGTAGTAGAGCGCGACGAAACCGGTGAGGCCCGCTCCCAGCGCTGCTCCCAGGGTGTTCGCAAAATACAACACGCCGACCGAGACGCCTACGTTTCGGTACCGACGAACGACGTGCGTCACGAGAATCGGAAGGGTCGCTCCCATCAGCGCTGTTGGAAGCAGCAGCAGCACAAAATTCACGACCACGATCGCAGCGAAGGAGCCGTGGATGACTGCGGCGCCGGCCGCACGAATCAGCGCCGGGCTGCATACCCCAAACGCGGCAGCAGTGAGCTCGATCATGGCGAACAGCTCCAGCGTTCGATCCGGATAACGATCGGCGAGTTCCCCTCCCGCAAGCGATCCCAGGCCCAATCCCAACATGAAGGTTGATACGATAATCGTGACGGATTCGATATCGACGCCGACCGACTCAAATAGCAGTCTCTGCCAACAGATTTGGTAGATGAGAGCTGCGGTACCCGACGCGAAGAACAGGAGTACTACTTGGTAATGGACAGCCGGCGGGTGATCGTCGGCGCCGACTCCATCTGCCGCTGCTGCGATGCCACGCCCCTCGACATTCGTGGTTCCGGTGTGTGCATGCATGGTCGATTCCACCGCTCTAACGCCAATGCCAGATCGCAGCCTGCCGGGCGCGTTTGACGCGCCGGTAGCCGCAGTGCACCGCTCGCGCTCGTGCCGCTTCGCGATGAGAGAAGACCCGCGAGGATCTACGGCTACACGCCACGTAGCCTCTCGCCTCGACTTCGCAAGCCCCGTTGCTCCTACCGAACCGGGTCGCACATAAGTCAAAGCCTACATGGGGTGCGAGTTCTGAAAGGAGATTGAATTCACACGTACGGCATGCCTTAGGATGGCGGGCGGGTTCGATTGGGTCTGCGGAACCTCTGAAAACGTGAAACGCCGTCCAGTTTCGGGCCGAGCGGCTGATTCACTCGATGGCAGTTCGGCGACGTCTGGGCGCAGGTCATCCCGCGATCTGGCACTTTCCGGAGATGCGGGAGGTGCCGCATGCGGCAATCAGCGTGCGGTCAACGGCAGGTGCGAGGCGGAAGTCGCGACGGTGCGTCCGCCAGTTCTGACCAACGCTTCAGACAAGCGCTGCAGGCTCTGCTGCGTATCACACATCGCTGTCACCTTCGGGTACACGGGCTCCACTACGTGCGCTCTTCAATGACCGGAGATTGTGGTCGGCAGCGAGCTCTCTCGGCGTTCGGTTTGGCGGAGATCCTTCGGACACTCGGTCGCAGGGCGCAGTCGCAGCGTGCCGGACGTCGCTTCGTGGCCAATTCCGCGGCATCCGATGTTGATCAATTGACCGATGCAGTCGCTGTTGGCGGCTGAGCTGCGCCGTACCGCCTTAGAAATGCCACGTTTAGTGGAGCGGCGTCCTGGTCCGGGGACGCAATCCCCTTCGGACTGTTGTACTCAAGGAACATGTTGTCGTCGGTCGAAACCCAGTGCTCCGGTTGGGCACTGAACGCGCCAAGCAGCCGGTCTACGTTATCTGGTGCGAGGATGAGGCTTTGCAGCATGGCGGCGGCGGATCCACCGGGTTGGCGCTCCAGCAGCGGGTGGAGGCTTTGCCTGGCGTCTAGCAAGCTGGCGTTCGCCAGGGTCGGTTGCCGGGTATTGCTGTTGCTGGCGATGAGCGTCCCGTGCGCGCCGATTGCGTACACCCAGACGTAGCGGAACTCGGCCCGGACGGTGCCCAGAATGTACATCAGGTCTTCCTGGGTCACGTGGTGCAGCTGCACGCTTTGTTGCAGAACACCGTCGGTCGTCATGCGATTCTTCGCGAGGTGATAGAACTCGCGGTTGTAGAGTGAGCCTGATCCGGCGGACCAGATGGGGCATGCGTCGACGGTGACAAGGTCGTACATGCTGCCCGGCAGTGATAAGAAATAGCGGCCACCCGTGACGTACGCATTGACGCCGGCCAGGCTACCGCTCCGATCGTTGTCGGTCGCGAAGTGACGATCCGCCGTATCGATGATATCCGCACTCAGCTCCACAACGTCCACCGCCTTGAATCCCGCATCATGCATTGTGCGGCTCCTAATCCCTGTGCCATAGCCGATCACCAATGCCCGATCGCGTTGCGGCGTGTGCAACATCGGCGCGAAGACGAAGCCAGTCGGGGCCAGCGCGTCGTCCGCGGCCAGGCTCGCGCCCCGGAAAATGCCGTTAAACAGCAGGAACTGCACGGACCTACCGTCCTTGGCTTCGCTGAGCATTATCGTCGTCAGGCCGCCGCCGAGACTCTCGACATGATCGATCGCGCGGCCCCACCCCGGTGGCCTGAAATAGACATTACTGCCGGACGTGACGTCGCTGTAGTTGAACTGAGTGGGTTGGACTGCTAAGAGCCCTGCGGCTCCGATGACCGGTCCAAGACGGGCGAACGACCAACGCTGGCTCCGAGACCTTGTCAGCATGAGCAGCGCAAGCAGGCCACAGGTGGCGGCGAGCAGCTGCACGGACTTGAATGCCCCGATCCATGGCAACAGCACGAACCCTCCGAGCAATGCGCCACCGACGCTGCCGACGGCATTTATTGCCGCGGCATTGCCAATCGCCCGCACAGCGTGGGCACGATTGGCACGACCTACCCACTCCATGGCAATCGGGTAAATGGCGCCGATCAGCAATGCCGGTGGAAACATGGCCAACCCACAGGCGACGCCGCGAACGAATTCGTGGGCGCCGAATGCGTAGCCCGGTGCGTATGCCGCAAAATCGCCCAAGTACCCGGGGATCACGTTCCACAGATACAGACCACCAGACAATACCGCTGCGAGCAGTAGTTCCAGCCACGCCAGACTCAGCGCAAGGTCGAGCCGCAGCGCAGATAGCGCGCGTCGCGCTGCCTCCAACCCGAGCCCCAGCCCCAGCATGAAAGTAAACAGCATCAGCGAAAACGCATAGGTGCTGGTGCCGGCGACCACCGCCAGCAAATGAATGTAGTCAATCTCGATCGCCAAGGTAACCATGCCAGCCACGCCCAACAGCAGGTATGCAGGCCACACCGTTGTGCTGAAACTGTCTTGCACAGCGGCGATCGGCCGCGTCGCGGCCGCGGCCGGCACCTCGTATGGTGCGCGCTTGAAAAGCCCGATCGCCGCTAGCGCCACCAGCACGTTAAGCAGCGCTGCTGCCAGCGTCGTTTCGTAAACCCCGAGTGACGGAATAATCCAGAAACCTGCCGCCAATGCCCCGCAGGCTGCTCCCAGCGTATTTGCGGCGCACAGCCGACCGATGCTCACGCCGACCGATAGTCCGCGGCGATGAAAGTGCGCCACCAAGATCGGCAACGTGGCTCCCATCAGTATCGTTGGCACAGCCAGTACTGCGCCGCCGAGCACGAAGGGAAGCGTAAGCAACGGCGAAGCAGTCAGCGAGGAACCGATCGCGAGGGCAACGTGGCCGTGTAGAGCCACGCCCAACAGCCAGGGGCTCGCTACGCAGTACAGGCCGAGCGCCAATTGCGCACACGCGTACAGCATCAGCAATCGTCGGCTTCGATCGCCGATCAGCCCGCCAAGCCAGACACCGACGGCCATGCCGCCCATGCAGCCGACGAGCACGGCAGCAGTAGCCAGGGCTGTGTTGCCGAAGGTCAACGCCAACTGCTTGGCGACCGTTGCCTCATAAGTCAATCCTGCGATGCCGGAACAAAAGCACAGCAACGCTACTGCCGTCAGGCCTCGGCTGGGTGCTCGATGATCGGCGGCCGCCCGATTTGCCGTATCAGCATAGTAGGTGGGCGAGCCCACGAAGCGAATGTAGTCGCGGTAGAAATAGAGGCAAACGAGCGTGCTGGTAATCATCGCCAACCACATCCCGCCTGGCACCCGATCGAGCGGCCGGCCGGCATTGCGCACGATCATGATCCAGGTCAGGGTGAGGCCCAGCCCGACCCCCATCCACTTGCAGCGTTGCGGGTGCAGGACGGGCAATCCGCGTGTGCACACCGCCTGCAGGAAGAGGATGACGGGAAAGGACGCCGCTAGGTCGACCAGGTAGTGCTGGCCGAGGCCCAGGGTCGCGACGAAGGTCAGCGCAGCGAAGGCAGCAAACACAAGGCGGAAGCGCGGCGCAGCCATGAGATGGGCGTTCAGCCACAGGGCCAGCGCCCAGCCGAAATGCATCGACGGAACGCCATTGCGTGTGGCGGGACGAACGATCGTCAGATCGGGTACCAGCAGCGGGAGAACCGCGTCCTGCGGATAGTTGGCCTGGAACAGAAACAACGGCCCGGCCACGGGTGCCAAGTGGTAGAGGAAAAACAGCACCGCAACCACACCGGCGAGTTGAAAGACGAGCAGGTTGACCGGCCCGCGGTAGTCGAGCGTGATCTGGCGCGCATAAAGCGCGGCGAACGCGAAGGGCAGGATCTCATAGACCCCGATCAGCAGGCCTCGCAGTGCGTCGGACTGCCATGTCATCAATCCGAACAGAACGCTTGGCTGGAAACCCAGCATGCCGTCGGCGCGAAACGCGGCTGGGTCGTACGTGGCCGGGTGCAGCGTTGTCGTCAGCTGGAGCAGACTGTTGAGGCCGGGGGCCGCCACCATGACACCGGCGCACACGACAAGCATGTCGCCGTGCACGTCGTAGCCATCTTTAGCGCGCGCGGCGCCGAATAGCAGGGAAATCAGTGCGACGATGCCCAGGCCGGCGCCCGGCAGGGTCAAGAGGTACAGAATGTCGACCTCCGGCCGGCCCACGTACGGCCACAGGCGCGAGATCAGCACCGAAATTGTCAGTCCGCCAACGATACCGCTGACGAGTGCTTTGAATGAGGGGCGGCAGGCCAAGGCGTAGACGACGACATAGTACCCAACCAATCCAAGCGGGATCGTCAGCGCGTGCTCCTGCATCGCGGTCAGATAATCAGCGCGCAGAGTCGGAATGATGCCGATTGCCGCGAGTACCGTCGCCAACGCGCACAGGAGCAGAGCAGCGCCGAACAGATTACGATTGACTGGACGCGCTTGACGCCAGAGGCGTACGGGAGTCATGCGAACGAGGCCGGTCGGCAGCGTGCGGCTGCGCCTATTGTGCTGAATTGCGCCACGAGCCAGTGGACAAAGCGTGCGTCAGTGCGGGGCGCAAGGATGAGTGATCTAAGGATAGATCGCAAGGGCACGGTGTCCCCCGCGACGCGGGCGCGGCAGGCGATCAACGTCCGTCTCCCTTCGCGAACTGCACACTCCGGCGCGCGTCTGCGCGCGTAATGCACACGTCCCTTCGCGCCGCAGCCGGAACATTGGTCATACACGTCTCGGGTGCGCGCTGTGCGTGAGGTCACTGTCGCAGCGCGCAGTGCAACGTCGGCCTAAGGCTTCAGATCTGCGCAAGCAACGACGCCATACTCATCGCCAACTGAGACCCGGCCCCAAATACTCGGGTCGGCCGTCGGTTCTACCGGCTGATCGGACATGCCTGCCAGGGCGAGAAACACCTTGCTGACGTCTGCATGGGCAATCTGCCGCGCAGCAAGAATCCTTGCCAGAATCCGCGCGGGTTTGCCCGTATCTGCCATCGCCTTATTCCATAGCACGAACGCTGGAACCGTTCCATCCTCAATGCTGGTGCGCGGTGCCAAGTGACCCTGTAGGCCATTGCGATCACTCGGGAGGTTCTCGCCATGATCGCTGGTATATATTAGAAAGGCCGGGGCGGTAGTTGCATCGAGCAGTGCCGCGACGTCCAAGACAATGCGCGCCCCATATTCCAGCGAACGCGCGTAGCGCAACTCGATGCGTCCATCGGCCCCGAGGTTGGCAGGCTCGCCGGGGAAAAAATCGGCAGGGTAACGCCATTCGTAGGGAAAATGGCTTCCGATTGCATGCATGATCATTGCCTTGGGCGCGGCTACCGCGCTTGCGAACGATTTCGCGGCGGGCACCATATCCGCATCGACCCTCCAGTGCTGGAGCTTCTCTCCGTACAAATCGTCTGGGTTGACGTTGAACACGCCTGCATAGAGATCATGCCCCCGTTCCATTCCGTCCGGACCGGCCTGGTTATTGGCCAGCCAGGCGGTTGAAAATCCCGCCGCTTTGAGAATGCCAAGGATGGTGGGGGCGCTAGCCGTTTGCCGAATGTTCTCCGGCGTTGTTGCTGTCAACAGCATCGGCGCCGCCATATGGGTTCCATCGGAAGAGGCGCAGGCCGTTGGCAACCATGACCCGAGCCCGGCGTCAATTCGCTCCGCAAGCTGTCTGCTTGCCAGACCGCGGCCTCGCTGGCTGGGACCGTAACTGTCGGCGCGGGCGCTCTCGCCCAAAAAGAAAATGGCCAGGATAGGCTTCGTGACCGTTCTTGGCGCTCGCGCCACAACACGATGGTACCCGTGTTCGCGGTTCCAAATCCGCAGCCTGAACTTCATGGAGGCAATTTCTTCTGCGGATCCCAAAGGCGAGGCTAACGTCGCCGGACCGAACAACGGGTGCGGCGTGCTCTCCGGTTGATACGTGAAAGGGTCGTTTCCGGGAGGCAGTGCGGCATAGCGGTGCCCCGACGGAGGCGCGAGCTCGGCCAGAAGCGCAACCAGGATCAAGGACAGTGAGGATGCGAACAGCGCGATATAGACGGGTCGTTCTGCGGAGGTTGTGCGTCCAAGCTCTCGTGCGAACGCCCCCCGGCAGGCCCACAAGAGAAAGAGCAGGTGACCACCGAAGGCAATTACAAATGAAGGGCGGCTTGAGACGAACTTCAGGGCGCCAAGGACCTCTGTCCTGTCGGTTTGCAGAGCGGCCACGGCCGCGTCGTATCCAGGCCCGGACCCTCCCAGCGCGGCATATCCGCACCACCATACGGTGAACGGCAGAGCAACCGCGGTCGCCACGCAAGACACTTTCCACAGAGGCCGGGGCAAAAATGCGATGACGCCGGCCGAGCCGGCGGCGACAAGCGCCCGAGCAATTGCATCCGGGAAAGACGACGCAGCCGGAACGGTGAGGAACGCCGGGCAGATCCAGGCGCACCACAACAACACGCGCCCCTTGGGCAGATAGGCAAGTTTCACAGTGGATGTCCCAAAAGCCAGTGCGCACCTTTATTCTCATGCGGCACCTGGGCAAGCAACCGGGTCTCCATGCGCTCGCGCCCTAAGGCTTCAGATCTGCGCAAGGGACGACGCCGTAGTCATCGCCGAGCGACACTCGACCCCAGATGCTCGGGCGGGCAGTCGGTTCGACCGGAGTATCAGTCATGCCTCCCAGTGCCAGGAACAGCCGGCTGATGTCCGCGTGAGCGATCGAACGTGCTGCGACGAGCTTTGGCAACAGGCGCGCGGGTCTACCGCTCACTGCCATCGCCTTGTTCCACAGCACGAACGCCGGGACTGTTCCATCCTCGCTGCTGGTGCGCTGCGCCAAATGGACCTTTAGGCCGTTGCCATCATGCGGCAAGTTTTCGCCGTGATCGCTCGTGTACACGAGAAACGCTGGAGCCGCCGCTGAATCGAGAATTGCCGCAACATCCAGGATGACGCTGGCGCCATATTCCAGCGAACGTACGTAGCGCAACTCGGTGCGTTGATCTCTCGCTAGGTCGGCGGGCTCAGCAGGGAAAATGTGGTCGGGATAGCGCGCGTCGTATGGAATGTGGCTGCCGATGGAATGCATGATCAGGGCCTTCGGTTCCAGCACCGCACCGGTAAATTGCTTTGCGCGCGGCAGCATGTCTCCATCGAATATCCATTGCTCGAGCTTGTCCCCATACAAATCGTCGGGGTTGACGTTGAACACGCCGGCATAGAGATCATGCCCACGCTCTTGCCCATCCGGTCCAGCGTAGTTATTTGCTAGCCACGCAGTTGCGAATCCCGCCGCTTTGAGAATGCCGAGAACGGTGGGAGCGCGAGGCGCCTCGCTCATATTTGCCGGCGTCGTTGCTGTCAGCAGCAACGGCACCGATATAGCGGTTCCATCCGACGATGCGCAGGTCGTGGGCAGCCATGATCCGAGCCCGGCGTCGATTCGCTCGGCAAGCCGCCGGCTAGCGGAGCCGCGGTCTCGCTGGTCGGGACCGTAGCCGTCAGCGCGGACGCTCTCACCAATGTAGAAAATAGCGAGAATCGGCTCGGTGACAGTCGTCGGCGCGGTGGCGCGGCTCCGGCGGTACCCGTGCTCTCGGTTCCAAATGTGTACCCTGGCCTTCATCGAGGCGATTTCCTCGGCCGACCCTAGGGGCGAGGCCAGCGTCGCCGCTCCGAACAACGGATGCGGACGAGCTTCCGGCGCATACGTGAAGGGGTTGTTACCACGTGGAAGGGATGAATGCTGATGCTGCGGCGACGGAAGGTAGTCAGTCAGAGCCGCCGACAGGCACAGCGGCAGCGCGGATACCAGCAGCGCCAAATTCACTGATCGTCCGACGGAGTCTCGGCCGCGCGGCTCGGGTGTCAGCGCAGCCCAGCAGGCTAGGATGAGGAACAGCAGATGAGCGGCAAAGACAATCACGAATGACGGGCGGCGCAACACGAGCGTCAAGGCCCCAAGCGCCTCCGGCCCATTCGTATGCATTGCGGTGACTGCGGCATCGTACCCAGGCCCGGCCCCGCCGACGACTGCACATCCGCACCACCACAGCGTGAAGGGCAGAGCGACCGCCGTCGCGGCGCAAGACGCCTTCCAGAGAGGCCGCGGTAGAAAGGCTACGATTCCGGCCAAACCGGCGGCGACCGCCGCGCCAGCAGTCGCGGCTGACAGCGACGCCGTCTCGGGAACGGTGAGAAGCGCCGGACAGAACCATGCGCACCACAGCCAAACGCGCCCGCGGAGTAAGTAATCACGCTTCATAGTGGATGCTGGAACAGCCTGCGCGTCATGCTGCCTCGTCCGGCGACCTGTTGCGAAATCCGGTCACGGTCCGGTTCCGCCGCCATGGTGATTCACGGCCGCGCTCGCTGATCGCTCGATCGCTCCCATCTTTTCCTCACGCCTGGCCATGATCACGAGCACAACATTCATCGGCTCGGGGGCCTTTTAACTCAACTCCGACATAACCTGTCAACGATCGCATCGAAAAAGTACGGACTGGTTTCGCATTTCGGCGCAAACCGATGGCTATGACCGGTCCAGTGCCTCCGGGCCTCGTCGGCTGTCTGTCCATGCTGCCTCGACATTCAGCCTGCCGCCAGGATGCAGCTCGGCTATCAGATCGGCGTCGGTCCGGACGACGAGGCTGGCGTGTGAATACGCAGCGCGGTGCCTGCCCGCGGCGGTTGGGGACGGCGAGCTCCGCGGAATGGCCTGGCGATGGCCGGCTCAGCGCTCGTCGCCCGTCGGCCGTCGGCCCCGTCCGCGGCGACGGTCAACGTGTCCTGCGAGCTCGCGTGCGGTGCAGCGGTCGTTTACCTCGCTGACCTTCGGGTGGCGGCGCTTCAGCGCCACCTTGAGCCCGGCCCACAGCGCGATCCCGTCGATGGTGGACGACGGATGACAGCCGGCGCATCGTCGCGCGGCATGGCGCGAATCCGGACAGCGTGCCTTGCTGCGTCGTCGCGCTCACGGAAGAACGACCGTGGTATCAGACGCTACCGTTACGTCAGAGCATTCCCGCTCGGCCGCGACTGCCCGTCGGGCGTTCCTTCGGTGCCTTTATGCTGGCATGACGGCGTTCAGGCCCTTGCGCCAGTATGACTTGCGGGCTTCGGTGATCCGCGACAGGAGGTAACAGCCGAGTAAGGCCGTAGAAATAATCGCGCCGCTTCGAAACACCGAATTCCATTGCGCCGGCAGCACCGCAGCAAGGAAGTAGAGGATTGGAAAATGGAACAGGTAGAGCGACAGGGTCTGGCCTGCCAGAGCACGGATCGGCCGCTCCAGCCGGAGGATCCACCTATTGTTTCGCAAAGACCGGAACCCCAGCAGATTGATGCTCACCAGCATGCCGAGAAGATACTGCCACACGAAAAACTCCGACCATCCCGGGGCGAATGGAAGAAACTGGTCGAACCACGCGTAACGATAGGCCACGTGCAGTTGGGCAGCCAGAATGTAAGCCACCAGCGGTGCGACGACGCACGGCCAGGCAAGGGCCGCCGGCACGGCGAGGCGCCAGCGGTGCAATGCCACGCCCATCAGCCAGATCGGCAGAAGCAAGATGATCTTCGGGCCGAACAGCAGCGCCACGGCGCTTGCGGCGACCACCCTGGCCCAGGATCGCAGGTAAAAGCAGGCGGCAAACAGCAGATAGTAGCAGAACTCATAGGAGAGTGACCAATATGGAGCGTTGTGGAACTCGATGATCCGCAGCCCCCAGACCTCGTTGAGGAAGAGTGCGCCGATTGCGAAGCGGACAGCGGGATGATCGGAGACGAACCGAGACAGAGTCGCGCTGTCCGCGTACACATCCGGAAGAATCTGCTGTCGATAAAGTTCTGGATCGATCGCCGCTCCAAAATGGCCCACCACCGCTGCCAGTACCAACGCGGGAATCGCCACAGACCACAACCGCGCCAGCCGGGCGAGGATATAGTCGCGCAGCGTGTGATCCTTCGACTCGGCAGTATGGGATATCACGAAACCCGACAGCACGAAGAACACCGTCACGGCGTCAAGGCCTTGCCGGACGACATGGGGCAGCACGGCATCAGCAATGCCCGGCTTGCACGCGTGGGAGAGAAACACGACGAGCGCGGCGGCGCCGCGGACCAGATCGAGATATACGGAGTAGGTTTTGTCAAACCTAGCCGGCGCGACAGTGGACGATTGGGACCGACTGCCGAGAGTCATCGATTTACGCCGAAGTAACGATAGCTAAACTGCCACGCTGTCCAGAATTGGAAACGACAAAGCAGCCGTCGGGCACACGCCGAGCGTGAACTATTCGCCCGCCCTCGTCCACAGCGCCGTGTCGCCCTCTATGCGGCAGTCCGGGACACCGCCGGCGCCCGCGATTACGCTCGAGGTCTTCGGGTCGACTGCTTAGGCCGCCGGGGCGGGCCGGCACTTGTGTGTGGCGCGCCCCCGATCTGATCGGCATGCATGGCCGCCCGACAGTCGTCGTTGACGGAGACTGGGCGCCAGATCCCCGGGTTAACCGTCACGGCTACGGGACGATGGGCCATGTGCACGACTGCGAGGAACCGCCCGCAGCCGTCTCGATCGGCGGTTCTTCGACCCCGAGCGCATTCGGGCCGTGCGACTGATTCGGGATGTAATCCCCCAGCCACACGCGCGCCTTGCTATCCAGATCGACTCGCTGCACGCTGCGACGAACGACAGTCGGGGGATCGAGGCATACCCATGCGACAAAGCTTGACGGTTCTTGCGGCGACCGCCGCCACCGTGTTCACTACTATTTGCCTGGCGCAGACGCCGACACCGGATGAAGCAGCGTTTCGAAGTCTCTACAGGGAACTGGTCGAGATAAACACCACGCGCTCGGTCGGCAGCTGCACTCAGGCGGCGGAGGCAATGCGTGCACATTTGCTTGCTGCGGGTATTCCTGCCGCCGATATCCAGATTCTTGCGCCGCCGGATCGCCCGAGCGACGGCGCGCTGATCGCCGTGCTGCGCGGCCGGGACCGGCAAGCCAAGCCGGTTCTGCTGCTTGCGCATATCGACGTTGTCGAGGCAAAACGCGAGGACTGGCAACGCGACCCGTTCAAGCTGATCGAGGAGAACGGCTGGTTCTATGGCCGCGGTGCGAGCGACGATAAGGCGATGGCGGCAGTGTTTACGGACAGTCTGGTCCGCTACCACAAAGAGGGCTTCAAGCCGCGCCGTGACATCAAGCTCGCGCTGACTTGCGGGGAGGAGACAGCGGCGGTCTTCAACAGCGTGAAATGGCTGACCCGCACACAACCGCAGGTCTTGAACGCCGCGTTTGCGCTTAACGAAGGCGCGGGTGGGGAGCTCGACGAGAACGAAAAGCCCGTCGCATTGCAGATCCAAGCCGGCGAGAAGGTGTACCAGGACTTCGCCCTCGAAGCTTCTGACGTCGGCGGCCACAGCTCGCGGCCGACCACGAACAATCCGATCGTGCGACTCAGCGCCGGGCTAACAAAACTCGGTACGCATCGATTTGCGATCGCCATCAATCAGGCAACACGGGGTTACTTTGAGGCGAGGGCGAAACTGGTGTCGCCAGAGGTCGCCGCCGACATCTACGCCGTGCTGAAGGATCCGCCGGACGAAGCAGCGGCCGAGCGACTGCGAGCAGTCAATGCGGGGTGGTATGGCATGCTGCGTACGACATGTGTCGTCACCCAAATCGCTGGCGGACATGCGCCGAACGCGCTGCCGCAACGCGTGCGCGCCAACGTCAATTGCCGAATCCTGCCCGGCGTGCCGATCACCGAGGTGCAAAATGAGATTGTCAGCGTGCTTGACGACGCGAAAATCAGTGTCGCGCCGACTGGCGACCCCGGCATTCAGTCGCCTGCACCGCCGCTGACGGAACAGATTTTAGGTCCCGTGCGCAAGGTCGCCGACGCAATCTGGCCTGGCGTCATGATTATCCCGACGATGGCCACGGGCGCGACCGACGGCAGTTATTTGAATGCGAGCGGGGTCCCCACCTATGGACTGTCCGGCATGTTCCACGATAAGGAAGGGAGTCATGCACACGGGCTCGACGAACGCATCCGGGTCAAGTCCCTGATGAACGGGCGCCGGTTTCTGTACGAGGTTGTGAAGCTGTACGCGAATGGCAGGGAATGAGCCCAGGGTGCTCGTGCCGGCGCCGGCGCAACAAACTACCGGCGCCGATAGAGTCTGACGGTCGAGGCAACGGTCAGCGAGTGCGCGACGTCGGGGAGAATCGCGACGCCGGCCGCTTCCCGACCGCACCCGATGCCGATGGCGAGCCGCGCCCTCCTTTCGCGCCGCAACCTTGCCGGCGCGCGGCCGCAGCTCCGCGATCGAAGTCTCTCGCCGTTGTATCCTGAACCGCCCCGGTTCGGCGACGGCCGGACGAGCGACGCCTCAACACGAGCTGCGTGACCCAGCTGCTAGCGTGGCGCGGCACCGGGAATGGGCTGAACGCGGCCCCAGACGGTGAAGAGCTTGCTTAAGTATCAAGAACTGATATAGTTAAGCATATGCTTAACAAAAGCACGACGCTTGATCTCGCCTTCCAAGCGCTCGCGGATCCGACGCGGCGGTCGATATTGGCTCAGCTGACGCGCGGGCCGACGTCGGTCAGCAAGCTGGCGCAACCGCTGGGCATGTCGTTGCCGGGAGTGATGCAGCATCTGGCGGTGCTCGAGAGTTCTGGCCTCGTGCGCTCGCACAAGGTCGGGCGCGTGCGCACCTGCCGACTCGAGCCGCGGGCGCTGAGCCTCGCGGAGCAATGGATTAATCACAGACGTATCGAGTGGGAGAGGCACTTCGACCGACTCGGCGAGTACCTGGAAACCATGACAAAAGAAGGAGCAACCCATGGCGACGGCAAATAAACACCCGCCAGGCGCACAGCCGCCTCCGCTGGTGGTGTGCCGCACGTTTGCGGCGTCTCGCGACGTAGTGTTCCGGGCGTGGAGCTCGGCGGATCACCTGAGACGTTGGTTCTGTCCGGCGGGCTACTCGGTACCCGAAGCAGAGGTGGAATTTCGAGTTGGCGGCGTTTTCAACATCTGCATGCGTTCGCCAGCCGGGCAAAATCACTGGACCAAGGGGCACTACGCTGAGATCGTGCCGCAGACCCGACTGGTCATCGATATGCACGTGGTTGGGGACAAGGACTCACCGCTTTTTCGCGCTCATACCGTGGTCACCTTCGCGGACGAGGGCAGCGGAACGCGCCTCGAGGTCACACAGCGCTATACACTGCTCGACGCACTCGCGGCGCCAATGATTCAAGGGGCCTCCCAGGGGTGGAGCCAAACGCTCGACCGTCTCGAACGCGAGGTGGCTCACGGTCAGACCTCGGCGCCACGAAGCCGCTCCGTCGTGCACGCCACCTTTCGCATCGAGCGCACGTACCAGGCCTCTCGCGCGCAGGTGTTCAAAGCGCTCACCGATCCTGCCGCCAAGGCGAAGTGGTTCAGCGGTGGCGATGACTACACGCTCCTGGCCCGCGAGATGGACGTGCACGCCGGTGGTCGCGAGCATGTAAAAGGGCGTTGGAAGAGCGGCGTCGTCTCGACCTTCGATGCGGTCTATCACGATGTCGTGCCCGACGAGCGCGTCGTGTACGCCTACGACATGCACCTGGACGAGCGGAAGATTTCCGTGTCGTTGACCACCTTCGAGCTCACGCAAGCCGGCGGCGGAACGCGCCTCGTCATGACCGAGCAGGGCGCATTTCTCGACGGCTACGACGATGCCGGCTCGCGCGAGCGCGGTTCAAATTCCCTGCTCGATGCGCTGGGTAATTCGCTTAAAGGGTGATCTCGGGTCGGCTGCAGTCATTCGTTCCGGGCACGCGGGTCGGGGGCAGCTTTCCTGATCCGCGTCATGCCCGCTCCCACACGTTCCAACGGCGTGTGGCGGCGTCCGGATGGATCCGTTCCGGTCTCGGCATTTTATGGGACCCCGGAAATACTGATCTAACGAGGTCAGCGTGCCATGCGGGCTTGCGGCCTGAATCGGACCGCCCGGCCACAGGTGCACGCTGAACCGCGCGGGCGGCCAGTTCGACGTCATTCACGACGACGTCTGGGCCGCACACCAGGTGTTTACGGGGCGCCGAGCCGCGCGGAACAGCGGGCCCTAGTTAACGGCGCTTCCGTTGTGTGACGAGGCTCTCGAACATAATTACTTACACCATGCCGGCACCTGCGGTTTGGGGGTCCAGGAGAGCCTTCGGGCCGCATTTTGTGCGCACGTACCGGGTAGTCCGGCAGAGCCGTCTCTATAAAGGGACAACGGCCCTGTCTGGATCTGACTGCCATGGCTGCAATCTCCAATTCGATTTCACTGCGATTCGACTTCTCGCACGACGCTCGGCTAGGGGTTGTCACGACAGCCTCCGGGCGGCCCACGCGCGTCCGGGAGCTCGTGATTGTCCTTGCACTTCTTCTGTCACCGGCACAAGGCGTGTGGGCCGATTCGGCGGGAGACGCGAAGACTCAATCATCGCTGCTCGCCGACTCAATACTTGTTGTCAAGTCCGAGCACCGCCTCTACCTATTGCGCGACGGTCAGCCGTTGCACAGCTACACGATCGCGCTGGGCTTGAGTCCGGTCGGACCGAAGCGCCAGGAATACGACTTCCGCACGCCAGAAGGACGCTACATCATCGATGCGCGTCAACCGAACAGCCGCTACTTCCGGGCGCTGCACGTGTCCTACCCGAACACCGAAGATCGTAAACAGGCTGCTGAACGCCACGTATCTGCCGGTGGAGACATCATGATTCACGGGCTGCCGAATGTGATGCAAAAGCCGCTGTCGTACTACCAGACGCAGGACTGGACCAACGGTTGTATCGCGTTGTCGAATGAAGATCTGCGCGAGGTATGGGCGCTGGTCCGCGACCGAATTCCAGTCGAGATCCGCCCCTGAGGGATACTAGACCGACAGCAGGCACGCGGTAGCCGGAAATCGGCAGATCTGATTGAAATTTCTGGGAAAACCCAACGCTTCGCGCGGGCCGCTCTGCCGCGGAATCATACCTGCGGGATTCGTAGCATCGTGGCCGGTTGAATAGCCGCGCTCACGCTGACATTCAGAGCGCTGCCGAGTTCTCTGCTCAGCCCTCGCAACCGTCCTCCGCCAGATGAGCGCGCCGGGCCCGTCCGGAAGATCAACATGGCCGCCGCATCCGTAGGCGGAGTCTGCCAACGATGACTGGGCGCTACCAAAGTCATTGCGGTTGACCGCCGCCCCTGTGCTGGCGGAGACACCATCGGCTGGGACGCTGGTCGGGCAACCGATTCGTCGTGGCGCGCCCGGAGAGATCCGCATTCCGGGCCCCCGGGTTTGAAGTGGCATCCGGAATTTGTGCGGCTCTGTAATTCAATCACTTAGATGGCCTGCCCTCGCCTAATGTGTGGCCAACGCTCCTCGAGCACTGTCTAGACCCTACGCATTGCAGTCGGCCGCGGTCATGCATCTCACTCTTGCCGCCGCGCCGCCGACTGTTTGGTGTAGCCCATTCCGCTCAATCATCAGGTTGAGGTGGCTGCGCGATAGCGGACCTTCCGTACCACCGAACCTGAGTCGGTTGCCATCGCTGAAGGCTTCAGCGACCATGCCGAGGCTGCAGCGGAGCACATGCAATGGGCGCAGGGGGCGGCGAGGGGAAGGCGAGCGCCGACGCGGCCATCGTTTTCATCAGTTGCGCTTCGCAGGACGCGGTCGTTGCCAAGGCCGTCGTCGGGGCGCTTGAAGGCGCAGGGCTGAGGTGCTGGATTGCGCCGCGGGATGTTGTCCCCGGTGCACTGTACGCCGACGAAATCGTACGGGCGATCAACGAAGCCCAGGTCGTTGTACTGATTCTCTCCGAACAGGCGGTCGCTTCTCCGCACGTTGGCAAGGAAATCGAACGTGCCTCTTCCAAGCGTCGGCGAATCGTCGCACTACGCACGGACTCGGTGTCACTACCCAGGGCGTTCGAGTATTTCCTAAGCGAGTCGCAGTGGATCGATGTCGGGTCCGCAGGTATCGATGCGGCCGCCGCGAAGCTGGTGGAAGCCGTTCGACGTCACCTCGATTCTTCTCCGGCGATCGAATCGCCCGTTCCCCCACTTAAGCCGCTACCGCATCGCGCACAAGCAGTATTGCGTCCAACATGGTTGGTGGTCGGCAGCGTTGCGGCCGTATTGCTTGCTCTTGTCTATCTTGTCCTTAACCATTTCTGGCTGTCGAAGCCGGCGGCCATCGCCACGGTGGCGCAAACGGACAGGGTGGCACCTGCGCCGCCGGCCGCATCCATCGCGGTGCTTCCCTTTTCGGACCTGTCTGAGGAAGGCAATCAAGCCTACTTCTCGGATGGCATTGCAGAGGAGATCCTCAACGTACTTGCCCACGTCAACGGACTCAAAGTTGCTTCGCGAACGTCATCGTTTCAGTTTCGGAAATCCGATCTAGGTGCCCCCGCCATCGCCGCGAAGCTTGGTGTTCGCCACCTCCTGGAAGGCAGCGTCCGAAAGGCCGGCAGTATGGTGCGGATCACGGCGCAATTGATTGATGCGACCACGGATCAGCATCTATGGTCACAGACATTCGATCGACCGATGAGTACCGCCAATCTTTTCGCGATACAGGACGAGATTGCCAAGAACATCGTCGACAAGCTCGCGACCACGATGGGCCGTACCGCAGATGTAGCCGCGCCCATCGCGCGCAAGGCTGATACTGCCGACCAGGATGCATACGAGCTATACCTAAAAGGCCGTTCGCTTTTTCTTGCCCGCTCCAAGCAGAACCTAATCGAGGCGGCGCCCGTTCTGAAAACGGCAGTCGCGAAAGACCCCAGGTTCGCACGCGCCTGGGAGATGCTCGGCGCCGTGTTGGTGATAGGGAGGTCGTGGGACGTTGGTGACGAACGCGATTATCAGGCTGGAGTGGACGCCGTCGATACGGCATTACGCCTGGACCCGAATCTGTCGTTGACGTACGCCGTACGGGCCGAGGCTCAGGTTTACCGGATACCGACTCGCGGCGTGGTCGGCTGGGAGGAGGCATTGGATAACTACTCGCGTGCAATAGAGCGCGACGGGACAAATGCCACGGCCTATCTATGGCGCGGGGAGAACACCGCCGCATTGGGATTTCTCGACCGCGCAATTCAAGACTACCAGCGGTGTCTCGAAATCGATCCCGCATATGAAATCTGTCGGCGCCACATCGCGATGGCGTACTTTTATCTCGGGCGCACAGACGACGCGATACGCCTGCTCGAAATGGGGTTGGAAAATGGCTATTTTTTCAACGACGTGCAATTGGCGCCTGCAGTCGCCGCGCGCGGCGATCGCGTCGGAGCCCTCAGCATTTTGGCGCTGGTTTACAAAGCCGATCCGGAGCTGATTCGTCCGCTGTTCCGAGCGCTAACGGACCCGACGTTTAGCGATCGCGACCGGCAGGATGCAGTTGCGCTCGTCAAAGGCGCGAAGAACAGCCCTGCATTTGTCCCGATGGCCCTGTTGATGTTGAAGGCCTACGACAATATTGTCCTCGTCGACGACGATCCCGCAATCTGGTGGGCTCGCAACGACGCCGCGTGGCTGCGATCCCAAGGCCGAAAGCAAGCGATGCAGCATTGGCATCTGCCTGAATATTGGCGCAAGCACGGCTTTCCACCGCAGTGCAGGCCTGTCGGGGACTCGGATTTCGAGTGCCGGTGACCATGCCGGCATTCGGCTCCGATGCCGAACGGCCGGATTCCGCGGAGCGGACGGCCGCAGCATTCGGCCTAGGAGCGCCAGGGACCGGCTCTTTGCCGCTCAAGCGCTCAAGGACTCGCCGGAAAGGTTCGCCACCTGCGGCGAAGTGATCGTGGTTGAGGGCAACGTTAGAAAATGGCCCATGATTTCGCTGCGGGCCACAGAGGCGCGTTGGGACTCGCGGGACCGAATTCAAGCGCGCCTTCTCAGGCACGCGCACCGGGTCCAATAGTAGGTTGCTGAAGAGTTCGGAGCCGGGTAATGACGATGCGGATACTGCGGGCGTGGGCGTTTTGCGCGACCACGAATTCGGGGCTTGCGGCCCGGGAACGGATCCCCGGCGGGAGTCGCCCAGTGACGGTCAGCGAGCTAAGCGATAGACGCTCACATATGCGACCAGTCCAGCGAGAAGACTCAGCCCGCAGGCGACGAGCATCGCTGCTGCGCCATCCGCCTCGTACACGTGCCCTGCGATGGTCGGCCCAAGTATCGATCCGGCACCAAGTGCCGCGGCCGGTAGTCCGGCGGCACGCCCGGCGGTGTCCAGCCGCGAAATGATACCGATTGTGAACGTCAAAACAAAGGTGGCGAGGCCGATAAAAAGGACCGTGCCGATGGCATATCCGAGCCGGTTGGGCCAGTAGGCGATCAACCCGAGACCCAAGAGCATGGCGGTGACAGCCGCTGCCATCGCACCCCGCCGAGCGCCCAGCTCACCGATCTCGCCTGCCACGAGAGCCACGAGGCTGGACACCGCCGTCCCGATCGCAAGGACGGTGCCCGAGTACTGCGCCGGCAACCGTGCGCCGGCGGCAATTCGCCCGAGGAAGGACCAACCGCCAGTGATTCCCAGATAGACAGCGCAGATTGCGAAGAGCCCAATCCAAAGTGCGACGTTCATCGCTGGCACGGTTTCGACGGCTCGGGCGGGTCCCGTGGCCGTCGGCTGCGATTTGAGCCGACTCGGAAGGGCGATCACCGCGAGCCCCACCACCCCATTAACCGCGACGAGCAACAGGAAGGTAGCACTCACGCCCGCACCGGCCGTCGCTACCGCTGGTATGGCGTACAGAAGAAGGATGCCCGGAGCGCTGCCCAACCCCCACTGCCAGCCAAACGAACGATTGGGATCGTCCATTCGTGAAAGGAGGGCAACCATCACCGAATAGACGCCCCCGAAACCGATGCCGGCCAGAAGAAACGTTGCGAGCATCGACGGGTAGCTCTTCATGAGGATGGCGCTTGACACCGCGCCGAGTCCGAGCACGAGAAAAAGACCAACCGGTGATCGGACAAGCAGGCCGCGCATCCAAACCACCGACGTCAAGGCGACCAATGTAGCCCCGACACTGTACGCAGACCCGATATCACCCAACTGGCCCTCGGAAAAGCCGTGACCGCCTGCGAGGACGCCGAGTAGCAGCGGCATCGCCGTTCGGATCGTGAAGTGCGTGCTGGTGAGAGCGCCCGCCACGATATTCGTCTTGAGATGGGCTTTCGTGTCCACGGCCGCTCAACGGACCTCGGGATCGATACGTGTGACGCGCCGCGTAGGCGCGGACAGACGCGCGCATGTAACACTGCGCACGTGCCGCGATGGACCGGCACCACTGGCTATTACTGGCATACGCGGCGACCCCAAGCCGCCCTCGCCACGTACGCGTCACGTCCGGCTGGTGCCATCAGGGTTGCGTCGAGATCAACGTGGCTCGGCGGTCGATTACGTCGAGTCCGGACCGAGCAATACGACGATGACGATGATGGCAGCGGGTCCGAGAAACGCCGTCAGTGCGAACGCGGCGCGGCCGGGATCGTCGCTCAGAAGTTTGCGGCGCTCCACCGTGGAGTCGGCAGTACCAAGATGAAATCGGAAATACCGTGCGTAGTTTACGGCGGTTGCCACGATCGCGACCCAGAACCCGATCCCACTGAACTGATCTGGATCGACAGGTTCTGGACCTCTCGCTAAGACCTTGCCGAGCAACCAGGCCGTCATGGTGCCGAGCGGACCTTTCTCCCAGCGCCTAGTCTTACAGTGTCATTAATATCATGGCATTATTCATGTATCTTCGTCCAGAGGGTGAAGGTACATGGAGCTGC
>Ga0209415_10004592_pt1 | contig 25225 bp, 25 predicted proteins | sample PeaSoiSIISIP2007_FD_187696 | JGI IMG/M metagenome (GOLD analysis project Ga0209415, IMG submission 187696) | Peat soil microbial communities from Weissenstadt, Germany - SII-SIP-2007 (SPAdes) (version 2) | ecosystem: Environmental > Terrestrial > Soil > Wetlands > Peat | place: Germany... | reverse complement strand
CAGACCAACGCAGAATCGGCGGCCACACTTACATGAACCTTACGAACAAAAGGAATAGGGGCCGCATCTGACGTCGCAACACGGCCTGCTCACGGCACCGAAGCGACTCACAAGCTGGTCTGAGGAATGGCCGCTTGTTGGGGCATGAACGGACGCAGCGCAGAAACCCGCCGGCCGCCGTTGATGACCCCGAGCGGTCCCGAACCCGGCGGCTGGCCGTATGGACGGCGTCATTGCTGCCCAGCATGCAAGATCTGGCCGAGGAAACGCCGGGATCGTTCGCTCTCCGGTGCGGAGAAGAAGCGCTCCGGCGGCGCGACCTCGACGATCTCACCCGCGTCCATGAAAATTACGCGATCGGCGACCTTGCGAGCGAATCCCATCTCATGGGTTACGACGATCATCGTCATGCCGCTCTCGGCGAGTTCGACCATCACGTCGAGGACCTCGCCGACCATCTCCGGATCAAGCGCCGAGGTCGGTTCGTCGAACAGCATGATCTTCGGGCTCATGCAGAGCGAGCGCGCGATTGCGACACGCTGCTGTTGACCTCCGGACAGCTGAATCGGGTACTTGAGCGCTTGCTCCGGAATATGCACGCGATCCAGCAACATGCGCGCGGTTGCCTCCGCCTCGGACTTGCCGATGCCGCGCACCGTCATCGGCGCGAGCGTGCAATTCTCCAGCACGGTCAGATGCGGAAACAGGTTGAAGGCCTGGAATACCATGCCGATCTCACGGCGGATCGTCTCGATGCCACGCAGGCCGGAATGCACCCTCTTGCCGTCGATCACGATATCGCCCGTCTGATGCTCCTCGAGCTGGTTGAGGCAGCGGATCAGCGTCGATTTTCCGGAGCCGGACGGACCGCAGATGACCACCCGCTCGCCTCGCGATACGGAGAGATCGATGTTTCGCAGCGCTTGGAAGTCGCCAAAGAACTTGTTCACCTTACGCATCGCGATGATCTCATCGCCGATCTCACGGTCCGCGGCGGCGGTCTTAGTCTCGGTCGTCATGGGATATCCGTATCGGAATGAACCGGAGAAGTGCGCGCCCGGCTCACGCCAGGCGCGCCACTTTCTGAGGCTCAGAACTGCGGCATGGGCGGTAGCTTGGTTAGCGGGGTGCCGAACCAGCGCTGGTTGATGACGCTCAACTCGCCGTTGCTCTCGACGTCCGCGATGAATTTGTTGGCGTATTCCTGCAGCGCGGTGTCGGCCTTGCGGAAGGCCATGCCGTTCGCCTGCTCGCGCAAGGTGAGCTTGGGCTCGATGTTGAGCTGCGGATAGTCCTTGTTCAGCTGGGCGAGGATGGTGTTGCTCGCGCCGATCGCCTGGACCTGACCAGAAATCAGCGCCTGCAACGCCGTCGCGTCATCGTCAAAGCGCTTCAATTGCGTGCCCTGCGGCGCGATGGCACTGATCGCGGTATCCTGGGTCGACGCGCGGGCCACGCTGATCGAGATCGCCTTCAGATCCTCCGGCGTTTTCACGTTCAAGCTCTTGGGCGCGAGCACATAGATCGTCAGCGCGCTGTAGGGGTTGGAGAACAGAACTTGCTTGGAGCGCTCGGCCGTAATGCCGAAGGTGGCGATCAGAACGTCGATCTTGTTGGTCAGCAGGTAGGGGATGCGGTTTGGGCCGGTCACGGGCACGAGCTCGAGCGTCACGCCGAGCGACTTCGCCAGGAGCTTGGCGACGTCCGCGTCGTAACCGGCCGGCTGCTGCTGCGCGTCGGTGCCGCCGAAGGGCGGATAGTCCGTCAGCACGCCGACCAGCAGTTTGCCGCGCGCTTTGATTTCCTCCGGCGTCGCGGCGTTGGCGGGGACGGTGCCCAGAATTGCCGCGGCGAGGCCGGCGAAAAGCAGCGCGCCGAAGCTACGGCGCAGAATGGGTCTCGAAAAAAACATGAGACGTTCTCCTCTGGGTTTTGGGGGTGGGATTCGCGCTCAATGGCATCGCGATACTCAGCGTGACGCGATGAGGAGCTTGCGCTCCATTCTTTTGCTATAGGCCGACAGCGGCCAGCAGATCAGGAAGTAGACCAGCGCGACGAGCGCGAAGATCTTGAAGGGCTGGAAGGTGGCGTTGTTGATCACCTGCGCGGCGCGGGTGAGTTCGACGAAGCCGATGATCGAGGCTAGGGAGGTGCCCTTGACCAGCTGGACGAGGAACCCGATCGTCGGCGGAATCGCGATCCGCATCGCTTGAGGCGCGATGACCAGTGCCATCTTCGGGCCATACCGCAATCCAAGCGAGGCCGCTGCCTCCCATTGGCCAGGTGGCACGCTCTCGATGGCGCCGCGCCAGATCTCGCCGAGGAAAGCACTGGCATGGAGCGACAAGCCGAGCATCGCCGCCATCCAGGGATCGACCGACCAGCCGAACAGCCCGGGCGCGAAGAAAGCGAGAAAGAGCTGCATCAGCAGAGGCGTGCCCTGAAAGATCTTGATATAGCCAGTTGCGGTGAGCCTCAACCATCTGAACTCGCCAGTCCGGGCCAGAGCGACGAGCACGCCCCCGATGGCGCCGCCCAGAAAGGCGGCGATCGACAGCAGCACTGTCCAGCGCACTGCCGCCAGGATGTAGAGGATCTCGTTTGGTCCCAGTTCGCGCATCGTCTCGACCTACCGGGTTGGCTTGCTCAGGAGGGCGCGCTCAATTGCGGCGAAGGCTGTCCAGAAGAACACAGACATCGCCAAGTACATGCAGGTTACGACGAAATAGACCTCGAAGCTGCGGAAGGTGCGCGATTGGATGTCGCCGGCGACCGCGGTCAGCTCGCTCGCCGCAATCGCGGAGCACACGCTCGAATTCAGCATCAATAGGATGAACTGGCTGGTGAGCGACGGGTAGATCGCCTGAATGGCAGGCTTCAGGACGATGTAGCGGAAGATCTTCAGCGGTCGCATGCCGAGGGATTTGCCGGCTTCTATCTGACCCTTTTGAATGCTCTCGATGCCGGCGCGGACGATCTCGATACCGTAAGCGCCGACATTGACGACGAGCGCCAGGAGTGCGGCCGTATTCGAGGAAAGCCGGATGCCGAGCGCCGGCAGCCCGAAGAAGATCAGGAAGATCTGCACCAGAAACGGCGTGTTGCGGATCAACTCGATGTAGCCGTCGATCGCCAGGCGCAGCGGCTTCGGCCCCGAGGTCTTGCCGAGCGCTCCTCCCACCGCGACGACCATGCCGATCGCCATCGCCAGCGCCGAGAGCACAAGAGAGTTGAGCATACCCTGCAGCAACTCGGGCCAGGCCGCGAAGACGTCGGCGAAGTCGAACTCATAGCTCATGCGGCTCACCCGATCCGTGAGGCGAGCGACTCGATAACCACATCCATTTCCTCCGCTTTCGTCGGCCGGTTTCGCGACCAGCTCTTGTTCTCAAGACGTCGGTCGTCAAAGGCGCGGGATCATAAGCCCACCATCGCAGTTCACGACAGTCCCGTTGCATAATCGAATTGCACGCCGGCGAGACCAACGACGCACTGCGCCACATCCCCGCCTTCTCCCCAACGTCCGGCCGGGATCGGGCCATCGGCGATGCGGGCGTCGTATTTCGCGGCGACTTCTGCCGTCATCTCGGTCCGGATGACGCCGCGCCTGACCTCGAAAACCGGGATGCCCGCGGGAGCCAGCCTCACGGCGAGCGCCTTCGCCCACATGTTTTGGGCGGCAAGCCGACGCAGATTTGTGGCAAGTGCGTGCTGGTCGGCGAACCCATAAACATACCGTGCGGGGTTCGGGGTCTGCTTTTAGAGCAAGAAACGGGCATCGCTCGCACGCTTGTGGCTCGCAGCGGCTAATCGTCCTTCAGCGCCAGGGAGCATGCCCATGGCCAGCTCTGATTTGTCCGGCATCGCGCGGAAGGCGCCCAGCGCGCGTGGCCGAGCAGGGCCTGCGCTCCGATCCGCCCGCTTCCGTCGCCTAGCATTGACCCGGCACCCACGCGTTGTTGTGCGCCCTCATGAATTTGGTCGGCGGCGCGCCCGCCGCGGCGCCGAAGAGGACGGCGGTCACGCTGCCCGTGTTCCCCTTCGCGTCCCAGCCCGCGCCCGCATGCCCCGCGGCGGAGGGACAGGTGGAATTGGGGCCGTTGTTGCCCGCTTGACCCTGCCAAGCCCAATCGACGCGCGCCAGCGGATGGCGCTTGAGCGGATTGATCTTCGAGGGTTGCTTGCTGTCGTCGGTCGTCTCCCAGATTACCCAGGTGCGGAACAGGATGGGCGCCGTGATGGTGCCGACCGGGCCCGCCCAGACCATGTCGTAAGCGGTCATCGCGTCCTCCGTCGCCACGCCCGGACCGTCCGTCATGCTTTTGTGGTTGGGTTTCCTGTGGATCTTGTTGGGTCCCAGGTGGCAGCGGACGAACCTGTTATAGCTCTGGCCCGGCCCGGCGCCGTCGAGTTCCCAAGCGCTGGAGCGCGCGCAGGCATAGCCTCCGCCGGCCATGCCCGGGCCGAGCCCCGACGGCGAGCGCTGATAGGTATATTGCGTGAACTGCACGAAGCCGAATTCTCCGCAGTATGGATTGCTCGCCCCCGGCACGGCGACGAGGGTCATGTCGGCGGCGATGGTGATGCCGGCGACCTCGAGCGTGCAGGCGGTCTTGCCGCTCTTTGTGTGGGCCGCAACGACCACCGACAAACCCGGCAGCGTCGGCTGCCTCTTCTGGCAGGCGGAGAACCTCGTGTTGTTGATGGAGATATCGAGGGCGCCGATCCGGACTTGACCGACGGTCGGGAGCGCCGCGCAGGCTTGCGCCAGAGCGGGACCCGCTCCGAAGGCGCCGAGCACGAACGCGCCGCCCAGTATCCTCGTGACCTCGCGGCGCGACACCAACGCCGATTTCGCGCGATCGGACATGGCTTGCCTCCCCGAAAGGAAGCGCCGAGTCTACGCGAGTCGGACGGGAGGTGCCAGGAAGTCCTGCGACCATGAAGGGTATCGCGGCGGAGGCATCCGCCGACTGCGGTTGGCGACCCAAGCCGGACATTAGCCCAAGCCTTCGGCACCGTGGCACAATCAACGGACGCATCGGGAATGTTGGCCCGGCCCGAGGAGGTTGGGAGCGGCGCCGTCCTCCCGTGGCAGTTTATGAGTTCACGACCGACGGCCTGTCCTCGGGCGGGAGGATTCATGCACGGCGTCTGACACTGCAAATCAACTGGAGGATCCATGGAGATCGGCTTCAACGCGCCAACCGCGGGACCGCTGGCCCAACCCGAGACGCTCACCAAGATTTGCGTCGGGGGCGAGGCGATGGGATTCGACTTCGCTACCTTCAGCGACCACGTCGTGATCCCCACGAGCATCGCCGCGCGCTATCCCTATTCCGAGACCGGCGAATTCCCCAGCGGCTCGGTGGCCGGGCGCCACGAGCAGTTGACCGAGGTCGCCTTCATCGCCGCCAAGACCTCGCGTCTGCGGCTGGTCACCTCCGTGATGGTGGTGCCGCACCGCCCGGCGGTTCTGACCGCCAAGATCCTGTCGACCATCGATGTCCTGTCCGGCGGCCGCCTGACCGTGGGCATCGGCGCCGGCTGGCTCAAGGAGGAGTTCGAGGCGATCGGCGCGCCTCCCTTCGCCGCGCGCGGCGCGGTGACGGACGAATACCTGCAGGCGTTCCGCACACTATGGACCCAGGACGATCCGCGCTTTAAGGGCGAGCACGTTACGTTCGGCGGCATCGCCTTCGCGCCGAAACCGGTGCAGAAGCCCCACCCGCCGATCTGGGTGGGCGGCGAGAGCGGGCCGGCCTTGCGCCGCACCGCGCGGCTCGGCGATGCGTGGTATCCGATCGGCACGAACCCCGCGCATCCGCTCGACAGCCTCCCGCGCTACCGTGCGGGTATCGCCCGGATGCGCAAGGTCGCCGGCGATGCCGGCCGCGATCCCATGAGCGTCGGGCTCGCCTACCGGGTCGCACGGCATGGCGAGGGCGTGCCGGTGAAGGCGAGCGACGGCGAGCGGCGGCTGTTCTCAGGCAGCCCCGCCGAGATCGCCGGCGACCTCCGCGATCTCGGCGATCTCGGCGTCACGCACGCCGATTTCGGGTTCCCCGGCGCCACGGCGGAAGAGATGCTCGATGCGATGCAGCGGTTCCGCGATGACGTCGTCTCGCGCCTATCGGGCGCTGCCTCGGTTTGACGTTTCGTCCTGTGGGCAGGAAAGGATGGGGATCGCTCGCCAGGGCGCGACTCGCGAGTGGCGAAAGTGGTAGAGAGTCGAAGTTCGGTACCCGCGCACGGGCCGCGCGCCTGCGGTGCGCAGCGGGCAGATCGTCCTTCAGCACCAGGGAGCATGCACATGGCCAGCTCTGATTTGTCGGGCGTCGCGCACAAGACGCCGAGCATCGTCCTCACCGATACCCAGGCATCCCTCGATATGGCGCGCTTGCGCGGCTATCGGCTGAGCCGAGTGCGCGAGCAGCTGAAGAGCCGCGATTACGCGGCCTGCCTGCTGGTCGATCCCATCAACATCCGCTACACCACCGGCAGCCGGAACTACTCGCTGTTTCAGTCCCACACGCCGGGTCGCTACCTGTTCGTCGCGGCGGAGGGGCCGGTCGTGCTGTTCGATGCCCCGGCCTGCCACGAGACCGCGCGCGGGCTCGGGACCATCACGGAGCTGCGACCGGCGCTACCCTTCAGCTATTTCTTCAGCGGTCCGCGGTTGGCGGAAAGCATCGGCGATTGGGCGGGGGAGATCGCCCAGCTTTTCCGCGGCGTGGCGGGCGGCAACAAGCGGATGGCCGTCGACCGCTGCGACGTGATGTGCGCCGCCGCGCTCGGCCGCCACGGCATCGAGCTGATGGACGCGCAGGAGCCGCTCGAGCGCGCCCGCTCGATCAAGTCGGCGGAAGAGATTCTCTGCATGAACTACTCACTCTCCGTGGCCGATATCGCGATGGCGCGCATGCGCGAGGCGCTCAAGCCCGGGCTCACGGAGAACGAGCTCTTCGCGATTCTCTCGCACACGAACGTTGCCATGGGCGGAGAATGGATCGATGCGCGGATGCTCACTTCGGGCGACCGCACGAACCCATGGCTGCAGGAGAGCAGCGACCGCCGGATCCGTCCGGGCGAGCTCCTGGCTTTCGATGCCGATATGGTGGGGCCCTTCGGCTATTGCGCCGACGTCTCGCGCACCTTCTTCTGCGGGCCGGGCAAGCCGAGCGATGCCCAGCGCACTCTCTACAAGCTCGCCTACGAGGAGATCCAGCACAACGCGGCGCTGGTCAAACCCGGCGTGAGCTTCAGAGAGCTGGCCGAGAAGGCCTACCGGCAGGCGGATCAATACGTGCCGAACCGCTATATGCTTCTGGCTCACGGCATCGGCCTCTGCGACGAGTATCCCTCGATCTATTATCGCCAGGACGTGGCCAAGTACGGCTTCGACGGCGTGGTCGAGGAGAACATGACGCTCTGCATCGAAAGCTACGTGGGTGCGGTGGGCGGCAAAGAGGGCGTCAAGCTCGAGCATCAAGCCCTCGTGACGGCCAAGGGATGCGAGATACTCTCGAAGTTCCCCTTCGAGGAGGAGCTGCTGCGCTGAGCCGGGAGCATTGTCCGGCGACGCGTGCAGCGGTTTGCCGGCGTGAAAGCGACAAGATATCAAGGGTCTAGAGTGTCGATAGGTAGAAATACCTATCCTGCCGAATTCCTGGGCACGTCAAAACTCCGCTAACCCCTTGGGCGCATTCTGGCAGGCGCGGAAAAGTGCGGGAGCCGATCCGCGGCTCCGCCTTTTCAGCGCATCGGGTGACCGTCGTGTCGGAAACGGTGTCGTGAGCGAGCGCATATCGTGGCTTCGAGGTCTGGCCCCGTGGCCGGCGCTGCGCGCGCACACGCATGTCATGCTCCTGGTGCTGGCCTGCATCGTGCCGATGCTCGGCGTTTCCGCCTTCGCCATCAAGACGCTCGCCGACTCCGGGCGGGAGCAGAACAAGACGCAGACCATGAGCACGGCCCGCGCGCTCTCCGCGGCGGTGGATCTCAAGCTCAAGACCGGCACCGCGGCGCTGGCGACGCTCTCGACATTTCAAGAGCTCCCGGTGGCGGACCTGAAGCCGTTCTATGAGCGGTGCGCGGAAACGGCCCGCCAGAACCACGCCTGGATCATCCTCACGGATACCTCGGGCGAGCCGATCTTCAATACGCGGGCGCCTCTGGGAGCCCCGCTGCCTCACCTGCAGATGATGAACCTGCTGGCAGACGTTGTCCGGTCGCGCGCCGTAAAGGTCTCCGGTATTTTCAAAGGAAGTTTGACCAGCCAGTTTCAGGTCTCGGTTCTCTTCCCTATCGTTCGGCAGGATCAGGTCACGCATGTCCTCGTGATGAGCTTCGCGCCGGATGAGATCGCCCGCGTCCTGGTGGACCAGAACCTGCCGGAAAGCTGGAGAGTGGTCGTCGTCGACCGCGAGCATCGCGTCATCGCCCGCAATCGCGCCCTTCATGAGTTCGACGGAGCGGTCGTGGCTCCTGCGCTGGCGGAGCAACTGACAGGCGCGAGCGAGGCGTCGTTCACCGGCTTGGACCGGCTCGGCAACGACCTCATGAGCACCTTCACGACCTCCGCCTATTCTGGATGGGCGCTGGTGGTAGGGCTCCCGGTCGCGGAGGCGACCGTGCCCCTTTACCGGTCTCTGCTGAGCATGGGACTGGCGGCGGGCGGGATGCTGCTCCTGGGGATCGTGCTGGCAGCCTTCGTCGGCAGTCGGCTGAACCGCTCCATGGGCTGGCTTTCCTCGGCGGCCATGGCTCTGGCACTCGGGGGAGAGACGCCGCTGACGCTTGCCAAGACGAAAGTGGCGGAGATCAACGACGTCATGTCGTCCCTCGGCAGGGCGTCGGAGCAATTGCTCGAGCGGGCGCGGCAGCGCGACCAGGCGGAGGCCGCCCGCCGCGAGCTCGAGCAGCAGTTGCAGCACTCGCAGAAGCTGGAGGCGCTTGGCGTGCTCGCGGGCGGGATCGCCCACGATCTCAACAACACGCTGGTACCGATCTTCGTCACGGTGAAGCTCGGCATCAAGCACGCGGCCGAGGACAGTCGGATGCGCCAGAGATTCGAGCTGATCTACGAGGCCGGCGTGCGCGCTCGGGACCTGATCAAGCGCATCCTCGCCTTCAGCCGCAAGGATGCCGTCGACCGGCAAAACTTCCGGCTCGACCGGATCATATCGGAAGACCTCACGATGCTTCGCGAGAGTATTCCCACGACGATCGCCATCGAGGCCGACATCCGGCCGGTGCCGGAGATTTTCGGCGATCCCGTGCAGGCCCGCCAGGTCGTCGTCAATCTCGTTACTAACGCCGTGCACGCAATCGGCGGCGGCTTGGGTACGGTCGCGGTCTCCTTGAGCGCGGTCGCCGAGGGCACGGCCGGCGAGAAGCCGATCGTTCGCCTGAGGGTCCGCGACAGCGGATGCGGCATGGACGAGGCGACCAAGCGGCGCATCTTCGAGCCGTTCTTCACAACCAAACCCGTCGGCGAAGGCACCGGCCTCTCGATGGTGCACGGCATCGTCACCAGTCTCGGCGGGACGATCCGCGTCGAGAGCGAGCCCGGAAAAGGCACCTGCTTCACCATCGAGCTGCCGCCGACGGCCGCGCCGGGCGAGTGCGCTCTTGCCTGCGAAGAGGTCGCGGCCTAGCAGCGGCCGGAAATGCGCGCGGCGCCGCCGGCGCCCGTAATTGCTCCTCGGATTCGTCATGCGCGGGCGTGTTCAGAACAAGCACGGCCATGACGGCGAGGTAGGGACTCGACGCGGAAGTCCGTGGGACCCTGATTCCCGTGACCTCAATTCCCGCTATTGTCTCCACCGTGTCCTCGATCCTCATGAGCCCAGGAGGATAGCGCCATGTGTCTTCCGAGTTGGTGTGTGCTGGCGGTGCTGGGGAGCATCGGCGCCGTCGCGGCCGCGATCCCGGGGCAAGCCCGCGCGGACGACTTCCAGGTCTCGTTCGCGGCGGGCGGGCGCGACGCGGCGGGCCGCTTCGCGGGCGGCACTGAGATGCGTCTCCTTACTGCGCACGCCGGCAAGCTCTATGCCGGCAACGGCTATTGGGAGGACCGGCCGGGGCCGGAAATCCGGCAAGGCGCGCAGATCCTGGTGCTCGACGGACCTGACAAGGCTTGGCGGGTCGATCACGCCTTCGAGGAGTGGCTGCCCAGGCGGGCGTGGCGCGACCTCGCCGTGGGCGCGCTCGCCGAGGCGACTTTCGCCACCGACGGATCGGGCGCGCCGCTGCCGCAGCCGGTCTCGCTGCTGCTCGCCTCGACCTGGGATCTGACCGGAGCGACGCGCGTCTTCACCCGCGACGACGCCACCGGCGCGTGGTCCGCCGTCACTCTTACTGAGGATCGGCCGGACCCCGATTTCCTGCCGCAGATCCGCAGCTTCGCAACCCACCGCGACCGCTCGACCGGCGTCGATCTGGTGTTCGCCGGCGAGATGCCGCGCGGCATCTTCGCCGGCAGCTACGATCCCGCGGCACCCAACCGGATCCGCTGGCACCCCGCGCCGGAGCTCGCGGCATCGGCGGTCTCGACGGGGTTCTCCGGTCTCGGGGGCCGGCTGCGCGTGAGCAGCTTCGCCGAGGTGAACGGCCGGCTCTATGCGGCGGTCGGCCAGCAGATCTACGAGCGGCTCGACGGGCCCGCGCCGCGCTGGCGCGCCGTCTACACCAATCCGCGGCCCGGCCACTCCGAGACCGGGCTCCGCGGCCTGACGGCGGTCCGCACCGCCGGCGGCACCGAGGCGCTGCTGGCGGCCGTCGAGGGGAACGCGCCGCGCGTCGTGCGCGTCGACCCCAGCGACGGCAGCGAGACGACCGAGCTCGACTTCGACGATTTCCTGGCGCGCGCCTGGGGCATGCGGCCCGGCTATGTGATCGCCGCCTACAACGACATGACGCGCCTGCGCGATCCCGCGTGCGGAGAGGCGCTGCTCATCGGCCTCCAGGCCTTCATTCCCAGGAACGTGGCCATCGCCGCCGGGCACCGCGCGTTCGAAGCCGGCTACGCCCAGGCCGAGAGTGGCGCCTGGTATCTCATGCGCTGGTCCGACGGCCGCTACGACCTGCACCAGGTCACCGGCGCCTTCGCGCAGCCGTTGCTGGCGGTGCGCGCGGCCGCCGCCTCGCCCTTTCCCGGCGACGGCGACGCCGTCTACCTCGCCGGCTACGACGCCATCAAGGCGCCCGCGCACAACACCGCCTGGATCGCCCGTGCGCCCTTGTCCACGGTGCTCGGCGCACCACGCTAATCGGGGAGCAGCATATCAACCGGGTCAGAGTCGACTTAACGGTTTGGCCTTTAGGCTAGGTCCATTAACTCTGATTCCCCCGTCCCTGAAGCAGGGCGGGTCGCTATCATGCAGGGGCATCGCCACAAGCAGGAACGATGATGCTCAAGATCGCGCTTGGTGAAGTCGGAGGCATACTCGGAGTGGTCGGAGCCCTGATCGTGATCTTCGAATCCAGGCTCCCCGTTCGCATCAGGGCGAAACGTCCGGGCATGACGTTTCTTGTTGTCGGCTTCCTTGCGGCCGCGGCGGGGCTTCTGGTTGGTCGGCTTTGAAGACAAGACCGACATGGGCTCACCAGGTCTGCTCAATGTGAAATGGGATCGGAGTTAGTCTGAGCTAGCCCGGGTTCCCCGTGTTGGGCGGCGGGGATCAGCTATTTGGGCTGGTATCCGGTGCGAGGCTTGCCGAAGAGCATTTGCATGGGGTCGCGCTCGAAGTCGTCGACGTAGCGAGCCAGGTGGCTGATCAGTTGGCGCGCCTGCGAAATGGTGCCACGGAGATCTCTCAACGTGTTCTGGGTCAGGTCCACCTGTTCCGGCCGGATTCCCTGCACGAGGTTGTCGAAGTCGCGGGTCCAGACGGTCACTTTCTTGACGATCGGGTCCGCGTCGTCGAGTTGGGTCTCGACCGTAGCGAGGGCGTGCGAGAGGTCGTTGAGTTTGGCCGTCAGCGCGGTGGCTTGCGCGTGGACGTCGCGGACGGTCGCGTCGAAGTCGTCGATCACGCTGCCGAGCCGCTGAGTCGTGCCCACGCCTCGTGCCGTCATCTGCTCGGTGGCCTGCAGTTTCTCGGCAATCGCCTGACGGCCCTTGTCGTCGAGCATGTCGCGGAGCGCGTCCGAGACCTCGATCGTCCGCTGAAGGAGATCCTCCGCCCACGTCGCCGTGAGCTGGGATGCTTGCGAGGCGATGATCGGATAGGCGTGGCCGGGCAAGGCGGCCGCGGGCGGCGCATTCTCGCTGCCTCCGGTAATGCTGATGCTGGCGTCGCCAAAAACCAGGCTGACGTCGAGCGAGGCGATCGAATCCGACCGGATCGCGGCGTCTTTCCGGGTCTCGATGGTGACGTGGACCTGGGCGGGATCGGCGGGATCGATTTCGATCTTGCACACATTGCCGATGGGGATACCGGCAAGAGAGACCGGCGCGTCGACTTTGAGGCCCACCACCGAGCCGCGGAAATAAATGTCGTAGAACGCGCGCGTACTGCCGATCGGATGCAGATTGAGCATCCAGATTGCCGCCACGATCGTGCCGGCCACGATGACGACCATGAAGCTTGCGACCAAGAGATAGTTGGCCCGTGTCTCCATCGGCTCCGGCACCTCCAATGCCGCGCGAACCCTCGACCTCGAGCGGGGTCCAAACCCATGCTCTCACATCTGCGCCGTGGCGGTCCATTGCGCATGATCCGGCGCTGACGCGCCGGCCAACCTCGCGCGCGCCTCCGATCAGAATCGCTCGGTCCACGGCCGGAGCTCGACCTCGAGCGACCAGGCGCTGCGGGGCTGGCGCAGCACGTCGAGATAGGCCTGGGCGATGGCATCGGGATCGAGGGTGCTGTCCGGCTTGTCCGCGGGATCGGGCCGGCGCGCGCTGCGCACGCCGCCGTCGATGACGAAATGCGCGACGTGAATGCCCTTGGGTCCGAGCTCTCGGGCGACGCTCTGCGCCAATCCGCGCAGCGCGAACTTTCCCATGGCGAAGGCGGAGGAGAGTGCGAAGCCCTTGACGCTCGCGGTGGCGCCCGTGAGCAGGATCGCGCCGTGCCCGCGCGGCGACATGCGCTTCGCCGCTTGCTGGGTCACGAGAAAGCCGCCGAAGGCGGTGACGGCGATCGCCGTCTGGACGGCCGCGGGCTCGATCTCGGCGATGGGTCCATGCGCCCGGGCGCTGGCGTTGTAGACGACGATATCGGGCTCGCCGAGTCGGCGGTCGACCTCCTCGAAAAGCGTGGCGACGGCGCTCGCGTCGGAGGCGTCCGCCGCGAAAGTGGCCGCGCGGGTCTCCGCCGCGAGCGCCGCCAGCTTGTCGGTATCGCGCGCGGCGAGGCCGACCCTCACGTCGAGCGCCGCCAGGCGCCGCGCCAGAGACGCGCTGATGCCGGATCCGGCGCCCACGATCAGGGCCGTGCGGTAGGGAAAGTCGGTCATCTCGTCCTCCATCTGGGAATGCTCGGGGAAGTCAGTGCGCGGCGGCGGACGGCCGCGCCGGCGCCGCGATGTTGCGCAGCAGCGGGACCAGCAAGGTGGCGACCACGAAGGCGAGCATGATGGCCCGGAAGGCGTCGGCGAAGGCGAGCGTCGAGGCCTCCCGATAGGCCAGGTGCCAGAGCTGCTCGAGTGCCGCCTGCTGCCCGTCATGAGGGCCGCCGGGGAGCGCGCCGTAGCGCGCGGCGAGGCCCTGCAGCAGCCGTTCCATGGCGCCGTTCGCCGGCGTCAGGTTCGACGCGATGGCGAGGAAGTGGAAATTCGTGCGCTCGTTGAGGATGGCGCCGCTCACGGCGATGCCGACGGCGCCACCGAGGTTGCGCATCATGTTGAAGAGGCCGCTGGCGTATTTGAGGCGGTCCGGCGGCAGGCTGCCGAGCCCGAGGTTGACGCTGGGCGCCACGGCAAAGACCTGGGGAAAGCCGCGGAGCACCTGCGGCAGCAGGAGCTGCGCGCCGCCCCAGTCATGGGTGATGAAGCTGAAGCTCCACATGGCCAAGCCGAAGGACGCCAAGCCGAACATCATGAGCCAGCGCGTGTCGAATTTGCGCGCCAGCACGATGTAGACGGGGACACCGATCAGCGACGCCGCGCCGGTCGAGAAGATCGCGACACCCGTCTGCCAGGCGCTGAACCCGCGCACATAGCCCAGGAACAGCGGCGTCAGGTAGATGGTCGAGAAGATGCCGATCCCCGTGATGAACGAGAGGACGCAGCCGAGCGCGAAGTTCCGGTTGCCGAGCGCGCGGAGATCGACCACGGGGCGCGCGAAGGTGAGGCTGCGGATCACGAAGAGGATGCCGGCGACGCCCGCGATCAGCGCGGCGTTCCGGATGGTCGCGTCGTCGAACCAGTTCCAGCGCGAGCCCTCCTCGAGCACGTACTCGAGGGTCCCGAGCGCGACCGCCATCAGGGCGATGCCGGGATAGTCCGCTTGCTTGAGCAGCGACAGATCCGGCTCGTCGATCCGCACCAGCACCGGCACCAGGGCGGTGATCGCCAGGCCCGGAACCAGATTGATGTAGAAGAGCCAGTGCCAGTTGAGGGTATCGGTGATCCAGCCGCCAATCACCGGCCCCAGCGTCGGCGCCACCGACGCGATCGTGCCGATGACGGCGGCGGAATAGACCCGGCGCGGTCCCTGGAAATAATGAAAGGACGAGGTGAACACCGTGGGGATCATGGACGCGCCCAGGAGCCCCTGCAGCGCCCGGAACACGATCATGCTCTCGATGTTCCAGGCGAGGCCGCAGAGCATGCTGGCGAGCGTGAAGCCGGCGGCAGAGACGGTGAACAGCCAGCGCGTCGAGAACACCCGCGTGAGCCAGCCCGAGAGCGGGATCATCACGATTTCGGCGATCAGATAGGCGGTCTGCACCCAGCTGATCTGATCCTGCGCCGCGGAGAGGCCGCCGCCGATATCCTGCAGCGAGGAGGCGACGATCTGGATGTCCAGCAGCGCGATGAACATGCCCACGCACATCACCACGAAGGGCAGCAGGCCGCGCACCCAGCTCGGGCCGGCGGGCGCGGTGGTCATGGCGCGCTCCCCGGGGCCGACCGCGTGTCGACGCTCACGGTGGTGGAGAGGCCCGGCCGGAGCGCGTGGAGCAGGGCGTCGCCGGGATCGAGTTCGATGCGCACGGGCACACGTTGCACGATCTTGGTGAAATTACCGGTGGCGTTCTCCGGCGGGATCACGCTGAAGACCGCGCCGGTCCCCGGCGCCACGCTCACGACATGGCCGCGGAAGACATGGCCGGGGAGCAGGTCCGCGACCACGCCGGCGGATTGGCCCGGGACCATGCGCGCGAGCTGGTCCTCCTTGAAATTGGCGTCGACCCAGAGTCCCTCCGCCGGCGTGACCGAGATCAGATAGGTGCCCTTGGTCGCGTAGGCGCCGACCTGGGCCGCGCGGTTGCCGACATAGCCGTCGATCGGCGAGCGGACCTCGGTATAGCCAAGGTTCAGCTGCGCCGTGCGGAGATCGGATTGCGCCTGCGCCACGGCCGCGTCCGCCTCGGCGGTCTCGGCGTCCAGCACCTTCAGCTGCTGGCGCGCGGCCTCGAGTCCGGCCTGGGCGGCAGCGACGGCCGATTGCGCCTCCAGCTCCAACGAAGACGTGCGCTGCTCGTTCTGGCGCGATCCATAGCTGGTCTGCGCGAGGAGATGGTAGCGGCTGGCGTCCTCGCCGGCGAAGGTGGCACGGGCTTTCTTCGCGGCGAGATCGGCTTCCTGCTGCCGGATCGTGGATTGCTGAAGCGAGTGTTGCGCGCGCAGGCTCTCGGCCGCCGCCAGGCGCGCCTGGAGCGCCGCTTGCGCATGGTCGAGGGCGGCGCGGTAATCCCGCTGGTCGAGCTGGATCAACACCTGTCCCGCGCGGACCCGCTCGTTGTCCGCCACCAGGATCCGGTCGATGAAGGCGTCGATATGCGGCGCCAGCGGCGTGACGTTCCCGCCGGCATAGGCGTCGTCGGTGCTCTCGATGAAGCGCCCTGCCTGCCACCAGTCCTCGGCATATCCTGCCGCGCCGACCGCCGGCACCAGCAGCGCCGCCGCGAGCGCCAGCCGTCGGAGCGGCCGCCTGAAATCGCGCCTTGCAGGGATGGAAACCGTCGCACGCTCGAGCACGATGCTGTCCATGACATCACTCCCGGCCTTCCCCATGAGTGCATATGCGCCTATATAGGCGTATATGCGTCCATGTCAATGGCCAAGGCCGACGGGGGGTTTGCTGTCTCGGAGACCTTGCCCCTCGGAATCGTCATAGCTGCCCCGGGACTGTCTGGCCGGGGGTGACGATACTGAGAGACTGTTGGAGGGACAGAACGGAGATGGGGACTCTCCGGCGCCGCGCGGAAACGCGAAACCCCCGGGCGCGGGTCAGACGGCCTGGGAGGCGCCGCCGAGCTCGCTTTCGGCGACCGCCTTCAACAGGGCGCGCAGCTCGACCGTGCGGCGGTTGCCGAACTCGGCCTCGAATTGCGCCTGCGCCCCGGCCCATTTTTTGATGCCGGCCTTGAGCCGGGCGACGCCGGCCTCGGTGAGGTGCAATTCCTTGCTGCGGCGGTCGGCGCGCGCGGGCACGATGTCGATCAGGCCCTCGCGCTCCAGCGGCAGGATGTTCCGGCCCAGCGTCGTGCGGTCCATCACGAGCTCGCGGGCGAGCTCGTTGATCGGAATCGGCCCCAGCCGCTTGAGCTTCGCCAGGATCGAGAATTGGGTGCTGCGCAGCCCGACCGGCGCCAGGTGCTGATCGTAGAACTGGGTCACGTGCCGCGCCGCCTGGCGGATCGCCAGGCAGTTGCACAGTTCCGGCTTCAGCTCGGTCTCCGCCATCGAAACGTCTCCATTCCCCGACAAGGGTGCATATGCGCACGATATAGGCGCATGTGCGCTTATGTCAATGGGCGTCGACGCGACCGCGTACCCAGGCGGCGGCGGCGCTTATGAATCTGACCCAGCGAACGCCCTCGGTAACGTCAGAGCGGCTGACTCAGGGAGCGATTCGCGGCGCGATGGTGCCGGTGTTCACGATGCCGCCGTGGAAGGTGGTAATCGGGGCGATCTGGAGGCCGGCGCCTCCCAGGTTCGAATAGGTGAGCCCGCCTTGATTGTTGGCGCCGAGCACGACGATGCCGCCGTTGCTGATGGTGTTGGTCAGCGCGCTGGCGGTCGCGGTGGCCACGACGCTGGAATGCGAGCTTCCCTGTTGGACGTGACCCGAGTTCCCCGGGCCCGTGTGCCGGTATTCGATCCCGCCGGCGTCGACGTCACGTGGGGGCTGGACTCATGACCCGCCGCCGCCTCCTGCGAGAGGCCGCCCGCGGCGATCACGAGCGACGCCGCGACCGTGCTGATCCTGAGCGCGTCCTTGCGATCCATGATGGTCCCCCCGGAACGAGCGCTCGCCGTGAAGTCGCTCATCGCGTGTGACGCGGCCACAACCCGATAATAGAGTAGAGCGCCGAAATGTTACAATCATATGTATAGTCGGCGAGGCGAGCGGACGGGGTGATGTCGCGGGGAATACCGAGCGATCGATGAGCGGGGACCCATCCGGAGAAAGCGGCGAGAGCGGCGCCGGCCCTGGCGCGCAGGGGCCAAGCGCCCCGCGCCGCCGGCCCCCTCGGCGCCCGCGGAGACCGGCTCGCGTCTTCCGGTCCGGCAAGATCAATTGGCGCGCGCTCACTTGGAAGGACTACGCGGGCTTCCTCCTCGTCGGAGCGATGCTCTGCGTTTGGGCTTACCTTCAGTTCTGGTTCCCGAGAGCAGATTCTCCATCCATGAGCGAGGTCGTCGCGGATGCCTTGTCGTGCATGCGCCCCTTCAAGCCGGAGGAGACGCTCGAGTTCTTGCAGCGCCGGAACATCATCGGGGCGAGGCCTATCACGGCGATCGATGGCGCGCCGGTGTTCGCGGTGCCGAGGCCGCTCGCGGTCTACGGGCTGGTCGTGCGGTACGTCGAGGGCTGGGACCGCGAGGGCAAGCTGTTCAGCCGCGCGCCCGGCACCGCGCCTCCGCGACACCTGACGGTTACCGTCAACGGCGACAAGGACTATGTAGAGCGCGCGATCCGCCAGCGCTTCCCCGCCGTGCCCCAGGACAGCAGCCTCGTGCGCTATCTCGACGACCGCCCCACGGTGGATCCGAACGCCCAGCAGCCGGGCCGCTTGACCGGCATCGTCTGCGTGCTGCCGGAAGAATGATGCGTCCCTCTCGTCCCGCGAGCGACTGGCGGTCCTCCTCGTCAGCTGACGCTCGTCGATTTCACGACGATGTCGCCGTCGAACCCGCCACGAATGAAAGCCGAGATGCAGTCGGAGAACTCGTCCATGAGGGCCAAGCCCTTCGGGTCGTAATCGTTCTCTGCGACCAGCGTGAGCGTACCGTCCGCGAACGAGCATATGACGCTCCGGTGGTGCGGCCGATGCTCCGCGAACTCACGGGTGATATCGAGCGCCGCGCTCTCGCGATTGCGTCAGATGGCAATCCGCAAAGGCCTCGTCCATCGCGTCGTCTCCGCGTCTCGCGGTGAGATGATCAACCGATCAGTTGACTATCAACCGATGGATTGTTGATAGCCAGCCCTAGCTCCTTGGGATCATCCGGATCCCCGCTGCGGCGGATCGACTCATGTTTCCTCATGCTGGCCGATTGACCCGCTCTCGGGCCGCTCCTACCGTCGCGCCATCGCGAGAAACCGGGAGCCTCGTATGCGGCCGAATGCGCAGGTGTTGAATTTCATCGACGGCGAGTATCGGCCGTCCTCCGAGGGCCGCACCTTCGAGAACCGCTCGCCCGTCACCGGCGCGCTCGTGAGCCAGGTGCACGAAGCGAGTGCCGCCGACGTCGATGCCGCCGTCAAGGCGGCGCGTGCCGCGATGAAGGGACCCTGGGGCAAGATGTCGCCCGCCGAGCGCGGCGAGATGCTGCGCGCGGTGGCATCGGGGATCACCGAGCGGTTCGAGGATTTCCTGGAGGCGGAGATCGCCGACACCGGCAAGCCGCGCTCGGTCGCCTCGCATCTCGACATCCCCCGCGGCGCCGCCAATTTCACGGTGTTCGCGGAGATCGCCAAGAACGCCTCCGCGGAATCCTTCACCACGCAATTTCCCGACGGCCGTCAGGCCGTCAACTACGCGCTCCGCGTCCCGCGCGGCGTGGTGGGCGTGGTGTGTCCCTGGAACCTGCCGTTCCTGCTGATGACCTGGAAGGTGGCGCCGGCGCTCGCCTGCGGCAATGCGGTGGTGGTGAAGCCCTCGGAGGAGACGCCGAGCACTGCGAGCTTGCTGGGCGAGGTCATGAACGCCGCGGGCGTGCCCAAGGGCGTCTACAACGTGGTGAACGGCTTCGGCCCCGGCTCCGCCGGCGAGTTCATCATGCGGCATCCCGGCGTCAATGCCATCACCTTCACCGGCGAGACCGCGACCGGCACCGCCATCATGAAGGCCGCCGCCGACGGTATCCGGCCGGTCTCCTTCGAGCTCGGCGGCAAGAACCCCGCGGTGATCTTCGCTGACTGCGACTTCGAGCGCGCGGTCAAGGAGACCGTGCGCTCGGTGTTCGACAACGCCGGCCAGATCTGTCTGCAGACCGAGCGGGTCTACGTGGAGCGACCGATCTTCGACCAGTTCGTGGAGGCATTGAAGGCGAGGGCGGAGGCGCTGAAGCCCGGCGAGCCGCACGACGCCGCGACCACGCTCGGCCCCGTGATCAGCCTGCAGCACCGGGAGAAGATCCTGTCCTTCTACCAGCGCGCCGCTGCCGAGGGCGCGCGCGTCGTCGCGGGCGGCGGCGCCCTCGACATGCCCGGCGAGCTCAAGGGTGGCGCCTGGGTCAAGCCGACGATCTGGACCGGCCTCCCCGAGGACTCCGCCGTCGTGCGCGAGGAGATTTTCGGGCCCTGCTGCCACATTGCGCCCTTCGACCGCGAGGACGAGGCCATCGAGCGCGCCAACGACACGCGCTACGGCCTCTGCGCCACGCTCTTCACCCGCGACATCTCGCGCGCCCAGCGGGTGGCGGCCCGCCTCGAGGTCGGCATGGTCTGGGTCAACAGCTGGTTCCTGCGGGATTTGCGCACCCCCTTCGGGGGCTCCAAACAGTCGGGCATCGGCCGGGAAGGCGGCCTGCATTCGCTCGAGTTCTATTCCGAGCTGCGTAACGTCTGCATTCAGCTTTAGCCGCGGCTTTACGGGCGCGGCGGTTCCCTGGACAATGCTGGGCGAGCGACGCGACGGAGGAGACCATGGCGGGAAAGCTGCTCTTTAGCGTGATCACGCCGCACTCGCCGCGGATGGCGGTTGAGGAGACGGCGCCGCCCTTCCTCAAGGGCGTGATCGAGGGCTCGCATGCGCTCGGCGCCGCCCTGCGCGCCGCCAAGCCCGATCTCCTCATCGTCCACTCGACGCACTGGGTCTGCTCGTTCAATTGGTACGTCACCTGCCACGAGCGGCACCGCGGCCACTGTGTTGCCGACGAGGCACCCGACATGATCCCGGGCCTGCCTTATGACCGGCCCGGCGATCCCGTTTTCGCGGAGGCGTTGGTGACGACGCTCAAGGGCGCCAAGGTGCCGTCCGGCCGGAACGCGAGCCCGTACTATCACTGGGATTACGGCTCCTACGTGCCGCTCCACTACCTCGATCCCGAGGAGACGATCCCAGCGGTATTGGTGAGCACTTGCCTGATGTCGGACCTCGACGAGTGCCTGCGCGTGGGCGGCCTCATTCGGCAGACCGTCGTGGAGACCGGCCGCCGCGCAGTCTTCATCTCCAGCACCGCGCTCGCGCATCGCATCATCCGAGGCCCCGACCAGTGGCCGCCGCCCGAGCACATGGAGAACGACCGCCGTTTCATCGAGATGATCCGCAAGGGCGAGATCAAAGGGGCCAAGCGCTGGCTGCCCGACTACGCCAAGGCCGTGGTGGCGGAGATGGGCGGACGCAACGTCGCGACGATGCTGGGCACCATCGACGACGCGAATCCGCGGCTCGTTGGCGCGAGCTACGGCGCCTACGGGCAATCCTCCGCAAGCGGCAACATCAGCCTATCGGTTCAAGAGGTGGCCTGAGGCGCGCCGGCTACTGCGGCTGCTTGCAGGCGACCCGCGTATAGGCGCCGGTCTCGGGGTTCTCGTAGGCGAGGGAGAAGGCCAGCACCTCGCAGACGCTCCGCGGTGCCTGCGTCGCGACCTTGACCGGCTGGGTCGTCGTTTCGTCGCGGCGGACCGCCTTCATATGCGCCATGCCATCGCCGGGCACGGGGATGAAGGGGAGCGCGAGGCTCGCGACGATCATCGTCGCGAGCAAACGCTCACGCCAGCTCAGGGGCTCTCGGGCAAGACCAGTGTGAATCAGGGGGCCCTCCGCCACCATTGCGGGCGCCAACCGGCTCCCGCGGGGTACTCTCTCTAAGCGTAGATATGACCTAAAAGCGCCGGTGCATCCCCGCTCGGGGTGTCAAGGTTAGGACCGGCGGTGCTCCAGGGAGAGCCGTGGTCGATTATTAAGGGTCTGGAAAACCACGCAGTATCGCTCCGTGAGCTTGAGCAGCGTGGCGAGCTGGTCGGGGCTCGCGTCGGTATCGAGGTCGAATCGGAGGCGGATGGCGAGAAATCCGACGGGCGCATCCTTGGCGACCCCGAGAGTGCCCCTGAAGTCGAGGTCGCCCTCGGCGCTGACGGTGCCTCGCTTGAGCGTGATGTCGAGCGCCGTGGCGACCGCCTTGAGGGTGACGCCGGCGCAGGCAACCAAGGCCTCCAGGAGCATGTCGCCGGAGCATGCGGCGATGCCATCGCCTCCGGTCGCGGGGTGCAGGCCGGCCTCCACCAGGGCGCGGCCGGTCTCGACCTTGCAGGTCAGAGTCTCCTGGCCGATCTCCCCCTTTGCCGTCAAGGTGATCACGGCGGCTTCGGGTGTCTCGCGGTAGCGCTGCTTGAGGGGCGCCTGGAGCGCCCGCAGATCATCGCCTCGCATGGGTGCGTCCTCACGTCTCGCGTTGGGGTTGGCAGCCGGCCTCGAAAGGGGCGCCGATCGGCAACGACCATGAATTAATCATTGGAACGCAGCAAGAGGGCTCGGCCGGCTCGCTCGCCAAGGTGGGGCGCGGGAGCCGCCGACAAGGCTCTGGTAACCCATCTCTGTTCAAGTCTAGGGTGGGGCCTCGTAGCGGTGGGCTGCCTTACGAATCGGAAGCCAAGGGTGCGAGCCGCATCCGGCCCGGAGTATCGAACGTTGGCGGTAGGACACGCGGATGGAAGCCGGACCGCTCCGGCGCGCTTAGCCCTCGTTTCCAAGCTCATGGCTTGGTGGCGACGGGGCAAGCACGAGATTGCTCCCGTCACGGCCGCGCAGCCTCTTCGGAGGTCTGCGCGCGGGGCTCCGGAACCAGAGCCGCCGCTCGATGCCGCCACGCTCGCCCAGTGGCTTTGGGGAGCGGGATTTCACCTCCCCGGCAGCGAGGAGCATATCCTCGAGCTTGTGAAGCCGTTCGCGCTCAATCCGGCCATGAGCATGCTCTACGTCGGCGCCGACCTCGGCGGCGGTGCGCGCGCGATCGCCACCAAGTTCGCGACGTACGTGACCGGGCTCGAGCGCGATGAGGGCCAGGCACGACGCGGCATGGAGATGGCGACGCTGCAGGGTATGCAAAAACGCGCGCCGGTAACCGTCTACGATCCCGACAAACTCGAGCTGCGGCCTCATTCGTTCGATGCCATCCTGGCGCGTCAGACCACCTACACGCTGGCCGACAAAGAGCATTTCCTGGGCGTCCTGACTCAGTCGCTCAAGGCGCGCGGCCACCTGTTGATTACGGACTATGTGCTTGAGCCGAAGGCTCGCACGGGGCCGGCGCTGGATGCTTGGCGCCGCCAGCAGCAACGCCCGGCGCAACTCTGGACCGCCGCGCAGTATTCCGAATGCCTGACCCGGCTTGGCATGGATATCCGGGTCACCGAGGATACGTCGAGCAAGCTTCGGCGTCTGATCCTCGTCGGGTGGGCGCAGATGATCACCACGGTCGATCTGCACGGCTTGCCGAAGCAACACCTGCTGGCGATCGTCGACGAGGCGGAGCGATGGGTGCACACGATCGCCGCCCTCGATGAAGGCGCGCTCAGGATGTATCGGATCTATGCTTTGGCGGGAACCGGAGGGGCGCGCCAATAGTGCCGGCGGGCCCCGATATGTCGATCAATTTCGCATGTGGGGGTTGATTAAAATCTGGCCAAATTGATTTCTAAAAGAACTACGGCCGGCATGCATCTTTACTTTCCGTTCATCTGGCGCGCACCACCATCTCCTGGGGAAGAACCAGGAGATCCGCCATGCTGCGCTTCATCCGAAAAGTGTGGGAAGACCGATCGGGTCCCACGGCGATCGAGTACGGCCTGATTGCCGCACTGATCGCGGTCGTGACCATCGCCGGTCTCACCGCAATCGGCACCACCCTGAACGCCACGGACAACACCATCGCGACGACCGTCGGCTCGTAGTGCCGTGCTCGCCGCACGTTACGCGGGTGCGGGCGATTTCGGAGCATGCGTCGCGTACCAGCGCGCTCTGTAGTCGGCGTCACCGATTGACAGAGTACATGGTCGCGCCTATGGTCCGGCCCTCGCGCGGGCCGGGGGCCCGCGCATCGTCTTCGAGAGCGCGGTACCATGAAGATCGCCAATTCCCTGAAGTCGCTGAAGAAGCGCGACAAGAACTGCCGCATCGTCCGGCGCAAGGGCCGCGTCTACGTCATCAACAAGACGAACCCGCGCTATAAGGCGCGCCAGGGCTGAGCTGTCTCTGCCAGGCGTAGCCTGGAAACCGCGCCCACAAGCGCGGTTTTTTAGTTGGCGCGGCCGGGGCCCAAAGGCCTAGATAGGGCTCCCAAGGAGCCCCGCCATGCGGATGCCCGAACCAGATGCTGGAGTGATCGCGCGCCGGGCCGAGATCGCGGCTGCGCTCCGGGGGATCGTGCCGGGCGAAGGCGTCATCTCGGAAGAGGACGAGCGGCGGCCCTACGAGAGCGACGGCCTCACCGCCTATCGCACCCTGCCGCTTCTGGTCGTCCTGCCCTCCACCACGGAGCAGGTGGCTGGCGTGCTGCGGTTCTGCCGCGATCACAAGATCAAGGTGGTCCCGCGCGGGGCGGGCACCTCGCTCTCCGGCGGCGCGCTGCCGCTCGCCGACGGAATCATCCTCGGCATGGGCAAGTTCAATCGTGTGCTCGATATCGATTTCGCGAACCGCTGCGTGGTGGCGCAGCCCGGCGTCACGAATCTCGGCGTGACCCTCGCGGTCCAGCACGCCGGCTTCTACTATGCGCCCGACCCCTCGAGTCAGATCGCATGCACGATCGGCGGCAACGTCGCCGAGAACTCGGGCGGCGTGCACTGCCTCAAATACGGCCTCACGACCAACAATGTCCTCGGCGTCGAACTCGTCACCATCGACGGCGAGATCGTCCGGCTCGGCGGCAAGCACCTGGATTCCGAGGGCTATGACCTCCTGGGCGTGACCGTGGGCTCAGAGGGCCTGTTGGGCGTGGTGACCGAGGTCACCGTGCGCATCCTGCCCAAGCCCACGACGGCGCGCGCGCTGTTGATCGGCTTTCCCGGCTGCGAGGCGGCCGGAAACTGCGTTGCAGCGATCATCGCCGAGGGCATCATCCCTGCGGGCATGGAGATGATGGACAAGCCCGCGATCCACGCGACGGAGGACTTTGTCCATGTCGGTTATCCGCTCGACGTCGACGCGTTGTTGATCGTTGAGGTCGATGGACCGAAGGCTGAGGTCGACCATCTCGTCCAGCAGGTCGAGGCAATAGCGCGCCAGAACCACGCCGTATCCTGTAAGGTAAGTGAGAGCGAAGAGGAGCGGCTCGCCTTCTGGGCCGGGCGCAAGGCGGCCTTTCCCGCCGTCGGCCGCCTCTCGCCCGACTATTACTGCATGGACGGCACCATCCCAAGAAAGCGGCTCCCCGAGGTGCTGACGCGCATCGCGCGGCTCTCGGAACGACACGGGCTCCGCGTCGCCAACGTGTTCCACGCCGGTGACGGCAATCTGCATCCGCTCATCCTCTACGACGCCAACAAAGAGGGCGAGCTCGAGCGCGCGGAGGCGCTCGGCGCCGACATCCTGCGGCTCTGCGTCGAGGTCGGCGGCGTGCTCACGGGCGAGCACGGCGTCGGCGTCGAGAAGCG
>Ga0209415_10004591_pt1 | contig 25229 bp, 26 predicted proteins | sample PeaSoiSIISIP2007_FD_187696 | JGI IMG/M metagenome (GOLD analysis project Ga0209415, IMG submission 187696) | Peat soil microbial communities from Weissenstadt, Germany - SII-SIP-2007 (SPAdes) (version 2) | ecosystem: Environmental > Terrestrial > Soil > Wetlands > Peat | place: Germany... | reverse complement strand
CCCTCTTTTGAACCCCCGAGGTGAAATCACCACAGGATTAGCAATCCTGCGCCTTACCGGGCTGGGCTATCCCCGCGTGAGGTCGTCGAGCCGCGTCCGCTCCTTAAACTTTAGGATACGAGAGCGAGCCGGACGCACGAAGACGGGCTGTTGCGTGAAGTGAGAAGGGCCGCTTTGAGTTCTCGCGAGTAGCCGAGGACCGAGATCGGGACCCGTCCAGGGGAACGGTGTCGGCGCACCCGGGTCGAGGGGATTTCTCTCCACCAGGTTATGTAGCGGCCTCGCGCTCCCGCGCCCGGAGCCGATATGCGAGTCGCAAAGGCGGGAGTCGTCGGGGCCGGCACGATGGGGGCCGCCATCGCGGAGGTCCTCGCGCTCAACGGAATCGACGTCGTCCTGAAAGATGTCGACGCGCCGCTCGTGGAGAAGGGTCTCGCCCGGGTCCGAGGATATGTGGACGAGCTGGTCCGCTACCATGAGAGCCGGGCCCCCAAGGAGATCGAACGGATCTCCGAACTGGCGGGCGATCTCTCCGAGGAACAGAAGTCGAAGATCCGTGCGAAGCTGGCCTCAAAATTCTCTCGCGCTCGGGGCGACGAGGTCGTCGCGCGAGTGCACGGGACCACCGATTACGGAGCATTCGGCGACGTGGACTTCGTCGTGGAGGCGGTCTTCGAGCGTTCGGACGTGAAGCGACCGGTCCTCGAGGCCCTCGACCGAGCGGTCCCGGACCACGCGGTCATCGGCTCGAACACCTCCTCGCTTTCTATCACGCGCCTCGCGCGGGGACTGAAGCACGTGCGCGAGACGCTCGTCACGCACTTCTTCAACCCGCCGACGACGCTTCCCTTGGTCGAGGTGTCGGGGGGTGTGGAAACGCGGGAAGACGTGTTGACCGACACGATCGACTTCCTTCAGGGGCTGCGCAACCACCGCTATCCTCTCGTCCCGATCCGGGTGAAGGAGTCGCCGGCGTTCGTGGTGAACCGGCTGCTGATCCCTGTACTCAACGAAGCGTCGTTCGCCCTCGAGGAGAATCTCGCCTCTTCGCGGGACATCGACCTCGCGATGAAGACCGGCGCCGGGATGCCGATGGGCCCGTTCGAGCTCGCCGACATGATCGGTCTGGACGTCTCCTTGGAAGTGGCCGAGACCCTATTTCGTGAATTCGGGGACTCAAAATATCGACCCGCACCCTACCTACGGCGGTTGGTGGACGCGGGCCATCTCGGAAGAAAGACCGGGATGGGGTTCTACGATTACTCGACCTGAACACGCGCGCGGCTCCGTGGCCCCGGAGACCGTATTCGTCTTAGGGGGAGCGAGGATCGCGGGGCCATGAAGTTCCCGTCAGCCGAGTGGGCGGTCGAATTCCGGTCCGTGCTCAACCAGAACGAAGCGTACCGGTCAGCGGCGCAGGCCTGGGAGGGCGACATCCTCTTCCTGGTGCGGACCGCGGACGCGTCGGCCCCTTCGCCCGGGGTCCACCTCGCGCTCGCCCACGGGGAGTGTTCGGCCGCCACCTTCCACGAGGACGCTCGCTCGGTGCCGAGCGAGTTCGTGTACGAAGGAACACCGGAAAACTGGGCGAAGCTTCTGCACGGCCAGCTCGACCCGGTGAAGGCGATCCTGGACGGGACGTTCCGGATCAAAGGAAATCTTGCCAAGGCGATGCGCTTCACACGGGCCGCGAAGGAACTGGTCGAGACTGCTTCAAAAGTCCCGAGCGATCCCTGAGCTCGGGCGAGAAAATCAGCCCGGTGGCGAGGCCACCGGGGTCGGGGTCGCGGGGGCGGACGGAGGACTCGGAGGAGGGGCCGCAGTGGGTACCGGGGCTACCGGTTTGGGCGCCGGTGCCGCCGACGGAGGCGTTCCCGCAGGCTTCGGAGGCATCACGGGCGGTTTCGGAGGAGGCGGGCTCAAGTTTCGCTTGAGGAACGCCACGATGCCCGTCCACCCGAGCTCCGCAGGGCCAACCTCGTACCCGGAAAGGTCCCGAGCCAGGAAGTCGTGGCGGGCTCCGGGGATATCGACGAACTCGCACGCCACCTTTCCGGTGGAGGCCACCGCAAGGAGTTGCGCGCGCGACTTTGCCGCCGAGCGGTCCTCGCTGCCTCCGACGAAGAGAAGCGGGACCGTGACGAGCTTTGCGAGGTCGGGCGGTTGCACGGGCATCGGGTAGGCGAGTGCCACTGCCGCGAGCCGAGTGTCCTGGGCGGCCAGCGCGAGGGCGAGGCTCGCCCCGTAGGAGGTGCCGAAGACCGCCGCCTTGGTCGGGTCCACCATCTCCCGCCCGCGGAGGTAGTCGAGCGCATCGCCGTAGAGTTGGAGGAGCAGGGCTACTTTTCGAGAACCCACAGCCACTCCCCCTCGGAACTGCGCGCTCGACCGGAGAGCAAGGTGATGCCCGGTTCCGACGCCCTCGGTCTTGAGGAGGTCCGGGATCAGCACCTCGAACCCCTCGCGGGCGAAGCGGATCGCGGCGTCAAGGAGGGTCGTGGTGATGCCGTAGACGTCGGGGGTCAGCAGCACGACGGGGTGCTTCACGACCTTGGTCGGTGAGAGGACGATCGCCTGGGCCTTTCCCGAACTCACTGCTCGCGTCTCGAACGCGACCCGCTCACTTCGATAGATGGGTGCAGGAACCCCGGGTTTCTTGTCGGTCTTGATCCAGGTCTTGTTCAGAAAATCCAAAACACAGAGTTTGAACCGCTCCTTCGTCAGAACGATGACCGCCTGTCGCGCGCCGCAGATGTCGCAGACGCCGACGATGCCGGCCCCGAATTGCACATCGGTGAGGTTCAGCAGTCGGTCGTCATCGCGCATGGGTCGGAAAACGGAACGAATTGCACGAGTCGAGACCGATTCATAACCGTTGCCGACGGCGGTGGCCCTCGAGCCTAGGGGACCGATGGTCCGGGTGGGGAAGCCGAGGCTCGCGCTCGATGGACCTCGAGGCGATGGCGGTCGCGTGGGACCAGAACGTTGATACCTTGCGAGCGGAGTCGTTCGGCGAGCGACCGGTCCGCGGTGACAACCCAGGCCCGATGACGCACCGCCGCGTCGAGCACCGCGGTATCGCCCTGGCCGGAGACCGGAAGGATGGGAAACCGCCGGGCGAGAGCCAGGGCGGTTCGCGCGTCGGGCACGCGCCGAGCGACGAGGCGCTCCAGTTCATCGACCACGGAGGAGGGAACCACAATGTGCGCGCCCGGGCGGAGCCGGTCGACCTCGGGCTCCATCGGGAACCGGATCCGAGCGAGGAGGAGCAGTGCATTCGTGTCCAGGAGGACCGGACCTTTCGGTTCTGAGGGCGGCAACTTACGGGCGCGGGAGGATGACCCCGAGCTGGTCTCGGTCGTGTTCTTCGCCCCCTCGTCGCCCGCGCAGCACGAATCGCTGGGCCTTCTGGTTCGCGGTCTTCGGGATCTCCTCGAGGAACTCGAGGTACTTGGGCACCATGAAGAACGGAAGGTTCGTGACGCAGAACTCGAAGAGCTCCTTCGGCGCGACCTGGGCTCCGGGCTTCAGCTGAACGAACGCCTTCACGTCCTCCTCTCCGAGCGGAGACGGGACCCCGACCACGACCGCCTCGAATACGGCGGGGTGGCGGTTGAGCACCGACTCCACGTCGTACGGCGCGAGATTCTCCCCTCGCCGACGAATGATGTCCTTCTTGCGGTCGACGAAATAATAGTAGCCGTCCTCGTCGCGGGTCACGTAATCGCCCGTGTGGAACCAGAGGTTCCGCCATGCTTCGACGGTCTTCTCCGGCTTGTTGAGATACCCCGCAAACATGGTGTGCGGGCTCTTGGGCCGCACCACAAGTTCGCCGCGCGTGTTGACGGGCACCGGATGGTCCTCATCGTCGACGACGTCGGCCTCCACGAACCCGAGAGGAGTGCCGACCGAGCCAACCCGAATCGCCTCGGGCGGGTTCATCAACGTCGTGCAGCCGCATTCGGTCATCCCGTACAACTCCACGATCGTCAATCCGAACCGGCGCTCGAACTCGGTCCAGATCCCGCGGGTTGTGCCGGCGGTCAACGCAGTCCGCACGGTATGCCCGTGGTCGGTGGGCTTCGCGGGCTGCTTGAACAGAACGTTGATCATCGAGATCAGCAGAGAAACATGGGTGGCGCGGACCTGCGCCGCCGTCTCCCAAAAGGTGCTGGCGTGGAATCGCTCATCGAACGCAGCGCTCAGGTCGTTCAGCAGCGCCGTGAGGGCGGTCATCTCCTGCGCGTTGCAATGAAACAGAGGGAGGGCCGTGAAAAGAATCGAAGACGGCGTCAGTCGGCTCCGCCGACCGATTTCGACCGGGGTCGTGATCTGCTTCTGGTGCGGGATGATGGCTCCTTTCGGGGGGCCGGTCGTCCCGCTCGTGTACATGATCGAGACGGGGTCCTCCGCTCGAACGACCGGCACCGGGTCGACTTCGCGGTCGGAGGGCAAGTCCGAAAACGGGGTCGTCCCTGCCGGTGCCGGTGTCGTTTCGGGTCCCGACGCGACCACCCATTCATGGGGAATGCGCAGTGAGTCGCGCAGTGGCGCGTAGGCGTCCCACAGTCGGCGGTCGATGACGAGGCCAGCGGGAGCGCTGTCGGCAAGCTCGTACCGAAGGAGCTCTCCCTTCAATCCCGTATTGAGCGGGACCAGGATCGATCCACGCTTGGCCGACCCGAACCACGTGAGCGGAAACTCCGGTGAGTTGAACAGCAGGCTCGCTACCCGGTCGCCCCGCCCGATTCCCGCGGCCGCCAGCCCGTTCGAGACCCGATTGGTCTCGCGGTCGAGCTCGGCATAGGAGAACACTCGGTCCCCGAACCGAAGGGCTATCCGGTCCCCGTTCTTGCGAGCTTTCCCGCGGATGAGCTCTCCCAGGGTCGCATAATCTTCGCCCGGGTCGAGCACAGACCCCCACGACCTCCGACGGTCCATAAGCTTCGTGGAAGCGAGCTTTCTTAGTACCGGGCCGATTCCGCGCTCCCGTGCCTCCCCGAAGCGAACCGTATCGTCCGGCGTCGGCGATCATTGCGGAGCTCGCGGCGGGGGCGGTTCTCCTAAGGGATTCTGGGCAAGAGACACTCCTGCTCCATCAGCGGGATGAGGACCGCTGGTGCTTTCCGAAAGGCCACGTGGACCCCGGGGAATCGCTCGCCGACGCCGCGACCCGCGAGATTCGCGAAGAGACCGGATTCACCGATGTTCGACTGGGAGAGGAAGTCGCCGAGGTCTCCTACCGGTTTTTCCGCCCAAAGACGCAGGAGAACGTGCACAAGACGACCGTCTACTTTCTTGCGTACACCTCCGAGACGTCCCCGCATCCCGAGAAGATCTTCGACCGGGCGGAATGGTTCGACCTGCCGACCGCTCGGGAGCGAGTAAAGTACCCGACCGACCGCGTAGTGATCGACGCGGTCCTTCGAATGCAATCGCGCTCCGCCCGCTGAGCGGACCGGGACCGCCTCGTCGTCTGAAGAGAAAAAGCAGGAAGGGGTTCGGTGGGCCCCGAAGGACCCACCGTGGGGCGCGCGGTCTCCTCAGGGTTGTCGGATGATGTCGTCCTCGGGGTTCTTCCCGTCGGACGGCCCCATCGAGGGAGAGTGGGCCGCGGCGGGGGGAACGCCGTTCGGCCAAGTTGCACTGTACCCACCGACCAAGCCCTTCTGGGACCGGCGCCGGGCGTAGGAACGCCACTCGATCACACCGACCGTTCCGACCACGAGGGCGGCTGCGACGCCCACCAGGGCGACGAGCAGGGCGCCGCCCATACCGGCGGCTGTGGCTCCGCCGCAACCGTTGGTCAGGCAGTTCGCTTCCGAGTTCGCCGCACTCACGCTCATCGGCTGAGCCAGGACCGTGTCGCCGGGCGAGCCGGGGGTAGCGGCCCCCGCCGGCGGACTGATCTGGGGCGACGGTGTCGCGAGAGCGTTCACCGACTGGTCGTCCGAGCCGAAGGTCGAGGACGCCGCGGTCACGCTCGGACCATCCGGCCCCGAGCTCACGTAGAGGGTCTCCGCGGAAATCGCCGCCGAGCCGAACGAGGTCGCGTCGTAGTCGTGGGCCGCCGTGCCGAACAAGTCGAAGTCGTGCGGCACGAAGATGAACCCGTCGTAGTTGTCAAAGACGCCCTGGACGACCAGCACGATCGCCGTCCGGTCCTTCCCATCGTGGAAGACCGGGGGCGGGAGGTGCACCTTGTATCCGGTCAGGTTGACCACACCAGTACCACTTAGGGAACCCGCCTTCGAACCGGCGCCGGACCCGGTGGTCCCGTTGTACCCCTGGTCCATCCACGAGTAGCTCACGTTCCAGGATGCCGAGGGGCTCCCGATCGCGGACGAGTTCCACTCGTTGACTCCCGTCAGGTTGAGCGGGATCAGTCCGAGGGACGGGCTGAACGAAGTGGCCACCTGGGCCACGCCGGTAACGTCCAGCGACGCGCTGGCCGTGTGGCCACCGATGGTCTTGGTGACGGCCTGAGAAATCGCCCCGCTGAGGGACGCCGACGCGTTGTCGATGCCGAGCGCCGGGACAGGTTGCCCGTTCACGTAGACGGCCGATTGGTTCGTCAGGTTCGCGAACGCCACGTCCGCTTCCTGACCGTGGTAGTTGTACGTTGCGTGCAGGATGGGTCCCGAATAGCTCGCGGCGATCGTGATTCCGACCGTCCGCTGCTCTTCGAGCATCCAGGTGTCAAGGGTCGTCGGCGTGACAGTGAACACTACGGTCCACCCGAACGACGCGTCCCACGTGATCGTCACATTCCCGTACTGGAGGGTGTTGTTCGACCAACCTTGCCCTCCGTAGGCCCATTGGGTCGACGAATTGGGCGACACCGCGCTCGTGACCGGGGCGGCGCTCGCCGCGCCCGAGAGCGCAGGGACCGCCACGAAGGCCATGAGAAGCGCGACGCCCGCCGCGGCCACCCAACCTTTCGTTCCGCCGATTTTCGCCATGTTTCCTTCTGACGGAGCTTACTCCGTCAGAGGGAGGAGTCCCGAATCCCCGACATAAGGGGGTGTTCCGAGAGTGGAGATGCTTGTTAGACCCCATGCGAAGGTGTCGCACGGGGCCCTCACAAACCCCCTGATCGGGCAAAAAATCCGCAGAGCCGCTAGGGGCCTTTCTCCCGTGCCTCCGAGCTCGCCTCAAATCCCGGGACGCGGAACCGGGCGCCCTTGAGAAGCGCGATCGACGAAGGATATCCTGCGTCCGCGTGACGTGCCACGCCGAGACCGGGGTCGTTGTGCAGTACCCGTCCGATCCGACGGTCCGCATCGGGAGTCCCGTCGGCGACGACCACCAGACCCGCGTGGATGGAGTTGCCGATGCCGACCCCGCCGCCGTGATGTACGGACACCCACGTCGCCCCGCTCGCGACGTTGAGGAGAGCGTTCAATATCGGCCAATCCGCGATCGCATCGGAACCGTCGCGCATCGCCTCGGTCTCGCGGAATGGGCTCGCGACGCTGCCGGTGTCGTGATGGTCGCGACCGATAGCGACCGGAGCGCTCAGTTCCCCATCGTGCACCATCGCATTCACCCGGTGTCCGAATCCCTCCCGCTCGCCGTATCCCATGTAGCAGATACGCGCCGGGAGACCCTGGAATCGAACTCGCTCCGAGGCGAGACGGATCCACCGACAAAGGTGCTCGTTGTTCGCGAATTCGGAAAGGATCATTCGGTCGATCCGATGGATGTCTTCCGGCTCGCCGCTGAGGGCGAGCCATCGGAAGGGGCCGCTTCCCACGGCGAACAGTGGCCGAATGTATCTCGGAACGTATCCTTCGATGTCAAAGGCGTTCGTGACGCCGGCCTCGCGGGCTTGGGTCCGGAAGTTATTGCCGTAATCGAACGCCTTGGCCCCGCGCGAACGCATCTCCAAGATCGCCCGCGCCTCGACAGCGATCGAAGATTTCACCCGGTCTAGGTAACCCGCGAGGTCCGCCTCCCGGGCGACCGCTGCTTCCTGGACCGTCATTCCCTGCGGGATGTAGCCCACCCGGAGGTCATGGGCCGCGGTCTGGTCGCTGACGATGTCGGGGACGGTCCCTCGACGGACGATCTCGGGATAGACATCCGCGGCATTGCCCCGGAGCCCCACGGAGAGCGGTCGACGATCTCCGACAGCTTGAGCCACCCGGGCGAGGGCGTCGTCAAGGTCTCGAGCCTCCGCGTCCAAGTAATGGAATTTCAGGCGGCGTTCGATCGCATGGGGGTCTACGTCGACAATGAACCCTACGCCTCCGAGCAGGGTGACCGCGAGCGGCTGGGCCCCTCCCATCTCTCCGAGGCCGGACGTTAGCATCCAGTGGCCAGCGAGATCCGCTGAACCGAACTCGATGCGGGCGAGGGAAGCAAGGGTCTCGTAGGTCCCTTGAAGGATCCCTTGCGTGCCGATGTAGACCCAGCTACCGGCCGTCATCTGGCCATACATCGTGAGCCCTCGGCTCTCGAGGTCCCAGAACACTTCGTCGGTCGCCCAGCGAGGGACGATCAGGGCGTTCGCGATCAGCACCCGCGGCGCATCCGGGTGGGTCGGGAACACGCCCACGGGCTTCCCCGACTGGATCAGGAGGGTCTCCTCGTTGCCGAGCGTCTTCAACGATGAGACGATGAGGTCGAACGACTCCCAATCACGTGCGGCTTTCCCCCGACCTCCGTACACGATCAGACGTTTCGGGTCGCGGGCCACGTCGGGGTCGAGGTTGTTCTCCAGCAGACGGAGCGCCGCTTCCTGTCCCCAGCCAAGGCAGGAAAGCGCACTCCCCCGCGGGGAACGAATGACTCGGTCCGATTCGAGAGTGCGGGTCACAGAAGGACCGGACCGGTCGACCGTAAGTAGGCTTTTCGATTCGAGGTCCTCCCGCGGGAGTTCTCCTCGATGGTCCCCCCTTAAGAAGTAGGCCCGGAATCTCCTTCGACGTGCCGCCATAGCTCAGCTGGTAGAGCGGCTGATTTGTAATCAGCAGGTCGGGAGTTCGACTCTCTCTGGCGGCTGGAGGATTCCGCGGGCGTACGCCCGGCATTCCCGCAACGAGTCCCATTACTGACCCAGAACGAGATTGGAAAAGTGAACGCTGACCAAGATCCTGGGTGGGTTTCTGCCCGCCCGGCTACAGGTCGCGGCTATAATCGAGAAGGAGCAAGTGGCATTCCCGGCACCGCCAACCATAGTAATTCGGGGTTGCCGCCACTCGCTTCTTTCCGACTATCTCGCCGTCAAGTAACAGACGCGTCCGCTTCTGTTGCCAGGCAAGGACCCCAGTAGTCGCCACGATCCCGGTTTCCATCGGTTTCCCGCAGTGGGGGCAGGGCGCGGCCGATGAGAGCGCCATCCGAGACAGCAGTTCCGCGGTTGCCGTATAGGTTCCGCACGCCGGGCCATTAGAAGGAGGGTGGGTTTCCGGGACACGCGTCCCGCTGGCATTCGCCCTGCCCGCGCCCTACGAACTCTTTCTGCGACAGAGGTTGTCTAACGACCCCCTCCAGGTCTTCGTGGAGGGGGATTGGTCTACCATTCAATCCCTCTGGCGGCTCCAGTCCCCGGAAGGAGGTGGGGCCGGCAGCCGCGCTGCAGCATTAACAAACCATCTCGCTCGGGTGGGAACCCGGGTGCGGAAGAGCCTCCCGGGACCCGCCGGGGCGGGTGAGATTTGGTAGGAAGGTTAATTATTCGTTATCCGCATGAATACGTCAATGTATCTGCGTCGGCACTGGCATCGCTCTCGGCGCCGAGGCGTGGCCGAGATTATCGGGGCGGTGCTTCTCGTAGCCCTTACACTGGTGGCCGGAGTACTCCTTTGGACCTTTCACATTTATACCGCCCCCGCCCCGCCGACTATAAACTTCGTGGTCCGTTCGGGCGGGAGCAACCCGGTTTGGGGGGATCCAACGGACTGCCAGCCCCAGGGCGCCTGGACCTATCCCACCACTCACTGGAGCGTGGCCACGACTAACGCATGGGACAACGGGTTCGCGAACGAGTGTGAGTTCCCGGCCACGTCGGGCAATTATTCTCTGCTCAACACTACGCAGATTATCTTTTCCGCGTCCTCTCCCCTGAACATTCCGCTGGACGAGATCGATATGACCTTCGTCTGCAACGGGACGGTCCTGCTCAATGGTTCCTTTGCGTCGATGACCTGGTTCCCTGGGAGCACTTCTAGCCCGGCCCCCAATGCGCCTACGCTGGGTTACTGCGGAAGTTTCGACGCGGGCGGATTTGGCGGCGGCGCGTTCAGCACTTACTACAACCGACTGGGGCTCTTCATACCGATCGAGCAGGGCGTATCCGTCCTCCAGAGTGGGGACACGTTCATGCTGTACATCCATACCGGGGGGTATCCCCTCGACTATGCTTGCGCCGATTCCTGGATATCCGGCCAGTATGGTCTTTGCGGGGGCGAGCCGATCGGAGGTCCAATTTTTGACTTCGACGACTACCATGGCGTTCCGCCTTGGTGCTTTTCCGGCCCCGGCCAATGCACGATCTACCTGACGTACTCTGGGGTCCCTTCGACGCTGCTCGCGACGATTCCGGTTTACACCCTCGTCCCGACGACGGGCTAGGGAACCTCCTTACGGATTCCGGAACCCCAAACCAGAGACCCTCCGATGAAGCATCCTCCCCTGCGCCGCCGCCTGATCTTCTGGGCCGTCGCGGCCGTGGCGATCGTCGTGGCCGTACTGCTCGTCCTGGTGGCCATCGGAGACTTGCGCTACGGAGGATCCCCCAACTCCTCCGCGACCCTGACGGTCACTCGAGTACAATGGACGATCCTCCAGGGAACGGTTAACGGGTCGACCTCCTCCGGGTGGTTCGGACCCAGCCATTTCAATTACACGGGCGCCGACGGTTACCCGCTCCAGACCCAGTCCGGAGGACGGTTTACGATCGGCGTGGTACTTTCCGTGTACGGTGGGAGTCCGCGTCCGATCTACTCCATCCTGGCCGGTTCTCCATTCTCCGTGACCTCCTGCCACCCGTCGCTGCCCGTCACGGTCCCCGTCGACGATGACGCGGGTTTCGACTTCACCGTCCAGACGCCCAATAGTCCCGGCGCTTTCTTCGCTCTCAACATCACGTTGAACGCGCTGACGGCCACGTCCAGCGTCTGTCCCCCGCCATGAGCTACCCCTTCGGTCGCTTCGACTTGGGCGTGCCCGAGCGGCGCGCCCACGTACCGCCGATTACCCAGGGGGGTTCCGGACCGATCGGGTCGACGATCTCTGACCGGAACCGCTCCACCGCGCGTTCATCGACCTCGATCCCCAGGCCGGGCTTTGCGGGGATGGAGAACTCCCCTCCGTCGATCGCGTACCCTCGGACAAGGGAGCGCTTCCAGTCGGGCCAGCTCGCCTCGAAGCTCTCCTGAAGGAAGAACGTAGGAAGCGCGGCATCCATCTGAAGGGTTGCGGCGGTCTGGACCGGACCAAAGGCGTTGTGGTACGCGACGGGGGCTCCGTGGGCGGCAGCCACTCCCGCGATCTCTCGCCCGTAGGTGAACCCGCCGGAGTTCGTGATGTCCGGCTGCAGGATATCGACGAGGCCCCGACGCAGAAAGCTCTCGAAGTCCGCTGCGGTCAGAAGGCGCTCCCCGAGGGCGACCGGAGTCTCGACGAATTTCCGGAATTCCGCGAGAGCGTCGCACAGCTCCGGGAGAACGGGTTCCTCCATGAATCGGGGGTGGAATCCGTCCAGGGCTCGACCCGCTCGGACCGCCGCTTCGGGATAGAAGCGACCGTGATATTCGATCAGAAGGTCGACTGTATCCCCGACAGCCTCTCGGACCGCCGCGACTCGGGCCACCGCGGCGCGGAGCCCGTCGGTCGAGAGGGTCCGGTACTGGTCTCCAAAGGGGTCGAACTTGAGGGCCGAGAACCCGGCCCGGACCATCTCGCGCGCCTTGGTCGCGAACTCCTCGGGCTCGATGGCGTCCGAATACCAGCCGTTCGAGTACGCCCGGACACGGTCCCGCAGTCGCCCGCCGAGCAGCGTCGAGACCGGAACCCCGAGTTCCCGTCCGACGAGGTCGTGACAGGCGATGTCGACCGCCGAGAGACCGCTCGTCGCCTCCATCGAACGAGAGCGGTAGAAGGAGTACCGCTCAAACTCTCGGAGACACGCCGCGTGGTCGGCGAGGTCGTGCCCTTCGTAGAACCGTGCCACCTCTCGAACGCTTTCGCGGACGGGGTGGGTCATCAGGGTCGTCGGGGCTTCGCCCCAGCCGACCGCGCCGGTGGTTGTGGTGACCTTAACAAGGATCACCGTGGAACTCCACGGGGAGGACAACTCGTCCGCGGGGGCGGCGACCTCGATCGGCTCGACGGTGCGGATCTTCATCGAGTTTCCCGGTGGTGGAACGGCGAGGAGCTTTAGACGCTTGTCTCTCGAGCGAACGGGCCGAGGGCGCGCCCCTTAGGGAGCGTGAACCGGGTTGGCCCAACGGTCGGCCGCCTTCAGATGCGGGCCGGGGAGGACGCCTTCGACGATGTCCTGTACCTTGCCTTCTCCATCGACGAGGAAGGTCACCCTCTTCGCCATCCCCAGGAACCCGAGTACGCCGTATTTCCGAGCGATCTCCTTGGTCCGGTCCCCGATCATCGGAAATCGGGAACCGCATTTCTTCGCGAAGCCGGCCTGAGTCTCGGCAGAGTCGACGCTCACCCCGATCAGCTCGAATCCGGATTGTCGCAGCAGTTCGTAGCGTTCGGAGAGTCCCCGGGTCTCGACCGTGCAACCCGAAGTGTTCGCCTTCGGAAAGAAGTACACGATCACCGGCCGGCCCCGAAACGAGGAGAATGGCCGGGTCGCCCCGTCCGCGAGGGGGACTGGGAAATCGGGCGCCTGGTCGCCGACGCTGAGCATGAGAGGACGAAGAGGCGAGCCTATTTCACGAGGCCGAGCCGGGTCAGTTCCTCGTCGCTGATCGTGGGAGTCGAGCCGTATCCGAGGATCTCCTCGAAGCGTTCGGGCGGGGGAAGCGGGATGACGCAAGTGACGACCCAAGGCCACCGAAGGACAAAGCGCAGGGCGGCCTGGGCCAACGTCCGGCGACGGCCCTCGGTAAGAAACCGGAGACGGAGGACCGGCTCGAATTCGCGTTGCAGGCGCCCCACGTCGACCGGCCGATCCTCGGGCCCTCCTGGAATTCCCACGGAAGCAAAGCGACTTCCGTCGAGACGCCCGTTCGAGAAAGGGTCGCGGGCGATGAGGGCGGGTCCGCCCTCGGCGGCCGTTCGCTCGAACAGGGAAGCCGGGCCATGTTCGAGGAGGGAGAACCCCGCCGCGAAGAGTGCCGGGTGATGGTGCGCCCGGGGCAATTCACTCGCCGCCGACGGAAGGCGAACCGCCCACAAGAAGTCCAGATCGGAACCTTCCGTGACTATCGGCGTCTCGAGGTCCTGGGTCGCGCTCGAGCGTTCGTGTCCGGGTGCGTCCCATTCAAGGATGGCGATCGGAATCGCGCCGAGCCGCCGTCGACTTTGCTCGAGGGAGGTCCGGAGGGCCCGGACCAAGGTTCCTTCGGAGCTCCTTTTCTCACCGGGAGCCAGCTCCCTCGCGAGGGACTCGATGGACCTTCCGACAATGACGGAGAGTTCGGGGTCAGGGAGCGGAAATGCGGTCGCGATGAGAGTCTCGGCTCTCTCGGGGAACCGAGCGCTCGCCGCGTCGAAGCTGGTCACTCCGCGTTCCCTGGCCCGTCGAAGCAGGGCGACTGTTCGAGCGTCCGCGGCCGGCGGGGCGACGGCAGGAGGATCCATCGAAATCGTCACGGCTGAAAACGTCCGGGCGGTGCCCCGGAGCGCACGACGTTCAACCGGGACGGGCCGGGGTAACGTCATCGTAGCCCGTTCTCCCAGCCGGTCAGCGTACTCAACCGTTCCGACCTGGAGCGACCCAGCATTCCTTATCTCCGGCATCCTCTCACGGGCCCATGACCTCGCGACCCCCCTCCCGCCTGCCACTCTCGGAGCGGCTTCGTCCCACTCGTCTGGATGATATCGTGGGGAATCCGAGGGCTCGGTACGAGCTTCGTGCCTGGGCGACTCAGTGGCAGGAGGGGAGGACTCCGGGTCGCAGAGCCGCCGTCCTTTCGGGGCCGCCGGGAGTTGGGAAGACCACCGCTGCGCTCGCCCTAGCGAATGAATTTGGCTGGACCGTCGTGGAAATGAATGCCTCGGACGCCCGCAACGAATCGGCGGTGGAGCAGGTCGCGGGACGGGCGTCGGTGAGCCATACCCTCGCCGAACCGATGGCCGGTAAGGGAGTTCGGCATGCGCTCATCCTGCTCGATGAAGCGGACTGTCTCACGGGGCGCATCGCCCAGCCGGCGCGCCCTCGAGCCGTCCCGATGGCTCTGTCGGAGTTCCTCCGGGGACGATACGGCACGATCGACGCGTTGAACGCGGCGTGGGGTCTCGTCACCAAAGGGAAACCGAAGGCCTTCGAGGATTGGACCGGGGTACCGCGCTCGCCGGGAAACGCGGGTTGGGCCCGCCTCCCAACCGCGCGAAAGGATCTCGACGAATGGAAGACGAGCGGTCGTTCGACCGACCTCTCGGACCACGGCGGCTTGGGCGCAATCACGAGATTGGCCCGATCGACCCACCAACCGATCGTCCTCACGGTCAATGACGACCGGACCCTGACCCGATATTCGCCGGTATTCCGAACGCAGGTCCTCCGGGTCCGGTTCTATCCTGTCCGGGATGCCGAACTCAACGGCTTTGTCCAGGGAGTGGCCCGGAGCGAACGGATTGCCCTACATCCGGGCGCTCTCGAAGCCATCGTACTTCGGGCGCACGGGGACGTGCGTGCGGCCTTGAATGACCTGGACGCAATCGCGCCGCTTCCCGTGGGCCCCTGGCAACTTTCGGTCCTCGGTTTCCGGGACCTGGCGGCGGACTTCGTCGCCTTGACCGAAGAGGCCCTTCGGACTCCTCGGTACTATCGAAACGTGGAGATCCAAGATCGTCTCGACGCGACGCCCGATGACCTATTGCCTTGGATCGAAGAGAATCTTCCGGGATTCGCCCCCGACGCGTCCCACCGGGACGCCGGTTTTCGAGTCCTGGCCGTGGCGGAACAGTTCCTGGCCCGAGCCCGTCGCGCGCGAGTCTATGGGCTGTGGAGCTACGCGTCCGAACTGATGACCGGCGGCGTCTCGTTCGCCCTTCACGATGGGCCGAGCGCCGGTAGAGGCGGGGGAGTGGCGTTTCCTCAGTTCCTGGGCGAGATGGGGCGTTCCCGCACCCTACGCGCGACCCGGGATTCGCTCGCAAAGAAGTCCGGTCACCGGTTCCACCTCTCGAAGGCCAAGACCCGGGAGCTCGTCGTCCCGTTCCTGGAAGAAATCTACGGCGCGGCCGCAAGTCGAGGAGCTAAACTGGACCTTCGACGAACGGCTGGAGCGATCTCTCGAGAGCTCGAATTGACATCGGAGGAAGTCGCCTTCCTATTGAGAACCGAGCCCGACTCGCGAGCGGTGACGGAACTCTTGGGCCGGACGCCGTCCGCTTCGGGAGGCGAGCCCGAAGAGACCGCGACCGAGGACCTATCGCTAGCTCGCGATGGCGGGAGCGATTCCTCGAAACCGGTCCAGCGCCAGCTTTCCGACTTTGGCGGGTGACCGCCTCGAGAAGGATCGACTCTATTCGAGCCGGGCGTGGACCGAGATCTGGACGTTCCCCTTCAAAGCCCCCGAAATGGGGCATCCCTGGCCCGCGGCCTGCGCGGCCTGCTGGAAATCGGACGCGCTGATCCCAGGAACCTTGCCGCTAACTTCGAGCTCCATCGTGGTCACCTTCCAGGCGTCCCCGACCTTATCGAAAGTTGCGGTCGCGGAAACGCTGAGACGCTCGGGCGGCTTTTGCATCCGGCTCAGGCCCGCGGAGAACGCCATCGAAAAGCAGGCGGCATGCGCCGCAGCGAGAAGCTCCTCGGGGCTCGTCTTGCCTCCGGAGGCTTCCGTCCGAGCCGACCAGGAGACGGCCATCTCGCCGAGACCTCCGCTCGTTCCTTTGACGGTTCCGTGCCCGTTAACGAGGTCGTGTTCCCAGATTGCGGTCGCCGTCCGTTTTGCCGCCATGACCCGCCGACTTTGCCATCCGATTTAACCTCGCCCTCCGGCGGGTCCGACGTTCGGGCAACGCTTTCCGTGGGAATGACCTCGGGAGCTCGTGGCCGTCGCACTTCCCGACCTCCCCCGGTTCCTCATCCTCAACCCGCTTTCGACCGTCCGGGTCGAAATGCGCCTCTCATCGCCCGCGTGCGAGATCGATGTCGAGCTCGATAACCCCGGACCCGGGCGTTCGTTCGTCCTGCTGATCGGGCACAAGGACGGACCGTTCGTTCAACGGGTTCGCCTCGCCGGAAAGGCCCGCATCTATTTCGACCCACAGTCGCCCGGAGACTACGTGCTCCTCGTCGCCAATCCCCAGAAGGAGCCGATCGTGCTCCGTCTGAAGGCCCGGGACGTCGACCTTCTCAAGGTTCGGGGGTCGTCGACTTCGGAAGCAAAACGGGCAAAGGCTACGGTGTCGCGAGGGCGCCCGCCCCGCCGTCGGGCCGCAGCGAAGAGCCGGTCAGGCGGCACGCCGCGTCCGCGCCCGCGCTGAAAGTCCCGAAGAGAGGCGCGAACGTCCGGAGGAGAGTTGAAAGGCCCTCGAGTCTCAAGGCGTGCGGAGCCGGTGCGGTGACGGACTTCCTCGTCTACGTCGCGATCTTCGTGACGGTGTTCGCGCTCGTCGACCCGGTCGGTGCCCTCCCGTTCTTCGTTTCGCTCACGGATGGATTCGACGAGGCCGACCGAGGGATCGTGATCCGGCGGGCCGTGACCGTGCTCGGCACGGTGCTCATGGTGTTCGCCCTGGTCGGGCGGTTCCTGTTCAGCGCGTTCGGCCTCACTCTCGCGGCGTTCGAGATCGCCGGTGGGATTCTCCTGTTCATCGTGGCGTTTGACATGCTGCACGGAGAGGTCACACGGACGAAGCTCACGAGCGAAGACCGCGACGAAGCGATCGCGCGTCGGGACGAGATCTCGGTCGTTCCGCTCGGGATCCCGCTGCTCGCCGGCCCGGGCGCGATCTCGACGGTAATGATCTACGAAGGCAGCGACGCCGGCGACCCGTTCGCGGTGCTCGCCGTTTTTGTCGCGATCGCGATCACGACGGCCGCGACCTACTTCATCCTACGATATGGTCAACGAATCTTCCGCTACCTCGGGAAGACCGGGATCATGGCTATGACCCGGGTCCTGGGGTTGCTGCTGGCCGCGGTGGGGGTGCAGTTCGTGATCAACGGGATTTTCGGAGCGTTCGGCCACCCTTAGGCTTCGGTGACTTTGCCGGTCGGCGGGGGGCCGGGCGAGACGCCTTGGGACTCGATGCTCGGACGCGACCGAGGACGGCCCCCGAAGGGCTCCTCGGGTTCCGGTCGGCGGCCCACGCCTTCTCCCCCACGGGTATCTCGACGGCGAGGTCATTTTCCGAGGGCGGGAAGGCGCACTCGAAATCGTCCGTGTAGGCACAGTACGGGTTGAACGCCCGGTTGAAGTCAACCTCGTAGACGTCGGCTTCGTTGAGCTCGAGGGTAAGGTATCGGCCCGGGCCGTAGCTTTCGTCGCCGCTCGTGAGGTCCCGGAACGGGACGAACACCGACGTCCCGACTCCCTCCCCGGCGTGGTAGAGGCAAAGGTGAAGTGGTTGCCGCCCGATCGAGAATTCGAGGTCGCCGATATACCGCATCACCGCCTGGTTGTCGCGGTTGGTCCGGAGGTAGACCTCCTCGGGGGTGGGGCGCCGTTTCAACGTGGCCCGAATGACGAATTTGGGGTCGGGAGGGAAATACCGCAACTCGTGAAACGGTACGCGCCCGACCACGAACGGGGACTCCGGGTCCCGGATCATGAATTCGTTCTTCATCGCCCGCTCGGTCTCGAGTTCCCGGTGCCATTCGCGCGGGGCGATCATCGCTGGCGCCGACAATCCGGTCCGCTTAACGGTTCTCCTGGGAACCGCCGGGGGAGTGCGAGAGGTCCAGAACCATGCGCTCCTCGTCAAAATATCGCCCGCCTCGCTTGATCATTCGAGGGAAATGTCCGCACGGGGAGAACCCGAAGCGACGATAGAGCCGCATCGCGGAGTCGTTCTTCGACCAAACGGAAAGGTAGACCATCTCAAACCGTGGTCGGGCCGCTTCGAGACACGCTTCGAGGAGGGCCGTTCCAATCCTCAGTCCGCGGTGATCCCGATGCACCAGGATCCCGAGCTCTCCGACGTGGGACTGCTCCGAGGGTTCACCGGGGATGATGGGGGCGATGTTGCAGAACCCCACGGCTCGGCCATTCCGCTCGGCGACTCGGACGACCGCGGAGCCTTCGGAGCTGCCGCGGAACAAGCCATCGAATGCTTTCTCTTCGAACTCGGGAGGTGGGCGATGGAGAAACATCGTGGTCCAAATCGGAGCGCCATCGGCCCGCTCTTCGTACCGAAGGCCGATCGCCTCCTGAAGGTCTTCGGAGTCGGTCTTTCGGAGGGGTCGAATGGAGACGCCGGGAGGAGCTGGCATCTCCACGATTCGCGGAAGAGGGCGCTAGGCGTAGCCGAACTGACGCTTCGCAAACTCGCTCATCCGGTCGGGGCTCCACGGAGGGTCCCAAATCATGTCGACCGTCGCTCCCTTGACGTTGGGGACCTTTTCGATGGCCGCTTTGACTTCCTCCGCGAGAATGCCCGCCACGGGGCAGCCGGGGGCCGTGAGGGTCATCTTGAGCTTCACGGCGTCCTCGGTCCATTCGAAGCCATAGATGAGTCCGAGGTCGACGATGTTCATCGGGATCTCGGGGTCGTAGATCTGCTTCAGGTTCTCCGTGATCAATCGCTCCCGCTCGGCGTACGGCCCGCTCGTCGCCGGGGCGAAGGGCGGTGCAATGCCGGGCGCGGGGGTGGGGGCGGGATCGCTCATCGCCCCTTCCACCAGCCGCAGACCTATAAGGGTGCCCGAACGCCGATTACCTTGAGGGAAGCGCCCGGCAAGTCGTTTAAGCGCTCCTCCCCGTAGGCCGCCGATGCGCGACGTCCACGCCATGTCTCCCGAGCGGGGCCGTCTGCGGCTTCGCTCCGTGGGCCTCTCGGGAATTCGGAAACCCCTCACGGTCCAGCGACGCGAAGGAACGCACACGCTCGCGGTGACGTTCCACGTCGCCGTCGACCTCCCGTCCGAGAGGAAGGGCTCGGACCTCTCCCGCAACGCAGAGATTCTGGCGGAAGTCGTCGACGAGACCGTGACCCGGCCGGTCGAGAGTCTCGAATCCGCGTGCTCGAGCATCGCTCGGGAGCTCTTGGTCCGCCATCCGTACGCTACCGAGGCGTCGGTGGAGGCGTCGGCCGAGTACTTTCTTCGCAAGGGGATCTCCGAGGATAAGCGAAGCTTCGAGGATTACACGCTGATCGCGGAAGCGCATGCTTCCCGCGGGCCCGGGGGCTCCGTGACGCTCACGCGCGCCATCGGTGCCGAGGCCGTCGGGATGACGGCCTGCCCGTGCGCGATGGAGACCTGCCGGGACCGTCTGACCGCGGAGTTTCCGCTGCTCGCGAGCCCCGAAATGAAGGGACTTCCGATGATCACCCACAATCAGCGCAACCGTACCCGCCTGATATTCGACCTCCCGGACGCGACCGAGGTGGAAGCAGACGACCTCATCGCCACGATCGAGGCGGCTCAGTCGAGCCCGACCTACGCGATCCTCAAGCGCGGAGACGAGGCCGAAGTGGTCTTGGCGGCGCATCGCCACCCGAAATTCGTGGAGGATGTCTTGCGCGACCTACTCGCGAGCCTCCCGGATCGGTTCCGGTCGGTCCCGGACGCGGCCGTGGTTCGGGCGAGCACCGTGAGCGAGGAGTCGATCCATAAGTTCAACGTGGAAGCCTCCCACCAGGTCACTCTCGGGGAGCTGCGCCGGTCGGGCGGCCGCTGAGGGAGACCGGGGAACGACCGTGCGCTACGCGTTCGACGCCATACGTCGACGTCCGGGCCGCTCGGCGATGACGTCGCTGGGCATCGGGCTCGCCGTAGGACTGGTCGTCCTCCTGCTCGCGCTCTCCAACGGCATTCAGACGAGCGCGACCACCCTGGCGACCGAGAGCGGAGTGGACCTCATCGCGGCGAGCGCCAACACGACCATCCTCTCCGGTCAATTCCCGCCGATCCAAGGCGCTCATTCGCTCGCGAGCCGAGTCCCGTCCGAGGACCCAAACGTTGCCACGGCGAGCCCCTGGTTGGTCAGCGACCTCGTGTTTGGGAACGCGTCGCTTTGGGCTGCGGCGAACGAGAGTTCAATCCCAGGCGGCTGGTCGCCGACCGAATCCGGTACGGTGGGCTGGATTCCGTCGGACAACACCGGCATCCAGACGCCGGACCTCTACAACGGGACGGGATTCACGGCTTCCGGCGACCCGCACTACGCCGGGGGCGCGTACAACGGAACGGTCACTCACGAGATCGTGCTCGACCAGGGGCTGGCGACGGTGCTGCACGTTCGGGTCGGCGACCGGGTGTGGATGGGCGCCGCCGAGCCGCCCTCCCCCGCTGCGCTGCCGGCTTGGTACGCGAACGCGACCGGATTCCAAGTGGTCGGAATCTCGGGGCCGTTCTGGCTCATTCCGTCGGCGCTTCTCGCTTTCATGTATCTCTCCGAACTGCAGGAGATCGTCGGCGGAGCCTCGGCCAGCACCGATTATGCGTCGTTATTGTTGATCCATCTCACGGACCCCACGACCGCGGACGCCGACCAGACGCTCCTCCAGGGCGCGTTCCCGTACCTCACGGTGTTCACCTTGTCGGACATCCTCGGGGCGATCCAGCACGTCGTGAACTTGTATCGGACGTTCGGGGAACTGATCGGGATCATCGGGGTCGTCGTCGCAGCGCTGTTCGCCACCACGGTTCTCCAAATGTCGGTCGACGACCGCTCCCGGGAGATCGCCCTGCTGCGGGCGATCGGCCATTCGCGACCCGCCGTCGGTTCGATGGTGCTGCAAGAGGCGCTTCTGTTGTCGTTCTTCGGTCTCGCGATCGGACTGCCGATCGCCTATGGCACCGCGTACGGGCTCAACCTCTACCTGCGGAACCTGCTCGCGGGTCTTCCCTCGTCGTTCTCGTTCGTCTCGTTTGACGCCGGAGTCCTTCTCGACGGTCTCCTCCTAGTCCTCGCGGTCGGCCTGGTCGCCGCGATCGCTCCGGCCGCGCGTGCCATGCAACTTCCGGTCGCGGAGGAGCTCCGAGCTCCATGATGCGTTGGGGCCGAGGGGGTTCGCTCCGACATTCGCGGCTCCAGTTGATCCTCGCCGTCGCCGCGGTGGGAACCGCCGTGGCGCTGCCGGTCGTCCTGCTCAGTGTCGGCGGAGGTGTCTCGGCGCACGAACTCGCCAACATCCAGAACGCGGGCTACCAGATCGTGGTCAGCGCCGCCGGGCTCCACGGGATTTCGGATGCCCACAACTACACGCAGCAGATCCTCGCGATCGGGGGAGTGACCGCCGCGTCTCCGGTGCTCAGCATCACCATCGACGCTTTTTCTCCTTCGGGGTCGGTCACCCCCGTGCTCGCCGAGGGGGTCATCCCCGGCCAGTTCACCCCCACGTTGGGACCGAGTGAGTCCGGGCTCTTCCCGTCCCCGCTCCCTCTCGGCGACCCGACCGACAACATCCACTTCGCCCACGGCACCTATTCGGGGAACGCTACATTCGATGTGCTCGTCTCTTCGCCCTATGCGGCCGAGCACTCGGTCTCCGTCGGCAACATCCTGACGCTGAGCCCGGTCGCGAATCGCAGCCTCGGCACCCCCTACAAGGTCACCGGCATCTTCGGCGTACCCCCTGCTATCCTCGGACCTACGGGAGCGTTTGCCGTTCTCCTGCCGCTTTCGGACCTGCAGACCATGACGGGCTACGCCGGAGGGAGAGCGGCCGTAATCGACGCTGCGGACACCATCCAGGTCTCGGTGGTGGGGTCGGTGGCCACCGATCCAAACGCGCTCGACCACGTGCGCGACGTGGTGCAGGCGCTGTTCCCGTACTACGGAGTGAGTTCGCTGACGCAAGAAGCGCAGCAACTCCAATCCGCGAGCGGGGTCCTGACCGGTTTCTATCTCGCCCTCTCCTCGGTTGGGCTAACGGTGGGCCTGCTGTTCCTGGCGCTCGTTCTCCTTCGGCGGGTAGAAGCGGACCGCCGGTCGATCGGCATTCGTCGGGCCCTCGGCATCCCGGGACGGTCGATCGCCTCCGATATCGTCCGGGACGGCGCGATGCTGGCGCTCACCGGTGGGTTTCTCGGTCTGCTGGCGGGGTACCTGATCGTCGAGGGGATCGCCACTTGGACCACCTCGACCGTCCAGGAGGCCGCGAAGCTCGCGGTCTTCGACCCGCTCGTGCTCGGAGAACTTGTGCTCGGGGTGGTCGTGCTGTCGCTGCTGGCGAGCGGAGTGGCGGTTCGAACGGCACTCCGATTGGAGATCTCGGAGGCACTGCGATGAGCCCGAGCGCGGCCCCCTCGATCGAGCTGTCCCAGGTCGTGCGGACGTACGGGGCGGGCACGCCGGAAGAGGTCCGGGCGTTGCGCGGCATCGACCTCACGATCTCCCCCGGGGAGCTTCTCTCGGTGGCCGGACCGAGCGGCTGCGGGAAGACGACACTCCTCAACCTCCTCGGGCTTCTGGACAGCCCGACCTCGGGCGAAGTGCGTTGGAACGGCGAACCCGTGGGGCAGCGGACCGACCGGGCCCGCGCACGCCTTCGCCTCGAGGGAGTCGGGTTCATCTTTCAGCGATTCTACCTGTTGCCAACCTTGACGGCCCGAGAGAATGTCGAACTACCCATGCGCGCCCTGCGCGTGCCGCGTGCCGAGCGGACACGCCGCGCGCTCGAACTCATCGAAGAAGTGGGGCTCACGGGTCGGGGACGGGCCTTCCCCCACCAGCTCTCCGGCGGGGAAGAACAGCGCGTCGCCGTGGCGCGGGCGCTCGCCAACCGGCCCGGTCTTCTGCTCGCGGACGAGCCGACCGGCGAGCTCGACTCGGGGAATACCCAGGCGATCCTCGCGCTGCTCGAACGGGTCCGCCGGGACCACGACGCGTCGTTGGTGCTGGTGACCCACAATCCCGAGGTCGCCCGCCGAGCGCACCGCCATATCACGATGCGCGACGGAACGATCCTCGAAGACCTTCGGGAGGCCTAGGTCCCCGTGGCGCGGATCGCGATCCTCCTCCGGGACCGTTGTCACCCGAAGGAATGCCAGTGGGAGTGTCAGGCGTACTGCCCACCCGTTCGAATGGGCCAGGAGTGCATCATCGAAGGGCCGGACACGAAGCCGATCATCTCGGAATCTCTCTGCATCGGCTGCGGGATCTGTGTGCACAAGTGTCCGTTCGATGCGATCAAGATCTTGAACACTCCCGAAGCGAACGAAGCGGAGATCGTGCACCGCTACGGGTACAACGGGTTCCGCCTCTACCGGTTGCCGATCCCTCCGACCCGGGGGATCACCGGTCTCTTGGGTCCGAACGGAACGGGTAAATCGACCGCGCTGCGGCTCCTCGCCGGGAACGACGTCCCGAACCTGGGCGATTACGACCATCCGGCCGACTGGACCAAGGTGCTCGCCCACTACCGGGGGACCGCGTTCCACGCGCACTTCGAGCGCGTCGCGAAGGGGGAGCTTCGCAGTGTCCTCAAGCCGCAGTACGTTGACCGTCTCGCGGACGAGTCGGTGACGGCGTTGGAACTCGTCAGCGCCGCCGGAGGCGGCGCCGCGGGGATCCTCGAGCAGGTCGGCCTCGGCGGCCGCGGAGATCGACGTCTGAGCGAGCTCTCGGGCGGCGAGCTCCAGCTCGCCGCGATCGCCCGAACCCTCGCGACGGACGCCGACCTCTACTTGATCGACGAGCCCTCGAGCTATCTCGATATCGTCCACCGGCTCGAGGTCGCTCGCCTTCTCCGTCGGCTCGGGGAGACGAAGAGCGTCCTCGTGGTCGAGCACGACCTCGGCCTTCTCGATTACCTCGCCGACCAGGCGCACCTGATCTACGGCGAGTCGGCGGCGTTCGGCGTGATCAGTCATCCGATCCCGATGCGCTCGGCGATCAACACCTATCTCACCGGCTATCTCAAGGACGAGAACGTTCGGTTCCGAACCGAGCCCGTGCGGTTTGTGGCCCACCCACCCAAGCCGGCGATGCGACAGAACACACTCGTCGACTTCCCCGCCCTCGTCAAGGAGTTCCCTAAGTTCCGTCTCGAGGTGGGTGCGGGAAGTCTCGCAAAGGGCGAAACCGTGGGGGTCGTGGGACCGAACGCGACCGGTAAGACGACCTTTGTCCGGATGCTCGCCGGGGTCGAGCCCCCGACGAGCGGCACCCCGCCCGTCGGGGTCACCGTCAGCTACAAGCCCCAATACCTCAAGGCGTCGCAGCCCGCGAGCTTGCGGGAGCGCTCGAACGCGCTCGCGGGAGACCCGACGTTCGACGGAAAGCTGTTCGAGCGGGAGCTCGTGCCGGGCCTACACTTGGACGAAGTCCTCGATGTGGCGCTGACCGACCTTTCCGGCGGAGAACTCCAGCGGGCGGCGGTCGCGCTCGCTCTCGCCCGGCCCGCGACGCTCTACCTTTTGGACGAGCCGTCCGCCTACCTCGATGCCGACGAAAGGATGTCGATGGCGCGTCTCGTACGGCGGCAGGTTGAGCGCCAGGCGGTGAGCGCCCTCGTGGTCGACCACGACGTCTACTTCCTCGACCTCGCGTGCGACGCGTTGATGGTCTTCCGCCCCGACGCCGAGGACCGCTCGCGGGGCCGGGGGGACGGACCGTTCGCGATGCGGGAGGGCATGAACCGCCTGCTCCGAACGGTCGACATCACGTTCCGCCGCGACGCCGAGACGCTCCGCCCTCGGATCAATCGGGAAGGCTCTGTGTTGGACCGGGAACAACGTGCGAAAGGAGAGTACTACTACGAAGCCGCCGCCTGACGTGGGAAGTGCCGTTCGGAGCGGCATTCGTCCTCGCGCCATCTCGCGCTGGTCGCGATCCCGGTGTCGGCTGCGCGTTGGACCATCCTTTGAGGTCGACCGCTCCGAGGAGATGTGGGTGTAACGCGACTTGCACCTAGTTCGCAACTTCGGCAATTCTCGCGGTTCCGCCATCGGATGCTCGTGCCAGATCAACTTA